>ERZ779869.3564-NODE-3564-length-11877-cov-3.339452_pt1 | contig 11877 bp, 9 predicted proteins | sample MGYA00511557_ERZ779869 | MGnify/ENA primary metagenome ERZ779869 (study PRJEB29588, sample SAMEA2154620) | human gut metagenome | biome: human gut; feature: human-associated habitat; material: faeces | place: Denmark | collected 2008/2010 ...
TAACCCAGATTTTCTTTCGTATTTCAAGACACAATTTGATTCACCTTTATCAAAAAACAGTTTTTTCTTCTCACCATACTTTAATTTGGCCATGAACAGTTCTCTCGAATATTCAACAAAATTTTGAATGTATCTATTGCAGATTTCGGAAAGACAATTTTCTGCGTCATTTGCGTTTAACAGCTTTAAAATATGTTCATTTATTCTCTTATAAATATCCATTTTATCTTTTCTAAAACGTTTACTCAACGTTCCCGAGTCATACTGTCTATATATATATCCTATATTTTCTATACATTTAATAGTTTCTATGTTTTCCAGATACGTCAACACAAATTCAGCATCTTCACCATAGGAAATATCTACTGGAAATGTAATACCCCATTTTTCAATTATTTTTTTATCAAATAACTTAAAGCAAGGACCTAGCAAATAAGGAGGAATCAGAAATTTAATTAACTGATTACAATACTCTTTTATTCCCCCTGAAAATTGTGGGCAAAAATACTCAAGTCTAATATTCTTGTTCATATCATTAACTACATACCCACACATTACAAAATCGGCATTCTCACCCTCATTTATAAGCATTTCGACAAGATTTGGAGTTATAATATCATCAGAATCCAAAAAAACAACCTTATCAGATTCACACATTTTCAACCCTGTGTTCCTCGCCGTAGATACTCCACTATTTTTCAGCGAACAATACCTAATTCTTTCATCCTTTTTTGAATACAGTTCAATAATCTCTAAACTATCATCTGTAGATCCATCATTTACTAAAATAATTTCTATATTTTCATAAGTTTGTGCAATCGCACTTTCTATACACTCTCTTAAAAATTTAGAAGAATTATAAACTGGTATTATTATTGCCACTTTCTCGTTCATAATCTTTACTTTCACTTTCTGTTCATATCCTTCAATTTCCAGCTAATCTCTCAGATTTATCATTACTCGATAATATACAAGCAGAAATCAGCATGAAAAAGTACCAACTAAACCATTGCCAATCTGAGGATAAAACAAGAACAAAAATAACAAAAAAAGCAATATTTTCTCGTCTTATTCTCTTTATCATATTTAACACACACATAATTAGATAGCCTACGCCTAATATTCCGCAATTTAGAAGTGTTGTGACCCATACATTACCATACGATTTTACATTAAATAAATTTCCATATTGCTCAATTCCAACACCAACCATCTTTTGCAAAATAGAATATCTACTAAACAGCTCCACATGTCCAATAATTCTATATTTCGTAGAACTCATTCTTGTACCATTTAAATCTGAATTAAAATTAGTAAAACGCTTCATTATGTATGCTATGGAATCACCAACCGCCTCATTTGAATTACTTACCAATACCAGTCCTACAATAAAAACACCTATCAGGAACAAAATTCTTCTGGTCATTTTTGAAGACAAGTCGATTATATTTTTCATAATCAATATCAATATAGTTGTAGTGACAAGTATAATAATTGCTACTACTGATGTGGTCATTAACATCGAAATAGCATACAATAACATTCTTTTTATTTTTTCCTCTTTAAAGGCTTGCACATATGCTACTGAAACATAAATTCCTAAATATGACGCTTCCTGAAATATTCCATTTGGACGTATATCTCCTGTATTTACATCAATATAGCCAGCCCATCCATCATATTTACCTAATGCAAGTCCTGGGATTCTTCCATCCCACATTCCTATTCCTACATAGCCACTTACAAACTGTAATATTACAAGTATTGAAGCAATAATAGCTATTATCTCAATCCATTGCAAAAATTTATCTCTACAAGGTGTTTTCCATAAATAAGTCAGGCAAACTGCATATATCAACCATACAATCAAATTTTTGAATGAATTTGCCATATCGGTATTACTCGCTAAATTTCCAAATATGCCAATAAGCCCTAGTCCTAATAACCATATGCATAAAAATCCTGTTTTTCGTTCAAACCTATATGATTTTGAAAAACATAACATTGTCAAGAAAAGCATAATTACATCATTAATTTTTAAAGTAAATCCGCTACCGATTTCTATCACAATATAGGGGTCTAACACTGGAGCAATAGCAAAGAAAAAACCCACCGTTCCAGTTAACGAGATTATCCCCCATTTTCTCCTATTTACTGTTACTTCCATACTTTTCCTCCAAAAGTTTACACATTTTTTCCTTATATTTTTTTATGTAATATTGAGGATTATAATATGTATTAAATAATTCCATATATTCAGAAATTAACTTCTTTATTTCTATTTCTTCAACTAAAAGTTTTTGCAATTTCTCTGTCGGTTTAAAGTCTGACACTGGTACAACATATTCAAAACTATCTGTTCTGTCATAAAAGTCTTTTAAATACTTGCTAAAAATAGGAATAACTCCTGCGGATAAATATGATGATAATTTTGTAGGTGTTGCCACACGATTAACAGGATCGTCTTCCCGTAAAACAAATCCGAACTTTACATCAGCTAGTGCTTCTGTCATCTTTTCTGGCGCAACTGATGATACTGTACAATTTTTTATTTTTTTTCTTTCTACAATTCTTCTCGCTTCATCTTTAGCAAAAGTAAAAATCTTTAACTCTGCATTTGTATCAATTTTCTCAATTTGTTTATAAAAATCAAGTGTTTCTTCAAAACATTGCCATTTACTTAAAGAACCCACATAGGTAAATATATTCTTCTTATATTTTCTTTCATCTACTTGAAGTGCTTCTGTTCTACTTACATTAAAGCAAGGCATAATAAAACATTTTTTATCTGTACTAATACCAAATTTACCTTCTTCAAATTTTTTCATTTCTTCTGAAACATAAAAAATTGCCATTGCCTTTTTCATAGCAAATTTTGTAATAGCATCAAGAACAAAACTTCTCAGTTTGCTTCCGTTTCTCATATAGCTTTCTTCTGCATCTATTCCCTGCATCCAATAAATTTGATTTTTATACCCTTTAAAATATAATTTAACAAAATCGACGGAAGTAGGCGCAATAATAATATCCTTCTTTTTGCACTGTTTTAAGTCTATATCATCTTCATATTTTTTTTCACCACATGCCTCCATAAGTGAAGCTATTACATCTAAATAATAATCTGTGACTTCTGCATTTGTACTTGAACTTCTCACTATCTTAATCATTTTTCCTCTACCCATTTACTATATCAATTAATTTTTTCATTGCATTCGCCGGCAAATACATTTTGGCTTCAGATATGCAATTTTTTCTCATAAAATTCCATTTTTCCACGTCACTATTGATTGATAATATTGCATTTTTTAATTCGCTTATACTATGTGTTTTAGTAATCACACCGGTTATTCCTTGTTTAATTATCTCTGAATTGTACTTCCAATCACTTGCAATAACTGGAAGTCCCGCTGCAAAAGCATCAATAATTGTCCCCGCAAATCCTTCCCCTTCATAATATGTAGGGAATAACAAAGCATCGTAGTTTTTCAGTACTTCCGTACTCTGATTAAACGGAACCATCCCTTTATATCTTATATATTGAGGCGATGAAGCTTGCAACTGTTCAAACCATTCTTTTTGACTATCTTCAATCTGTCCATATATATCTAATTCTGCAAAAATGTCGTCATATTTAGAATTTATTTCACATACAGCTTGAACAGCATCCTCTATACCTTTTTCCTTTATCACCCTAGAAAAAGTACATAACCGGTATGGGATGCCCTCAGTATACTTTATTGTTTTCGTATCTAATATATCCAATTCCTTACAGTTCGGAATAACTTCTACATTATCATATCCCTGACTTTCTAATTGTTCTTTCATTGATTCCGTTTCAACAAAAATATAATTTATTTTTTTTAAAAAAGCACCTAACCATTTTCTTTTATTCACAAATTCTGGTAACCAGCCGCCTATTACGTCATAACATATATTTCTTTTAAATACTTTATTAAAAGTAATTAAAAGTGGAGCTATAATTCTCAGTCCATTCTCCGCTGGAAGAATGATTACATTTTGGGAATGTATTAATGCATTCAATACAATGATTGGAGTTTTTACCAATGTTTTTATGCCTCCATATGTATCAACCTTCATCACTTCATCGCAGCCAAATGCATTTTTCATTTCTTTGTATACAATTTTAGTTTTTACCGTTTGCCCATTGAGCAAATCCAGTGTATCTGCAAAGCACCCTATGATGCATACTTTTTTCACAAACTCTTCCTCCCAGCTCTCATCACTACTCTCTCCAACTAATGTTCTCTTTTATCATTTTTGCAGGAACACCTCCATACAATACATTTTCTCTGTCAATTGTATTCGTTACTAATGCGCCATACGCAACAACCGAATTTTTTTGAATAAGTGTTCCTTTCAGCAATGTTGAATATGCGCATACCCATACATGATCTTTTATGACTATTTTTTTTGAAATAATGGAATCTTTACCATTTTCTACAACATAATGTCCATCATTATTTTTTATCGTAACATTCCACCCCAAAACAACGTCATTACCTATTTCTATATCGGCATCAGAACAATCAATTGTAGTTGAGTAATTGCATCTAAATTTATTACCTAAAATTAATTTTGCATTATTTACACATATAACACATCCCTGAGATAATCCTAAATTTTTTCCTACCTGTATTACCCCCCCCGCTCAACACAAAGTAAACTCTTAGGCGATTCTCTTCTTGATGTTATAGAATCACCAAAGCCAATTCTCATTGAGCAGGTAGATAAATCCTTATCATTTGTCAAAAATGTTTTTCTGTTTATCCCTGACAATTTCACATGGTAAGATACAATATATGGGAATTTTATAGCCTGACTTACTGGTAGTACCTTAAAATTAAAATATATTGTTTTTGGAATAGACATTATTATTTCTACCAAATGAGTTTTTAAAAATTTTTTTGAATACTGATTCATAGCACATCACCTAATCAAATTTTTTTACATATTTTCTTTTTTTATAGTAACCAAATAACAAATTTCTTCCGGTATTAAATAGACTCTCTAATTTACCCATTTTTTCTGCTTCATGATAAAGCATATAGTGCCAGCCAATCATTGTCCTAATACTATGTGTACTTACACTTCCTACACGCCCTTTTCTATATTGTGCTAATACTTCATCTAACAAATAACAATCAGCCTTTTGGCAAACTTTTAACCACATTGCATAATCATTATTTTTTTTAATATCTTCAATCTGAATCAACCCAATTTCATTAGCATCATACATTACTGTAAGACATCCAGGCCAACAATAATTATACATTCCCATCTTTGTGATTTTTTTAGGTCCTGTTATCCTTACACCGGTTTTATTACTCGCCATATCAATTTCTTCATAATTCGTATAAGAAAACTTATATCCATTATTCTTCATAAAATTAATTTGTTTTTCAAGTTTATTAGGCAGCCAAAGATCATCCGAATCAAGAAAAGCAATCCATTGCCCTCTAGCCTCTCGTAATGCTTTGTTCCGACTTATTGCAGCTCCAGAGTTTTCTTTATTTTTAAAGTATTTGATTCGAGAATCTGTAATTGTAGCAAGCACTTCTTCTGTTTCATCAGTTGAACAATCATCTACAATAATCAATTCCCAATTAGTATAAGTTTGATTTAAAACTGACTGGATTGATTCTTTTATGTATGAAGCTGTATTGTAAGACGGCATAATAATTGAAACCATGTTTTCTTCTCGCAGTATTCCATCACATTTATTTAAAATTTGCTTAGCCTCTATTTGTTTTTTATCATATTCCTCGGAAGTTATTTTTTCATTTTCTAAAAGATAATCTCCAAAATCCTCTGCAGTTGCCATATCTCCATCTGTAATACCTTCTTGTTTAATAAAAGCAGTTTTTACAGTTTTTAATATAATGCTAAAATCTTTTAACAATGTCACATTTTCTATATACTTCAAATCCCAGTTCAATTTATCTTCCCACTTAATCGCATTTCGTCCATTTACCTGAGCCAAGCCACTCAACCCAGGTTTTGCAGTATGACGCATACGTTGCTCCTTTGTCATAAATGTAAGATCCCTGACCAACTGTGGACGTGGTCCGCAAATCGAAAGTGTTCCATTTAAAATATTAAAAGCCTCTGGAAGTTCATCAAGACTTGTACTTCTAAGCCACTTACCAAATGAAGTTAAACGTACTTCATCCGGTAAAAGCTCTCCGTTTTCATCTCTTTCATCTGTCATAGTACGGAATTTGTACATTTTAAAAATAGTTTCTTTTCCATCTTCTCCAATCAACCCTGGACGATCCTGCGTGAACAACACTGGGCTGCCCAGTTTGAATTTGACAAGAATTGCAACACCTATATACAATGGGCTAAAACATATAATTGCTGCTGACGCACAAACAACATCTATCGCTCTTTTAACATATTTTTCGTAAAATCCCATTTTGCGTGTCGGAATCGCTTCTATACTTTCAGCTTTATAAGTTGTTTTTTTCGCCTTTTTTTTCATAATCCAAGTCACTATCGCTGTTCCACCAACAATAGATGATGCTATAATTCCAACTATTTTTTTCTTTGACACAATAATCTCTCCCACAATATATTTCTATTCAAAGCAAGCTCTAATCACTTCAATAATTCTATCCTGCTGCTCTACTGTCATTTTATTATCACTCGGCAGGCATAATCCTCTTGTAAAAATATCCATTCCTACATCAGCTACATCACCTGCAATGTAAGCATTTGATCTGGCACGTCCATTTCCATCTCTAACAACAAACGGATTTAAACGATAAATCGGCTGCATATGCATTGGCTTCCAGATTGGTCTTCCCTCTGCATTAATAGATGCAATCGCTTCCAAAATCTCTGTCGGGCAGGACTTTCCTGATTCTTTTACATAACACACATCCTGCTCACCACGAACCTGTTTGCACATTGCTTCCTTATCAATAATCAGACAAGACAACCAGTAATTTGGTTCAGAGTTTTCCAGATCCATTGGATTCATAGATACTGGCAGTCCTTTTAAGCCCTCTTTATATCTCTCATAAATTGCTTTCTTCTGTGCAATATGCTCTTTCAGATAAGGAAACTGTCCACGAACAACACCAGCAACCACATTACTCATCCGATAGTTGTATCCCAGTTCTTCATGCTGATACCATGCAGCATTTTCTCTCGCCTGAGTTGACCACTTACGAACCTTATTTGCTGCTTCTTCATCACCTGTCAGGAAGCATCCACCAGCACTACCAGTAATAATCTTATTTCCATTAAAAGAAATTGTGTTATATTTTCCAAATGTACCAGTCTGCACGCCTTTATATGTAGCTCCCATAGATTCTGCTGCATCTTCTACTAAAATGGCACCATGCTTTTTAATAATTGTATTTAACTCATCAACTTTACCCGGAGTTCCATAAAGATGTGCAACAACCACAACCTTTGTATCCGGATAAATTTCAAATGCCTTTTCTAATGCAACCGGGTCCATATTCCAGGTGTCATACTCTGTATCAATAAACACCGGCTCTCCGCCTTCATAAACTACCGGATTTACAGTTGCGTCAAATGTCATATCAGAGCAAAATACTTTCTTTCCCTCTAATGCACCATGCCCAACCTTTGGCATACCATATGCTTCAATACCTGCCAGTTTCATTGCCAAATGTAAGGACGCTGTTCCTGCTGATAATGCAACTGCGTATTTGCAACCGATATATTCACATGCCATTCTTTCTACTTCATTGATATTCTTACCAACTGTGGACATCCAGTTTGTTTCATACGCTTCTTTCACATATTCAATTTCCGGACCATGCATAGTCGGACTGCTTAACCAAACCTTTGATTCAAATTTTTCAAAATTATTGTTCTCTTTAAACATATGTAATTACCTCTTTTATATCGTTCCATGTTGTGGTTATTCTTTATGCAATCTCTTTGTTTACCTCTTCTGGTGTCTTAAATGTTGGTACAACACTTCGGAGAGCTTCTTTTGCAATCAAATCATCACCTGTATCACAGGCATCTCTAAGAACTTTGATTTTTTTATAAATCTCTTCTTTATTTAAAGCTGTATCTCTTTCAATAAAAATCATGCTATTATCGGTTTTATCCAGTTCCTCTGTTTTAACCAATAACTCCTCATACAGTTTTTCTCCCGGTCTTAATCCCGTTTCAATAATTTCAATTCCCTGAACACCAGATAAGCGGATCATATTTTCTGCCAGATCCATAATCTTAACCGGCTGTCCCATATCCAGAACAAATAATTCTCCATTATTTGCAATCGCTCCACTCTGAAGAACAAGCTGTGAAGCCTCTGGAATTGTCATAAAGTATCTGATAATTCTCTTATCTGTAACAGTAACCGGACCACCATTCGCAATCTGACGCTTAAACAACGGAATCACTGATCCTGCACTGCCAAGTACATTTCCAAATCGTGTAGCACTGTACTTTACTTTTCCATGTGTACTTGCACTCTGCACGATCATTTCACACATTCTCTTTGTCGCACCCATAACGTTGGTTGGATTGACTGCTTTATCTGTGGAAACCATCATAAAGCGTTCTGCTCCATATTCCTCGCAAAGTTCTACCAGATTCTGTGTACCAAACACATTGTTATAGATAGCTTCTACACAGTTATGCTCCATCAGAGGAACATGTTTATGAGCCGCCGCATTGATAATGATCTGCGGATGGTATTTCTCAAATACACGTTCAAGTGCTTTTCTATGGGTAATAGAGCAAATTTCAATCTGCAAATCCAAGCTGTTTCCATACGCTATTTTCAATTCCTGCTGAACGTCATAAGCACCATTCTCATAAATATCAAGGATAATAATTTTCTTTGGCTGCATTTTTGCTAACTGTCTGCAAAGCTCTGAGCCAATGGAACCGCCACCGCCAGTAATAAGTACTACCTTATCTTTGTAATAAGCATTTGTTCTTTCATCAGAAACCACTAATGGCTTTCTAAACAAAAGTTCTTCAATATCAAATTCTCTAAGATGTCTTTTTCCTCCTGCAGCATACACAGTCGGGTAATCATATACTTTCAATTTATATCCGGCATCTTTGTAATAATCATAAAGTGCCTTCTTTTTCTTAGCGTCCATTGATGGGATTGCAAAAATAATTTCCTGTACCTCAAATTCTCCCAAACGCTTAAATGTTGCTTCATCTTCTGACCATACCGGAATACCATGTATATCTCGTCCAACTTTTTCTCTATTAATGTCAATGAAACATCTTGGTATATATGCTGCTTCAGCATTATTTAAAAGTTCTTCTGCCAAGCTCACACCAACTCGTCCAGCACCGATAATTGCAACTTTGATTTTCTGTACTTCCTTTTCATTTCCTGCTTCAATTCCAGAAAATGTATGTAATAATATAGAAAGGAACTTTCCTCTCGTAGTTTCCTGGTTTCCACATTTGTATGCATAGCGATACATCATACGAAGTGCCAAGGCTCCTAAAAGATTCAAGCTAACCAGTGAAAGCAATCTAGCAAATGTAATTTTTTGAACTGGAAGCAGGAGTTCCAAACCCAGATACGCTACAAAAGCGATAGAATCAGTAAACAACAAGCGGATATAGCACTGAATCCCACCATATCTCCATACTTGTCCATAAATTTTACCCAAAAGACGTGCTGCAAAAATACACAGGACAGATAAGCCGACTTGCTGAAAAATTCCAACAGGCGATAATTTATCCATTCCTCCATATAAGACTAAAAGAATTATTGCTACTACTGCATATACAACCAAGTCGTACCCGACAAGCATCCATCGTATATTCGGCGTACTTTGGTTTGTACGGTTCATATCCATATTTTTTTCATTTGATTGACTATTCATTGTGTCCCCCCCCCCCACGAAAATCGGGGAGGTTTTCATCCTTTCACTTTTTTATTTTTTCACTGTTTACTGTTTACTTGTAAGTGGCGTGAACAAAACAGTTCCCTGCTCTGTTTCAGTTCCAATTTGAAGTACGCTTGTTGATTTCACAATCGTTCCAGATTTTAATGTACAGCTATCTCCAATAATGCTATATGGCTCAACTACTGTATTGGCACCTATAACTGTTGCCTGACCGATAATACTTCCACACCCAACGACTGCTCTCGGCTCAACAATGCAACCAGGCATTAAGTTAGCTGATGGAGAAATTGTAGAATCCATATGGGCTAAAACTGGAATATTATAAAGTGCTTCTAATTTCTTGTTCCATTCAAGTCTTTCTGCTCCATCATCACATGCTGCTATTGCATATCTATATTCTGGATAAAAAGTTTCTACTTCTTCCACTTTTCCAATAGCACCTTCTCTGTCATTATCTACAAAGGAGATTGCCTCAAAGCAGCCCATTGACTCTGCTATTTCTTTTACATAATCTCCATATCTTTTAGAGGCAACAATCAGTAATTTCTTTTCCATTCTCAACACTCTCCTCATAAGTTATAAATATTTTTCTTCTTATTTAAATAGGACGTTTCTCTAACACGACAACTAGCCTGTGAATGTTCTTTTTTGAAGAGCATCCGCAGGCTAGGTCAAACCTCCTTGATAATAATTGATATTTCTTATAGATATCTTCATTATCAATACCTTCAATATTTTTCCATGTTACAGCTCCACCTTCAGCAGTAGTAAAGTTTTTTACTGCATGGAAACTAAAGTTAGAGAAGTCTGCAATACTACCTACTGGTTTATTATGCCAAGTTGCACCAAAAGCATGGGCAGCATCTGTCATAATAATGCATCTTCCAATTGCTTTTTGAATATCATTTGTAGGATTAAATAAATCCTTTTTCTTTTCTACAATAGAGAAAATTCTATCGTAGTCACATGGAACTCCCCCAAGATCCACAGGAATGATTACCTTTGTCTTTTCAGTAATCGCATTGTCTAATTTTTCATAATCCATTTCTAATGAGTCTTCTTGTGTATCAATTAGAACTAATTTAGCTCCAACATGACATACAACAGAAGCACTTGCCGTGTATGTATACGCACTGGTAATTACTTCATCACCAGGTCCTACCCCCAATAATCTCAATGTCATTTCAGCACAAGCTGTTTGTGAATTAAGACATACTGCTCTATTTACCCCACAAAGATCAGCTACTTCTTTTTCTAACTGCTTTGTTTTTGGCCCTGTTGTAATCCAACCAGATTTTAAGGCTTCCGTAACCTCTTTTACTTCTTCTTCTGAAATATCTGGTGGTGAAAATGGTATATTCATCATAAACTCTTTATCCTCCCCTAAGCGACTTGCTTATTTATTTCTTCTGGTCTTCTAAATGTTGGTACAACACTTCTCAATGCTTCTCTAGCATCATTGTCATCCTCAGATTCAATTGCTTCTTTTAATACTTCAAGTTTTTCGTCAATTTCTTCTTTAGATAGTGGTGTATCCTTTTCAATGAAGATCAAGTCGTTATCTGTTTTTGTTAATGTTTGACTATTAATTAATAGTTCTTCATATAATTTTTCTCCAGGACGCAATCCTGTTTCTACAATTTCAATATCATGAGCACCTGATAGCTTGATCATGTTTTGTGCTAAATCTAAAATCTTTACTGGTTGACCCATGTCTAGTACAAATAATTCTCCATTTTTTGCCATAGACCCTGATTGTAATACCAATTGACTTGCTTCTGGTATTGTCATAAAGTAACGAATAATTCGTTTATCTGTTAATGTTACAGGTCCACCTTTGGCAATTTGTCTTTTAAATAATGGAATTACACTTCCTGCACTTCCTAAAACATTTCCAAATCTTGTTGCACTATATTTTACTTTTCCATGAGTGCTTGCACTCTGTACGATCATCTCGCACATTCTCTTTGTAGCACCCATAACA
>ERZ779869.3566-NODE-3566-length-11876-cov-4.783267_pt1 | contig 11876 bp, 6 predicted proteins | sample MGYA00511557_ERZ779869 | MGnify/ENA primary metagenome ERZ779869 (study PRJEB29588, sample SAMEA2154620) | human gut metagenome | biome: human gut; feature: human-associated habitat; material: faeces | place: Denmark | collected 2008/2010 ...
GCATTTTTGATCGTGGACAGACGGTGTGCGATCGTGATAGTCGTTCTGTTCTTGGATAGTTCTTCCAGACTGTGCTGGATCCAGCGTTCACTCTCGTTATCAAGAGCACTGGTTGCTTCATCAAGGATCAGGATCGGTGGATTCTTTAAGAAGACACGGGCAATCGAGATACGCTGTTTCTGACCACCGGAAAGTCTTGCGCCGCGCTCGCCGACGAATGTATCGTACTGATCAGGCAATTCCATGATAAAGTCATGGATGTTCGCACATTTTGCTGCTTCGATGATTTCTTCTTCTGTCGCATCCGGCTTGCCATAGGCAATGTTGTCGCGGATGGAACCGGAGAAGAGGTAAACATCCTGCTGAACGACACCGATCTGGCTTCTAAGACTCTTCAATGTAAGAGAGCGGATATCCTGTCCGTCTACTGTGACGCGTCCGCCAGTTACGTCGTAGAAGCGAGGCAACAGGGAACAGATTGTTGTCTTTCCACCGCCGGATGGACCGACCAATGCAACTGACTTCCCAGCAGGAATCTCGATCGATACGTGAGAGAGAACAGTCGTTTCATCGTCGCTGTAATGGAAGGAGACATCTTCGTAGCAGACACGGCCTTTCACATCTTTGAGTTCTACTGCATCCGGTGCATCCTGAATCTCAGGTTCTGTCTCCATAACATCAAGGAAACGGCGGAAACCGGAAAGTCCTTTCTGCATCATTTCCATCAGCTCTACGAGAATCTGGATCGGGCTGATAAAGATTCCGATATAAAGAGCATACATCGCAAGATCAGCAGCTGACATTTCATTGTTGGCAATCAGATAGCCGCCGTATACAAGTGTGACCAGATACATCATTCCCTGGAAAAAGAGATTGGAGCTCATGAATTCGCCCATGCATCTGTAATTGTCTTTCTTGGAGACAAGGAAGGCGTGATTGCTCTTCTGGAATTTTTCCTTTTCGATCTCTTCATTTGTAAAAGACTGGACAACGCGGATCCCGGATAAAGTATCTTGAAGGCTCGCATTGACATCACCGATCTTTTTTCTGTTTTCCATAAAGGTGCGCTGCATCTTCTGATTCTGTCGGAAAGAGAAGAGGAACATCAAGATCACAAGTACGATCAGCGGAAGAGCCAGCTTCTTATTAATTAAGAAAAGGAAAATAAAGGATCCGACGATCTTAACTAATGAGATAAATAAGTTCTCCGGGCCATGGTGTGCAAACTCGGAAATGTCGAACAGGTCACTGACCAGCTTACTCATCATCTGACCGGAGTTGTTCTGACTGTAATAGGAAAAGGACAGCTCTTCATAGTGTTCGAAGAGTTCCTGACGCATATCCCGCTCCATCTTAGCGCCCATGATATGTCCCTGATAGCTGACATAATATTTGCAGAAGCTTTGGATGACATACATCATAAAGAGTCCGATCGCGATCCACGGAAGCGCCTGCAGGATAATTGCTTTATCCTGAGTAAAAAGTGTCTTGGTCGCACTTCGTAGAATCTGCGGATAAGCAAGATCCACAAGACTGATAATGGCTGCACAGAGAAGGTCAATAAAAAAGACCGTTTTGTACGGGCCATAGTAGTGGATGAATTTTTTTAGTGTATTCATAAACAAATAAATCCTCCCATTTTTTCTTATATACATTAGTTTAGCATAAGTAAATGTTCTTGACAAGAAAGTCGGGGTATGATAAAAATGTTATTACTGTTAAAAACAATGCAAAGAAGTGGAAAAAGTCAGGAGAACGATCAATGAATTTATATCTTGCCCCATTGGAGGGAATCACAGGACATATTTATAGAAATGCATTACATCAGTGCTTTGACGGATTCGATAAGTATTTTATTCCGTTTATCAGTCCGAATCAGAAAGGACATTTCAGCACAAGAGAGAAGAAGGATGTGATGCCGGAGCATAATCAGGGAATGTATGCAGTGCCGCAGATCCTTACGAATAACGTGGAAGATTTTTTGTGCACAGCTCAGAAACTTGGAGATTACGGATATAAAGAAGTGAACCTGAATCTTGGATGTCCGTCTCGAACTGTTGTGACGAAGGGAAGAGGAGCGGGATTTTTGGATGAGCCACAGAAGCTGGATCGATTTCTGGATGCGGTTTTTGAGAAATGTAATCTGGAAATCTCAATCAAAACAAGAATCGGAATGGAAAATCCGGAGGAGTTTGAGACAATCCTTCCTATCTATAATAAATATCCGCTGAAGGAGCTGATCATTCATCCGCGTGTGCAGAAGGAGTTCTATAAGAACACACCAAAGCTTGATACATATGCATGGGCAGTGGAACATAGCGAACATCCGCTTTGCTATAATGGGGATATCTGTTCTGTGGAGGACATGGAACAGTTGAAAATAAGATTTCCACAGACAGATACTGTGATGATGGGGCGCGGCGTGCTGGCCGATCCGGCACTTGGAAGAAAGCTAAAAGGCGGAAGTGCCGCAACGATAGAAGAGCTAAAGAAATTCCATGATGTTCTCTATGCAGCATATTGTGAAGAAATGTCAGGAGACCGAACGATTCTTTATAAGATGAAAGAAATGTGGTTCTATCTTCATCCCATCTTTACAGATGGAAGGAAGTATTTCAAGAAGATTAAGAAATGTGAGAAATGTGTAGTATATGAATCTGTAGTGAAGGAATTGTTTTTGAAAGAAACCGTTCTGGAAAAATGATTTGAAAGAGGTGAAAAAAGGAAATGGACACTATTTTACAATTAGATCAGAACATTCTGCTTTTTATTCAGGAATATATCCGTCATGACTGGATGGACTGGTTCTGGAAAGGGATCACGCATCTTGGAGATTTTGGAATCTTCTGGATTCTTCTAACGATTGTTCTACTGATTCCTAAGAAGACAAGGAAGGCCGGGTTTGCATCAGCGTTGGCACTTATTATAGGAACACTGATCACAAATGTGGCGATAAAGAATGTGGTTGCCAGAATAAGACCGTATGAAGTGATACAGGAATTAGATCTTATGATTGAGAAACAGAAGGATTTTTCCTTCCCTTCCGGTCATACATGTGCATCTTTTGCATCAGCATTTGCAATCTACAAGTGCAAGGAAGTGTTTCCGAAGAAATGGAGAACTGCGACAATGGTATTGGCTACTTTGATCGCATTATCGAGATTATATGTAGGGGTACATTATCCGACCGACGTTCTCGGCGGATTGATCGTCGGACTATTCTCGGGCTGGGCAGGATGGAAGATTGAAGAGCTGATCATGAAAAAGAGAGCAGAGAAAAAGAAATCTGCTGATAATAAGTGAAGGACAGGAATTTAAGAATCTGTCGTCAGATAGAAAAAGGATTTGATTCATCTGGGTTTTGCCAGATACGATCAAATCCTTTTTTGAGTCTACTTTAGAGTGTGACTTTTAAAATTTTGCTATTTATTTTTCTCTTTCTGATTCTCCAGTGCAGCTTCAACGAATCCCTTGAACAGTGGATGCGGTCTGTTTGGTCTGGATTTCAGCTCCGGATGCGCCTGAGTTGCGATAAACCATGGATGAGAAGGAATCTCAACCATCTCTACAATACGGCTGTCCGGTGAAAGTCCGCAAAGGGACATTCCGTTTTCTTCAAGAACTTCACGGTAGTCATTGTTTACTTCATAACGATGACGATGACGTTCTTCAATCTCTTTCTTTCCATACAGTTTATAAGCAAGGGAGTTGTCTTTAAGTACACATGGATAAGAACCAAGTCTTAAAGTACCACCAATATCTTCAATACCAATCTGATCGGACATGATGTGGATGACCGGATGAGTTGTATCCGGATTGAGCTCCATGCTGTGTGCATCTTTGTAACCGATGACATTTCTTGCAAATTCAACGATAGACAGCTGCATACCAAGGCAGAGACCAAGGAACGGAACGTTGTGTGTACGGGCGTATTTGATCGCTGTGATCTTACCTTCTACACCACGATGGCCAAATCCACCAGGAACAAGAATACCGCTTACGTCAGAGAAGAGTTCTTCAGCATTTTCTTCTGTTACAGTTTCGGAATCGATCCATTTGATATTTACTGTTGTGTGTGTGTAAATTCCGCCGTGCTTTAACGCTTCTACAACACTGATGTATGCGTCATGAAGCTGGATATATTTTCCAACCAGTGCTACAGTCACTTCCTGTGTTGGATGACGAAGGTTTTCAACCATCTCAGTCCAGTCTGTAAGATCCGGTTCCGGGCAGTCAAGATGCAGAGACTCGCATACAACCTGTGCCAGATGTTCTTTCTCCATGGCAAGTGGTGCCTCGTAGAGATATTCTACGTCCAGGTTCTGAAGTACATGGTCAGCTGGGAGATTACAGAACAGAGAAATTTTGTTTCTCATTGCATCATCCAGTGGATATTCGGAACGGCAGACAATGATATCCGGCTGGATTCCCATTCCCTGAAGTTCTTTTACACTTGCCTGTGTCGGTTTTGTCTTCATTTCCTGAGATGCTCTTAAATAAGGAATCAGCGTAACATGGATCAGGATAACATTTTCTGCTCCGCGCTCATGCTGAAACTGACGGATGGATTCAAGGAAAGGCTGGCTTTCAATATCACCTACTGTACCGCCGACCTCGATGATAGCAATCTCAGTATCTGTTGCAGCCGGATTACGGTAGAAACGGCTCTTGATCTCATTTGTAATATGAGGGATTACCTGAACAGTTCCTCCGCCGAAATCTCCGCGGCGTTCTTTCTGAAGAACGGACCAATAGATCTTTCCTGTTGTAACATTGGAATTCTTTGTCAGGCTTTCATCGATAAATCTTTCGTAATGACCAAGGTCAAGGTCAGTTTCTGCACCGTCATCTGTAACGAAAACCTCTCCGTGCTGTACCGGGTTCATCGTACCTGGGTCAATATTGATGTAAGGATCGAATTTCTGCATAGTTACAGTGTAACCACGCGCTTTCAAAAGTCGTCCCAAAGATGCAGCTGTAATTCCTTTTCCAAGACCGGATACAACTCCGCCTGTAACAAATACATATTTTACTGCCATAGTGTCTTTCCTCCTCCGTGAATAGTTGTTATCAAAAAAAATACTTTCCAAGTATACACCTATTCAGAAAAAAATTACAATACTTTTTTGATAAAAACATAGAAAAAAGATGGGATGAAGTGATTTTGACGAAGTAATGTAAAGAAGTGAAGGCAAAAAAGCTTTGTAAAATGGGAGAAATGCAGAAAAAAACCTCTCAGACAGCAGGTGGTTATACCTGAAACCGCAGAGAGGTTTTTGTGATATCTTTCTGTATTGGTAAGGATTTGTCTTTAGCTTAAAATCTGACGTTCGTTCACAGCTTCACTTGTGAGCTGTACACCAAGTTTTTTAAATGTCTTGATATCAACACTTGAAAGCATTACGGAAGTATGAGCCTGGCATCCTTTCAGTTTTGGAAGCTGGGAGAGTGCAAGCTCAGCGATCGGATTGACAGCAGCACTTGCGGAAAGTGCAATCAGGATCTCGTCTGTGTGAAGACGAGGGTTCTTGCTGTTCAGGTAATCCACTTTCAATTTCTGAATCGGTTCAATTGCTTCCGGAGAGATGATATGGACATTGTGGTCGATGCCGGCAAGTTCCTTCAGTACGTTTACAAGAAGGGCAGCGCTCGCACCGAGCAGGTTGGAAGTTTTTCCGGTGATGATGCGTCCATCTTCAAGCTCCAGTGCGGCAGCAGGTCCGCCTGTCTGCTGAGCACGCTCCAGTGCTTTGACAGCAACTTTTCGGTCAGAAACAGTAATTCCTTCCATATTCATAAGAAGCTCGATCTTCTCAGCTTCCTTCTCAGAAGCATCACCTTTCAGAAGCGCATTGAGTGCTGCATAGTAGCGTCGGATGATCTCCTGGCGGGAAGCTTCACGGCAGGCTTCATCATCACAGATACAATTTCCGGCCATATTTACCCCCATGTCTGTAGGTGATTTGTATGGGCTGGAACCGTAGATCTTCTCGAAGATTGTATTTAAAACAGGGAAGATCTCTACGTCACGGTTGTAGTTTACAGTTGTTACACCATAAGCTTCAAGATGATATGGGTCGATCATATTTACATCGTTAAGGTCAGCTGTAGCAGCCTCATAAGCGAGGTTTACCGGGTGCTTCAGCGGCAGATTCCAGATAGGGAATGTCTCGAACTTCGCATATCCGGCTTCGATTCCGCGCTGGTGCTCCTGATATAACTGAGACAGGCAGACAGCCATCTTTCCACTTCCAGGTCCCGGAGCTGTTACAATAACAAGCGGATGTGAAGTCTCGATATAATCGTTCTTTCCGTAACCATTCTCACTGACAATCAGTGGAATGTTGGACGGATATCCCGGAATGTTGTAATGAATGTATACAGAGATTCCAAGGTTCTCAAGACGGTTTTTGAACAGAAGTGCACTTTCCTGTCCGGAGAACTGTGTGATTACTACACTTCCAACGAAAAGTCCCTGCTCACGGTAAGTACCGATCAGGCGGATTACGTCTGAATCATAAGTGATACCAAGATCCCCACGAATCTTATTCTTTTCAATGTCTTTTGCACTGATTGCAAAGATGATCTCAGCCTGGTCGCTGAGCTCCTTTAAGAGACGCAGCTTGCTGTCAGGTTCAAATCCCGGAAGTACACGGGAAGCATGATAGTCATCAAAAAGCTTTCCACCGAATTCAAGATAGAGTTTGCCACCGAATTTTCCGATACGCTCGCGGATATGTTCGGACTGCATTTTCAGATATTTGTCATTGTCAAATCCAATTTTCATCGTTTTATCTTCCTTACTATAAATTTTGCCGAACTGTTATTACTATTATTAACAGATAAATCTGTTATAAACAGGCATTACTTTTCTAGTATACTATGAAACGGCACGTTTTTACAATATTTTCATAATCTTTTTATTGATTTATGGAAAACCACTATTTATAATGGTAGGAAGTAGTTGTTTTTTTACAAATAAGGTAAAAGATTTGCTGGAAAATAACCACTATTTAAGTTTTGGAGGAAAAAAATGGAGAATAACAATAAAAACAAAGGCCCGAACAAGAACCGACAGGGTTGGGGAATTATTTTGTTCACTACCTTGGTGGTTACTTTTGTTGTTATGGGCCTATATTCTATGATGCAGGGCGGAAGCGCTTCTGAAATCAGCTATGATAAATTTCTGAAATTAGTTGATAATGGAAAAGTAGAGTCTGTCACATTTACCAATTCAAGGATCAATATCGTTTTGACAGATGACGCCAGAAAGGAAAAGGCAGAGGGAAAACTTACAGAAGTAAAGGATAATGAGAAAGCTTCTGCAGACCAGAGTGATAGTTCAGATTCTAAGGAAAGCGAAGATCAGGAAAATGTTATGGACAGTCTGCTTGGCCAGATCAGTCAGATGCAGGGTAGCTCCAAGAGCAAGGAACCGGATTATTACACAGGAAATGTATCAGATGACACACTTGTAAAGCGTTTAGATAAGGCAGGGGTAGAGTTTAAATCCCAGATTCCGGATACGGCAAGTTCACTGATCATGGATATCTTCATCACAGTGATCCTTCCGATCGTACTTCTTGTATTCATGTTTAATTTCCTTATGAAGAAGATGTCTAAGGGCGGCGGCATGATGGGAATCGGCAAGAGCAATGCCAAGATGTATATGGAGAAGCAGACAGGTGTGACATTCTTAGATGTTGCAGGTGAAGATGAAGCGAAGGAGTCTTTGCAGGAAGTTGTTGATTTCCTGCATAATCCTGGAAAATATACAGGTATCGGAGCGAAGCTTCCGAAGGGAGCACTTCTTGTAGGACCTCCGGGAACAGGTAAGACACTTCTTGCGAAAGCAGTTGCAGGAGAGGCGAAGGTTCCGTTCTTCTCCTTGTCAGGATCTGCATTCGTAGAGATGTATGTCGGTGTAGGTGCTTCCCGTGTGCGTGACCTGTTCAAACAGGCACAGCAGATGGCTCCATGTATCGTATTTATCGATGAGATCGATGCAGTTGCAAGACGAAGAGGCTCTGGACTTGGTGGTGGACATGATGAACGTGAACAGACATTAAACCAGATGTTAGTTGAGATGGATGGTTTTGGAGTGAATGAAGGAATCATTATGATCGCTGCAACAAACCGTGTAGATATTCTTGACCCAGCAATCTTAAGACCAGGACGATTTGATCGTAAGGTTGGTGTTGGAAGACCAGATGTTAAGGGACGTGAAGAGATTCTTAAGATTCATTGCCGCGAAAAACCATTAGGAGATGATGTGGATCTTCATGAGATTGCAAGAACAACTGCAGGATTTGTTGGTGCAGATCTTGAGAATCTTATGAATGAAGCAGCCATTCAGGCAGCAAGAGATGACAGAGCATATATCATCAAGGAAGATATTGATAAATCATTTATTAAAGTCGGTATTGGAACAGAGAAGAAGAGCCGTGTCGTACCAGAGAGTGAGAGAAGGATCACGGCATATCATGAATCTGGACATGCGATTCTTTTCCATCTATTACCAGATGTAGGCCCAGTATATACAGTATCTATCATTCCAACAGGAACAGGGGCAGCAGGATATACAATGCCGCTTCCAGAGAATGATAATGTATTCATGACAAAAGGAAAGCTGATCCAGGATATTATGGTAAGTCTTGGAGGACGAATTGCCGAAGAACTGATTCTGGATGATATCACAACCGGTGCATCTCAGGATATCAAACAGGTAACACAGTATGCCAGAGCAATGGTAACGAAGTTTGGTATGTCAGATGAACTTGGACTGATCAACTATGACAGTGGTGAAGGAGATGAAGTCTTCTTAGGTAAAGAAATCGGACAGCAGCGCCCATATGGTGAAGACACACAGACACTGATCGACCAGGAAGTGAAGAAGATCGTCAATAAATGCTATCAGGATGCGAAAGCAATGATCGAAGAACACATGGATGTACTCCATAAATGTGCAGCATTATTGTTAGAAAAAGAGCGTATCAACCGTGTAGAATTCGAAGCGTTATTTGATGCAGAAAATGCAACAGAAACCGAAGCATAAAAAATTTAAAAAAAATAAAAAAAGAATCTAGTTTAGATATATTTACTAGTTATAGAAAAAATAAATCCCCCCTACTAGATTTAGAATATCATAGTACCTATATCTATTCTTTAATAACCAATGACTCGTCTCTTATCAAAAGAGAATATCAAAGCAAGCGTAGAAAAATGTTGTGAAACCAGAAAACTAGAAATTAAAACTGGTAAACCTCAAGATAAAAGTAGTATTTGGTAAGGAATTTTAACTTTCAAGGGAAATGGAGGAATGTTGCATACTCAACCATTTTGTCATAAGAAAGAGTAAATAAATATCCAAACATCATCCTCTTATCTAACTTACCACCTAGTCTAAACACATTGTAATAGTGGACATATACATTATTATGTACTTCTACCACATGATCATAATCATTATTACACATAAAACTATATATATATCTATTAAATCTATTAACACTAATATTATCATATATATCAATTACAATAGATTCCTCATCACTACCTAGCCTATATATATAATTATAATCTTTAAAACTATTATATTCAAATATGTCATTAAGAAACTTTGTTAATAAATTTTTCTTTAAAATAAGTTCTAAAAATTCCTTCATAATCTTCTTTTTATTCTCATTCATTATCTATCACCTTCGATTTTAATTTAACATATTAATTTTTCTAAGTCAATTTAAAACTTCTAAAAATCCCGTAACGTTAACTATTCGGTAACATTTTTCTTCTTTTTTTTATTATTATGTGATATAATACTATTTCAGGAAAGGAAAGATTAACTATGAAGATTATTGAACTAACTCAAACACAATATAGAAATTATTCCAATATTCATAATTATCGTAATATCGGACAAACTATTGAATTCTCTATGATATCTTCTAATATTAATAAAAGAAAACTATTTTTAGGTCTAATAGATGACTCTAATAATCTTCATGCAGCCGCCCTAATCCTAGTAAATAATATTAATCCTACAGTAAAAGAAGCACTAGCACCAAATGGATTTCTTATTGATTATGCAAACTATCCATTAGTTAAAACATTTACTGAAGAATTAAAAAAATATCTTGAAGCTGGTTATGGTAAAGAAGAAGTAAAAATTAATGAAGAATTAGATACACATAATGTAGTACAAGTATTATATGTATACTCTCCATTAGACCCTAAAAAGAAAGTAAAAATAATGGGTAACGATCAAGATATTGACGTTAGAACATTAACAATCTCTGATGTATATGCATCTGTATCTTATTATCTAAATTTACTAGAAGGAATAGGACATGATGATGAGATAGACCATTTAGGAAACAGAAGAATTAGACAAGTAGGAGAATTATTACAAAATCAATTAAAAATTGGTATTAGTAGAATGGAAAGAGTAGTAAGAGAAAGAATGACTACTCAAGACATAGAAACTGTTACTCCAAAAAGTTTAATTAATATTAGACCAGTAACAGCAGTAATTAAAGAATTCTTTGGTTCAAGTCAATTATCACAATTTATGGACCAAGTAAACCCAATAGCAGAATTAACTCATAAAAGGAGATTATCTGCATTAGGACCTGGAGGATTATCAAGAGACCGTGCTGGAATGGAAGTACGTGATGTTAACCCTTCACACTATGGAAGAATTTGTCCAATTGAATCTCCAGAAGGAGCAAACATTGGATTGATAACATCCCTAGCTAGTTACGCAAAAGTAGACGAATATGGATTTATTCAAACACCATATCGTAAAGTAAATAATAAACAAATTACTGATGAAGTTGTATATTTAACGGCAGATCAAGAGCAAGATTATTACATTTCACAAGCTACAGTAAATGTTGATGATAACAATGTCATAACAGATACCACAGTAGCAGGTAGATTAAACGGTGAAAATGTTTTAATTCCAGCTGAAAAAGTTGATTATATAGATGTATCACCACAACAAGTAGTATCAATAACAACAAGTTTAATACCATTCCTAGAACACGATGACGCAACTCGTGCATTGATGGGAGCAAACATGCAACGTCAAGCATTACCATTATTAACAACAGAAGCACCATTTGTAGGAACAGGTGTTGAATATATTGCCGCTAAAGATAGTGGAGCAGTAGTAGTTGCAAAAGCCGATGGTATTGCTGAATATGTAGATGCAAAGAAAATTGTTGTTAAAAATGCTAAAGGAAAAGACACTTATGATTTAGCAACATTTGAAAGATCTAACCAAGGTGAAACTGCAAACCATAGACCAATAGTAAGAGCAGGAGATAAAATCAGAAAAGGTCAAGTAATAGCAGATGGACCAAGTACAGATAAAGGTGAATTAGCATTAGGTAAAAACATGGTTGTAGCATTCATGACATTTAACGGATATAACTTTGAGGATGCTGTAATCTTAAATGAAAGATTAGTAAAAGAAGATGTTTATACATCATTACACATTGAAGACTATGAAACTCAATGCCGTGATACAAAATTAGGCCCTGAAGAAATTACAAGGGATATACCTAACGTAAGTGAAGAAGCAAGAAAAAATCTTGATGAAAACGGAATTATTAAAATTGGTACAGAAGTTAAAGAAGGAGATATCCTAGTAGGTAAAGTAACACCTAAAGGAATGGCCGATTTAACAAGTGAAGAAAAATTATTACATGCAATCTTTGGAGAAAAAACAAGAGAAGTAAGAAATAGTTCATTATGTGTACCACACGGTGGAGAAGGAATAGTTCACGATGTAAAAGTTTACACTAAAGAAGATAATGATGAATTACCAAGTGGTGTAAGCAAAGTCGTAAGAGTATATATTATTCAAAAACGAA
>ERZ779869.3567-NODE-3567-length-11874-cov-3.146205_pt1 | contig 11874 bp, 9 predicted proteins | sample MGYA00511557_ERZ779869 | MGnify/ENA primary metagenome ERZ779869 (study PRJEB29588, sample SAMEA2154620) | human gut metagenome | biome: human gut; feature: human-associated habitat; material: faeces | place: Denmark | collected 2008/2010 ...
AATAAGATATCTTCTATATATGTTACAAAATCTTTTGTTTTCATACTTTTTCTTAATATTCTGAAAAAATCAAATAAAATTCCTATTATCATTCCAACTATCACAAAAACTAAAAAAACATATGACTGATTTGTTATCATTTTTATACCTTTCTATTTAAAAATTTTACTTAGCAAACTACTGTTTTTGTTCTTTTCTGAATCTTTATCAGTATATGCTAAATATGAAATTTCACCTTCTAATACAACTTCTGAAGTATCTATACTTAATTTATTAACTCTCAAATTTTCTCCTTTAACAGTAAGTAATCCCAATTCTGTCTCTAACACTACTACTTGGTCGTCAAAACTTAATACATCATTTACTCCAGATATGCTTAATTTTTGTCTATTTTCTAACACTAAATTTTGAATAATACTTGTACTTATTGTTTTTCTTTCATCTATAGTCATTATCTTGTACCTCCCAAAAATAATCTACTGTTATATAATATTCCAAAATTGTTTTTTTAGAACAAAAAAACATATCTAAATTAACTTAGATATGTCTTTTATAAAATTTTTACAATTTATTTACCTTTTCTTTGAATAATTCTCCTCTTTGAACTGCATTTTTAAACATATCAAAACTAGCACTAGCCGGAGAGAATAAAACTACTTGATTAGGTTTTGCATATTTTTTAGCAGTCTTTATTGCATTATCCAAATCATCAACTACATAAATTGGAATCTTTTTATTTTCTTTTTCCATTTCTTCTTTTACACAATCAAATATTTTTCCTGAAGTTTGCCCCATTAAAATTAATGTTGATACTTTATCAAGGATTGGTTTTGCAAGTGGTTTGTAATCCAAGTTTTTATCATATCCACCTGCTATTAACACAATTTCTTCTTTATAAGAATTTATTCCAGCTAGAGTTCTTGTTGGAGAAGAGCTTGCAGAATCATTATACCACTTTACACCATCTAATTCTCTAACAAATTCTAATCTATGTGCAACTGGCTTGAAATTTTTTACTGTTTGTATAGCTACATCTAAATCAACTAATGTACTAGTTGCAGCTAAAGCTGTAGCTATGTTTTCATAATTATGTTCACCTCTAAGTATTACTTCATCAACATTTAGAATATGTTTTCTTATTTTATCTACACATATTTTTATAATACCTTCATCAATGATATAGCCATTATCTAATTTTTCTTTTCCACTAAAGAATATTACTTTACCATTTGCTTCTTTTGAACAGTTTTTCGTTATTTCATTATCGTAATTTAAAATTAAAATATCATTTTCATTTTGAAATTTGAATATATTTTTCTTAGCGTCTATATATTCTTCAAAATCTTTATGTATATTCAAATGATTTGGTGTTATATTAGTAATAACAGCTATATTAGGGCTTACTTCCATTCCCATTAATTGAAAACTACTTAATTCTAAAACTACTATATCTTCTGGCTGCATCTCTTCTAATTTAGTAAATAACGGTGTCCCTATATTTCCACCCAAATATGTGTTATATCCAGCATCTTTTAAAATTGCATAAATTAAACTTGTTGTTGTTGTTTTTCCGTCACTTCCTGTTACACCAATAATTTTTGATGGACACATTTTCATTAGTAATTCAATTTCTGTTGTGACAATCGCGCCACGCTTTATTTCAGCTTGTAACTCTGGTTTTGTTGGTAAACAACTTGGAGAACGAAATATCAAATCAAAATTTTGTAATTTTTCTAGTGAATTTTTTCCAAAAGAAAAATTAAAACCATAATTTGTTATTTTTTCAACTATTTCTTTTGGTAGCTCATCTATATTTCTATCATCAAATATTGTTACAGTAGATTTTTTATCATGTAAATAGTCAAGTAATGGTAAATTACTCACTCCTAAACCTATTACAGCGACCTTTCTAAATTTTATATATTCATTAAATTCATTTAATTTTTCATTTACATACATTCGAATCATTCCTCCTTTAACAATGCTAATATATCACTTTTTTTATTTTTATTCAATGCATTTTATGTATATTTTTTAAAAATGGTGTTAAACTAATATAAATTATGAAATGGAGGTGCTTTCAATGGCAAAGAAAAACAAAGAAAATAAAAATAATAGCAAAAATAATCCAAATCGTGAAACTGATAAACAAAATAAACAAGAATGCAAATAATTTAAAAATAGTTCCAAATTAATATTGGAACTATTTTTTATATTTTTCTTTCTTAGAATATGTTGTATGTAATAATTTATGTGCTCTATAACTGCCAGGTTCTTCCAAAAATTCTTCATAAACTTTTTTCACTATAGGATTTTCATGAGACTTTCTAATTTTACTTTTTTCATCAATTGAGTATAATGCTTTTCCTCTCAATTTTGCTATATCCATTTTAGCACGAACTTTTGAATTTTTTATTGGTTGTCCTCCACCCATTATACATCCACCAGGACATGCCATTACTTCAATAAAATCATAACTTGATTTTCCTAGCTTTAATTCTTCTAATATTTTTTTTGCATTTGACAATCCACTTACTACTGCTACATGTAAATTTCTACCATTAATTGTTATATTAGCTTCTTTTATTCCTTTTTCTCCTCGTACTTCAATAAATTCAAATTTTTCTACGTCTTCTCCCTTTAATTTATCTTGAGCAGTTCTAAGTGCTGCTTCCATTACTCCACCCGTTACTCCAAATATAGCTCCGGCACCTGTTGTTTCTCCTAATGGCATATCATACTCTTGATCTTCAATCTTTTCAAAATCAATATTAGCTTGTTTAATCATTCTTGCAAGTTCTCTAGTAGTAATAACATTATCAACATCATATAATCCATTATTTTTTAATTCTGGTCTTTGCCTTTCATACTTTTTGGCAACACAAGGCATTATTGAAACAACATATATCTTGCTAGGATCTATATTTTCCTTTTTAGCAAAATATGTTTTCAATAATGAACCAAGCATTTGATGTGGAGATTTACAACTTGATAAATGTTGTAATAAATCAGGATAATTCATTTCAATAAATTTTATCCAGCTAGGACAACATGATGTAATCATTGGCATATTGTCTTTTTCTTTAAGTCTTTCCAAAAATTCATGTGCCTCTTCCATTATAGTAAAATCAGCACCAACATTTGTATCAAATACTTTATCAAATCCCAACCTTTTTAAAGATGCTACCATTTTTCCAGTTACATTTGTTCCTATATCCATCTGAAATTCTTCACCTAAAGCTACTCGCACAGCCGGAGCAGTTTGAGCAATTACATAAGTTTCTGGATCTTTTAATTTTATCCACAAATCATTTATACTCTCTTTCTCATGCAATGCTCCAGTTGGACAAGCTTGTATGCATTGCCCACAAAAAGTACAATTCACATCATTTAGGCTTTTATCATCTACTGTAGATATACATGAGTCAAATCCCCTATTAATACAATCTATTGCACCGATTTGTTGAATATTTTTGCAAACAGCAACACACCTTCTGCACAAAATGCATTTATTAAAATCACGAACAATTGATGGTGACAAATCATCAATTTTATGTTTTGACATTTCACCAGTAAACTCTACATTAAGAACATTAAATTTTACTGCTAACGATTGTAACTCACAATTTCCAGAGCGCGTGCATGTTAAGCAATCTTTAGTATGATTAGAAATTATTAGATCTAATATCACATGCCTGGCTTCTAAAACATTTGGTGTGTGTGTATGTACTACCATTCCATCTTCTACTGTTTGAATGCATGAAGTTGCAAAGTCTTTGCGTCCCTCAACCTCAACAATACACATTCTACAGTCACCAGCCTCATTAATATCTTTTAAAAAACATAATGTAGGAATATCTATCCCTGCTTTTTTAGCCGCTTCTAAAATTGTTGTCCCCTCAAACACAGTTACTTTTTGATTATCTATAGTCAATGTTACTTCTTTCATTTAATTCAATCCCTTCTTTAGTTTATAGTATATTTTAAGATGATTTTTGCTCCGTCCCCAAATCATTACCTATTGCATGAAAAGGACAATTAGTTAAACATGTTCCACATTTAACACATTTTTTTTGATTTATAACCCTAGGTTCTCTTCCTTGCCCATCTATTGCATTAACAGGGCAATGCCTTTGGCATAAACCACACCCTTTACACTTTTCTGGGTTTATCATTATTTTTGATAAAGCTTTACATTCCAAAGCTTTGCATTCTTTTTCTATGGCATGTTGTCTAAATTCTTCTCTAAAATATTTTAATGCACTTATTACTGGGTTAGGAGCACTTTGACCTAAACCACAGATACTCGATTTTTTTATATCTACAGCTAACTTTTCTAATTTATATACATCTAATTCTGAACCTTCTCCAGAACATAATTTTTCTAAGAGTTCTAGCATTCTTTTGGTCCCTATTCTGCAAGGAGTACATTTACCACAACTTTCGCTTACAGTGAATTCTAAATAAAATTTTGCCAAACACACCATACATTTTGTGTCATCCATCACGATTAACCCTCCAGACCCCATCATTGATCCAATGCTTTTTAATGATTCATAATCAATTGGTATATCCAAATGTTCTTTTGGAATACATCCACCAGAAGGACCACCTGTTTGTGCAGCCTTAAATTCTCTTCCATTAGGAATACCACCACCAATATCATAAACTATTTCACGTAATGTTGTCCCCATAGGAACTTCTACTAATCCTGTATTATTAACATTCCCGCCTAGAGCAAAGACTTTAGTTCCTTTTGAATTATCTGTTCCTATAGCAGAAAACCAATCAGCACCTTTTAAAATTATTTGTGCTATATTTGCAAATGTTTCTACATTGTTTATTAATGTAGGCTTATTCCACAAACCATTCTGTGCTGGATAAGGTGGTTTTACACGTGGTTGACCTCTCTTCCCTTCTATTGATTCTAACAAAGCTGTTTCTTCACCACAAACAAATGCTCCAGCACCTAATCTTATTTCTATATCAAAGCAAAAATTTGTTTCAAAAATATTTTTTCCTAATATTCCATATTCTTGTGCCTGTTTTATCGCTACTTTTAATCTTTGCACTGCAATTGGATATTCGGCTCTTACATATATATAACCTTTATTTGCAGAAATTGCATAACCAGCAATTGCCATTGCTTCTATAATACTATGAGGATCACCTTCTAATATACTTCTATCCATAAAAGCTCCAGGGTCACCTTCATCAGCATTACATACAACATACTTTTGTTCGCTATCAGCATTTTTAGTCAACTCCCACTTTAGTCCTGTTGGAAATCCTGCTCCTCCTCTTCCTCTAAGCCCTGATCGTTTTATTATATCTATTACTTCTTCTTTAGTATATTCTCTTAAAACTCTCTCCAATGCCTCATATCCATTAAATGCAATGTATTCATCTATATTTTCCGGATTAATTATGCCACAGTTTTTTAAAGCTATTCTTTTTTGTTTTTTATAAAAACTTAAATCATCTAATTTATGAACTTTTGTTCCATCTATATCTTTGACTAAAAGCCTTTTTACTATTTTCCCCTCAATAATATGAGTTTGAATAATTTCTTCACAATCTTCAGGTTTGCAATTTGCATAAAAAACATCTTCAGGTCTTATTATTACAACAGGACCTTTAGCACACAATCCGAAACAACCAGTTTTAATAACCTTTACATTTTGAATATCTTTTTCTTTTAATATTCTCTTAAAAGATTCTAATATTTCCGAAGATTTAGAAGAGGTACATCCTGTACCATGACAAACTAAAATATGCTTTTCTATCGTATTATTTTTTATATTTACACGTAAATCTAATTCTTTTCTTTTTTCTTCTCTTATTTTATGAATTTCTTCTATTGTTTTCATATGTACCTCCCTATTTAACAATGTTTTCACATTTTAAAATCTCATCCAATACTTCATCTAACATTTTTACAGTAGCCTTTCCATGTACCTCGCCATTAATAGTAAATACAGGAGCTAACCCACAAGCACCCACACAACGCATTTCGTCAATTGAAAACAAACCATCTGAGGTTGTCTGTCCAGGTTCTATTTTTAGTCTTTCTTTTAATCTATCTAATATATTTTGTGATCCTTTAACAAAACATGCAGTTCCCAAACATACAGAAACTATATATTTTCCTTTTGGTTCTAACGTGAATCTTGAATAAAAAGTAATTACTCCATATATTTCTGCCATAGGTATTTCTAAATATTCAGATAATTCTCTTTGTGCTTCTTTTGGTATATATCCATATCTTTCTTGTACTTCATTAAGTAATGGTATCAGATTATCTTTTTCATTTTTATATATCACAAATATCTTTTTCAAAAATTGATTTAATTCTTTTTCCGCTTCTTTGCAATTATTTTCTTCCACTATTTATCTCCTTCCTTAAAATATTTGAATTAAGTATTAAAATCATAAAATATTAGTTCTATTCCAAATATTTCTTTAAAAATTTACCAGTATAACTTCTATCATTTTTACAAATTTGTTCAGGTGTGCCAACAGCAATAACTTCGCCACCATTATCTCCACCTTCAGGTCCTAAGTCTACAATATAATCACAAGTTTTAATCAAATCTAAATTATGCTCTATTACTAAAATAGTATTGCCTGTATCAACAAGTCTTTGCAATATATCAACTAATTTATGAACATCTGCAATATGCAAACCAGTAGTTGGTTCATCTAAAATATATAAAGTTTTACCAGTAGCCCTTTTTGATAATTCTGTAGCCAATTTAACTCTTTGAGCTTCTCCTCCTGAAAGTGTTGTAGAAGGTTGGCCTAATTTAATATAACTTAATCCCACATCATATAAAGTTTGCAACTTTTGCTTAATTTTAGGAATTTTATCAAAAAATTCTAAAGCTTCTTCTACAGTCATATCTAATACATCAGCTATACTTTTCCCTTTATATTTTACTTCTAATGTCTCATGATTATATCTTTTTCCTTTACATACTTCACAAGGAACAAATACATCTGGTAAAAAATGCATTTCTATTTTATGAACACCATCTCCATTACAGCTTTCGCATCTTCCTCCAGCAACATTAAAACTAAACCTTCCTTTTTGATATCCACGTAATTTTGCTTCATTTGTTCCAGCAAAAATATCTCTTATTAAATCAAATACACCTGTATAAGTCGCTGGATTAGAGCGAGGAGTTCTACCTATAGGTGATTGATCTATATTAATTATTTTATCTATTTGCTCTAAACCTTTAACACCTTTGCATTTTCCAGGTTTTTCATTCGATCCATTTAACTCTTTAGCAACTGTTTTATAAAGTACTTCATTTACTAAAGTTGATTTACCAGAACCTGAAACACCAGTAATACATGTAAATAATCCTAATGGAAACTTAACACTTATATTTTTCAAGTTGTTTTCTCTTGCCCCCTGTACCTCTATAACTCTTCCTTTTACCATTTTTCTACGTTTTTTAGGTACTGGTATTTTTTTTCTGCCACTTAAATATTGACCAGTTACAGAATTTTCAACTAATTTTACTTCTTCTGCTGTACCCTGAGCCATAACATTTCCTCCATGTGAACCAGCTCCTGGACCTATATCTATAATTTGGTCTGCAGCATACATAGTATCCTCATCATGTTCTACTACTATTAATGTGTTTCCCAAATCTCTTAATTTTTTTAAAGTTGCCAAAAGTTTATCATTATCTCTTTGGTGTAATCCAATACTTGGTTCATCTAATATATATAATACTCCTGTTAAACCAGAACCAATTTGAGTTGCTAAACGTATTCTTTGGGCCTCTCCTCCTGACAATGTTCCTGCACTTCTTGACAATGTTAAATATTCTAGTCCTACATCTACTAAAAATTGTAATCTTTTATCTATTTCTTTTAATATCATATCAGCAATCATAGCTTGAGTTTTTGTTAGTTCTACATTATTTAAAAAGTCTTTTATCCTTCTTATAGACATATCTGTTAAATCATTTATATTTTTATTCCCGATTTTTATAGAAAGTATTTCTGGTTTTAATCTTGCTCCTTTACATGCTGGACATTCTGAATTGCTCATATACATTTCATAAAAATCTCTCATTCCTTGAGACTTAGTTTCGTTGTGACGCCTATCTAATGTTGGTAATACTCCCTCAAATGGAGTGGAAAATCTTCTTGTTCCAGCTGAAGATCGATATTCGAAATCTATAACTTCACTTCCAGTACCATATAAAATCTTGTCTAAAAAGTCTTTTGGAAGTTTTTTAATTGGTACACTAATATCTACACCATAATGTCTTCCAATGCTCTCAAAATACATTTTAGCCATTGTATCTGCTCTTTTCATAACACTAGAGCCAAATGCTTTTACACCATCGTATAATGTCTTATTTTTATCTGGTATTACTAAATCCGGATCCATTTTCATCAAATATCCTATGCCTGAACACTCTGGACATGCCCCAAATGGATTATTAAACGAAAACATTCTTGGTGATAATTCTGGAAAACTAAATCCACAATGTGGACATGCATAATTAGTACTATATAATACTGGATTTTGTCCTATTATGTCTATTAAAACAAGGTTATTAGCATGTTTAAATGCAATTTCTACAGATTCTGTTAATCTACTCCTAATATCTTCTTTTATTACTAACCTATCTACTATTAATTCTATTTCATGTTTTTTCTTTCTGTCTAAATCTATATCATCTGATAATTCATATATTTGCCCATCTACTCTAGCTCTTACGAAACCTTCTTTTTGATATTCTTCTAATTGTTTTATAAATTCACCTTTTTTACTTCTTATTACTGGAGCTAATACTTGTATTTTTGTTCCCGCTTCTAATGCCATTATATTATCAACAATTTGGTCTATTGACTGTTTCTCTATTTTTATTCCACAATTAGGACAATAAGGTGTTCCTATCCTTGCATATAAAAGTCTTATATAATCATAAATCTCTGTAACTGTTCCTACTGTAGAACGTGGATTTTTTGAAGTTGTTTTTTGGTCTATTGATATTGCTGGTGACAGTCCTTCTATAGATTCCACTGCTGGTTTTTCCATTATTCCTAAAAATTGTCTAGCATAAGAAGATAAACTTTCTACATATCTTCTTTGTCCCTCAGCATATAAGGTGTCAAATGCCAAAGATGATTTTCCTGAACCAGATAATCCTGTTATTACAACTAGTTTATCCCTTGGTATTTCTATGTTTATATTTTTTAGATTATGTTCTTTTGCTCCTTTTATTACTATCTTGTCATTCATGTTTATCCCCCCATTCACATTGAAATTATACTATATTTTTAAAATTAAAACAATGGTTTGGGTTGGCATTTTTCATATTTTTAAATGAAAGTTAAAAAGAGAGTGCGTAGTCTACACTCTCTCTTTTGGAAGTTAAATAATCATTATTTAAAAATAGTATCAAGATCAGCTTTTGATAATATGCCTTTTTCCATTAATGCATCTACTAATATTAAAAGTTCAGTTTTATGGTCTTTTAATAATTCAGTTGCATAAATCTTGGCCTCATCAATTATCTTATCTATTTCTGTATTAATTTTTTCGATAAGACTTTCTGTATACATTGGATTTTGGCTTTCACGTAAGTAAACTCTGTTTTCTGTAAAGCCTTCGTCCAAACCATACCTAGTTATCATATCTTTGGCTATTCTAGTTGCTTTCATCAAATCAGATGATGCACCAGATGAAAGTTTTGATGTAAACATTTTTTCAGCTATTCTACCACCTAATGCCCTTGCTATCAACTGAATATAAGCATCTCTATCTGTAGATGGTGTTGCATTTTCATCTACTTCAAATACATTAATGCCTAAATAGTCTTCAGCAGGCATTATTGATACCGCTAAAGTTTTATACTGTTCTATCTCCGGTGAGAATTTCTGAACAATATAATGACCAGCTTCATGATATGCAGTAGCTTTTTTCTTTGCCTCTGACATCATTTCAAACTGTTTTCTACGTATAGCAAAATTTTCCAAGATATCTTCTTTTTCTACAAAAGATTTTCCTTTTAATTCTGCTCCAGCCATTGAACGGTCAATAAGATCTAAAGTTCTATCTGGATTTTTGGTTTCAAAATTAAAACAAGATGCATTCAAAACTGCAAAATCAACCAATTCCTTTGAAATAGTTGTATTATGATAATTTTCAAGACGAAATATTTGATTCTGTATCATATCATAAAGTTCATCTATATGTGGTTCATTTACAACTATTTTTTCAAATCTTCGTTTTAAAGCTGCATCCTTTGAAAAATATTTTTCGTATTCATCAAAAGTAGTAGCTCCAATCACCTGAGTATCACCTCTTGCCAATATTGGCTTAAGTGAATTGGCTAAATCAATTTCTCCATCTTTGCAAGCTCCAGCTCCCAAAATAGTATGAATCTCATCAATAAAAAGAATACATCCTGGATTAGCCTCTAAAAAAGCAATTAAATTCTGAAATCTTGCCTCTGCAGATCCCCTATATTTAGTACCCGCAACTATTGATGTAACATCAAGAGCTAAAATCTTTGCATCCTTAAACATTTGATGACAATTTCCAGTTACAATACTCCAGGTAAATTTTTCGACTATTGCAGTTTTTCCAACACCTGGATATCCTACCAGAATAGCATTCCTTTTGGTTGCTTTTGCAAGAATTTTTATAAGCTGATTTGTTTCTTCATCTCTTCCAAGTATATCACATCTTTCTTCTGTAGGTGAATATTTGTCATTCATTACAGTTAAAAAACTAGCTAAACTGCTTGGAATAGAAAAATTTTGATTTGTTGGTAAATACAATTTTTTAGCATCATAAAAACCTTTTGGCGAAAATACATCTGTTCCCAAAAGCATTGATACAAACGCAAAAAACAAATCTGGCTTATATTCTGAAAATGCTGCAAGAATATGCTCATTTGTTATCATGTCTGTATTATAATAGTTGAATGCAATTTCACCAGCTATTTCTAAAATCTTATATGTTTCCATTGAAATTAATACGTCTTCTGGTTTTTCCCTATTAACATATAATACATTAACTTTTACACAAGATTTACAATTTTTAGCTGCTGTTTCAAGATATTTACCAAAAAATTCATTTGACTTTGCTATAATTTCTTCGTATTTAATACCTTTCTTCAACAAGTACCGATGAAAAGTAGAATCTTTCATCATAGCAAGTTGTCCTAAAACCACCACCTCAGATGCAAAATTGAGTCCAACAAATTCACAAATCTTACTTGAACCTCTTAATAATGTTGAGATCTCTCCACTGATTTTTAATCTCCGATTACTCATAATTGTACCTCCTATTTCTGAATCTTATAATAAGTAACATAATAATTTTACAACCATGTGCGGGTTTTGTCAATATTTAGTTTATATAAAAACATCTACTTTTACTTTATTTTTTTAAATTTTTGATATATAATACAAATATATTTACAAATGGAGAGTGATAAAAATGTTAAAAACTGAAGAAAATCCAGATTATCTAAACTCTTTTTTAGATTATAGTACAACAATGTTAAATAAATCACCAAATAGTATAAAAGAATATAACTATGATTTAACAATGTTTTTAAAATATATAAAAATACATTTTGGTTTAACTAAAGAAACAAATTTTGAAAAAATAACTACAAAAGATATTTCTTTAGATACTATTAAAAAAATCAATTTAAATGACATTCATGCTTTTATAGGATACTTAGCTAGAGAGCAAAACAGTAAACCTGCTACTCGTGCCCGTAAAGTTTCTACTATTAGAATATTTTTTAAATATTCCAAGCGAAGCAATTCCAAAGACGTCTCTTTTAAGAGAATTTATCGGTGGTAGTTGCTTTGACGTGTAAGATG
>ERZ779869.3575-NODE-3575-length-11849-cov-12.117857_pt1 | contig 11849 bp, 11 predicted proteins | sample MGYA00511557_ERZ779869 | MGnify/ENA primary metagenome ERZ779869 (study PRJEB29588, sample SAMEA2154620) | human gut metagenome | biome: human gut; feature: human-associated habitat; material: faeces | place: Denmark | collected 2008/2010 ...
CGCCGGAGCGGTGCTTGAGCCGTTAGGCGGGAATTGTGCGGTATTGCCTTAGAACTTACTCAGTGAACAGTGCAGCTGCATCGTCATAGGTCTTCTGGGCAGCTTCTTCTGCGGTGATCTGGCCGTCAACAACCTGCTGGATGTAGTTGCGGTAGTTATCAACAACCTCGTCCTGGCCGTCGGGGCTCAGCACGTTGACCTTGTCCGGCATCTTGAACTTAGAAACCTTGTCCATGAAGTCGTACATGATCTGCTGGCCTTCGGTAGCGTTGGCAGACAGGGTCTCACGAACGGTAGCGTTTACAGGAATGCCGCGCTCGCCCTGCAGGATGTTGTTGCAGTCGGGGTCATTTTCGAACCAGCTGATGAACTTAGCAGCTTCTTCTTTCTGCTGGCTGTCCTGAGAGACGCAGAGCATCTGAGAGGACTGGATGACAGCACCGGAAGGGCCATCGCTGGTGATGCGGGGCAGAGTTGCCAGCTTGAGGGTGCGGCCCTGCTCCTGGCAGACGTTGTACATGGTCGGGAACTGGTTGGCAGCAACCCAAGCCATTGCAGCTTCGCCGGTTACCAGGAAGTCGTTTTCGATGTTGGTGATCTCAGCGGAAGCACCGGCATCGGGGTAAACCTCGTTCTTGATGGAGTCAGCACGCATCTGGATGTAGGGGGTCAGCATCTGGGGGTCATCAAAGCCCATGCCAGTCAGATCCAGATTAAAGAAGCTGTACTGGCCAACATCGCCATACTGTGCAACGTAAACGGAGCAGCCAGCGATGAATTCAGAGGTCAGCATGGAGGAGCAGCCGTAAACGCCAAGCTTTTCATGGATGGTGTTGGCAGCGTTTGCGTAGTCATCCCAGGTCCAGGTATCGGTGGGCTCGGCAACGCCGGCTTCAGCGAACATGTCGGGATCGTAAGCAATGCCGTAAGAGTTCAGGCCGTTGGAGATACCCAGCTGATGGCCCTCAGTATCCTGGGTGGTCTTCAGGTTGGCATCGCCGATGCCGGAAACATCCACAACACCGGAAGCGATGTAGTCATCCAGCGGATAGATCTTGTCCATGTACATGGGGAAGTTGCCGCCCAGCTGGAAAATATCCCATACCTGGTCAGAAGCAACCAGGGTCTTGAGCTTGGTGAAATAGTCATCAAAGGAGTAATACTCGTACTCGATCTTTACGTTCGGGTGCAGGGATTCATACAGCTCGATGGCCTTGATGGTGCGGTCATGGCGGTCCTGAGAACCCCACCATGCCATGCGCAGGTCAACTTCTTCATCGCCGGTGGAAGCAGCGTCTGCAGTAGAGGATGCAGTGCTTTCGGCAGTGGAGGAAGCGGTGCTTTCAGCGGCGGAGGAAGAGGCGGTGCTGCCGCCGCAGGCTGCCAGGCTTACGCACATAGCGGCGGCCATTGTGGCTGCAATAATTTTCTTTTTCATATGGTGTTCTCCTTAATGTCAAGCAGTGGAACGGCGGCTGGGCAAGCGCTGAACCAGCTTTGCCGTTAACATTTTTTATTCAGGCGGTGTGCACCCCGTCTTTCTTTCAACACTGTCATTATACCTGCTGGAAAGCACCGAAAATACTAAAAAAATATGCAGTTTTTGCTGCAAAACACAGTTTTCTTGACTTTCCCCAAAAACAGTGTATTATATATATCCATAATACATAAACACATTTTCGCCAATTTATGCACAATGCTAAAAGTTACAACTTTATGAAAGTACGTCTTTGCCAATGAGGCCCGAACGCGAACCGATGGAGAACGACTCCAACTCCCGCACGGCGGAAGAATTGGAGCAGCAAACTGTTGATGTTTATGTAGAGCGTGCTCTGCACGGCCCGGTGTTCCGCATGTCTTACGAGCACACCCACACTTATTGCGAAATTTTTTACCTGAAAAGCGGCACCTGCACCTACACCGTCAACCAGGGCCAGTGGCACCTGGAAGCGGGCGACCTGTTTATTGTGGCTGCGGGCGACCCCCACAGCACCCGCTACGAGGGCAAAACCAGCTGCGAGCGCATTATTGTGTTCTGTAAAGCAGATGTACTTGTCGGCATGATGCGTGGCGACCCGACCGAAGTACAGCAGGCGCTGGAGCGTTCCTGCAAGGTGATCCTGAACGCCGAGACCCGCACGATGGTAGAAGCTCTTTTGGACCAGATGCTGCTGGAAAACGACCTGCCGCGCAAATATTCGGAGCAGGTGCTGGAGCTGGAATCACTGCATCTGGTGCTGCTTTTGCTGCGGAATGGCATTTTCAGCCATGAAACCATGTCTCCCAAAGAGGGCTACAGCGCCGACATTGAGCGCGCGCTGAAATACATTGCGCTGAATTACCAGCAGCCCTTAACGCTGGAAGAAGTGGCCGGATACTGCAACCTGAGCCCCACCTATTTTTCCCGCAAGTTCAGGCTGATCACCGGGCAGACGTTCAAAGAGCATGTGAATTACATCCGGCTGCGCCAGGCCACCCAGATGCTGTTGATGACAGATAACTCCATCACCAAAATTGCCATGCTGTGCGGCTTTGGCAGCAGCAACTATTTCAAGGATCTGTTCCGCGCCAGCACCGGGCGTTCCCCCCGTGAATACAGAAAGCACTCCGGGCTGCCCATCCACCCCCACCTGCGGGATAACGGGTAACGCACGGAGTGCCGTAACCAAACCGTATTTTATTGTGCAGTTATTCCAGCGTCATGCCATATTTATCAAAAATGCGGTTGAACAAAAAGGCGTTGCAGTAGCTCGCCAGCCCCGGCGCCACCAGCAGCACCGGCCAGAATACAAAAACGCCCACGGCAAAAAATGCTACGGTGACCATCAGCGCGGCCAGAACAGGCATTACATTGCGCAGCGCCATGGCAATGCCCATCTTGAACAGCGCGCCGATGGTGTTATCGCACCGGGCAACCAGCGGGAAGAGCATAGTGATAAACAGCGCCCAACAGGCCAGCAACACTACGCTGGTAAAAAACATTGCCCCCGCAAACACCGAACTGGTCTGCAGGCAGATCACCAGATCCAGTACCAGAAGGATGCCAACCGCCAGGTACCCCACCCACAGCGCGGTTGCCTGCTTGAGGTTCTGCTTAAAAGAATGGAAAAACGCGGGAATGAGCTGGCCTTCCTGCCCGCGGGCCATCTTTAAGGTAACGTAATACAGCGCCGTTGTGGCCGCACCCGCCGTTACCACCGGCAGGCAGCAGAGATACCACAGGCAGGACAAAAGGAAAAAATCCGCCAAATTGCCGATAAACTTCCAGATTGGATTTTCGAGACTGAAAAATTTCATGATGTGCCCTTCCTGTTGTTGGCTGCATGGTCAGGGGGGCTCCCCTGCCGCTTGCAGCCATTTTTGCTTTTGTAGGGCATGGTACCACAAAAAAAGAGTGCCTGCAAGACCCGGCAGGAAGAAAGGCTGAAAAAATTTGGCGGCATGTTCAGCAGGAAGCGCTATCAAAAAAGTCTGCAATAAAGGCTTCCGCCTGCTTTCCCACGGTGTTATAGGCGCTCTGGTGGTATAAAAAACATGGTTGATTATTCCACCTGAGGTGTATCTGAAAACAAAGAAAATGACGGATATTTCGCACACACAAGCAGGATAGAAATCAAAAATTTTTTACCTATTCTGCGTTTCAAACACCTATGTAAAGAGATTTTGACGGTGGCTGGAAAGTAAACTTGATCGTATTTTTGCGGAAATGTGTTATAAAGAATATACAGAAGAAAGGAACAAATGCGATGTACATAAGTAAACGACTAAAAGAACTGAGAACCGTAAGCGGTTTTAGCCAAGAAAAACTTGCGGAGCTCCTCGATGTTTCAAGGCAAACAATTTCAAGTTGGGAAAATGAAAGGAGCTATCCTGATGTTCACAATCTAATTATGCTCTGCGACATTTATTCCGTTTCTTTGGATGACCTTATGAAAGGAGATATAGAAACGATGAAAAAAGAAGTGGCCAACACAACTCTAAATAAATCCCCCCAAGATGCAATACAACTGATCCAAAGCGGCCTGGTTATGATTATAGGACTGCTTATTGCGGTAACTGGTCTTATCATTACGCTAAATGGTGGAAGTACCCTATGGGGATACGGATTGATGATGATTGGTGCTGCCCTTGCTTGCTTCTTTGCCTTTTATGCTGATTATCTAAAACGCAAAAATAAGATACAGACATATAAGGAATTGAGTGATTTTTACGATTATTCCATGAAGTTACTAAATCAAGACAATCATTAGGAAGCAAAAACTATGGAATTATTTGTTAGGTATTGTGCAGAAACCGGTTGCTTCAACATCCTAAAGTGTATCTGGAACCTTAGAAAAAACAGCACCGCCGCCCGGGTTTTTCCCTTTGGGCAGCGGTGCCGTTTTTGTTTATGCTATTGTTGAGTTACGGGGCAAAGCCTGCTATCAGATCAGGCCCATCAGGCTGGGCAGACCCAGAGACAGTGCCGGGATATAGGTAACAGCCAGCAAGGCCAGCACCAATGCGACAAAGTACGGGATCAGCTTGGAAGTGACCTGCTCGATGGAAACATGGCCAATGCCGCAGCCGACAAACAGAACGGAGCCAACCGGCGGGGTGATGTTGCCCAGGCACATGTTGAAGATGAGCATAACGCCGAACTGGATCTCGGTCATGCCAAAGCTGGTAGCGATGGGCAGGAAGATCGGGGTAAAGATCAGGATGGCCGGGGTGATATCCATGAACATGCCGATCACCAGCAGGATGATGTTCATCAGCAGGAAGATGATGTACTTGTTGCTGGTCAGACTCATCAGGCCGTTGGAGATAGCTGCCGGGATGCCGGAGTAAGCCATAACAAAGGACATGGCGGAGGAAGCGGAGATCAGGAACAGGATGATACCGGAAGTTTTGGCGGAATCCAGCAGGATCTTCAAGAAGCTCTTGAACGTGATGCTCTTGTAGACGATGGAGAGGATCAGACAGTACAGAACTGCGATGCCAGCGCCCTCGGTAGCGGTGAAGATACCGGAAACGATACCGCCGATAACGATGACGATGAGCAGCAGAGAGGGCACAGCGTCCCAAATGGTCTTGCCGATGCTCTTGCTCTTATCATAACCGGTAGCTTTCATGCCTGCCTTTTTGGCGCCGATAAAGGCAACCAGCATGCAGCACAGGCCCATCAGGATGCCGGGAACGTAACCAGCCATGAACAGGGTGGAGATGGAAACACCGCCAGCAACGGTGGAGTAAACAATGAATGCGGAGGTGGGCGGGATCAGCAGGCCGGTGGGGGCGGAAGCAATGTTGGCTGCTGCAGAGTAAGCGGGGTCATAGCCGTTTTCTTCCTCAATGGGGCTGATGCAACCGCCCATGGCGGAAGCAGCAGCAACGGAGGAACCGGACAGTGCGCCGAACAGCATGTTGCCCAGGATGTTGGCCTGTGCCATGGAGCCGGGGATCTTGCCAACGAACAGCTGGGCAAAGTTGACCAGGCGCTTGGCAATACCGCCGTTGTTCATGATGTTGCCAGCCAGGATGAAGAGGGGCACAGCCAGCAGAGAGAAAGACTCAACGCCGGAGTTCATCTTCTGCATGGTGATAAAGGTGATCTGGTCCCAAGACAAGGTGGACATGGCGGTTACAATGGAAGAAACCACGATGCTGATGGAGATGGGCACGCCCAAAAACAGCAGCACGCCGAACACAGCAAAAAGGATAACGGTTGTCAGTGTAATGCTCATTGTTCTGTGCCCTCCTTAGCAGTCAACTTTTTCGCCGGTGATATCTTCATAAATGTTGATGATCTGGGCGATGATGATGAAAATGCCGGAAATCGGAGCGATGGAGTACACCAGACTGCGGGGGATGCCCAGCAGAGCGGAGAATTCACGGCTGGCAGAAACAGCCAGCTTGAAGCCGCCGATGGTGATGACGAAGATTGCCAGCAGCAGGATCAGGCCGTCGATGGCAACCAGCAGAGCGGTGTGGGCTTTGCCGGTGAATTTATCGCGCACCAGCGTCAGGGACATATGCTCGCGGGTGGAGAATGCGTAAGCTGCACCGATAAAGCCGGTCCAGATCAGGCTGTAGCGCACCAGTTCCTCCGTAAAGGCAACGGGGCTGTTGAGGACATAACGGGAGAACACCTGGATGAGAACCAGGATGGTCATGAAAGACAGCAGAACGGCGCAGGCAATGCTGAGGAACTTATCCATCCAGAACTTTACTTTACCCAAAAACTGTTTCATGTTTTATTTCCCCTCTCGTGCAGCTTCAATCGTATCCATCAGGGTCTTAACGCCGGGATACTCGTTTTCGTAAGCTTCGATCATGGGCTGGGTTGCTTCGCGGAAAGCTTCCTTGTCTACATCGTAAACAAACTCAACGCCCATGGTTTCCTGTGCTTCTTTTACAGCTTCTTCAATGGCCGTATCCCACATGACCTTATGGGCCTCGGTGGAGTTGTGGGCAGCTTCCAGAATGATCTCCTGATCTTCCGGGGAGATCTGCTTCCATACCTTTTCGCTCATGATCAGAACGTCGGGGATCATGGCGTGCTGGTCAACGGAGTAGACCTTGCACACTTCGCCGTGCTTGCCGGTGGTCAGTGCGGTTTCGTTGTTTTCGGTGCCGTCAATGATGCCGGTCTGCAGGGAGGTATACACATCGCCGTAAGACATGGCAACGGGAATGCCGCCCAGATAGTTCATCATATCGGTCTGGGACTTCATGTCCTGCACGCGGATCTTCAGGCCCTTCAGGTCAGCCGGGGTGCGGATGGCTTTATCTTTGGTGTAGAAAGAGCGGGCGCCGGAGGTGTAATAGGTCAGGGTAACAAAGCCGTCATCGCCGGTAGAGAGGAAGAAATCCTGCATCTGCTGGGAGTCCATGACATGGTAGAAATCCTCGGTATCATTAAAGATGTAAGGCAGGCCGAATGCGTTGTAGGCTTCGTTGTACGTTGCCAGACCGGGGGCAGAAACCTTGGTCATGGCGATAACGCCTGCCTGCAGCTGCTCCAGGTTCTCGTTTTCGCTGCCGAGCTGGCCGTTGGGGAAGATCTTGACCTGGACGCGGCCATCGGTCTTTTCGTTCACTTCCTCAGCAAACTGGGTCATGGCAATGTGGACGGTGTGGGTCTCAGACAGGCCATGGGCCAGCGTCAGAACCAGTGGGTTTTCTGCGCTGTAGCTGGTGTCAGCCGTGGTGCTGGATGCGCCGCAGCCGGCCATCAGCCCGGCGCACAGCACAGCAGCCGTTGCCAGCGCTGCAATCTTTTTGAACATTTTGTTTCCTCCTTCTATTTTGTATCGCGTTTTACGGCGCGTTACATACCAATCAGATCAAACTGCTCAAACGAGACCATGACCTCATGGTCCTTTTTGGGGTTGGGGTACTTGACCTGCACGCTCTTCAGGCGCTGGCTGTAGTACCAGCCGCTCTCGGCTTCCTCAAACTTGCGGCGGTGCAGGAAGTGCGGCAGCTCCTTGCCGTCCAGCTGCACATAGAACGGGGATTTTTCGCGGTGGATCATATCCAGATACATGCTTTCCACAGCGGTATCGTAATCGCCCTCGTTGGTAAAGTGAACGTAAGTCTTTACGCCTGCGGTCACGGCAATGCGGGTCTTGAGGTAAGCGCCCTTCAGATACTCATTGGTGCAGCCGTCATCCTCGTACAGAACAAACTCGGAATCCACATCCGGTGCCATCAGGATCTCCAGCTCAGTGGTCTTTTCGGTCATCAGGTTGTGCAGGCGGTTGCCGCTCATGGGCAGGATAGCACCGCTGCGCACAAACAGCGGGATGCTGGAAATATCGACCGGTACCTCGATCGTCTGGCCGGGAGCGTACTCCTCGCGGGTGTAGAAGTTGTAGAAGCGCTCGTTTTCGTTCTCGGTCTTGGGCAGGTAGACAGGGCGCACGGTCTGGCCCTTTTCCACAACGTTGGCAACCAGCAGAGAATCGCCAAACATGAAGTCAACGCCCTCATCATAGGTGGCGGGGTCGTTCTGGAACACGGCGAAGGTGGGCTGCCAGATCGGCAGGCCGCTTTCGTGGGCGCGCACCATCAGGGAATACAGCAGCGGGCTGAGCTTATAGCGGAAGTTGATGGCATCGCGGATGTACTGCTTTTTATCACTGAACATCCAGGGCTCGGTCACGGTGTTGTCGGTGTTGGTGGAATGGATGGAGAAGCGCGGCTGGAAGATGCCGTTCTGCACCCAGCGCACGAACAGCTCGGCCTCCGGTGCGGGGCCATAGAAGCCGCCGATATCGCAGCCGTGGTTGGAAACACCGCACAGGGCCATGCCCAGGATGGTGGCAATGTTGTATTTCAGGGTATCCCAGTGGGTCAGGTTATCGCCTGCCCAAACCTGGGCGTAACGCTGGATGCCGGCATGGCCGGAACGGCAGACAGAGAAGGGACGGCAGTTGGGGTCGTACTCTTCAATGGCTTCGTTGGAAAGCTGGCACATCAGGTTGCTCATCACCGGCTTCATGGTGCCGATGGTGCTGCCCTTGCCTTCAAAGTAAACCTTGGCGTCCTTGTCCACCATGCTGTCATACTCGCAGTTGTCGTTCCACAGGGAGCGGCAGCCGTAACGCAGCAGGGCGTCCTTGATGTACTGTTTCCAGTGTTCGCGGGTGGACTGCTTGGTAAAGTCCACAAACAGGCCGGGGCCGCCCCACCAGGTGCCCACCGCCAGGCCGTCCACACCGGCGTTGTCATCGGATGCAGGCAGGAACATATCCTTTGCCTTCATCTCTTCCAACAGGGGGTGAACCAGCAGCATGCCGGGTTTGATGTTGGGCGAAACGATAATGCCGCGCTTGACCATCTGGGCAAACCAGTCAGCGGGGTCCTTAAAGCGCTTGTTGTTCCAGGTGAAGGTGCAGCGCTTGATGCCCTGCTCGGTTTCCACGGCGCAGTAGCCGGAGGAAAGCTGGAAGCCGTCCACGGGGATGTCCTCCTCATGGGTGGTATCAATGAATTCCAGCACAGCGTCATCGCTGTTTTCCGGCAATTCGGGGTAGTACATGGAGCTGCCCAGATAGCCCAGCGCTGCTTTGGGCAGCATGACGGACTTGCCGGTCAGATCGGTGTAACGCTCAATGATATCGCGGATGGAGGGGCCTGCGATCAGGAAGAGATCCACATCCCCGGCATCGGTGCGGTAGGTGGAGTAACGGTGCCAGTAGTTACGCTTTTCGCGGCCCATGTTGAAATCACATTCAGCGGTGTTGTGGTAGAAGTAACCAACTGCCTGTTTGGTACCGCGGTTCAGCTTGATATAGAACGGAATGTGTTTGTACAGGGAATCGGTCTCTTTGGCATTGTAGCCCATGGCATCGCCGGGGGCCATGTTCATGTACTTTTCAGCCTTGTTGATCTCGCCGGATTTTTCGCCAAAGCCATAGAAGCAGTCGTCGGCTTCGATCTGGGAAGCGTGCATGCGGCGGTGGTTGGAATCCTCACGATAAGCAAGGTCGGGAATATCTGCATGCAGCAGACTGCCATCTTTATCGTATACCATGATACGGAAGGGTGCCTTTTCCACAACCACCTTCAGGCGGCTGCCCTGAATCACGGCCTGCTTGTCGCCATCGGTCAGTTCGGCAGCGGCGGTCTGCACGCGCTTGCGGCAGTCCTTCATCAGCTCGTCCGTGCGGGAGTCCCAGGCGGTCATGGTCAGACTGTAGGACGCTTCGTCCCAGTCCCCATCAAAACCGGCGCGGATACGCAGAATATCGTCCGTCAAAAACCAGATGCGGATCTCCACCGCATTGGTGGAAACCGAGAAGCAGTTCTCCAGCTTTTTGACCTGGCCTGCCGTGTAGCAAACTTTCATGTACAAGCTCCTTCCCTTTTCTGTTTCATGTATTTGTCCGTTTTTTTGGCCTGCTTAAAAATTACGGTCACGCACTTTCTGCTCGTCAGTGGGCATATTGAACAGAAACCGCCATTCCTTTCCCCATAATCCATAGTAGCCTTTTTATTTCATCCCTATCATATCAAAGTTCGTTTATTTTTTCCTCACATTTTGTAGCCTAAATATTGCAAAATGTGATATGGTCGAAGTTGAAGGCCGAATAGGCGGTGGGACGGAGGTGGGATTGGGGATTTGGATTGGATGAGGTTGGCACATCTTCAGCACTGCTTGTTTCCTGCAGTTCTGGCTTTTCCTTTTATACTATAAGCCGCAACCTGTCCACACCCAGCGTAACCGGGACGTATCCTTTTCTGTACTGTGCAGCCATTTCCGTATTTCTTACTCCGGTTCCTTCACACCGGTGTATGCCGGTACGGATGATTTTCGGCAGTACAAATGCCTGTTCATTTGAACTGCTCAAAAGATGTAACTTTTTCGTGTACGACTCCCCATGTTTCTTGACGGGATGAGCCATTCAGGATATGCTATGAGCAGTTGGATTGCTCAGTCATTATGATACGCACCTCAAATGCCTTCGCCATAGACTTGCGCAATTTGATGGCGCAAGCTTTTTGTGGACAGGAGTGATCACCAAAATGACGTTTGGAGAGAAATTCAAGGCTGAACGGGAGAAGCGGAAGCTGACCCAGCAGGAAGTAGCCGATGCACTGGGGATCAACAGACGTATGATTACCCGGTACGAGAACGGCATTTCCTTTCCACGCACCAAAGGCGCTTACAGAAAAATCGCGGATTTGAAAAGATGCTCAATGATCTCAAGGCACAAGCCTCTTACGAGGCGGATGAGATGGAACGCCTCAAAGCCGAAGGTCAAGAGAAGTCCGCGACGTATCGGCAGTTTTTCGGCAATCGGCTCTTTTATAAGCAGCTGCTGAACACCTATAAGAAATACGGCTTAATGGACTAAGCGCATCCGGAAGAGAATGGAGAAAGACAGGTGATGTTATGAACTGGATCAATGAATTGTCGTGGTTATGGGAAACACTTGGCATTGCGCTTATTGCTGCGGCTGTCTGCGTAGCTTGCGCCGCTCTGATCTGCAAAGCAGCGAAGAAGAAAACCAACAAAAAGGTGTTGGCTGTCATCGGTGCTGCAGCGTTTGTGGGCGCGATTCTGGCGGTTATTCTGATTGCCCGGACACCGATGCCGATTTGATTAGACAGGAGGCTTTTACTATGGATAAGGAAAAATATTCGATCATATTCAGCAGCTTGACCGGCAACACAAAAAAACTTGCTGATACAATTCGCGCGGTGCTTCCGGCAGAAGACTGTGACTATTTCGGTGCGCCGAAAGCGGAAGAACTGCACTCCGAAATACTCTATATCGGGTTCTGGACGGATAAGGGCAACGCGGACAGTGCAACCTTGGAACTGCTGTCAAAGCTGAGAGACAAAAAGGTGTTTCTATTCGGGACGGCGGGCTTTGGCGGCAGCGAGGCATATTTTCAGAAGATCCTTGAGCATGTTAAGCAGTCTGTTGGCCCAAGCAACTCCGTGTTCGGAGAGTATATGTGCCAGGGCAAAATGCCGCAGTCGGTACGGGATCGTTATATGAAAATGAAGACACAGCCGGAGCATCCGGCAAACATTGACGCTCTGATTGAGAACTTTGACCGTGCCCTCTCCCATCCGGATGCGGACGATTTGGAGAGACTGAGGAAAATCGTTTTGGATCGACAATAGAACAGGGGGATTCCTTAGGCAATACCGCACAATTCCCGCCTTACGGCTTAAGCACCGCTCCGGCGGCTGCGGCACTTAGAATTATGCGGTATTGCCCTTATGTTATGTCGCTCCAAATCGTCAGAAACGACATCACAAAAATGGGCGTTGACGCCGTGGGCATTGCATAACCATTATTCCCTTTTATGAATTAAATTAAAAAAGAACACTGCTTTTGAACCGCG
>ERZ779869.3577-NODE-3577-length-11845-cov-4.251824_pt1 | contig 11845 bp, 10 predicted proteins | sample MGYA00511557_ERZ779869 | MGnify/ENA primary metagenome ERZ779869 (study PRJEB29588, sample SAMEA2154620) | human gut metagenome | biome: human gut; feature: human-associated habitat; material: faeces | place: Denmark | collected 2008/2010 ...
TTATGACGACATCGCGGCCGTCCGCGCCGCCGACCCCGAAGTCGCCGCGATCATCGATCACGAAGCCGAGCGGCAGGCGGACGGCATCGAACTGATCGCCAGCGAGAACTTCGCCTCCTGCGCGGTCCGTGCCGCCCAGGGGTCGGTTCTGACCAACAAGTACGCCGAGGGGTATCCCGGCAAGCGTTACTACAACGGCTGTGAATTTGTCGACGAGATGGAACAGCTGGCGATCGACCGGGTGAAGAAACTCTTCGGAGCGGAAGCCGCCAACGTGCAGCCCCATTCCGGAAGTTCCGCCAACCAGGCGGTCTACATGGCGCTGGTCCAGCCGGGGGACACCGTGCTTTCGATGAGTCTCGATCACGGCGGCCACCTGACCCACGGGCATCCGCTGAATTTCTCCGGAATGCTCTACAACATCGTCCCCTACGGCGTCGACCGCGAGACCGAGCGAATCGACTATGACGAGGTCGAGCGTCTTGCGGAAGAGCACCATCCGAAGATGATTCTCGCCGGAGCCTCCGCTTATCCGCGGATTCTCGACTTCGCCCGGCTCCGGGCGATTGCGGACAAGGTCGGCGCCAAGCTCTTCGTGGACATGGCTCACATCGCCGGGCTGGTCGCCGCGGGAGAACATCCGAACCCGGTTCCCTACTGCGACGTGGTCACCACCACTACCCACAAGACGCTGCGGGGACCGCGCGGCGGTCTGATCCTCTGCCGCGAAGAGTACATCAAAAGCATCAACTCGAAGGTGTTTCCCGGCATGCAGGGCGGGCCGCTCGAACATGTGATCGCGGCCAAGGCGGTCTGCTTCGGCGAGGCGCTCAAGCCGGCCTTCCGCGCCTATCAGCACCAGGTGCGGCTCAACGCCGCGAAACTGGCGGATGAACTGGCGCGGCGCGGGTTCCGGATCGTCTCCGGCGGCACCGACAACCATCTGATGCTGATCGACCTGCGTCCGAAGCACGCGACCGGGAAGGCGGTTGCGAATGCTCTCGACCTGGCCCGGATCACGGTCAATAAAAACATGATCCCCTTCGATCCGGAGAAGCCGTTCGTGACCAGCGGAATCCGGGTGGGAACCCCGGCGATCACCACCCGCGGCCTCAAGGAGGCGGAGATGGTTCAGGTTGCCGACTTCATCGAACGCGGCGTGGAACATCGCGAGGATGAGGCGGCACTGCGTTCGATCGGCAACGAAGTCAAGGAGTTCATGGCGGCGTTTCCGATGCCGCGGTTCTGAATGATTCTGCCCTGCGAAAGGATGTATTTCGATGATTGACATGAAATTGATCCGCGAGAATGCGGAAGCGGTCCGCGCCAACTGTGTGCGGCGCGGTTTTCCAATCGACATCGACGGCCTGCTCAAGCTCGATGCCGACGCCCGTCAGCTTTCCCAGGAGTCCGAGTCGCTCCGGGCCGAACGCAACCGGCTCAGCAAGGAGTGCGCCGCGAATCCGGCCGCCCGCGAGCAGGTCAAGCAGCTCAAGGGGGTGCTCGCCTCCAAGGAGGAGATGCTTGCGAAAATCCAGGAGGAGATCCGGCAGGTGGTGATCCGGATGCCGAACATGCTCGCGCCGGACGTTCCGGACGGGCTGGATGACTCCGGCAACGTCGAAATCCGGAAAGTCGGAACCATCCCGACCTTTGATTTCAAGGTCCGCGACCACCAGGAGCTTGGCGAACTGCTCGACATCCTCGACATTCCGCGCGGCGCCAAAGTCGCCCAGACCGGTTTTTATTACTGGAAAGGGAAGGGGGCGATGCTCGCGCAGGCGCTCTACTTCTGGGTGCAGCGGGTGCTGGTTGAGCGCGGGTTCACGATGTTCATGACTCCCTGCGCCGCCAAGGAGCGCACGCTTTTCGGAACCGGTTATCTGCCCTTCTTCGCGGATCAGACCTACAACTTGGTCGGAGAGGACCTCGCGCTGATCGGGACTTCTGAACAGACGCTGGTCGGCTACCACGCCGACGATGTGCTCGACGCCGCCGACCTTCCGCTCTGCTACACCGCCCTGACTCCCTGTTTCCGGACCGAGGCGGGCAGTTACGGCAAGGCGTCGCGGGGGATCTTCCGGGTTCATCAGTTCCACAAGGTGGAGCAGATCGTGTTCTGCAAGCCGGAGGATTCGGTCCGGTGCCATGAGATGTGCCTGGCCAACGAGGAGTACATCCTCCAGCAGCTCGGCATCCCTTATCATGTGGTCAACGTCTGTGTCGGAGACCTCGGCGCGCCCGGTTATAAGAAGTACGACATCGAGGCCTGGTTCGCCGGATTCGGCTGCTATCGCGAGGTGACCAGCAACACCAATCTGACCAGTTTCCAGAGCCGCCGGCTCAACATCCGTTACAAGGACGGCGATACCCGCGACTATGTGCACACCATCAGCGCCACCGCGGTCACCGACCGGGTCATGATCGCGATCATGGAGAATTTCCAGCAGAAGGATGGCACCGTGATCGTGCCGGAAGTGCTTCGGCCGCTGGCCGGGTTCGACCGGATCGAGCCGGTGAAAAAGTAGTTGATTCGAGGCGTCTTTCCCGCTCTCTCTCCGCCGAATGGCGGAGGGAGTTTTTTTTGCGGCCGTCCGGGGGGCCGGGATGTTTCCGATGGGGATGGACACGATCCGGCGGTGCGCACCCTCTCCGGCCGCAGTTCAGGAACCGGACGGGGGCGGGGCCGCGCCGTCCGGGCCGCGCCGCGAGATGTCCAGCACACTCTCACGCTCGATCAGGGTGTAGGGAATGTCGATATCCTTGAGGCCGGGGCTGTGATTCATGATTTTTTCCAGCAGATTGACCGCCTCGCTCGCCAGCCGTTTGAAATTCTGTGCCAGCGTGGTGTGGGAAGGCACCAGGTTTTCTGAGACGGATGGGTACTCCATCGCAAGCAGTGAAAAGTCCTCCGGAATCCGCACCCCGGCCTTCTGCAGGTTGCGCGTGAGCGCGATTCCGATCGGTTCTCCGACACAGAGCAACGCCGTGGTGCGGGTCTCCCGCAATCTTCGCAGGATGGAACCGTCCTGCGGCCAGTTGCCGATGCGGAAGAACTCCGGAGGATCTGGCTCTCCATGCGCGGCCATCAGCCGGCGGAATGCCGGGTAACGGCGCGAACAGAGTTCGAGTTCGTGTTCTCTGCCCTGGTCGGACAGATAGGCGATTTTGCGATGTCCTTTTTGCCAGAGATGGTTGAGCGCCAGTTCAATTCCCTGTTCCCCGTCGGAACGGACGGTGTAAATATGGTTCAAATGGTCGCCGGCAAAGTTGATCATTACCAGCGGCAGGGTGCACTGATCGGCCCAGGCGGCAGGCAGAGTTCGCTCGAGGGAGAGGGAGATCGCGCCGGAAACGACCCGGTCATTCAGAATTTCGATGTCGGTGTTGCCGATCAGTTCGGTCCGGTATTTCCGCATGGAAATTTCCGCCCTCAGATTGGCCAGCAGCGGCCCCCCATAGCCGCGTAGATCGCCCCCGTCCGGCAACACCAGGGCGATGATCCGGCGGCCGTTTCCCGGTTCGAGCCGGTAATCGAGCTGCTGGGCGCAGCGGATCACCCGGGTCCGGGTCGTGGTGTGTACATGAGGATCGTTATTCAATACCCGGGAGACGGTTGCGAGTGAGACCTGGGCCGCTTCTGCCACCATCCGGACCGTCACTTTCCCTGTCATGTAAACCTCCTCTCCTTGCCGGTTTGTACGGTACTATAATATTTTCCCGGACATTTTGCAAGGAGTGCGTTACATTTTGTTACATGAAATAATCGTTGCGCTCCCTTGCTTTTCAAGGATTTTTCAGTATAATTAAATGTGTGCCGCAGTGAATCATGGAGTTTTAAAATCGAAAAATCGGATAAATCCGGAGGTGTTCAGATGAAAGTCGCCCGAAACTTCACCCTGATTGAGCTTCTGGTGGTGATTGCGATCATCGCAATTCTTGCCGGAATGCTGCTGCCGGCTTTGAACCAGGCCCGGCAGAAGGCCAAGGATATCAGCTGTGTCAGCAATGCGAAACAGCTCGGTACCGCGTATATGATGTACAGTGACAGCAGCAACGGTTTCATGCCGGTTTCCGGTTTTGCGCAGGATACCTATACCGAATCGCTGGCGTCGTCTGTGACCGTCCCGAAACTGCTGAGCCAGTATCTCGGCGGCAGCGGGGATGATCTGACGGATGAGTTGCGGCCGAATAAGATCTTCGAGTGCCCGCTTCAGATCACCCCGACCAACTACGATTCCAGCAAGTTTCTGATGGGGCGCTGGCTGAACGGCAATGTCCATTTCGGTACCGGCGGCGCCAAGACGGGGTTCTCCCTGAGCCAGGTCCAGAACGCCTCGGACAAGGTGGTCCTGATGTGCGACATCTCCTCAAACCGCAACGACAACACCTATTTCCGTCCGACCTGCGACAACAAGGGCACTTACAGTGAATCCGGCAGCTTCGCCAGCAGTGGCGCAGCCAAACCCGGTCCGCACCCGAACAGCGGCGACTGTTTCCTCTTCGTTGACGGTCATGCCGCCAGCAAGCCGCTCACCTTCTGGTGGAATGGTTCGAAGGTTCGCGAATACTACTTTAATCCGAAAAAAACCGAAATGGACTGATTTCGGAAATAGTCCCATCTTCTCTGGTTTGTCCGCTCTGAGGTGATGGGACTTCTCTTTTGCTTTCAAGTCACCGGCGATGAGACGGCTGCTTTTTCCGTCGCCGGAAGAGTTTCCCTTGCATTGTATTTTCCCGAACAAGTTATGATAGGATTTTTTTTGTTATGAAAAGAAACGGTTTCACGCTGATTGAGCTTCTGGTGGTGATTGCGATCATTGCGATTCTGGCTGCAATGCTGCTGCCGGCTTTGAACCAGGCGCGGGCGAAGGCGAACTCCGCCAAATGTATCGGCAACCTCAAGCAGCTTGGTCAGGGTGCCGCGATGTATGCTGCCGACTACGACGATTATCTGGTTGCGGACTTTGTCGACGACACCAGTGACCATTACTACTGGGGAGTCAATCTCGGACCCTACATCGGCATCAACGGAACGAGGGATGAAATCAAGATGGCGATCCGGGACCGCGTTTCGGTGTTGACCTGTCCGACCCATATCGGAATGGGAGGCGAGAAGCTCAGCTACCGCACCTACGGGCGGAACACCTACGCCGGCAACGTGACCTCCAAATCACAGAGCAGCAATTACCGGTACAAGCTGACCCAGTTGAGTTGTCCCAGCGCGATGATGCACTTCTCCGCAAGCAAATACGATGCATCCAACAAGGGGTTCGACAAGCAGATCGCCTACAACAAGGTGACCGACAACGTTCATAACAACTACAACAACCTGGTCTACGTCGACGGACATGCTGCCGCAATCCATTTCAATTCGATTCCGTTCGGGATTACAGGAAAAGGACAGGAGAAGGGGGGGACCTACGCCCGGGAGTACTGGTTCGGCAAGGCCCCCGACGAGGATTGAACGGGCCGGAAATTTCCACATTCCGTTGCGGGAGACGCTTATTGCCTCTTCCGGCGGACGGCGTGGAGCGGTCCGAGCAGTTCCATCGGAACCCGCAGTTTTCCGGCTCCGCTGCCGAGGGAAATTCCCGGGGAATTGGTCCCGTGAAAATCGCTGCCGCCGGAGAGTGCGAGACCGTACCGCTCCGCCAGTTCGGTGATCATGGCGGTCTCCCCCGGGCCGAAGAGGCTGTAGTAACCTTCCACCGCGTCGAGCCCGAGCGGTTGAAACCGTTTGAGGATTCGGCGGGCAAAGGCACGTTCGTTCCGTTCCCGGTAGACCGGATGCGCCCAGACCGCAACTCCTCCCGCCGCGTGGATCGCCTCGATCGCCTCAAGCGGACTCGGGAGGTTCCGGGGGACGAATGCGGCAGCTCCCCGCTTCAGGAGTTTGTCAAAGACCGCCTGCATGTTCGGGAAACCGTAGTTTGCCATCAGCGCCCGTGCAAAATGGGGCCGGCCGATGCTGGAGGCGTCGGAAACCGCCGCGAATGCCGGGTCATCCCAGCGCAGGGGATAGCCGAGTGAATTGAGTTTGCGCCGGATCTCTTCATTCCGCTTTTTTCTGGCTTCCCGTTGTGCGGCGAGAAAGGCAGTCAGTGCCGGCGCTTCAGGATCGAGGAACAACCCGACGATGTGCATCTCCCGCGCTCCGAACGCGGTGGAGAGTTCAACCCCGGCAATCGCCTCCAGCTCCGGAATCGCTTCCGCCGCCTGGAGGAATTCGGGGATCCCGGCGGTGGTGTCGTGATCGGTCAGCGCCACTGCCGCGAGTCCGGCCTTCGCCGCAAGGGCGACGATCTCCGCCGGCGTACAGCTGCCGTCGGAGAAATTACTGTGCGTGTGCAGGTCGATGAAGCCGCTTCCCGGGAGTGCTTCACTCATTTTTTCAGAACCTCAAGCAGCGCGATCCGGTCGATCAGCCAGCGGCCGTCAATTCGTTTTAAATGACAGATGAGGTCGCGGGACTCGGTGAGCTTCTCTCCGGAACGGAACTCTCCAAGCAGACTGCCGGAAAAGGTGGCGGTTGCCGCATCCGGCGCGGTCACAGTGATCTCAAGGTCGCGGATTTCGGCTTTCACCTCCCGGAACATTCCCTGATAGCGGGTCAGGATTCCAGTCAGTTCTGTTGGCGTGGTTGCGCCGGTGAACATCGACTGGTCAACGTCAATGGAACACTCCGGAGCGAATACCCGGTCGGTTTGGTTGAGTTTGAGCGCGACCGCGGCAGGGGTCTCGTCCGGCTGGCGGCTGCCGAGCGCGGCCAGCGACCGCAGTGTGCGGCGGATCTGCATTTCATCGGTATCGCGCTGCAGGTACCAGAGCGAAAGGCCGCCCAGTACCAGAATGATTGCCATCGTCACGTAGACCCAGCGGCTGAATACAAACATGTTTTCCTCACTTTTCAGGTTCAGGGGAATTCTTCCGGTTTCCGGGCGGCCAGCCTCTACCGGATGCCAACCCTTTTCCCGGCAGGCTTCTGCTGGCCGGGAAAGGAGAGCAGCGGCGACCCCATGATGCGGTTTTCCAGAACCTGGCCGAATTTATGTTGTTCAATCGGTTGGCTGCGGTTGTCGCCGACGACGTAATAGTGGCCGGGCTCGACGGTGCGCGGCTTCAGATTCCAGGTCGATGCGTAGCGGAGGTAGGGTTCATGCTGCGGTTCCCCGTTCACGTACAGCACCCCGTCGCGGAATTCGACGGTTTCGCCGGGGAGGGCCACCACCCGTTTCAGGAAGAAGACCTTGTCGGTGAAGCGGACGATGACAATGTCCCCGCGTTCCGGCTTTCCGAACAGGTAGCGTCCTCGCCAGCAGAAGGTGAAACCCTTGCTGGGGAAGGTCGGCATCATGCTCTCCCCGTCGATGATGCAGGGGATCAGGACGAATCCGAAAATCAGAAACGCCAGCAGGGCCAGCACTCCCATCCGGAGAAAAAATCCGGCCGAGAGCCGGGGAAGAAAGAAACTTCTCACCTGTCCCGCGCCGGTAGTGTCATCGGTGCGGTGGAACGAGCAGATCCTCTCCCACCACTTTCGCAGCACGGTCCACATAGGCGGTTACTTCTTTGCGGCTCCGGCGGCGGCGGCCTCCTGCGCTCTGGCGGCGGCCTCTTCTTCCTCAAGGTCGGCGAGGAAGCGGCTCTTGTCGCTCGCCTTCATGTAGGCTTCTTCCGCGGAGATGTTTCCCGCGTCGAACTGCGCCTGAATGGAATTGTCCATCGACCGCATTCCGCGCCCGCCGCCGGCGTCGATGATGGTGCGGATGTTCGAAATCTGTCCCTCGCGGATGGTGTTGGGCAGACCGTCGGTCCAGAGCAGGATCTCGTGCACCGCGACTCGCCCGCCGCCCTTCTTGCGGCAGAGCAGCTGCGAGACGATGGCCTGAAGACACTCCGCCAGCATGGTGCGGATCTGCGCCTGCTCGTTGGCGGGGAAGGCGTCGATGATACGGTCGACCGTCTTCGGCGCGTTGTTGGTGTGCAGCGTGGCGAAGACCAGCATTCCCATGGCGGCGCAGGTCAGACCGAGCCGCATGGTGTCGTTTTCACGCATCTCGCCGATCAGCACGATGTCGGGGTCGGAGCGCATGGCTCCGCGCAGCGCGTCGGGAAACGATTCGCTGTGAATGCCTACCTCGCGGTGGACGATGGTACAGTTCTTGTTCTGGTGGACGAATTCGATCGGGTCCTCGATGGTGATGATGTGCCGGTGCAGATGGTCGTTGATGTAGTCGATCATCGCGGCCAGCGTGGTTGACTTTCCGGAACCGGTCGGCCCGGTGACCAGCACCAGGCCGGATTTGATGTTGCAGATCTCAATCAAAGTTTCGGGCAGTTTCAGCTCTTCGATGGTCAGGATCTTGGTCGGAATCTGACGCATCACGCAGCCCATGCCGTGGTAGTTGTACATGTAGTTGGTACGGAAACGGGCGAGGCCCGGAATTTCATGCGCGAAGTCGAGGTCGTGCGTCTCCATGAACTTGTTCCAGCGCTTGGGAATGCAGATCTCTTTGAGCATCGCTTCCATGTATTCCGGTGTGATGATTTCGTCTGTCAGGCACTGGATGTTGCCGTGGATACGCGCCTTGGGCGGAAAATTGATCGAGAGGTGCAGGTCCGAGCCGCCGAGACTGAGCATCTGGCGAAGGTACTGATTGATGATCGGTTCGTTTTCCATAATGACAAATCCTTTGCGGAATTACTTTTTGAGCTTCCGGGCTTCGCGGGTGGCCCACTCCCGTTGCAGCTGCGAGATGACCGACTGGTCGCGCATGTTGGCGAGTGCGACCTCATAGGTGATCAGGTTGCGCATGTATTTCTCCAGCAGACATTGTTCAAGCGTGCACATGCCCTGCTTGTTTCCGATCTGCATGGTGGCCTTGAGTTTGAAGGATTTTCCCTCGCTGATGATGTTTCCCACCGCCATGTTGTTGATCAGAATTTCGTAGCCGGTGGTCAGCCCGCCGTCGGCGGCTGGAATCAGGCGTTGACAGATGATGCCGCGCAGACTTCCGGCGGTCATTGCGCGGATCTGCGGCTGCTGCGAGGGCGGGAAGACGTCGAGGAGCCGGTTCAGGGTGTTGGCGGCGTCGCTGGTGTGCAGGGTTCCGATCACCAGGTGGCCGGTTTCGGATGCGGTGATGGCGTTCTCGATGGTTTCGAGGTCGTGCAGTTCGCCGATGACGATCACGTCGGGGTCTTCGCGGAGGGCGGCCTTCAGCGCGGTCCGGTAACTGATGGTGTGCTTGCCGATTTCACGCTGGGTCACCTGGCAGTTTTTGGAGAGCTGGAGAATTTCGATCGGGTCTTCAACCGTGATGATATGGTCGGTCCGCTTGTTGTTGACGATGTCCACCATCGCTGCCAGCGTGGTGGTTTTTCCGGAACCGATCGGGCCGGTGACCAGCACCAGTCCGTTGCTGTAGTCGAGCAGACGCTTGATGTGGACCACGTCATGGTCCATGAAACCGAGTTCTTCGAGCGAGCAGATGTGGTCCGGCACCAGGCGGTAACTGCCGGCGACGCCGTCCTTGTGCATCATCAGGCAGACGCGGAAGCGGTCCTGGCCGATCTCCAGCGCGAAGCTCAGGTCCATGGTTTCGTTGAACCGGGCGAGCCGCTCCGGTGAAAGCAGCACGGTGTTGAGTCGCCGGGCATCCTCCTCCGGGAGCGGAACATCATCGAACCGTTCCACTTCAAGCATCCGCCGCACAAAGGGCGGGGCGCCGGCCGAAAGATGAAGGTCGCTGCAGCCGAGCGCCCGTAGGCAGGTCAGGAGCGTGATCATCAGTTGTTCGACCTCTGCGTCGCTCATGGAGGAGACGTTGCGCAGGCTTGGCAGGTCCGCGTAGGAGCGGATCGCGGTCAGGTCGATTTCGACGTTGTTGAAGCGGACCGAGGAGTCCTTGACCAGGCCGGTTCGGCGCTTGGACCGGCGCGGAGCATTCTCCTCGTCCTCCTCGTCTGCCGCACCCGGATTGGAGTAGCCGACTCCAGTGGCGGCCGGATTGGCGGAGGCCGGTTCCGCGGCGATTTCGGGACCGAACCCGGTTTCCGCCTGGGCGGTCGCGTAGTCGATCACGGCCTGAAGCTGGGTCAGCACCGATTGCGCGTCTTCTTCGGAAAGGCCGGCGGCCAGCTGATTGAGCACCAGCTGGGCGTATTCCCCCAGCGACGGATTCGGACCGAGCTGAGCGTAAAATCGGTCCGCATCGGCCCGGGTGATCGCCCCGTTGCTGATCAGTGCAAAGATGAACCATTGTATATCCAGCGGCATCATTCCGGAAACTCCCTTATTTTGAATTTTTGTCAAGCTTTCCGTATTATAACGCGGGAGTCCCTTTTTTTCAAGAAAAAACCGAAACAATCCTGCGTTTTCCGGAGATGTTTTCCCTCTTCCGATAGGAGAATGGACCCGTCCCGATGTCTCCCCGCAAAAAGCGGTGGCGCGGGCGCTTCCCGGAGCCGCGGGCAGACGGGTCCGGGGGAGTGGAGAAAGGATGACAGTTTTTGACTAAATTGTTTTAACTTCCGATTGTATTTCGGGAAAATCCGCGGTATCTTACCGACACAATATGATAATTGGGAAAGATCGGAAAGAGAGGGAACGCGATGAATTGGCAGCCGGTGCTGGAGCGGTACGAAAAAGAACTTCTGGAACGTGTTATCCCGTTCTGGGAACTCCATTGCGTGGATCGGGAGAAGGGCGGCTATTTCACGATGCTCGACCGCGACGGTTCGGTCTACGACACGACCAAATACATGTGGATGCAGTGGCGGATCGTCTACCAGTTTGCCACCCTCTACCGGAGTCGCTACGGGACCGGCCGGGAGGAGTGGCTCCGGATTGCCGCCGACGGATATGATTTTCTATACCGGCACGGACGGACGGAGGACGGCAGCTACTATTTCGCACTGGACCGCGAAGGGACCCCGGTGATGGCCCCTTACAGCATCTTTTCGGACGGCTTTGCCGCCATGGGGGCCGCCGCTCTTTTCGCGGCGACCGGATGCGGGGCGTACCGCGAGGAGGCCCGTTCCGCCATGCATAGTTACATCCGCCGGATTCCGAATCCGAAAGGACGATGGGAGAAGGGATTGCCCGGGCGCAGACCGCGGCTCTCCCTCGGGAATTACATGATTCTCGCCAATCTCGGCAGCGTGATGAAAGAGTGCCTCGGCACCGATGAGTTCGACGCGGAAACCGATCGGGCGGGCCGGACTGTGATGGAGAAGTTTCACAATCCGGACCTTCACGTGATCTTCGAGAATGTCGATCCGGACGGCCGTTTCGATCTCGAATCATGCGAAGGCAGGTTTGTGAATCCCGGACATGGGCTCGAGTCGATGTGGTTCGTCCTCCAGTATGCCGAACGGATCGGTGACCGCGAGCTGCAGCGGAAGGCCTGCGATTACATCGACGAACTTTTCCGGTTCGGAACCGATCCTGTCTACGGCGGCATCTTCTACTTCATGGACGCGCTCGGCAAGCCGCACCTGGAATTGCAGCACGACATGAAGCTCTGGTGGCCTCACAACGAGGCGATCATTGCGGCTCTCTACGCGTACGCGGTCAGCGGCGAGAGTCGTTTCCTGGAACATTTCCAGCGGGTGGATACGTGGGCCTGGAGCCACTTCCCCGATCCGGAATACGGCGAGTGGTTCGCCTATCTCGACCGGCGCGGCGTTCCCAACAACCTGCTGAAAGGCGGCAAATGGAAGACCTTTTTCCATCTGCCCCGCTGCCTGATGAAGGCTGCGGAACTGATGCGGCGTTTTTAACGGCATCGGTTTCGCGTTTGAAAAAGGGGGGAGCCGTTCAGCGTAATCGCTGAACGGC
>ERZ779869.3578-NODE-3578-length-11843-cov-5.147014_pt1 | contig 11843 bp, 6 predicted proteins | sample MGYA00511557_ERZ779869 | MGnify/ENA primary metagenome ERZ779869 (study PRJEB29588, sample SAMEA2154620) | human gut metagenome | biome: human gut; feature: human-associated habitat; material: faeces | place: Denmark | collected 2008/2010 ...
ACGCATAGGCTTCCCAGCCGTCTCCACTCACTGGGTTTGTACCGATCTTGTAGGTTTCATTGCCGATGGTAAGTGTGTGGATGCCGGGCTGAGGGCCGTTCTGCTCCCACTGCGCGTAGAGCCAGACGAGCTGGTTATGCGACTCCGGAACGTCCTCGCCGTTGGCGTAGGTCTTGCCAGTGCCGTCGGGCTTTGTGTTCCAGCTCAGGAACTTCTTCCCGCTTTCGCACCGGCTCCAGTTTTCTTTTGCAGTATACGTATAGACCGGCTGCAACACGACCCAGCCGTAATCGAACGTCTCGCCGTTGGCACAGAAGATCAGGCCGGTCTCCGAGACGGTATATACGGCGTGGTACGCGGTCGGGCGCGTCAGCGCGGGCATTTTCTGCCCGGAGAGCAGCTGCGTGACCCGGTCGCCGATCTGATTTTCCCAGCAGAGCGGCGTGTTATGATACTGCGAGATATCGTATGGCTCGAACATGGGCGCTGTCCATTCTCTGCTGCCGTCGACCACGGTAACGTTTCTGTCGTCTCCGAGATTTCCGTAGAAGATCGCAGGGATCTCATAATCGCATTTATCCCAGACAGCGGTCAGGATTGTATTGCCCGGCTTCAGGTCGGGGTAGATCAGGAACGGCGAATACGTTTGCCCATCGTCGCCCTGATAATATGCCACGTATTTTTTGCTCTGCGTGAAGGCGTTCGCCAGATCAAGCTGGCTGTTTTCCTCGCAGGTCAGGGTCACATCGTCTGTCGTACCGTTCCAGTTCGTGCCGCCGTTGCCCTTGACGGTGACGGTGCGCGGCTCGGCTGTGCTGATGAACCAGATCCCGCCATTGCCGTTGTCTTTGGTTTTGTAGGTCGGCAGATCGCAGTTCACGCTTTGGGCGTTCACTGCCGGGTCGCCGTTCCAGCTGGTGAGCGTGATCTCGTTGCTGTCGAGACGAACCCAGCCGTCCGGGATGGAAATGGTGGGATTGCCGCCGATGGAGAGCGCTGAGCTGCCAGCCACGGTGCTCTCGTCCATCATGATGACCAGCCCGCGATATCCGCTGAGGGACAGCGCCGCGCTGTCCTGTCTGCCTCTGATATTGCATTGGCCAATGAAGCGCAGCATGACGATTGGGCGGGTCGAGCCCGTATAATCGTGATTGGACGTTATCGTGATTGGGTCGCCTTTGTAGTCGTTCAGCGTCAGTGCGTATACCGGCTCTCCATCACCGTTCATAGTGGCAACAGAAGTCCAGCCTACTCCAGATTGCCGTTCCGTGCCGATGGTGCGGGTTTCGCCATTGATGGTGAGGGTGTGCGTGCCGGGGTTGGGTGCGGTGGTCTGCGGTTGGGTGGAATCTTCGGTGGGTTGGGCAGTTTGCTGGGGCTGGGCGTCGGCGGCGGGCTGGGCCGCAGTTCCTGCGGCGGAGGCCGGGAAGACGGCGCAGAGCAGCAGAATGATCGCCAGATTCAGCGCCAGCAGGCGCTTGAGTTGTGTTTTCATGTCAATACTCCTCTCTCTTTTGCGCATGGATGAGAAAAAGGGCCGCTGCGCGGGGCAGCGACCCTTTTTTATCTAGCTTCAGCGCCCCTGATAATATCTGTAGAGGAAAGTCACGATCTGTGCGCGGGTGCAGGAAGCGTCCGGGCTGAAGGTCGTGTCGCTGGTGCCGGTGGTGATGCGGTTGTCATAAGCCCAGAGGATGGCGTCGTAGTTATAAGCCGTAGTCTTAACATCCGTGAAGGGGTTAAACGTATTGGGCTTGGATGCGGAGGCTGCGCGGTAGAGGAACGTTGCAACCTGTCCGCGGCTTACTGTGACGTCGGGGCCGAAGGTGGTAGCCGTGAGGCCGGTGGTGATGCCCTGCTCAACTGCCCAGAGAACTGCGTTGTAATAGTAATCGCGGGAGTCCACATCCGTGAACGCGCATGTGCGATATCTGGGCATCGGGGAACCGGCTGCACGCCAGAGGAAGGTGACAGTCTGTGCACGGGTGCAGACGGCGTCGGGAGAGAAGGTGTAGCGGCCCGTGCCGGAGGCAATGCCGTTTTCTGCGGCCCACTTGACTGCGTCGTAGAAGTAGTCGAAGCGGCTCACATCATGGAAGTTGAAGCTGCCGGAGTTGCCGTCGATCACGCCGGGGATATAATCCGTGCCGTCGTCAACATAGGGAATCAACTTGCCGGTGAGCGTCGTATAGTTGTGCGTGTCAGTCGGGGTGAAAGTCCATGCGTATTCCTTGCCATCCTTAAGCACAGTCGTGAGGGGCAGATCCCATGCGATGGTACCGGCCGGGCGAATCGTGCCGACAGTCAGCTTGGTGTCAGCAAGGGTCTTGCCGCTCGTCTCGATCTTGGTGTAGGCGGGCGTGCCGGCCGGGGTCGCCTTGGTGATGGTGAAGGTCGCAGTCTTGTAACCGTAGCTGCTTGCATCGGAGTAGGTCGCAGTGACGGTGTAGGTGCCGACAGTCAGCGGGAGGGCAGCTGCGTCGAGCGTTGCACCGGTCGCTACATCGGGGGCGTAGGTATAGCGCATGCCGCTGGAGTGACCTGCAATGGTTGCCTTTTCGTACTTGATGCCGGAGCCGGTGTAGACAGCGGAGCCGGATTCAAAGACGATGCGGTTGGAGACGTTGGTCTTGTCATAGGCCTGGATCTTCAGATCATAGGTGCCGGCTTTGTAGTTGCTGGAGACCGGCGTGACAGTCACGTTGAAAGTTGCTTCGCCGGTTCCGCCGTTCAGCTGGTAGGTGATCATGTTTTCGCCATCGACCACAGCGGGCGCCTGCGTGAAGATCGCATCGCCGCCAGCGGCGGTGAGTGCGATGGAGAAGCCAGTCTCCGTCTCGTCGGCGAGGAAGAAGTTGGACGGGAGCGTGCTGGTCTTCACCTCAGTCTCGGTGCAGAGGCTCGAGATGGTGTAGACGCTCAGGTTCAGGTCAGCCTTTGCAATCGTGAAGGTCGTGTTCGCCGAGCCGGTGAAGTTGCCCTTACCGGTGACGGTGACGGTGACAGTACCAGCGCTGACGTTGGAGGCGTAAGAAACGGTGTAATCCTTATCTGCTTCAAGCGTTCTGCCGCTGATCGCAACGGTCACTTCCGGAGTATGTGCCTTGGTGTTATAGGTCACGTCAGCGATAGGCGCGAACGTGCAGCCGGAAATTTCCGCAGAATTGATAGTGAAGGTCTTTTCCGTCAAGCCCGTGAAGTGATCGCCTATACCGGTGATGATGATCTTCGCAGTACCGGCGTTGATGTTGTTCTCATAGGAAACCGTGTAGTCGTTGCCAGCTGTCAGCGTAGCGCTGTTGAAGGAAACGGTAACTTCAGGCTTCCATTCCTTGCCAGTGTAGCCATAGGGGCCGGCATCATAGGTGATCGCAGCGCTGGAGATCTGCGCCTTGCTGATGGTGAAGGACTTTGTGACCTCACCAGTGTAGTTGCCCGTGCCGGCGACGGTAACGGGATAGCTGCCCGGCTCAGTGCCGGTCAGGTCGGAAACGGTATAGTCCGTGCCGACGGTCAGGGTCTCGCCGTTAACTGTGACGGTCACAGTCTGGGTCAGTTCATTGCCGGTGTAGGTCAGTTCCTTATCAAAGGCAACGTCCTTGGCTTCGATCTCGCGCGGTTCGACCGTGAAGGTCGCTTCTGCGGTGTAGATCGTGCTCTCGCTCTCGCAGGATGCGGTGACTTTGTAGGTGCCTGCGTCGAACGGCTGCGCGGTGGTGAGCACCTCATGGTTGTCCTCGTCGAAGAACTTGAACGTGACGTCGCCTGCACCTGCCGGTTTGGACTCGCCGACGCTGGGGGTAACAGTATCGCCGTAGGTGACGGTAGCAGGAACGTCGATCTTGAGCGTATCCGCGTCGGTGTTCTTGTCGATGATCTTGATGGTGAGCGTACCGGACGCCTCGTTATAATTCGCCGAAGAGAATTTCAATGTAGCCGTATCTGTCGCGTTGCTAGTGGCATCTGTCTTATCCGTATCTCTCAGCATAAACGTGACAGAACGCATGTCATCGCTTGGTAAGTAACCTGTAATCAGGCTATTTCCCGCGTGAGTAGCCTCAATTTTAATGCCGTCCTGCGTCAGACCGAAATCAGCCGGAGCAACCGTGACTTCCTTTGTACCGAAGAGCACGGATTTTTCTGCGTCCGTCGGCGCGAGGTCACCCTTGTTGATCTTCCAAGTGTGCTCACGCGTGAGAACATTGTCCTCGTTGAATTTGTAATTGGCCGGGTCTACCAGTTCAAGCGATGCAGAGGCCGTATATTCACCGACGGCCTGCGCCTCAGTGTCACCAGTATACTCCTTAACTTTGACGATACCAACAAGATCCTCATCAATTTTCAGCTCGACAGAATGGCTTTTCCCGTCATAGGTGAACTCGTTGGCACTCCATGTGTTAAGCTTATCGGTAATGTCGATTTCCTTCTGCGCGACAGTCACGGTGACCGTGCCGGTAACAGTGGCGTAGAGGTCCGTGTTGGTGGGCGTGAAGACTACATCAAATTCATTCACGCCAGCATTGCCGACCGTGGTTTCTGCATTGTACTTATTCGACCATGCGAACGTGCCCTCAACAGGCTTGCCGTTAAAGGTTGCAGTGCCGGTCGGAATGAGCGTGGAGAGCAGATCGCCGTAGGTGGCGTTGATCGGATTCGGCGTGATCGTCGGGGCATCCTTATCCGCAGTCGTAGCCGTTACAACAGCTACGTTTCCAACGATATCAACCGTCTGCTCATCGCCGCCGTTGACCGTAACCGCCAGCGTCTGTGCATTAAGCACATGGTTCTTGTCTGCCTTCAGAACAATCGAGATACTGTAAGTTGTGCCAGCCTTGAATCTCTCTTCCTCAAGCTGATTGCCATCTTCATCAAAGCAGGTGGCACTCACAGACAGACCAGATGTCACCGTCTCTACTGTCAGGCCAGAGACCGGCTGTCCCTTGGCAAAGTTGCTGATGGCTACCACGGGCGCGGTGATCTCCTGCTTGGTGATTGTGAAGGTTGCATTCTGAACAGTCACGCTCTCGTCGATTCTGCAGTTGTCTCCATTCGGCTCAGCAGTGACAGTATAGGTACCAGCATCTGCTGCAGCAACATTCAGTTCATTGCCGTTGTTGACAACGAAGCCAGCAGCGTCGTTGCCTTCTGCATCCTTCACCTTGAAGGTGACGAAGCTGGTGATATCCTTATTAGAAGTAGACGTTGCACCCATGGTGAGCACTTCGTCGCTACCGTATGCGACTTCAGTCGGGTCAATAGTGGTAGCACCAATGGTTGGATTCTGTCCACCAGTAACCGTCAGAGCAAGCTTTTTTGAGAAATCTACATTTTCGACTTCTTCATCCTTGGTTTCACCATCTTTAATATGGTTGAAATAGTTCTCGCCTTCAAACCCAAACGAGTAACTGCCGTTTTCTACGTTCGTCTTTGCCTTGAGCAGCAAATAGCCAATCGTTTGCTGTTCACCGGATGCCAGCACCGGCTGATTCGCTGTTTTCTCGCAGGTACCTGCAAAAACAGCCAGTCCGGCAGTTCCTGTATTATTTTGCATTGTCCAGCCCTTCAGACCGCCCTTTGTAGATGAAGGCATAGCGTCTGGACCAACCGTACCGCTGTCATCGTCATTTTTAAATGTGTAGGTGTACGTCTCAAAAGCGTCCACATTATAAGTAAATCTAAATTTAAACCCAGACAAGCGAAGCGAGTCGGAAGAGGGGTTCGTTACGGAAATCTTAATTGCAAACGTATTGCCTGCTGCAATTTCCGTAATAGCATCGCCCTCAACTGGGTACTTCGATGTGTTTTTTTCCGTGAAAGTAACTGCTTCCAACTGAGCAGTCGGAGTCGGTTCAAATACGATTGCAGAAACTGGTGTTGCAAAAAGAGATACCAGCACGCAAACCGTAAGAACGATTGCTAATAATTTTTTCTTCATGTTTTTCTACCTCTCAGTCAAACGAACTTATGTTCTCTGCGACATACTGAAGAATCAGCAATGCGTCGGTTGTTTTGATCACGCCATCCTTGTCAACGTCAGCAGCCACAAACTCGTTTCCTTCCAATGTAATTGTTTCTGATACATGCTGCAACACCAGCAGTGCGTCAGTCGTTTTAATCTTTCCATCGCCATCCACATCGCCCAGAACGACATCCGGCTTCTCGCCGTACTTGAACGATGCGACCTTCTTGAGCGCCTCGTCGGTCGTGCTGATGTAGATGTTGTATGTACCTACCTTCAGCGCTTTAGGCTTCAGTGTGAATTTCACTGCGCCGTTTGCGATGCTCATCTGGTCGATGTACTGGATGTTCCCGTCTGTGGGGACGGGGCTGTCGCCTTCGAGAAGCAGCACAAGTGAATACTCGCCGGTCAGGCCGCTGCAGTTCAACTCAAACTCGTTCGCGTCTGCGTAGAAGCTGCCATTCTCTGTGCCGTTCAGCACCGTCAGGGGCCCCGTCACATTGTAAACGCCAAGGACTGTGTCTTCTGCGAATGCGGCGGCGGTGAGCATGGCGAGCATCAGCACCGCAAGCAAAAGCGCAAGCATTCTTCTTTTCATGCCGCTTCCTCCATCGTCATAAATTTATCTGCATACCGCAGCAGAATCGCCGCGATCTGTGCACGGGACGCGTTGGCTTCCGGCGCGATGCGGCTGGCTGCCGCCGGTGCCGGAAACAAGTTCGTGGTAAACCGCCCACCATGTCGCATCCTTCGCCCAGGAGGCGATGGTTCCGCTGTCGGTGAAGGTCTGCTCATAAACGCCGGTCAGCATCTGTTCCGAGCCGCTCTGGCCGCCGTTCAGACGGAAGAGAATGGCCATGGCCTGCTGGCGCGTGATAGGCGCGTCGGGGCCGAAGCGTGTATCGGACAGGCCGTTCACATAGCCTTTTTCTACGGCCCAGCTCAGTGCGTCCTGATACCAGTCCGCGCTGGCGTCGGCAAACGAGGCTGCCTTGGCTGCGGCGGGCTTGCCGCACATACGCCAGAGCATGAGGACGAACTGCGCACGGGTCACGGGGGTGTCGGGTCGGAAGGTGCCGTCGGAATAGCCGGTGACAAGGCCCAGTTCCGCTGCCCGCTCGACCGAGTCAAACGCCCAGTGCGTGCTGGTCACGTCGCGGAAGGAGCCGGACTTGACTTCCTCCTGCGCGCCATCCGCAGGCTTTTCCTCATCCTCGGGCTTTTCTTCATCCTCAGATTTCTTATCATCCTCGGACTTCTTATCGTCCGTGCCCGGCTTTTCGGCGTCAGAGCCGGAACCGCTGCCGCTGTCGGAGCCGCTGCCCTGCACGATCAGCGCCGGGAGCGAATAGGAAAGCGAAAGCGCCTTGCCGTCAATGTCAGAAAGGAGCGCATCGGCGAGGGTCAGCTTCGCGTCGCCCGCAGCCTTGACACGGAAGGTGAACACAACAAGGCTGCCGTCGGTCTTGACGGTCTTGGTGCCCGCCGCCGCGATAATCGCGCCGATACCGTCGCGCGTGGCATGCGTATTGTTTGCAGAGAGCATGTCGCCGATCAGTTCACCGTTTTCAACGCCGGTGCATTCAACAACGGAATCGTCATAGCCCAGCTTGATCTGCACAGCACACAGGCCTGTGTTGCCGGACAAGTCAACCGTAACGGTAAAGGTCTGCCCAACCTCCGGAAGCTTGTCCGGGGCCGTGAACTTCAGCGTCGCACCTGCGGCGCAGGCAAGCGGCACCAGCAGCTGCACGGCCAGCAGCAGTGCGATACCAATGGCCAGTATTCGGTTGCGTTTCATTCTTCGCATTCCTCCCTTGTCTCGGTCTGGCTTTCTGTCAGATCCAAAACTGTAACAAAATGTCACAGTAGCCTACACTACCCCTAGTATTAGCACAATAATTATATACGAAGTGATCTGCAAATGCAAGATGCTGTCTGCTTAATTTACAGAGAATTTGTAAAATCTTTCTTTATTTTGCGGTGCCCGCCTCCCCTTTTTTCAAAGGCGGCTGCGGGCAATCACCCGTGGCGGTAGATTTTTTTGTCCAGTGCAAAGATACGGTTGGAAAAGCTTCCGACGGGCAGATCCTGAAGCGCTTCAGCGTAAATTTCCATACGGCTGTCGATCAGGTCGATCTCAGAGAGCAGTTCTGCCTCGGCGCACATCGGGCGCACGGCCGCGCCGAACTCCGGCTCGCCGTGGTGCGAAAGGATCATGTGCTGTAAAAGCAGACTTTTTTCCTCCGGGATGCCGAGTTCCTGCGCACACTGCTGCACCTCCTGCGCGCCCATCACCAGATGGCCGATCAGCTGGCCGGACAGCGAATAATCTGTGACCAGCCCAAGGCCGGAGAATGTAAATTCCTTTTCCTTTGCGAAATCATGCAGCAGCGTCCCCGTCAGCAGCAGACTCCGGTCGATGATCTCGCCGTAAAGTCCGGACAGAAAATCTGCCAGCCGCAGCATATTGGACGTGTGCATAAGAAGCCCGGACAGGAAGCTGTGATGGACGCTTTTGGCCGCCGGAATGGAGCGGAACGCGTCCAGATGCCGCGCGAGCATCGCACGGGCGACGGACTGATAATCCGTATCCTCCATGGAGTCGATCATGCGCTCAATCTCCGCGACACGCGCATCCGTGTCAATCGGGGCGGTTGGCACGAGAGTGGAAAGGTCATACTGGTCGTTCCCGTCCGCCATGCGGATGCGGCCCGCCGTCAGCTGCGGTGCGCCCTTGAATTCCGATACCTGCCCCCGAATCTTGACGACGCGGCCGATATCCTCTGGTCGCGCACCGATGGGGCCGGAGTAGTCCCAGACCTTCAGATCGATCACACCGGATCGGTCTGCCAGAACGCCGGATAAAAACGGCTTCCCCGCCGCCGTCGTCTTCAAAAATGCGTCTTTCAGGACATAGAACCCCTCTACATCGTCGCCGGTGTGCATCTCGGCGATCAGCTTGTTGTATTCCATCGTTCGCTCCCTCGCTGTCTTTCAGATGCGATTTATTATAGCAGTCTTTCTGCCGGTCTGCAATCATACAAATGAAAAACCAGTGTCTGTGAACAATTCATAAAATCTGTGCGAAAGCGGGCGCACGGGCGGCACGCCCAGTTGTTTTTTGTCGCTTTTCGTGATATACTGAGACAAAATCGGAGATCAGGAGGAACAGCAGGTGGCTGATTTTTCAAAGTTTCGCACGGCGGTCAGCGGTTTTAACCGCACCGACGTTGTCAATTATATCGAATCGACATCCATTGAGCACCAGAAGGCCCTGCGCAAGCTGACTGACGAGCGCGATAAGCTTGCCGCTGAAAATGCGCGCCTTCAGGTCGAACTGGCAGGTCTGCAGAAGCGTCTGGAGCAGGCACAGGCGGACAACGACGCGCTTTCCGGGCAGGTGAACGCGCTCGCGCAGGAAGGCTCTGATCTGGCGGAGCAGTTGAAAAAGGCCGAAGAGGCGCAACAGGAACTGCTGACGCGCCCCGACCCGCAGCCGTCGGAGCCGGTGCCGCAGCCGGAAGAGCCGGAAACAGAAAATGAGCCGGATGAGCCGGTGCAGGAACCGTCGCTTACCGAAAAAGAGTTGACCGCCTACCGCCGCGCCGAGCAAACCGAACGCAACGCGGCTGTGCGCGCCCGGCGCATCTATGCGCAACTGTCGAATCTCTGCGAGGACGCCCGTACCCGTTATATGGATTCCGGCGAGGAGATTGCCGCGCTGGCAGCCGACCTGTCCACCGGCCTTTCCCGGCTTCAGGACGCGTTCGCTGAGGTACAGGTGATCTTCGACGACGCACAGAACGCCTTCGACGATATGCAGCTGCCGGAGACAGCCGCGGAGGAAACAGCAGAATAACGGCTCCCCTGAAAGGGGAGCTGGCGCGCAGCGCCTAATGGGTTGCAGCAGGCAGGGGCGAAAAGCATAGACCGATGCACCCCCGTGTGCACCACCAAATTTCATTGTAGGGGCCGATGCCTACATCGGCCCCTACAGGACTGCCGCAAATCCGTACTGCCCTATAAATCCGCAAAGTCTTTATGCACCCTGACTCTTCCCTCTCATGGGAAGATTTTTTTCACTTGGAGGTATCTATGAAACTGGTATCCTGGAATGTCAACGGTCTGCGGGCCTGTCTCGGCAAGGGCTTTCTTGACTACTGCACGCAGGAAAACGCCGATGTGATCTGCCTGCAGGAGACAAAGCTTCAGCCGGAGCAGGCGGTCTTTGAACTGCATGGCTATCACCGCTTTTTTTATTCTGCCGAGAAAAAGGGCTATTCCGGCACGGCGATTCTGACAAAGCAGGCCCCGCTTTCTGTTCGGTATGGACTCGGACTCGACGAGCATGACCACGAGGGGCGGCTCATCACTGTGGAATACCCAGAATTTTATCTTGTCTGCTGCTATACGCCCAATTCTCAGGATGGATTGAAGCGCCTCGATTACCGCATGCAGTGGGAGGACGCGCTGCACGCATATCTGCTGCGGCTGGACGCGGAAAAGCCGGTTGTTTACTGCGGCGATCTGAACGTTGCACATGAAGAGATCGACATTAAAAACCCGAAAGCAAACCGGCAGAACGCAGGGTTTTCCGACGAGGAGCGTGCAAAGATGACGCGGCTTCTGTCCTCTGGCTTTGCCGACACGTTCCGCCGCCTGCACCCGGATCTGGCGGGCGTATACTCGTGGTGGAGCTACCGCTTCCATGCGCGCGAAAATAACGCAGGCTGGCGTATTGACTATTTTATTGTCTCCGAACGGCTGCTGCCGCGCGTGGTTTCATCGGAAATCCGCACGGACGTGCTCGGCAGCGACCACTGCCCGGTCGTGCTGGAACTGTCCGTATGACGCAGGAGGAATTTACCGCCCGCTATATGCCGCAGTTCAGTGAGCAGCAGAAGGCCGCTGTCATGGAGACGGAGGGGCCGGTTCTGCTGCTGGCCGTGCCCGGAAGCGGAAAGACGACAGTGCTGGTGACGCGGCTCGGCTATATGGCGCTGTGCTGCGGCATCGACCCGGCACGCATTCTGGCCGTGACCTACACCGTCGCTGCTACGCGGGAACTTCGCGCACGCTTTACCGCACGTTTCCCGGACCTTGCCGGGCGAACGCCGGAATTCCGCACGATCAACGGGCTGTCAGCTAAAATCATTGAGGCCTGCGGACGGCAGCGCGGCCCAGCCTTTGAACTGCTGGAGAACGCCGGAGAACTGGCCTCACTGGTCGGGCGCATCTATCAGGAACTGAGCGGCGAATATCCCACTGACAGTACCATCCGCGAGGTGCGCACGGCGATCACCTATTGTAAGAATATGATGCTAAGCACGGACGAAATCGCCGCGCAGGACTTCAGCTTGCCGCACTTTGCCGAACTCTACGCGCGCTACTGTGCCGCGCTGCGCGAAGCGCGGCAGATGGATTACGACGATCAGATGGCTTACGCGCTGGCGATTCTCAGAAAGCGGCCCGAAATTCTGGCAGAATTTCAGGAACACTATCCCTATCTCTGCGTGGACGAATCGCAGGATACATCCCGCGTGCAGCATGCGATCATTGAACTGCTGGCGCAAAAGACCGGGAATCTCTTCATGGTCGGCGACGAGGACCAGAGCATCTATGGCTTCCGCGCGGCCTATCCGGAGGCGCTGCTGCGCTTTTCTGCGGTCTGGCCGGGCGCGAAGACGCTGCTGCTGGAGGACAATTACCGCTCTACGCCGGAAATTCTGCGGCTGGCAGGCATGTTTATTGAGGGAAACCGGGAGCGCTATTCCAAGACCATCCGCGCAACAAGGGCGAAGGGCCGCCGGGTGCATCTTGCGCACGCAGCCTCGCGGCAGGCGCAGTACCGGTATCTGCTGGCGCTGGCTGGGGAGCAGGG
>ERZ779869.3581-NODE-3581-length-11839-cov-2.313052_pt1 | contig 11839 bp, 19 predicted proteins | sample MGYA00511557_ERZ779869 | MGnify/ENA primary metagenome ERZ779869 (study PRJEB29588, sample SAMEA2154620) | human gut metagenome | biome: human gut; feature: human-associated habitat; material: faeces | place: Denmark | collected 2008/2010 ...
ACCAGAAAATTATACGCTTTTTTGTCAGAAAACACAAGCAAATGCCTGGTCCAGATCCTGAATAATATCTTCTATATGCTCGGTTCCGATGGAGAGCCGGATGGTCTCCGGCCTGATGCCGCTGTCCGCAAGCTGCGTGACCGCGCCGAAAATCGCCTGATTATAGCTGATCGCGCCCGTCTGTATTCGGAGCGCCGCGCTGTCCAATGCCCATTGGTATGTATCTGCAGGCAGCAGCATCGTGCGTCCGTTATCCACCAAAAACCCCATAGACTGCGTGATGTTTCGGTACGTGTCGAGCGTCTGGCGGCGTATCGCATCAACGGCTGCAGCACCGACGACACTCTCCGGCGCGGTGATCCTTGCAAAGTCGGCGACCTCCCGATAATACTGCCGGTTCCGAGCCACGACGTCGTCCAGCAGCCTTTCCAGCTCCTTTTCGCCGGTTCCCGTCGTTTTGCGTATGGCCTCTTCGATCTCCGACAGGTCTATGCCCTGCGCGCGCAGCGCGCGGATGGCCTGCACCGTCACCTCGTTGAGCCGGCCGGAAAGGTTGAGGCGGGTGCATATCTCCGTCAGCAGCGTGTTGTCGAGCTCGCGGAACAGGCCTGCGAGCCGCTCCGGCAGCGCGTCAAGCAGTTCCGGACTAAACGGGTATTGCGTCATCGGCAGATACCACACCGGAAATGCAATGTACCTCTATGTTCCCGCCGGATTCCTGTTTCAGCCATTCTGCGACCACATCCGTTTCCGAACTTGTGAGCACCCTGTCTCTGAAGTCGCTCAAACGCACAGACGTTATGTCCTGCGGCAAAATGTGCATTCCCGACGGACAGGGAAGCACAACGGAGATTTCTCCGTGCTCGTTCGGATCGCTCCGAACCGTATGCAAAACAAGTTCGTTTATATCCCGTACAACTTCCTCGCGCGTTTTCATCACTCAATCTCCTCCTGCCTTTCCGTCGTCAAATCCTGCATCCTCGGCAGCGCCGCCTTTGCCGTAGCCTCGTCCTCGTTGAGCCACTTCGCACGGAACTCCCAGTCGTTGAGGATGCCGGCGCTGAGAAGCTGCATATCCCGCGCGAAGCCGGCGGCCTTGTCCTCGATGATGCTGTCGTCAAAATCGACGGAAATCTCCACATCCTCGTTCAGGCCTCGGTTCATCGCCGTATTCCCGAGCCGCAGGATGATACGACACAGCTCCTTGAGTACCGATTCGAGAATGATTTCGTGCTTCTTCAGCGTGCGGAACAGCGTGCTGTTTTCGGAAACGACCTGTGTGGCGGTCGCGGCATTCCCGCCGTCGAACCGGTAATGCACCTCGCCGAACCCGCACTTGCTGGAAAGAAGGTTCAGATTGTCCTGTATGCCCGTGCTGTGCTCCGCCGTTCGGAGCGACATATCGATCGGCGTAATGACCGACTCATCCTGCGTGTCCTCCGGCAGCACATAAAACACGATATCGTTGCTGTCGAACACCGGATCGCCGTCAAGATAATTCGTCGCAGAGGGCTTGACCATAATCCGCTTCTTTCCGAGCACGAATTCGTTGACATAGCTGTCAAACGCCACGTCCGCGCCGCGCAGCACGTCGATGGCGTTCGCGTATACAGACACGCCCAGCGGTATCCCGGGGTCGACGTTGTTGGCGATGTTCGGGCGGTCTATCACAAACTGCCTCTTGTCCGTGCCGGTGTGGACGACGGGCGGGACGCGCTCAAAGCCAGGTACATCCGTCAGGGACAGCTCCTCGTCTGCGTTGCCGTTGCGGTAGGCGTATATGCGGTTTTCGATATCGTATATGCCGTTGACCCTGTGATGGATCTGCAAATAGCAATAATCCTTTCCGTTCCGCGTAACAATGCTCGAAAACGCGCACTCGGTAATGACGCCGTTCTGCCACGCGAGCGGAAATATGTTCTCTACCGTCACGTAATCCAGTACGATCCCGCCCGCGCTGCCGGGGACCGGCCCCTGCTCCGTGGCCTGCATCCCGACGACGCGGGGAATAAACGCCGCCGTACCGAGCGCAAAGGCAAGCTCCTGCATCTCGTTGGCCTTGACGCGGAAATTGTTCTCCTCGAGTACGCCGTCCACAAAATCCTGCTCCGCCTTCCCCTCGAGCGTGATCTTGACCTTCTCGTTCATCAGCAGGTTCGCCCAGTCCTCGGGGATTTTCTTGCCCATATTCAGCGTGTGCCGTTTACACTCCAGTGTGCCATGTCCGTTTCTGACCCTGTATCGATGGAAGCCTTTCACGTCTCCGGCGTACCAGCTTTTCCATTCGTCTACCTTGCGGTAGAAATCCGCATCTACCGTAGCGTAGCCCAATTCCCTGAGCTTGTCGATTATCGTCATGCCATTACTCCCATTCGTCGGCTTATCGGTTCAAGTCCATACCTTAAACTGTCGATCAGGTGGTTTTTCTCGTCGGGATAGCCGCTGATGATTTCGCCGTCCTTGCTGCGCGCATATTCATAATTCACGAATTCGTCATACGCGTGCGGCGTTCTCCTGCGGTCAATGACGATCTTCCTCCTCTGCAGCCACTTCATGCCGTATTCCACGCTGCCCGGTCCTTTCGCCGCCGCCTTTGCGGGAAGCCCCATCGCACGGAAGTCTGCGATGCTTTTCGGCTCCGCGCTGTCGCATATGATGTATGCGTCAAGATACCCGCGCTCCCTGATGATGCCCGCGCTCTGCTCGTTGGACAGCTTATTCTGATAGATTTCGTCTATCAGATAGATCGTTTCGCGCGCCTTGTCATAGTGTGCGCGTATGAATGCGAACGGGTCGGGCATATATCCCCAGTCCACGCCCTGATAGATGCGGTCGAAGCGCCCGACCTCCTCGTCCGTGATCTCCCGCAGCTCCAGATTATCGAACACGTTGCCGCTGGTGCCTACGGGGATGCCGAGATACTCGTGCCGGTACGCGCGTTCGTCGGTTTCCTTCAGGTGCTCGGCTTCCAGGATGAACTGCCCGCCGAGCCACTCGGCGCTTCCAGATACGTGCTTTTGTGGCACAGCCTGTCCGCACGTTCCTCAAGGCTGTCCATATTCGCCCAGTTGTCGCGCGAGATCGGCGGGTTATAGCTCTCAAAGTTCCAGTATTTGCCGCCGCCGCGCATCGTGGATTGTAAGACGGCGCGTATTTCGGCACGTCCCGCAAACTGGTCCTTTTCCTCAAAGTGTGTGACGGCGATATATCCGAACGGCACCTTGATGGACTTGATCTTCATCGGGTCGTCCGCGCCGCGGAACATGATCTTCTGCCCTGTCGGGCGGTAGATCAGCTCCGGCGGGCTGACCTTCGCGTCCCAGAAATGCGCCATACCCAGCTCCGCGACCGCCCATATGTACTGCGCGTAAACGCTGTCGCGGATCGTGTTGGCGACCTTCCGCATCACGAGCGCGTGCGTACCCGGATTTGCAATCAGCAGCAGCGGCACAAGCAGCGACACGAAGGAGGATTTCAGCGACCCGCGGCCGCCCGAGAGATCGTAGTGCGTGTGTCCGTGCTCGAACACATCGCGCGCGAGCGCACGGAACGCCGGTCCGATATGCTCAGACAACAGGACCTTAGACATCGATGACAACCGTCACCTTTTTGTCGTCATTCTGCGCGCCTTCGCTTTGGTTCTGCGCCATAATAAACTTATCAATCAGCGTTCCGAGTGCCGTTGTTATCTGCGACGGTGTCGCTTCTGCCAGCTTCCCCGGTTCGTTGAGAACACACAAGCCCTTTTCGATGATCTCACACACCACGCCGCGTCTGCTTTCCATATACGCAAGAATATCCGCCGTATTTTCTTCTTTTTTCTTCTGGATTATCTCGGCCGTTTCCGGCGCTCCTGTCACGGCACGCTTGACCGTATGATGCGACACTCCGTTTCGTTTTGCGGCAGCATTAAAACTGCCCAGCTCGATATAATCCGCTATGAGTTTCTTTTTCTGCTTATCCGTCAGCCGTGCAGCCATACCACCACTCTCTGTTCGATTGATTTTCCCGCAATCCCTTCCCTCCCGTCTTTTCAGCGAGACAGGCACGCCGGTTTGGTTTTGTACCACGGCCGCCTCATGCAGCGAACCGTTGGCATGTGGGCGCGGCGGAGGTGTGCCGCGCCCCCGAGAAGAAAGAAAGGGAATAGGAGGATCGCAAAGCGCAAACGGGAAATCGGCTCAAGGCTCTGTTCCCTGTGCGCATGTTCATCATAACACAGATCAAAAGCATTTTTCCCCCAAAAGGGTACGACTTCAAAAATTTTTTTCCGGTTTTTTTGTTTGCGATTGGTTTTCGTCCTTCCCGAGCATATAATCGACCGACACGCCGAAAAAATCGGCCAGCGCGACTACCGCCGAGAGCGTAGGCTCCCGTTCGCCGCGCTCGTACCGGCCGATGGCGTTTTTTCCGAGTCCGCAAAGCTCGCCCAGAACGCGCCGTTTCATCCGCTTCTGTTCCCGCAGCCTTCGCAGCCGCATCGGGAACTCTTTGTTTGTCTCGAATTGCATCTCGCCGCACGCTCCCTTCTCACGCAGCTCGTCGCAGCTGCGAAAACCTTCCAGCATTGCCCCTAATTACCGTTTTTATCGCGGAAAACATTATAGAGCGCCGTCAGGTTATAATCTGACAGCTCCGGAATATACACGACTGCTCCGCACACGGAACAATGCGCCTCCTTTCCGATATACGTATATGTCCTTCCCCGCAGAACGCCAAACATCTCATGCTCGCTTACGGTATATGGTTTGTATTCTCTGCATTCTTCGCAGAATACGATGGGTGCCGTCATTCTGTTTCCTCCTTTATTTCGTGCGTTCGGCCGTCGGACAAATTTCGAATCAGCTCCGCAATCTGAGGGCGCAGCTTGTCCTGCAATTCTCTTTGTATATCAGGGTCTGCGTATTCGTGTGTGTATATCGGTCTGCCGAGCACCTTTTGGCAGTATTCCGCGACATCTGAGAAATCCGGCGCGAGCAAATAGCCCGTGTACGCAGAAATCAGTACCGCTTCCTGTTTGGTCATTCCGTATCCTCCTCCGCATCCGTCTTTTCAAATTCGATCACCCACACCCACGGGTTGGCGGCCCAGCCGTACTGTCCGCGTTCCTGCGGCCTGACCGTGCTGTTCCAAAGGGCGGCGAACGCACTTCCTGCGGTCTTCCATCCGTCGCCCGGGAGTTCGGCTTTCCGATAATGGTATGCCGGGATAAAATCTTCGTGCTGCAGCCATATACCTTCCCGCTGCGCCTGCTCTTCGCTGATTTCCCGCAGCCGTTCGAGCCGTACGTCCGTCACCCGCAGGAACAGCCGCGCCGCTTCCCTCGGCATATGGATCGAGGGGTGCCATCGCGGAACCTTCCGGTCATTGTCTGCTTTGTAGGCATATATATCCGGCGCGACCCTTGCCCACGTTTCACGTACCCAGAGGATATCGCCCGCCGCATAAGGCATCCGCCGCTCCGCGAGATATTGGGTGATGCCGTCTTCATTGATTCCCTCTATGGTGTATGTACGGGCATTATGATCGATCGTATCCGAAAGCGGAACCGTGAGTTTGTTCGCATCCCTGCATATCCGCCGCGTCACGGTTTTACTGCCCGAAAGGATCGCACGGACCATATCCGTGTTGAATAAGATCGGTCTCACTTCAATCTGCCTCCTTGAATTCTCCGTTCTCCACCGTGTACCACGTGTCCGGCCTGATCCTTTCGCCGTCTACGACTGCGGCCTTCCACTCGGCAATGTCATACGAATCCTTCTTTTCCACACACACCACCAGCACACTGCCGATACCGCCCCTGACTTTGGCATGTTTCCCGCGCGCCGCCGCGACGCCGTTTTCTCCGACAGACGAGGAACCGCGGGAGGCGGAAACGCCATATTTGCCCGCAGATGCGCTGCCATACAAGCCCGCAGATGCGCTGCCATACTCTCCCGCAGATGCGCTTTCCCTGTCTCCTGCGGCGTTTGTTTTTGCAGGGTCGCACCGTGAACGGACGTATTCAAAGTGCAGCTTGCAGATCTGTTCCGTGCTCAGTTCGGCGCCGATTTTGATTTTCTTTCCTACGACCTTGCTGTCTTCGGAGCTCCGCTGTCCGTTGTCCTCGATCTCGACCTCGCAGTAGCGGCTATTCCCGGGCGCGTAATAGCTGAAGCAGTCGAGCGGATTTTCACACGCGTGGAACCCGATGCTGCACAGGTCCGCCGCGTCGGTTTCGTACTCCTTTCCGATCTCATATTGGAAGCCCCTGCATGTCATATCCTTATTGAATCCCTTGTATGCCTTCATTTTCTTCCTCCATTCTCTTTCTTATCGCATCGAATACCGGATAAAACTGCTGCGGCACTACGGCGTTTCCGAGGCATCGGTTTCTGTCCATTGCGTGGGGAAACCCATCATCCTTTCGAGTAATAAGGGGTTTAACAGGTTCGTCGTTCCAGGCGTAAAAGCGTCCGCCAGTATCTCCAGATTGTTCAGACACGCGGAATGCCGCTTCCCACTCGGACGGACATGCGTTTTTCGTCCGCAGAAACTCTTCGCCGTCGTATGATCGTATCCTATGTACAGATTGGCGGTCGGCGTGGGCAACAATCGCCACTCTTTCTCTCCGGTGCACCGCTCCGGCGTCGGAAGCGCGTATAACACACCATCCGACAGCATACCCCAGAGCGGCAAAGTCCCGCAGAACTCCTCGAAAGAACCGTCCAGCTTCGCTTGACAGTAATCCCCGTACATTTTCAGCCACGACCCATTCCGGCTCAATCTCGCCAATGACACGCCGCATTTCCGGCCAGAGATCACGCTCGTCACCAGATGCTTTACGTTTTCCCGCAACGCTGTGCGGCTGGCAGGGGAACCCCCCTGATATACAATCCACCGTCCGCAGTCCCGTCCTTGCATAAAAATCCTCCTTTGTCAACGTCCGTATGTCCCGCCAGCGCGGTACGTCCGGCCAGTGCTTTTCCAGCACGCGTGTAGGATATTCCGCCCACTCGCACTGTCCGACCGTGCGGAACCCCGCCCATTCGGCGGCAAGGTCAAGGCCGCCTATGCCGGTAAACAGGGACAGGTGCGTGGGACACAGCCGTTTCATGCTTCCCCGCTCCCTTCCGCGATGATCTCCTCCATTGTCATCTGGCCTTCCACATTCGGATCTTCCAGCCACCAGCGCATAACGTCTTCGGCGTTATGCCACAAATCCGTCTGCAAACCCTTTGCGCGTCTTGCATCCAGCATTCGTTCAAATGCGTGCAAATATGCCTGCTTATACTTCGGACGGCGCGCAAATTCATTTACACGTGCAACATAACCGGCCATTGGACAGCCGACGCAGCCAACGCGTGTATGTCCCATCCCATACAGCGGATTCGTGCATATATGATTGTCGTGTATGTACTGCCACACATCCGCATCCGTCCAGTCAATCAGCGGATTGGTCACGCGCGTACCCTTGAGACGGCAATCCTCATACAAACGGCGGGATTCGTCGTTATCGTTAACGAGGATTCTGTCTTCTTTTCGCGGTGCCAGAGCTTCGTATGCCGCACGTTTTGCGCGCGTGGAACTCTCCTGCCAGCGAACGCCGGTCGCTATCATCCGGCCTTTACAGGACGATTCCTTAAATACGGCACAGCAGTAGCGCATAAGACGTGTAGGCGGAATACCCTTCTGCACGATCAGTTCCCACATCGTTACGCGCTTTCCCTTATACTTTCCGAATTCGATATGCGCCGATATGCCATCCAGCTCCAGAGCGCGGAACACATCCCTGACATGCCAAACCGTTTCCGGCGCATCCACTGTCGTAAGGTTGTGCACAACCTCTATGGGAATTTTCGCGCGTCTTGCCAGATGCAGCAGCACGTCGCTGTCCTTTCCGCCGCTGTATGTAATCACCATCGGCTTGCCCGTGTAGCGCTCCGCCATAAGGCTGCCCGTGCGCAGACGTGCAATTGCCGCGTCTATCTTGTCCATTTTCCATACTCCTCGAACGTTCCGCACCTGCGGAAGATTCGCCGGTTGTTCACCCAGCGCTGCAGCTCGCGCGTGATCTGCGGCGCGTTGGGCTTATCGTACACCATCACGTATGGGTCATACCCCATATCGCGCAGCGTGTACACACGGTACAGGTCATATTCGTGCGTCGTATCATAGTTGGTCAGCACATATACGGCCGCGTAGCTTCCGTGCGGCTTGCGCGGGCTGCTGTCCGCATAACGGCGCAGGCCGGCAAGCACGGCGTGTTCGTATTTCTCCATATCCCACGCGAAGTGGAGTTCCCTGACTTTGATTTTGTGCAGCCGTTCTATGTTTTCATCCGTGAGCCGGCGGCAATCCAAGCCCTGTGTGAAATCCACATATGAATTGGAATCGGCAAGCTGTCCGAGCAGCTCTCCGCAGTCCCTGCAGGCGAGCAGGTTGGCGTCCATCAGCCTGATGGTTTTCTGCCCGTTCCAAAATTCCGACAGGTCCGCCACCTTGTGGGTTACAAGCCCCTCTTTCTGCGACACGATGCAGAACGGGCAGTTGTTCGGGCAGCCTCTTGTAAGGTATCCGCAGGCCGTGTCTGCGGTATGCTGCGGGTAAAGGCCGTAGTCCGGGCAGGTATGTTCGATTTCTGGCGGGAGTGTTTCGTCGTATCGGATGCACGGTGCAATTTCCCCGGAGAACGCCGATACCCAAGATACCCAATCACCGTTGAAGAAATACTGGAGTTCGCCGTCCTTTCTCCGCACGTATCCCGTCCCGCCCTTGACGACCTGCTTTGCGTTGACCGGCTCCGGCACGTCTGCGGAATAGGTTTCGTCGAACACTTTGGACATATACACGACGTCATAGGTCTCGAACCCGTTCCACCACCGTACATCGTCGCCGAGGTGCTTATGGTAGCCGGACAGCTTCATCAGCGCGAGGTTCGGAAAGTTGTGTCCGTCTACGTCGATCAGCCCGATCGTCATTGCTTCGCCTGCTTGGAGCTATCCGGCCATACGACCGTGTTCCCCTGCACAGGCGTTCGTCCTTTGACGAACGTCCACCCGGCGGCCTTCAGCTTCCGCCGGATATGCTTCGGGGTCCGGCCGTGGGCCGGACTCCTATGCACGAGGATCGCCATCGCGCAGTTACGGTTCCGCACGTACTGACCGGCGAGGTCCTTCGGTTCCTCGCTGCGGTAATACCCGCGCCCGTCCTGCGCGTTGATGATGATCTCGCCGCTTTGCCGTGCGTCCTCTATGGCGTTTCGCAATGCACGGTCCCGCATCCCGGTCAGCTCGCAGAGCTGCCTGCGCGTCACGGCATTTTCCCGCCCCACCGGTATGTAGTCAACGATGGATTTTCCCATTTTCTACGCCTCCCTTTTATACTTTTCGCAGTATTCCGTACCGTCAAAGCAGCAATCCTCGCAGCCTTCGTATCGGTAACAATCTCCGCAATTTTTCGGCACCGGATACCCTCGTTCCTCGTATTCCTCGTGATTCGCTATAGGGCAGGTGCCGTCGATGCAAGACAATCCGCAATAGGATTTGCAGCGCCTTTCTTTCCGTGCTTTTTTCATACGCTCGAGCGTCCTTCCTCCTCAGATTTCGGTCAGCCGGACGCCGTACCGCCAGAGCATCAGCTTGCGCTTGATGACATACTCCCGCGTCCGCACGCCCTTGACGTCCTCGACGACAATTTCCCCGGTACGCAGATCGCTGTACACGAAGTCGGCGACATAACGGCACGGGCGCTCGCCGTCCTGTGCCGGGATCAGCTCAAACGGCACCTGTGTCCGCAGGCCGGTGATCTCTCCCGCACGCTCCAGCAGGCGCAGCTCCGCATACCGCCGCGCCTCCCTGCGGCTGTCAAAGCGCTTTCCGTCAAATTCCACCTTCTGCGCGTGGTATTTGTTGTATTTGCTCATTCCTCACGCCGCCCTTTCGTCACAGCGGCTTGGAAAAATTCGTCGCTGTCAAAGCTGCTGCTTTCGTTTTTCTGCGTCTTTTCCCATCTCTCCCACTTTTCCGCATTTCTGCAAGCCGCTTTCCAGTCTTTCATGGGGGTCTTGCCGACCATCCAGCCTTTTGACGCGTAAAAATCGATGAACTCCTGCGGATCTACCGGCGAATGGCGTTCAGCCACATAGGACTGCACCTCTGCGAGCGTGGGCGGGGTGAAGCGCTTCGCGCGCGCGTCAGGTTCGCGCTTTGCGCGAACCTTTTCACCTTCGGATTCAGATTCGGATTCGGATTCGGATTCAGGCCGCAACTCGCCGCAACTCGCCGCAGCTCGCGGCAACTCGCCGCAACTTGCCGCGAATTGGTCGGAGCCGGCCGGCGCGGGATATTTTGCACGACAGTCGCGGACACGTTGATGCTCTGCCCAGCTTGGGAACCAAAAGTAGGGTTTCCCGCCTACCGTATAGAGGGAAATGCAGCCTTTGGCCGCCAGCGCGTGGAGCGCGGCATCTATGTCCTTTGTCGTAACTCTTTCCCGCAACGGGAAAACCCTGCCCTTGATGATCGCGGGGCGCGCGTCTCCGCGTCCCATATCGTCTACCTGCGTAATCAAACCGATCCAAAGCCGAAATTCAAAATCCGAAAGGCCTGCGATTTTTTCGTTGTCGCATATGCTCTCTTTTATGATTCGATTCGGCATTTCGATTCACCGTTTCAGAACGGGAGCTCGTCTTCGGGGTCGAGCTTTTCAAACGAGCCGCCGCTGTCCGGCGCGCCGTATGCGGGGACCCCGCCCGTCTGCGCGGATTCTGATTTTCGTTCGACGAACGCCGCCTCATCGGCAACGACCTCGGTGGCGTGTCTCTTGTTGCCGTCCCTGTCCGTGTACGTCCGCGTCTGCAGGCTGCCGCATACGAGGATCGCGCTGCCCTTTCCGAAGTACCGGCAGGAACTCCGCCGTCTTCCGCCAGCACACGATGTTGATGAAATCGGTCTCCTGCTTGCCCTCCGCAGAATATCTGCGGTTCACTCCGATGGTGAACGAGGCGACGCTTATACCCGTTTGCGTCTGCTTCAATTCGGGGGTATCCGTCAGATATCCGATCAGGATCACCTTGTTGAATGCCGCCATTTGCTATTCCTCCGTTTTGTGTAGTGATAACATTTTCGATATTTCCTCCGGCGTTGCCGTTTCTATGCCGAGGCTTTTTGCCTCCTCCACGGTTCCGCGGATGAGGCGGGACATCTCGGCCGTGTCCAGCATATGCGTCCGCTTGTACAGGATGTAGCAGCCGAACGCCTTCCCGTCCTCCGTGCGCGTGTCGAACCGCTTGGCGTATGGGTAGATGCTGTGTATATCCACCGAATCGGGCAGCTTCACCCCGACAACGGTGCCCGTACCGTCGCGCATCGGCGTTCCGTAATCCAGCACAAGCTGCCGCTTGGTCTCGTCCTCGCCGAGGTCGAGCCGTTCGGCGATTTTTCCGACGAGCACGTGGAAATACGCGTTGGCGGACAGCGACCGCTTTTCGCGGTAGGGTCGGATGTCTACGGCAAGCTCCTTGTTGCTTTCTCGCGCCCATTGCGCCGCCCGCTTCGTCGCTGCGCGGCTGTCCCCCTCCGCGCGGAAGGAAAGGATCAAGCCCCCGTCTTCATCGATTACGCAGCCGTTGTACGCCGCACGGAAGCTCGCGCTCATCTCAGCGTGATCCGAACGGATGCCGCGACCGGCGTGGCCTTTGTATACTCGGCACACAGGTCCGGGTTGTCCGCCCGCAGCTTTGCCGTGTCGATGCTCGTACGCGTCGTGGGCGCGACGTGCGTGATTTTCATAGACTCGTTCTCGAAGCCGGTCACGCCATGCCTTTCCATTTCCTGCAAAAGCTGCGTGCTGAGCGCGA
>ERZ779869.3589-NODE-3589-length-11821-cov-3.457845_pt1 | contig 11821 bp, 10 predicted proteins | sample MGYA00511557_ERZ779869 | MGnify/ENA primary metagenome ERZ779869 (study PRJEB29588, sample SAMEA2154620) | human gut metagenome | biome: human gut; feature: human-associated habitat; material: faeces | place: Denmark | collected 2008/2010 ...
AAGGTAGTGCTGGCAGGAGGCTTTGGCTATTACCTGGATCCGAAGGCAGCTGCAGCCATCGGACTGCTTCCGAAGGAACTTACAGATCGTACCGTGACCGGCGGCAACACGGCACTTAGTGGTGCTGCACTGGTGGGAAACAGGATGCTGACCGGACAGCTGCGAGCATGGGATGATCTGCACCGGCGGCAGGAATTGCAGATTCAGATATTGAATCTGGCGGAGCAGGTAAAATTCACAGAAACATTCTTGAAAAAGATGGATTTTTGTTGAAATTGCGCAAAAAAGTATAACAAAACGCATAAAATGTTGTTTCATTATAGCAAAAATTATGGTATACTTCTTAATATGATTACATGTACCGGAGGATATTGTATGAGTACGAATGTTGAGAAAACAAAAAAATCTCTTTTTGCGGGGAAAAAAGAGAAAGCTTCCAAAAAGAAGCCAAAACCTGAGAAAAAGGTAACAAAAGTACCGAAGGAGAAGGCTGTAAAGACAAAGACACCGAAGAAGACATCCGGCAGGAGTGGGAAAAGCTCCAAACTGTTCAGTATACGCAATAAGATCGTAGTATGTTTCCTGGTGCCGATCGTGTTCATGATCATTATCGGCATTTCGGCATACCAGAAGTCTGCGGAAGGCTTAAGTGAGAAATATACAGATTCCACGTTACAGACTGTGCGCATGGCAACGGAATATCTGGAGATGACTTGTGATTTTATCCGTTCCGAGGGCTTAAAGTATGCGTATGACGATGATCTTCGGAAATATTTCCTGGGAATGTTCGAGGATAATCCGGTAGACAAGCTGAACTTCCTGACAGCTACGAAGTCGAATCTTTTATCGGTGCAGACGTCGAATCCGTTCATCAGTCATATGCACATTATTCCCAAGGAAGGTGTGGGACTTTTGTCTACCAAGCTTTCTTCCGGTGTGGATGGATTCCTGGATGAATATAAGGAGTCGGTAGCTTCCGGCGAAGGCAGAAGAAGCATCCCACAGTGGATCGACAGCCATCCGGTGCTGGATGAAAAAGTAAAAGAGACACAGCAGGACTACATATTGTCTTTCCAGATGATGAGCCAGTCTAACAATGCCTGCGTTGTTATTGACATGAAGCCTTTGGCTATTACGAACTTTTTGAAGGAGATCGATATCGGTGATGACAGTATCATCGGATTTATCACTCCGAGTGGAAGAGAACTGGTAGTGGAGCAGCTGGAAGACGGTGAAGAGAGTACTCTGGCTGAGGATGAGAAAGTATTCGTCAATCAGGAATTTTATAATGGGGTAATGGAGCAGGCAGTATCGGATTCCGGCACTGCGGAAGTGGAGTTCCGTGGAGAAAAATACCTCTTTATCTATAGCCGCAGTGCGGAAGTGGGCTTTACCACCTGTGCACTGGTGCCTATGCGTGTGGTGACCAGCCAGGCTATGGAGATCCGTAATATGACCATTGGACTGGTGCTTCTGGCATGTGTGATCGTTGTGATCGTGGGTATCTTTATTACTGCCGGTATTGAGAATAACATGAAACGAATCTCCAGAAAGTTCGGTGATGTTGCACAGGGCGATCTGACCGTGACGGTATCTGCCAAGGGACATGATGAGTTCCAGGATCTGGCAGGATCTGCGACCAATATGATCACGAATACCAAGAAGCTGGTAAATCAGGTAAGCAATGCCACCGGAGAACTGGAAGTATCCGCACAGAATGTAGGACAGGCTTCCGAATTGATCCATGAGTATTCCCAGGATATTACCAGAGCCATCGGAGAGATCAACGAAGGCATGGAAGAACAGTCCAGACATGCACAGGAATGTGTGGAGAAGACAGATGTCCTCTCCAATGAAATGCAGGAAGTAAGCCGCGTGGTAGAACGTGTTGAGAAACTGGTGGATGAGACCGAGGGTATGATCAACAAAGGAATGGAGATCGTACAGGTACTGGGTGACAGAGCCGGTGAGACGACCAAGATGACTGCAAAGGTAAGTGACAGTATCGAATCTCTTCGTAAGGAATCCGCGATCATCAACAGCTTTGTCGGTACGATCACGGAGATCACGGAGCAGACCAATCTCCTGTCCCTGAATGCTTCCATTGAGGCAGCCAGAGCGGGAGAGGCCGGAAGAGGTTTCGCTGTGGTAGCGGAAGAGATCCGCAAGCTGGCAGATGATTCCGCCAAGGCGGCCGGTGAGATCAGCAATAATGTTGCGAACATTACTGCACAGACGCAGAACAGTGTAGACAGCGCAAGCCAGGCACAGGCGATGGTAGAGCTTCAGACCAAGGCAGTGGACGAGGTAATTGCAGTATTCCGTGAGATGCAGGCTCGCATGGGGCAGCTGATCGAGGGATTGAAGGATATTGCAGCAAGTACAGAAAAGGCTGATGGCGAACGTAGTGCAGCGGTAGCAGCAGTGAAGAATATTTCGGATATCATCGAAGAGACTGCGGGAAGTGCCGAGACTGTTAATGATGTGGCTAATAAGTTGCTTGAGCATGTAGAGAAGCTGAGCAATACGGCAAGTGTACTGGATGAGAATATGGAAGGTCTCAAGAACGAGATTTCTGTATTCAAGATTTGATGACAGACATAGAACAGAAAGGAACTTTGGAGTTTTGTGCTCCGAAGTTCCTTTTTTGCTGCGAGGAATTGCCGTTTGTCCGGATGCATATATTTTCTGTGAAAGCAGTAAGCGGATGGATGAAAATGAAAAAAACGCTGGTGGGAATTCTGGTTTTTGATATGATCATGGGAATGTTATGCCTGTGGGCCGGAGGAAAACGTCAGGATACTACAGCACCTGCTTCGCAGGAAGTATCGACCGGGAAGATCACCGGAGAGGAAGATGTGGTGAAAAAGATTGCGCTGACGTTTGATGACGGTCCGCATCCGAGGTATACAGAACAGCTTTTGGATGGTTTAAAAGAACGAAATGTGGTGGCAACTTTTTTTGTGACCGGGGAGAATGCACAGAATTATCCCAATATTATCCGGAGAGAACAGGAGGAAGGACATCTGATCGGAAACCATACGTACAGTCATATCCAACTCACCTTCGGGAACAGGGAAACGTTCCGGGAGGAACTGGTAAAGACCAATGAGATCCTGGAAAATATTACCGGGGAAAAGGTGAGCTTCGTTCGTCCACCCTATGGAAGCTGGGACAAAAGTTTTGAAAAAGAATTAAATATGTTCCCGGTGCTGTGGAATATTGATCCACTGGACTGGTGCTCCCACAATGCAGAGTGTATTGCGGCAAAAGTGGTGGAAAAGGCCGGAGACGGTGATATTATTTTAATGCACGATTATTATGATACTTCTGTGACTGCTGCACTGGAAGTGGTGGATGTTCTGCAGAAACGTGGATTCCAATTCGTAACAGTGGAGGAAATATTGTTTGACTGAAAGCTTCAAGTGTGCGTATAATTGTCATGGAAATTACAGATGAGTTTGGAAACTGAGAAAGAAAACCTATGATAAAAATAGCATTTTGTGATGATGATCTGTCGGTACTGAGAGAACTTGGTGCGCTGATGGACAAGTATCGGGTAGAACGGAATCAGGATATTATATATGCCTCATTTAACAGTCCGCTGGAGCTGCTGACGGAAGTGGAGAGAGGAACGAGGCTGGATATTATTTTTCTGGATGTGCTGATGCCTGCGCAGAACGGTATCAGTACGGCCAGAGAAATCCGGCAGTATGATACTTCGGTAAAGATTATCTATCTGACATCTTCGGCAGAGTATGCTGTGGATTCTTATTCGGTAGGCGCATATTTCTACCAGTTGAAGCCTATCTGGCAGGAAAGTTTTTACCGCCTGATGGATTCTGTACTTTCGGAATGCCACAAAGATAAGGAAAACAGCTTGATCCTGCGCAGCAGAACCGGAATCACCAGACTGGATCTTGACCGGTTGCAATATTGTGAGGTGATGGGACGGACACTTTTGTTCCACCGTAAGGACGGAGAAGTACTGGACAGTATCGGCAGATTGGATGATCTGTGCGAACAGTTGAAAGATTACGAACAATTTGTCCGCTGCCACAGGTCCTATCTCATCAATATGGATTATGTGCAGAATATTTCCAGTAAGACCATCACCATGACAGATGGCATACAGATTCCGATCCCTCATGGAAAATATTCGGAATTAAAAGATAAATTTTTTGATTATTTCTTTCGTAAAAACCAAACATTTTTAGCATAGAATTACCCTGCAAGGCGACCGGAGAATCTTTCTCCGGTCGTTTTATAACATATTTGGGTCGATTGGTGTCATGAAGAGTCTGAAACGGGTAAAATACGGTACAATATGTTCAGACAACAGAAAAATGTTGTAAGAAGGAGGAAATATATTATGAAGAACAAAACTTTTGCATGTGTGATGGGACTGGTACTGGCATTGTCTCTGACAGCCTGCGGTGAGGAAGAGGTAATTGTGGAGAACACCAACGAAGAAGTGTCTGTAGAAGTACAGACCCAGGAAGCAACAGAAGCTCCCACAGAGACTGTAGCAGAGACGGGTACAGAAGCAGAGGGCGGTCCCCTGTTACAGGTGGCAGTTATGGAGATCCCGGATCTGAGTGGTACAGAATGGAACTTTGCCGGCGGTATGATCGATGGTGTTGAGATGGAAGAAGAGGATCTGAACGCAACACTGGAGACTTATGGCGGTACCTTACAGCTTGTATTTGGTGAAGACGGTGCAGTTACCATGGTACAGGGCGGCGGAAATGCAGAAGGTACTTATGAGTATTCCGATGACAACACAGCTATCAAGATGACACTTGATTTTGGTGGAACAGAGGTTACCTATGCCGGATTTTTGTCTGAGGTGGGAGATACTGTAACACTGATCGCTATGTCTGATATGAATGGTTATGATGGACTTTATTTTGTACAGTAAGATGCAATCAGAAATTTTGAGAGAGTAGAAGGAATGAAAAGGGGAGGGAAGAAGTAACGATGGAGATTATAATTATCGTATTGCTGCTTGCCTCCCTTTTTGGTGTCTGGCTCGTATCGGTACGGTGTAAGCTGGAGATACAGGAAGAAAATATCCGGAATGCCATGCATCAGACACTGGTACAGCTTTCCGCAGAACGGGAGGCTTTGGAAGCATTGGCGGAGCTTCTCGGACATACCATGGATGTAGAGACTTTGCGGAAAATGAAATTTACTTCGGAGAGTGCACAGAATGTCGAAATGACCGGGATGCCGGAGTGGATAGCAGAACAACAGAGAGAATTATTAAGAGTACAGAAAAATATTGCAGAGATCTCGGAAACCATGCCTCTTTTGCAGGCACAGGAGACTTATCAGAAGTACTGGAAAGCAGCAAAAAGCTATGAACATATGGTGGAGACCAGTGGACTGATTTATAACGATTCCGTGGAAAACTACAATTGTATGCTTCACAGAATACCGGATCGTATCGCAGCGGGAATCTGCGGATATCACCGGAAAAAATTAATTGAGATCATGTAATCCATATACATTCTTAAGGAGGGTAAAACGATGGGATTATTTACAAACAACAAAAAGTTATGTCCGATCTGCGGAAGTCCGACACCGAGACTGCTGGCTTCAGCGGTGGAGGGGCAGAATCTCTGCAAGGAGTGTGCAGCCAAGATCGATCTGCCGGATGGTGTGTTCAATTCCATGACGCTGGATGATTTCCGGGAATATATCAAGTGTTATGATGCCAACAAGCCGCTGCGTGACAGCTTTACAGAGACTTACCGTTATGATTTCGGATTTTTCAAGGGAAGCCTGGTACTGGATATGGATCACCAGCTACTGCGACTGGGAGTTGTTGACGGAGCATTTGCCATGGAACCCTCTGACATTAAGTCCTTCCGTATTCTGGAGGATGGAGAGGTACTGTACGAAGGAGAAAAGGGGAACTTCCGGAGCTACAAGAGCAATATTAAGGAGCGTTTAGATGAGTTAAAACCCAGAATCGATGAATACAGAATGCTGCGGCATCAGTATGAGATGATGGAAGAAATGCGTCGTAATATGGAGGACAGCAGAAGAGACGATAACTTCAGAAGAGATGATCCGGATTACAGAGACCGTATGACCGAGCCGGATTTCAATATTCCGAATCCGGTAGAGAAATTCGCTGTGGAGATCACGCTGGAGCACCCTTACTGGAAGAGCTTCTATAAGGAGACGGGAGCACCGAAGTTCAATTCCGATCAGCCCAGCACCATCGACTATCTGGATGATTATACCCAGAAGACGGAAGGACTGCATGCACTGGCACAGAACCTGATGCAGATCATTGATCCCCAGGTACAGGAACAGGTAATCGATCCCCACGCCGCAACCCAGAGTACGCAGAGTGCACCGCAGGCCGCACCGGTACAGGCAGAGGATCCCACCGTGGCACTGCCTAAGTATAAGGCGTTGATGGATGCGGGTGTCATTACGGCAGAGGAATTCGAAGCGAAGAAGAAACAGCTGCTGGGACTGTAAACCTGATTTTACAAGAATACGGATTGGAGAAAACAGATGAAAAAGATATTACAGAGAATCGGACTGTTGGCAATGGCAGGGATGCTGCTGTGGGGCTGGCAGGGGATGGAAGCGAAGGCGGACGATTATACGGGAAACTGGACAGTTGATAGAACCGGATTAAAAAACTGTCATATAATGCTAAGTCCTATGGTAGATGGTGAAAGTGGTGAAATGTATGATTGTTTTTCTATATACCCGGGAGATGACAGTTATAATGGAAAAAAATATTGGTTTTTGACAGCACCGAAAGTTGTATATTCTACGGATAATGTTAATGAAAGAGAAGCAAGTGCAACCTATGACAGAGTTCGACAACGTTATTATTATCTGCTTCCAAATAAGGGAACAGGTAAAATAGTTATGACAGGTGAAGCAGTCAATCTGGAATTTCATTCTAGCTTGTCGGAACCGGCACAGTTGGTTTCAAATGATGAGAAATCTTATTTTTTGTATGATTTAAAAATAAATTCATATTATGATTTTTCTAAAGTAAATGTTTCATTTAATTTCTATGATGGAGTGGGTTATGCAGATGACATTTTTGATGCAAAAATCATAAAATATAGTGAAGATAACAGAACTGCAACAGTGCGGATTAGCTATAAAACAGAAAACTGTGCCAAAGTGGCGGGATATAAGGTGCATGCAAAAGCAGTATATAATGATCCACAAGGGGATGAACATAGGGAAACAGATATAATGTCGTTTAATGTTGGCACAGTTGATCGGACAATCTCCAGTCTGGACATGGTAGTCACCCCACCGGTAGCCGGACAGCCCTTACCTAAAAAATGGCAGATTAATACGGAAGGAATTACTGATGTTACGAAGAACAGTATTTGGTGGTTGAAAGAGGGAAATGAGAATGAGGCGGCAATCGGCAATGCTGAACCGAACACAACGTATTATGCAATTCTGACCTTGGTTGCAGAACGTGGCTATAAATTCAACCATGACAGCATCTGGATTGTCACAAATCCACAAGTGGAGTATACGTCAATTGACTTAGTTGAGGGACGGTATCTGACATTGAAATATACCTTTACAACGGGAGAGATTACAAATACTACAGATAATACAGATACATCAGCTTCTGACAGTGGTACCGATGACAGCCAGGAAGATCCCTATAAGATCATCGAAGGCACCAAGGGTACCTGGAACGGCAGCACCACGGAAGGTCTGACCATCCGCGGCGATGGTGATTTTGCTAAATTCGCCGGTGTCCGTGTAGACGGCAACTGGATCCCCAGTGCCCACTACGAAGCAAAATCAGGTTCCACTATCGTGACCCTGAAGCCTTCCTATCTGGCATCCCTGGCAGAAGGAGAGCATACCGTGGACATCATGTGGATCGATGATTCCGCCAGCACCACCTTTAATGTGGCTGCAAACACCGCAGTTACACAGCCGGAGCTGGACAGTGTGCCTAAGACCGGTGAAGGTGTGATGGGATGGATGCCCGAGATACTGCTGCTTGTAGCTGCAGGTCTGGTGACATTCGGCGGAATTCTCCACAGACGTAGTAAAATTCATCTTTAAAGGGAAAAGCCACATAAAGATTGTGTAAAAAGTAGATATATTTTTAAATTGACGAGCACATGGCTGTTGGATATACTATAACTGTATCGCGTTTTAAACGACGTGATACGGAAAGCAGGATCCGACAGCCATGAGCAGTTTACAAAAGAAAGAAACATTATTAATCGTTGATGATTCAAAATTTCAAAGAGTAGTGATCAGACAGTCTCTCGGGGAGCATTTTAACTTCGCAGAGGCTGTTTCCGGTGAAGAATGTCTTACGATCATGGAGAAGGAAAGCGATGCCATTGATCTGGTGCTGCTGGATCTGGTCATGCCGGGGATCGACGGCTTTGAAGTACTGCGCCGCAGACAGAATATGGAGGGCTTCAAGGACACGCCGGTTATCGTTCTGACGAATACGGAATCGGTGTCTTCCCAGTCGGAAGCATTTGCACTGGGGGCGGATGAATTCATTATCAAACCGGTAGATACCCGGATAGCGCTTACCCGCATCAACAATACACTGGGGGTAAAACACAGGCTGCAGAATAGCAGAGATGAGCAGAAGGCCTGGAAGACAAAGTCGCAGATCGACGAGATGACCAGTCTGTTCAACAAGATGACAGTAGAGAAGCTGATCACGAAGACTCTGACAGAGCATGAGAATGGCCTGCATGCTCTTATGGTGATAGATATCGATAATTTCAAATCCGTAAATGATGTATACGGTCATACTATGGGAGACCATGTGATCAGCGTCATTGCAGGAGTCATTTCTTCACAGTTCCGCAGCACAGATTATGTGGGACGTGTGGGTGGAGATGAGTTCGCAGTATTGATGGGAGACATTCCGTCCAAAGAGATCGCACTGATCAAGGCAGAGAATCTGGTCAACCTCGTAAAATATAAAGAGAACTTATCCATACCGGAAAATATATCCATCAGTGTGGGAATAGCATTTTCCGATCCAGAGGATCATTGCTACTATGATCTTGCGGCAAAAGCAGATCAGGCATTGTATGTATCCAAGAAGTCGGGAAAAGGACGCTACAGCGTGTTCGGTGAGGAAAATCAGACCCCTGATCAGAAATTACAGGCTTTTGTGTGGTCATCCTCCCGTAATGTTACCAGCATGCTGGAGTTTGCACTGCCGGAGTCTGTTCATCTGAAGAAAGTAATCTCGGTGGAAGAGATCAGAGAGAACATGAGAGAGAACATGGGAGAGAAGACCGGCGAAGACATTCTGGGCCTGTTCGTGGATGTATCAGAAGAAGAGGACGGAGGACAGGCACGCTGGCAGGAGCTTGGAGGATTACAGAGAGAACATGCGCTTTCCATGATCGCCATCTGCAAGGAAGGGAATCTTGCACAGATGAAATGTGCGTTGGAGACGGAAGGGATCCAGGATCTGCTGCTGGCCCCACTGGAGGCAAATGTACTGAAGCGGCGGTTGAAGATTTGGACGCAAAAATAGAAACAGAGGATGTGATCATATGGATTTATTTGAATACCAACTTGCTTTGCTGCTTTTATTAATTGTTTATCTTTTGTTTTTAGCAATAATTCTCCTTTTATTATCTCTAAATTTGAAAAATATTTATCTGATATATCTGTTACTACTGTTTTTATATTTCCTGTTTCATCTTCTTTTTTTGTATTGTAATTTATTGTATCCTTTCCCGCTGTTAAGCTTTCTCCATTAAATTTTTTATTTTCCGCTTCTTTATTTTCTTTAAATAATTCTACTTCTTCTTTATATTCTGATAATTCTGATAATAATTTTGTATATCCTGCTGTATTTAAAATCCCATTATCTCCTTTTAATCCTACTACAGTTACTCCTCCTATTATTAATAGTACTATTATTGTTACTGTTAGTGCTACTAAAGTTATCCCTTTTTCATTTTTTCTTGTTTTTTTCATAAAATTTATCCCCACTTCCCAAAAACGCCTTCATAAATTCGTTTAAGTCTCCATCCATTACTGCTTGTACATTTCCAACTTCATAATTTGTTCTATGGTCTTTTACCATTGTATATGGACAAAATATGTATGAACGTATTTGACTTCCCCAAGCAATATCTTTTTGCTCTCCTTTTAAATCTTCTATTTTTTCTTTTTGTTCTTTTTCTTTTAAGTCTAATAATTTTGATTTTAACATTCTCATTGCTGTTTCTCTATTTTGTATTTGAGAGCGCTCTGATTGACATGCTACAACTGTGTTTGTTGGTATATGTGTTATTCGTACTGCTGATGATGTTTTGTTTATATGTTGTCCTCCTGCTCCTGATGCTCTATATGTGTCTATTCTTAAGTCGTCTGGATTGATGTCTATTTGTATGTCATCTGTTATTTCTGGTAATACTTCTATTGATGCAAATGATGTGTGCCTTCTTCCTCCACTGTCAAATGGTGATATTCTAACAAGCCTATGAACTCCTTTTTCACATCTCATATATCCATAAGCATTTTCTCCTATTATTTCAAATGTTACACTTTTTATTCCCGCTTCTTCGCCTTCTAAATAATCTAATTCTTTAACTTCAAAATTATTTTGAGTTGCCCATCTTGTATACATTCTATATAGCATTTCTGCCCAGTCTTGTGACTCTGTTCCTCCTGCTCCTGGATGAATTGTAACAATAGCATTATTGCTGTCATATTTTCCTGAAAATAAAGTTTGTATTTCTAATTTTTCTATTTCTTTTGAAATGTTTTTAGTGTTTTTTATAACTTCTTTTGCCATTTCTTCATCAATTTCTAATTGCAATAAATCAGATAATTCTATCAAATTATTTAATTCTTTTTCTATTTTTTTATATGTTTCCACTTTTGATTTTATTTTTTTTATTTTTCCTAAGACTACACTGGATTTTTTCGAATCTGACCAAAAATTCACTTCTACTGTTTGTTTTTCTAATTCTTTTAGTTCCGCTTCTAATTTTGATATGTCAAAGAGATTCACCCAATTCATGTAATTTTTTGTTTAAGTCTTGTAATATTTTAGCATTTTCTTCTAACTCTAACATATTCTCAACTCCTCTATATTTTTTTATCATAATCATCCATAAAGTGATGTACTTCTCCATCTTTTACATAAGATATTAAAGTATTTAAATTTACGTTTTTCGTACTATTATAGATATTCATATCTACTTTATCATATACACTTCTTAGTTGTTTAAGCAATTTTTTCATTTCTTCTCTTTTTGAGCCTCCATCTCCATTGTCGCACATTGCACAATGTTCTGTAAATCTACATGCACATTGAATAAAATGTAAATCATTTCTTTTTCTCCACTTTATTATGTCTTCTTCCTTTACATAATATAGTGGTCGAATTAATTGCATTCCTTTGTGGTATGTACTGTGTAATTTTGGCATCATTGTTTGCATTTGAGCTCCATATAGCATTCCCATTAAGATTGTTTCTACAACATCATCAAAATGATGTCCTAATGCAATCTTGTTGCAACCTAATTCTTGTGCTTTTCTATATAAAAAACCTCTTCTCATTCTTGCACATACATAACATGGATGGTCATCAATTTTTTCTACTACTTCAAATATATTGCTTTCGAACATTGTTATTGGAATATTTAATAATTTTGCATTACTTATTATCTTTTGTCTATTTATTGGATTGTATCCTGGATCCATTACAAGGAAAACTAATTCAAAGTTCATTTTTCTGTGTTTTTTTAATTCTTGCATACATTTAGCAAGTAAAAACGAATCTTTACCACCACTTATACAA
>ERZ779869.3600-NODE-3600-length-11788-cov-4.941277_pt1 | contig 11788 bp, 7 predicted proteins | sample MGYA00511557_ERZ779869 | MGnify/ENA primary metagenome ERZ779869 (study PRJEB29588, sample SAMEA2154620) | human gut metagenome | biome: human gut; feature: human-associated habitat; material: faeces | place: Denmark | collected 2008/2010 ...
AAATACGAATTGCCCATTCTGTCCGGGATGAAAATAACCGTCCAAAAGGAAGAAAACGGATTTTTGTTAAAAGATATCGTGGTAGATCAGGAAAAAATAGACAAAGAAAAGGAATATTCCATTCTTCTTACAGATGATACAAGGTCTATTCTGGAAAAAACAACTCCGGGATGTAGGATAAAACGGCTTCCGGATATGACGTTATCCAGTGCGTGGACTGCATTTATGGAAGCCGTTGTCACCGGAGGATTACATAGAGGTTGAAAAATAAAGTGCAGATGGAACAAGCAGCAGTGAAAAGAAAAAAAGTAATCGTTCCGTTCCTGATAGGGCTTCTCCTTCTTTCAAGCATAGTCTTTATAAAGCATCTTATGAACAGGATGAACAGCTATATCGAGAAAAACGGAAAAATGAGTATGGGAGCTGTTGTGGAACAAATGCAGCAGACCTATGAACTTCAGACAAATGGATACTATAGCCAGCTGCATTTGGTGGAAGGCTATCTGCTTCAGAAAAAGGAACTGTCCCTGGAAACAGAAGAAAACCGTAATTTTTTTGAGGCGTGGGAAAGGGAATCGGAAAGTACACTCCTGTTTCTTCAGGAAAATGGTAAGGCAATCACTGCAGACGGAACGAAAATGCGGATTGATATTCCAAGTAAGCTTCTGTTGGATTTAAGGAACGGACATAATATTGCAAAACTGGTTGCCTGGAATCATGAAGAAATACAAAACGGTGCTTATTTGGTTGCGATTTCATGTCAGCCATATCGCATTGATGGAAAAACGTATACCGCAATTGGAACGGCATATAATCATGCAAAATTAGATTCTATGCTAAAGCTTAAGGGATATCATGGAAATGCCTATCTGTTTCTGTTGGATAACGAGGGAAACATTACATATACGAATCAGAGTAAAGATGTATTTTTCCGGAATTATTCTCTGTTAAAGCACTTAAGGAAGAGCCAGGCTATCACAGAAGGTGAGGCAGAAACACTTCAAAAAAGACTTGCAGCCAGAGAACAGGGAGTAGAGCTTTTGGGTGGAAAATCGCCCTATTATCTGGGTTACTGTCCGATAGAAAGCAACCATTCCATGTTGATCTGTATTGTGGCAAAAGGTGTTGTCGATAATACCCTGACAGAGTATCAGAAAGTGGTATCATTTACAACAATGTTTATGGTAGGCTTTATCATTTTACTCTTTGCCGGATTATTTTACAGTGTTTCCAGACTCAGTATCGCAGATCAAAAAGCAAAATATGAAAAAAGAAATAATGAGATTCAGACGCAGGCAATGAAGGAAATGGAGGAGTCCAATAAAAAACTGAAAAAAGCAAAGGACATTACAACGGAAGCCTTGCAGACCGCTGAAAATGCAAATAAGGCGAAAACAGATTTCCTGTCCAATATGTCACATGATATTCGTACACCAATGAATGCAATTATCGGCATGACATCATTGATCAGACATGATGCCGGTAATAAAGCGAAAGTAATAGAGTATGCAGATAAAATAGACATTTCATCACAGCATCTGTTAGGAATCATCAATGATGTTCTGGATATGAGCAAAATTGAGGCAGGAAAAACAGTTTTTAAGTATACCGATTTTTCCATCTTGGATTTTATTACAGAACTCAATACCATATTCCATTCACAGATAGACGAAAAAAATCAGACTCTTACAATCATAAAAGAAAACATCCGGCACGAGTGGGTGAACGGAGATCAGGTTCATCTGATGCAGATTTTCAGCAACTTGGTTTCTAATGCAGTGAAGTACACGCAGGAAGGTGGAAAAATTCAGTTTCTGGTAGAAGAATGTGAGACAAAGTCATCTGTCTACGCAAAGTACCGTTTCTTAGTCAGCGATAATGGCATGGGAATGTCGGCAGATTTCAAAGATACAATTTTTGATGCTTTTACTCGTGCTGAAAGTTCTATGACGAATAAGATACAGGGAACTGGTCTTGGAATGGCTATTACCAAAAATCTGGTTGAAGCAATGGGAGGCACCATTGATGTGGAGAGTGAACTGGGCCAGGGAAGCTGTTTTGAGGTTCTTATAGATCTGAGAATAGCAGAAGATAGATTTGTTTCTTCAGCAGAACAGGCAGAAAAGGATGAACCGGCTGGCAATGTCCTGAAAGGAATGAGGTTTCTGTGTGCAGAGGACAATGAGCTGAATGCAGAAATCCTGATGGAATTGTTAAAGATTGAGGGTGCAGAGTGTACAATCTGTGAAAATGGTAAAAGGGTCTTAGAGGCATTTGAGCAGTCTGCTCCGGGGGATTATGACATGATCCTGATGGATGTGCAGATGCCGGTTATGAATGGTTATGAGGCAACAAAAGCAATCCGAAGAAGCTCCCATGAACTGGCAAAGACAATTCCAATCATTGCTATGACCGCCAATGCGTTTTCTGAGGATATTCAGCATTCTCTGGCAGCCGGTATGAATGCCCATGTTTCAAAACCGATTGAGATGAAGGTACTGGAAAAGACGATCAGAAGCATAAAATCCGGCGGGGGGCACCGAAATGCAGCTCATTGAAAACTGACAAATGGATATGGAAAAGAGCTGATGAAAGAATCTGGCATTGCCAGAACTTTCAATCAGCTCTTTTTTATCATCAGCTCCCTCTTGACATTTTTTCATTTCCTGCTATACTTATCAAAAGTAATTACTAAAGGTAACTAATTTTTAAACAGAAAGGAACCTTTTCCATGACACAGGAAAAATTAAAGCAGTTCCTGGATGCGTGTTTTGATGCAAAGCGTCTGATCGAGAAGCTCCCGGACCTGCCGGACGGTATGAAGCCGCGGCAGGTGCATGTGCTGGATGCGGTGAATGAGATTCAGAAAAAGCAGGGCTTCTGCCGCGTCAGCGACATCAGCAGCTATATGAACACAACGCTGCCGAGCATCACCAAGCTGGTGCAGGAACTGGAGGAGAGAAATCTTCTCGTGAAACAGGCGGATGAAAAAGATAAGCGCGTGATCAACCTGACACTGACCGAAGAGGGAAAAGAGTTTGTGGAACTCCGCGTGACGCACTTTCACGGGGAATGGGCATCCCGCCTGCCAGATCTGGACGACGCGGTGGTGGACGAATTTGTGCATGCAATCACACGGATGCAGGAAACGATGCCGGGAATAAAAGGAGTGAAAAACAATGGCAAAAGAAAATAAGAAAGAAATATCGTTTGTAGAGGGACCGATTTTCCAGTCCCTGATCCGCTTTGCGCTGCCGGTGCTCGGCGCGCTGATTCTGCAGGCGGCTTACGGTGCGGTCGACCTTCTCGTGGTCGGCTGGTTCGGCGATGCGTCGAGTATTTCCGCTGTCGGAACCGGAAGCAACTTCATGCAGATGGTAACATTTATCATCACCAGCCTTGCGATGGGTTCGACCGTTATGATCGGCCAGCACATTGGCGAGGGCAAGCCGGATAAGGCCGGCAAAACCGTGGGAACCTCGATTGTTCTGTTCGCCATCATCGGTATCGCCATGACGGTGATTCTGGAGCTGTTCGCAGGTCCGATCGCCAATATTTTACAGGTTCCGGCGGAGTCTTTTGACAAAACCGTCCTCTATCTGCGGATCTGTTCCGGCGGTATTCTGATCATCATCGCGTATAACGTCATCAGCAGCGTGCTTCGCGGAATCGGTAATGCAAATCTGCCGCTTTTATTCGTCGGCATCGCCTGCGCGGCCAATATTGCCGGAGATCTGTTCTTCGTCGGTGTGCTGAAACTGGACGTTGCGGGAGCAGCGCTTGCGACGGTTCTGGCGCAGCTGATTTCTGTCATCGCCTCCATGGGTGTGTTGAAAAAAGGCAATCTGCCGATTGAATTCAAAAAAGAAGACTGCCGCATCGACCGCGACGAGCTGAAGAAAGTCCTGAACGTCGGTGTGCCGATCGCGCTGCAGGAGACGACCGTACAGATTTCCTTCCTTGTGATCAACTCGATCATCAACGGCATGGGCCTGATGCCGTCCGCCGGATACGGTGTGGCGCAGAAGCTGACCTCATTCATCATGCTGATCCCGTCCTCTGTGATGCAGTCTGTGTCAGCATTCGTGGCACAGAACACCGGAGCCGGAAAGAAAGACCGCGCGTGGAAGGGCTTCCTCACCGCAATCGCAACGGGCTGCTCTCTTGGAGTTGTGATTTTCTGCATCGGTTTCTTCGGTGGAAGTGTCATCTCCAGAATCTTCACGAGCGATCCGGCCGTTATCGAGCAGAGCGCCGCTTACCTGCGCGGTTTCGCACCGGAATGTATTCTGACCTGTGTGCTGTTCAGCAGCATCGGATACTTCAACGGCCGCGGCATCAGCATCCCGGTTATGATCCAGGGAATCACCTCCGCCTGCCTGATCCGTATTCCGCTGGCGCTGTTCTTCTCACACCTGCCGAATACGAACCTGACCTTCGTCGGCATGTCCACCCCGATCACAACCGTATACGGCATCTGCTTTTTCATGATCTGCTTTGCACGGTTAAAGAAAAAAGGGCAGATGTAATTGAATCAAACATAACAGAACTGCCTGGGAAACGGCACGGAGCGATCCGCCGTCTCCCAGGCAGTTTTTGGTATTGTTTGTCCGGAACTTTTTTGATACAATACAGACAGAAAGAGCGGAACCCTGTTCAGAAGGGACAGAACAGACGGAAAGGGGAAGAGGAGTGGATAACAGAGAAATCATCAATGAGACACTGGTCCATCTGTTTCACGAGATACAAAAACTGGAAGAAGAGGCGATCATCACCGAGGATTTCAAGGATCTGACGAACAACGATATGCACATCATAGAAGCCGTCGGCCTGGAGGGCGGCAATATGTCATCGATCGCGGCAAAGCTCGACATCACGGTCGGATCGCTGACAACGTCGATGAACAGTCTGGTGAAAAAAGGCTACACCGAGCGGGAGCGCAGCGAGAAGGACCGCCGGATCGTCTACATCCACCTGACCGGAAAGGGACGGCAGGCATTCCATCATCATGCAAAATTTCACGAGCAGATGACGGATGCCGTGATGGCGGAACTCGGAGAAGAGGAAGTGCAGGTGCTCGGGAAAACGCTGAAAGCGCTGACGGACTTCTTTCGGTCGTATAAAAAATAGAAACAAAAAGGCTTTTGCAGCCGGGACAGAATCAGAAAAATCTGTCCGGTATGCAAAAGCCTTTTTCGCATGGAAACGCATAGAAAAATGCTATTTTTCTACGCCGTTCTTCTCACAGATATCCGCGAGCACACACCGTTCACAGTGCGGTGTCGTCCGCGCAGTACAGACCTCGCGTCCGTGCTCCACAAACCGGTGGCAGAGCGAGCTTCCTTCTTCCGGCGGCACAATTTTCCAGAGTGCCATCTCCACCTTCTTCGGATCCTTGCAGTCATGCACGAGCCCGATGCGGTTGCACAGCCGGATGCAGTGCGTATCCGTCACAATCGCAGGCTTTTTGAATACATCGCCCATAATCAGGTTCGCACTTTTCCGTCCCACGCCCGGGAGCTTCAAAAGTGCGTTAAAGTCATCCGGCACCTGGCTGTGGTACTCGTCGCGCAGCATGCGCATGCAGGCGTTAATGTCGCGTGCCTTGCTCTTTCCAAGACCGCACGGCCGCACAATTTCCTCGATTTCCTCCGGTGTCGCGTTTGCCAGCGCATCGATATCAGGATACTTTGCGTAGAGATCCTCCACCACAACATTGACCCGCGCATCGGTGCACTGTGCGGCCAGGCGGACACTGACGAGCAGCTTCCACGCCTGGTCATAGTCAAGCGTACAGTCGGCGTCAGGATATTCTTGTTTCAAACGTTCAATGACGGCAAGCGCCAGTTTTTCTTTTGTCATCGTGTTAAACTCCCATTCTCAAAGATATAAAAACAGCGAAAGCTATCAGGATCCTTTCTCGCGTGCTGCCTTCCGAAGCTGCAGCGGCGTCGTGTGAAACCGCTCGCGGAAGAGGCGGTGAAACAGCTTATCGTTTGTAAAACCATGCTTTTCCGCGAGCGTGCCGACCGGCAGATCCGTGGCGATCAGGTCGCGGTAGATGCGGGAAAGACGGTAGGAATTCAGATATTCCAGATACGTCGTTTCCATGTTCTGGCGGAAGAACCGGCAGAAATATTCCGGCTGCAGCGAGACAACATCGGCAGCCTCCTTCAGCGTAATCGGCCGCTGGTAATTTTCCTGCGTGTACGTCAGAATCGTATCGAGCCGTGTCTGCGTCCGGGAGCTCATCGGGTGGTGCGCAAGCGGGCTCTTCTCAGAAAATTTCGTGTAGAGCAGATCGAGAAACGTAAAAAGCTCCCGCTGGAACGTCAGCAGATAGCCGTCGGGCATTTCCTCATGAAGCTGCATCATCGAAAGCAGAAGACGCCGGAACTGGCTGATATTTTTCTGCACTTCCGGATTCGTACTGTCGTAGTCAATCGAGAACCAGAGCTGTGACGGATCAGGCAGATAGTTCGCAAGGAACGCATCCGGAATCTGCATCAGAATCGAGCGGTTTCCCGTGGACGGACAGCGCGCCGTGTGGATACGCCCGGAATTGATCAGCAGAAATTGACCCGGAAGGACGGTCTTTGTGCGGTCCGAGAGCGTGACAATGGAGGAACCCTCCAGAATATAAATAATTTCCAGCGCGTCGTGCCAGTGCGGCGGCGAAAAACTGCCGAAATCGTCGGTTACACGAAATTCGATGCTGCGGTTCGGCTGCAGCGTGATGTGTTCCTGACGCGTCTGGCGCGGCAGATGATCTTTGCGTGGCATAAAAAACTCCTTTTTGTTCAACTTAGTGTATCACTATCTTATCACGAAACCCCCGAATTGGGTATAGCAATTTTTGCATGAAGTTGTTATAATAAATGAACACAAAGCCACGTCACATACGGCTTCGTGCAAACTCAATCTAAAGAAAAGTGAAGGAAGAAAACGTATGTATCAAGTATGGAGTAACTTTTTAAATCCCGGCCAGATCGCCATGCTGGGAATCGTGGTCACCTTTCTGTTGACCTTTCTGGCGTTAAAACATCCATTTTCCTTTCTGCCGAGCGATCACGGCAGAGAATTTGCCGTAAACGGCGGCCTCTCCCGCGGAAAACTGCGCGGCGTCGGCCTTGTGATCGTCATCTGTTTCCTGATCGGAAGCGTATTGTTCCTGCCTCTTGGCGCCGAGTATGTGATCTACGCGATCCTGCTCGTCTGCATCATGCTGAGCGGCTACCTCGATGATGCATCCGAAACCCCGTGGAGCGATTACAAAAAAGGCGCGATTGACCTCGTCATCTCCATTGTGACCGTCATCACCTTTGTGAATTACAATTCCACCACGATCTACTTCGGAAGCATGTCCCTTACGATTCCGAAAGTGATCTACATAATCCTCGGCATCATCCTGATCTGGATTTCGATCAACGTTACGAACTGTTCCGACGGTGTCGACGGACTCTGCGCGAGCCTTTCCTGTGTGGTTATCTTCGCGTTCAGTATGATTTTCCACGATGTCCTCGGAAGCTTCACCGTAGCCAATTACCTGTTCGTGGCAGCGCTTCTCGCGTACCTGTATTTCAATACCTCGCCGAGCAGCATGCTGATGGGAGACGCCGGTTCGAGAGCACTTGGCTTCTACATCGCCATCCTTGCCATGCAGTCCCGCCATCCGTTCTTATATCTGCTGATGGCAGGCGTGATGATCGTCGACGGAGGAATCGGTCTTGTCAAAGTATTTTTACTCCGTTTCCTGAAAATCGCGATCCTCAAAAATACAAGAACACCGCTGCATGACCATGTCCGCCTGAAATACAAATGGTCCGACAGTCAGGTTGTGATCCGCTTTGGGATCCTGCAGATCCTGCTGGCCGTCATTGCGTATCTGATTGCAGCATAAGAAAAAACAGAAGAGAAACGGGAGTGTGTCTTTTGCAGACGTCTGCGGGGCACACTCCCGTTTTGCATCTCAGCCTCCGAATACACCAAAAAGATAGAAAAAGATAATATCGCCGTATTTTTTCACAGAATCCGCCCTGTTTTCGAAAGCAAGAGTGTGGTAGTATAAAATTACCAAAAAATGTCAGCCTGAAACAATAATTCTGTAAAGATTGATGAAAAGAAAGTGCTTTCAGCTATCTGTTTCAGGCTCATCCAATCAGGAGGTAATGAAAAGATGAAATTCACAGAAGGTTACTGGCTTCCGAGTGAAAAAGCAAATGCATCCCATGCAATGCAGGCTTATGAAGTAGAGCAGATCCCAGGCGGTATGCGTATCCTGGCTACCACCCGCCCGATCGAGCACAGAGGTATGACCCTGAACCTGCCGACCATCACCGTTGAGTTCGTGGCACACACACCGGATACCATCTCCATGGAAGCATGGCACTATGAAGCATACGACAACAAAGTTCCGTCCTTCGACAAAACAGAGAGCGTATACGAGGACGTAACCGTTACTATCAACGACGATGAGGCAGTTCTCGACACCGGAAGCGTACTGGTACGCGTACAGAGAAAAGGAATCTTCGCTTACACCTTCGAGGCAGACGGAAAAGTCCTGACCGGAAGCGGATTCCGCAACCTTTCCTATATCAGATGGGATCGCAAGCAGAGCACCATGCTGCCGGCACCGAACTACATGACCGAAAAATATCAGCCATACATGGTAAGTGAGCTGTCCCTTGGCGTAGGTGAGTGCGTATACGGCCTTGGCGAGAGATTCACCCCATTCGTGAAAAACGGACAGGTTGTCGATACCTGGAATGAAGACGGCGGTACTGCATCCGAGATCGGATACAAATGCGTACCATTCTATATGACAAACAACGGCTACGGTATTCTCGTTGACAGCACCGACAACGTTTCCTTCGAAGTAGCAAGCGAAAAAGTTGAGTATGTCGGCTTCTCCGTACCGGGCGAGAGAATCAAATATTATCTGTTCCACGGCCCGTCACCGAAGAAGATCATGAACGAGTACACTGCACTGACCGGACGTCCGGCACTTCCTCCGGCATGGTCCTTTGGTCTGTGGCTGTCCACATCCTTCACCACCAACTACGACGAAGAGACCACCACATCCTTCATCGAGGGAATGGAGAAGAGAAATATTCCGCTGAGCGTATTCCATTTCGACTGCTTCTGGATGCATGAATTCCACTGGTGCGATTTCGAGTGGGATAAGAAATGCTTCCCGGACATCCGTGCAACCTTAAAGAAATATCATGACAAAGGCCTGCACATCTGCGCATGGATCAACCCGTACATCGCACAGGGAACCGCGTTCTTCAAAGAGGGTGCAGCAAACGGCTATCTCCTTCAGAGAGCAGACGGCAGAGGCGTATGGCAGACCGACAACTGGCAGGCCGGTATGGGTCTGGTAGACTTCACCAACCCGGATGCCGTAAAATGGTACACTGGCAAACTGAAAACCGTTCTGGACTGCGGCGTAGACTGTTTCAAGACCGACTTCGGCGAGAGAATCCCGGTTGACGTTGTTTACCACGATGGAAGCGATCCGCAGGCAATGCACAACTACTATACATACCTGTACAACCAGGCAGTATTCAACCTGTTAAAAGAAGTAAAAGGCGAGAACGAGGCAGTTCTGTTTGCAAGAAGTGCAACAGCAGGAAGCCAGAAATTCCCGGTACACTGGGGCGGTGACTGCTCTGCAAACTATCCGTCCATGGCAGAAACCCTGCGCGGCGGTCTTTCCTTCGCAATGAGCGGCTTCTCCTTCTGGAGCCATGATATCTCCGGATTCGAGAGCACCGCAACACCGGATCTGTACAAGAGATGGTGCGCATTTGGACTTATGTCTACCCACAGCCGTCTGCACGGATCAGGAAGCTACCGTGTGCCGTGGCTGTTCGATGACGAAGCATGCGACGTTGTAAAATTCTTCACCAACCTGAAATGCTCTCTGATGCCGTACATCTTCCAGAAATCTGTAGAGGCACACGAGGAAGGAACCCCGGTAATGCGCCCAATGGTATTCGAGTTCATGAACGACCCGGCCGTTCCGTATCTGGATCAGCAGTACATGTTGGGTGATGCCCTTCTGGTAGCACCGGTATTCCGCGAGGATAAAGTTGCACAGTACTACCTGCCGGAAGGCACCTGGACCGAGCTTCTGACCGGCGAGACAAAAGAGGGCGGCAGATGGTTCCAGGGAACCTACGACTACTTCTCCATGCCGCTGTATGTAAGAGAGAACAGCATCGTAGTAAGAGGAAACTGCGACACCAGACCGGATTACGACTACGCTGACCACGCAACTGTTTGCGTATATCAGTTAAAAGACGCAGCCGAGACAAAAGTTCCGGATATCCACGGAAACAATGTATTCACCGTAAAAGCAGTGAAAGACGGCGACACAGTGAAAGTATTCGTAGAAGGTGCACATACCGAACTGAAAGTAGAAGTATTCGTCGGAAACGAGAAGAAAGAGGCTGTACTCGCGGCAGATGCGAACGAAGTTGTTGTTGCATAAGCATCGGAATGTAAGAATATAGGGAGGGAGAGGCACGGAAAAGCAAATTTTTCTGTGACCTCTCTTTTCAAAAAGGAGGAAAAAACAATGCGTTTTCAGACAGAAAATGGTGTGTTAATTGCACAGGCAAACGGAGAAATACTGCGGATTGAGCCGTGGGGAAAAGATTCCTTACGTGTCCGCGCAACCATGCTTCCGGAATTTTCCGGAAAAGACTGGGCGCTGACCGAAGTGCCGGAAAAAACAGAGGCAAAAGCAGAGCAGTTTGAGGTCGATCATCTGGAAATCGACGGATCGATGGGAAAAAGAACCAGCGCATCGATCACCAATGGAAAAATCCGTGCTGTGGTCAACTTTGCAGGAGTTATCACCTTCTACAAAGAAGAACAGGAAATTTTAAGAGAATATCACCGTTGCTACGACGGAACGATCAGCAAAGAGAGCCGCTGCTTAAAAACGGTCAACCGTGAGTGGAAAGGTGTGATCGGCGGAAGCGAATACAGCCTGAACCTGAAATTTGAGAGCAACGACGAAGAGAAGATTTTCGGAATGGGCCAGTATCAGCAGAAATACATGGATCTGAAGGGATGCACCCTGGAGCTGGCGCAGCGGAACTCCCAGATCAGCGTACCATTCGCCGTATCCAGCTTAGGATATGGTATGCTGTGGAACAATCCGGCTGTCGGACAGGTAACCTTCGGAAAGAACTACACCGAATGGACTGCACGCTCGACCAAAGATATGGACTACTGGCTGACCGCAGCCGATACACCGAAAGAGATCCTGGAAAATTACACCGCAGTGACCGGCCGCGCGCCGAAATTCCCGGAGGACCGTATGGGCCTGTGGCAGTGCAAGCTGCGCTACCGTACGCAGGAGGAAGTGCTTGAAGTGGCACGCCGCTACCAGAAGGAAGGCATCAAAATCGATCAGATTGTCATCGATTTCTTCCACTGGACCGTGCAGGGCGACTGGAAATTCGACAAGACCTACTGGCCGGATCCCAAGGCTATGGTGGACGAGCTTCATTCCATGGGAATCAAAGTCATCGTTTCCGTATGGCCTTCCGTGGACCGCAGAAGTGAGAATTTTCAGCCCATGATGGACAGAGGCCTTCTGATCCGCACCGAGCGCGGCGCTGACCAGACCTACGATTATCAGGGCGACTGCGTGGAGATCGACGTTTTCAATCCCGAGACCCGGAAATATGTCTGGGAGGTCTGCAAGAAGAACTACTATGATCTTGGCATCGACGCTTTCTGGCTGGATAACTCCGAACCGGATTACGGCGTT
>ERZ779869.3602-NODE-3602-length-11773-cov-2.548302_pt1 | contig 11773 bp, 7 predicted proteins | sample MGYA00511557_ERZ779869 | MGnify/ENA primary metagenome ERZ779869 (study PRJEB29588, sample SAMEA2154620) | human gut metagenome | biome: human gut; feature: human-associated habitat; material: faeces | place: Denmark | collected 2008/2010 ...
GGTCGGCGTGAATGGCCTCGGCGGGAATGCCGATGCGGCGAAGGCGCTTGCAGCAGTTGTCGGCGCCGCCCTTGGCGCGGGTGAACACGATAACGCGGTAGCCGCCTTTTTCCTTGATGAAGGAGTTGAGCAGCTCGGGCTTCTGGCGACGTGTCGTTTTAATCACGTACTGGTCGACTTTGTCGGCCGTTTCGCCGCGGTGGGCGATTTCGACAATCGCGGGGTCGTTCAGGATGCTGAACATGGTTTTGTCCTGGCTGCGGTCGATGGTCGCCGAGAACAGCAACGTTTGGCGGTTTTCGGGCGTGGCCTCGACAATGCGCTGGACTTGGGGCCAAAAGCCCATGTCGAGCATGCGATCGGCCTCGTCGAGAACGAGCACCTGAACCTGCGAGAGGTCGGCGGCGCCGCGCTCCATAAGGTCGATCATGCGGCCAGGGGTCACGATGGCCACGTCGAGACCGCGCTCGAGCTTCTTGATCTGCGGGCCGTAGGCCACGCCGCCCACGAATGTGCCCACGAAGTGGTGTGTGTGCTTGCCGATGGGCATGCACGTATCAGCAATCTGGCTGGCCAGCTCGCGGGTGGGGGTCACGATGAGCATGAAGGGGCCGCGGTCGTTGCCTTCGCGATGGCCCAGTTGGTCCATGGAAGGAAGCGAGAATGCGGCGGTTTTGCCCGTGCCGGTTTTTGCGGCTGCAATAAGGTCGCGGCCCTGGAGCACCAGCGGAATGGCCTGCTCCTGGATGGGGGTTGCATCGGTGTAGCCGAGGGTGTCAACGGCTTCGAGGGTCTGCTCGGAAAGACCGAGCTCAGCGAACGTAGTAATGACGTGCTCCTTTGGTCAGGTGCTTTAACGCGATGCGAATTGAATGCGAGGTCGCACGTGGCACGAGGCGAGCAGGCATGCGGGCGAAATGGATGCGTGCGCAGCCGTTTCTGCGGGCATGATGGACGCGGCGCCTGCAGCCGCAGGGCGGCATACAAGAGCTACGGCCGAAAGGTCGCAAAGTGCCAAGCGGCATAAAGCCGCAGCGAAAGTCAGGCGAGCGAGGTGCCAGCCTTGTATGCCATTTCTTTTGGATTGTTGCGCGAAACGCGAGAACAACCCGCCATGTGAGGCCAATCGTCGTGTGCGGAGCCCCGGGCGAGTTACATGGGAAGCGGGGAGTCAATCCGCATTCACCGAGCCGCCAAGGCTCTTGGGCGCAATCGATATGCGATCGAATAAAGCGCGGTTAAAAACAACGTTGGCTATTATGCCTGGCAATGCGCGAACGGAGCGCAGGCGGAAAACAATTCACGAAATTTTTATTGCTAGCGTGCTTTAGTGTGCTAAAGTGCATGGCAACGAAAACGCAGCGCTCAGGCGCTGCAGACGATTTTCCGAAAGGAGCCACCAGCATGAACAGCATTCAGAACAACCTCATGAACTGGTGGTGGCGTGATGCGAATACGGTCGGTCGATTGTGAGTTCCTCACGCCTTTTATAGTTTGGCGAATAGGGGCCCTCGGTTAGACTGAGGGCCTTTTTGTATGCGCCGAACTTCCTTGGGCGTGCCAACGGAAAGGCATCGACCGCATTCGCATCACGCGCCTCCACTTCTTCGAACAACGCTCATTCGGCCTGTTACTCAACCTGCCCCCGACCTGTTAAATGCTCGTAGCATTTAACAGGTTTTGCCCATCAAGAAGGCTCTGAAGGTCGAAGACTGAATCTCTCAAATCGCTTTCTAAAAAGTATCAAGTTTCTAAGAGTAATTAAGTAGCAACTCGCATATAGGTTTCCGAAAGGTCATCCATGAATCCGATCATCGAAGTTAAAGACGTAACGTTCACGTATTCAGGTGCGCAACGTCACGCGCTCGAACGGGTATCGTTGCCGTTGCGAAGGAGCTGGCTTGCTGTGCTTAACGTCATCGACTATATGCCGGGCGACACGTTGCTGCATAAGCTGAACCCCGTGGCGAAGGTGGCGCTTGCCGCGGACTGTCGTAACGACCCGCGCGCACAAAAAGGGAGTCGATTGCTCGACTCCCTTTGTGCATGTGCGCGAATGGCGCGTTTACAAGCGAGATGCGCGAATTAGAAGCGCAGGCTCAGGCAGCTCAGGCCGCCGTCGATTTTGCGGTACTCAGACGTGTCAACGGTGAGCGTTTTGTAGCCCAGATCCTGCACGGCCTTGAGCACGGTGGGGTAGCCCTCGGGCACGATGACGGTGCCGTTGACCCAAATGCAGTTGGCGGCGTAAGCCTCGTCCTCGGGGATTTCAACCTTGTTGTACTTCTCGAAGTCGGGCTTGGTCTTGAACTCGCCAGAAACGAGCATGTTGTTGTCTTCCAGATAGTTCACGCCGGTCTTCAGGTGCAGCACGTACTCCAGCGGCACCTCGCTGCCCGAAAGGCCCCAGCCCTCGAGAATTTCGATGAACTGGCGAATGCCCTCTTCGTTGGTGCGGGCGGAACGGCCTACATAGAAGTGGTCGCCGACCATCATGACGTCGCCGCCCTCGAGCGTGCCAGGAGCGGTGATGTGGGCGATGTGATCGTCGTCGAAGAACTGGCGAATGGTGGGCTCCATCTCCTTGGCCTCGCCATTGCGGGTGCCAGCGCCTGGGTTGTCGATGATGGCGCCGCAGCGGGTAATAACGGCGGTGTCCTCGACGAAGCAGCTGTCGGGATACTCTTCCATTGCGGGAAGCACGGTAACGTCTACGCCACACTGCTTCAGGGCTTCGATGTAGGCGTCATGTTGCTCAATCGCCTTCTCGTAAATCGGCTTGCCCAGCTCGGGTGCGCTGGTGATGCCGTCGCACAGCGATTTGCCGGGGCGGCGGACAATAACGTGGGAAAACTTAGCCATGGAAAGTTCCTCTCTCTGCGAACGTGGCTACAGTCGCGCGTTGCGCGGCTTTCCAAACGACCCCCATTGTACCCCCTTTAGGCGAATACGTCTCGTAGGGAGGGTCGAGCTTCTTCGCGTCCAATCGAGTCTATCTCCCCATGGATTCCTTCGTAAACCCAGCGCACGTTTGTGTATCGGTTTTCTTGTAAATGCTCGTAAGGCAGCACTGAGCCATACGAAGCGATATTCCCGGGTTGTCATCTACTTGTTTAAGCGGCCGCTCGTCGCGGGTCGCGGCACACAATACGTCGGCCCCGCGCGGCGTGGGAGCATCGGGCGATGAATTCCGCCTGCATCTCTTCGGTGGAAGGCGCGTTTCGGCGGCGCGGCTAGCTTCTGGCATGGTTTTTGCTTTTCCTTCCGTATCCACATGCAAGGAGGAAGAAACATGGCAGAAGAAACGTTCGAACCATTTGGCCCGCTGCAGGGCGTGAAGGTTCTTAATCTTTCGCAGGCAATTGCTGGGCCGTTTGCTTGCGCTATGTTGGGCGATTTGGGCGCCGATGTTATTGGCATCGAAAATCCCAAAGGCCGCGACACGAGCCGTCCGAACCCAGCGCTCCCCGGTTGGGGCACGCGTATGGATCGCCGCAATTCCCGATCGCTATGCATGGACGTGCGCCATGGCCGTGGCCGCGAGCTGTTCTACAAGCTGCTTGAAAACGTCGACATTCTGGTTGACGGTTTCCGTGGCGGCCAGATGGACAAGTGGGGCATGAGCGACGAGGCGTTGTGGGAGGTCAATCCGGCGCTTGTCATTGTGCATATTTCGGGCTTTGGCCAAACGGGCGACCCCGGCTACGTAAGCCGCGCGAGCTTTGATGCCATCGGTCAGGCGTTTTCGGGCTATATGGAAATGAATGGCTTCCCCGATCGAGCTCCCGTGCCCGCGTTCCCACAGCCTTCCGACTACTTTGTTGGTCTGTTTGCCATCGTCGGAGCGTTGGCCGCCCTTAACCGCGCCAAGGAAACCGGTCAGGGCGATTCAATCGATGCTGCACAGTATGAGGCTATGGTGCGCTGCTCGGGCTTCTATGTGGTGAATTACCTCAATACCGGCGTGTTGCCCAAGCGTGAGGGGTCCCACTCGACGAGCTCTGCGGGATACGGCACCTATACCTGCAAAGACGGCGTGAATCTGTACATCCTCATTCTGGGTGCCGGCGTTGTGCGCAACGCATGCAAGGTGCTTGGCATCGACATTGCCGAAGACCCGTTCTATGACGGCATGGGCCTGTGCGGCATGGGTACGCCCGCTGGCGATATTTTGGAGGGCAAGCTCGCCGAATTCTTCGGTACGCATACGGGTGCCGAGGCTGAGGAAATCCTGCTCGAAGCAGGCGTTCCCTGCAGCCGCATTTATACGTTCGCCGATTGCGATGCTGATCCTCACTACAAAGCGCGTGAAACGTTTACCACGTGGAAAAACGCCCACGATGGCGAAACGATGCGCGGTGTGAACGTGGTTCCGAAGTTGAAGAAGAACCCGGGCAAGATTCAGCGCGGCATGCCGCTCGTCGGCCAGCACAACGAAGAGATTCTGCATGGTCTCGGCGTGAGCGACGAGGAAATTGCCCAGCTTTATGACGAGGGCCTTATTCGTCAAGAAACGACACTTACCGGCAAGTAATTGCCTTTCCGCATATTCGGCGGTGGCTCATCTTCCCATTCCTCTCTCATGCCGCCGCATCTCCTTTTTGCGAGCCCGCACTCCATTTCCCCTGGATGCGGGCTTTCTTTTTCGCGTCGGCCGAAAGTCGGGCGTCCAATTGCTGCTGTTTTTTGGCTCAGGGAAACGCGCCGATTGGCCCGTTGCGTTATGTCGCGCACGGCCCTCGTCTTCTTCTGGCCGCTGTGGCATGGTTTTTGCTTCAGCGGAATGGTTGTTTTCGTTTAGAGGTGTTTTATGGTGACTGAATCCCCATCGGGAAATGCTCGGAACGCGCGTCCTCATTTTGGTTTCTTCGTTGTTTTCGCGCTTGTCATATGCATGTTTTGCCCCGTTTCGTTTGGGCATAGCTGTGCCGGAATCTTCTATCCCTATGCCGCCGCCGATTTGGGCGTGGGAACGGGCGTGCTGAGCTACTTCACACCCCTTGCGTGCCTATCTGGTCTCGTATTCCTCCCCTTTGCGGGCCGTTTGCTGAACGGTTGCGATGCGCGTGCATGCATCGGAGGGTCGTGTTTTGTGGCGGCGCTCGCGTTTTTCCTGGTGTCGTTCTCGACGCAATTGTGGCAATACCTCGCGTGCGGCGTGCTTATGGGATTTGGCACGTGCACGCTAATTTATCTGGCGCCCGCGACGCTTATCACGCGTTGGTTCGATAAGAATGCGGGCTTCTATATTGGTTTGGTTGCGGCTTTTACGGGTATTGGCGGCATGGTGTGGGCGGCTGTTGGTGGCGCCCTCATTCAAGCGCTCGGGTGGCAGGCGACCTATCGCGTGTTCGCCGCCATTACGCTCGCATGCGTGCCGATTATGATTGCATGCATCGCAAGCCGTCCTTCCGACAAAGGACTTTTGCCCTACGGGACAAATGCGCAGAGTGCTTCGACCGATGAAAAGGGTCAAGCTTCTGCGCCGATTGATGCCGCTGCCCTTGTCGCTCAACTTGCGCCAGGCGAGCATCCTCGCGCCCGCAAGGGCATCGCGGCGAGGGAAGCGTTCAAAATGCCCCAGTTCTATCTCATTATGGGCTTTTGCTTCTGCTTGAATTTCGGCATGTACCTCAACGGCATGGTTCCCTCGTATGTGCATACGTTGGCGGTTGGATCTGCTGTTCCCATGCTTGGTGCATGGGCCACGTCGCTTTCCATGGCGGCTCAAACGGGCACAAAGCTCGGGCTTGGATACGTGGGTGAAAAGCATCCGTTCTCGGGCGCGGTTGCGTGCATCGCCATGGGAATCGTGGGTGCTGTGCTTATTTTGGTAGGCGGCGCCGGCAATGCGGCCGTCGTTATCGCGGTGGGCGCATTCGCGTATGGCGTCTATTACGGCGTCACCAATGTCATGACGCCGTCGTTTGCCCGCAAAACATTCGGCGGCCTTGAATATCCTATTGTGTATGCGCGCATTTCCATGGCAGCGAATGTTGCGGGCGTATGCTCGGGATTTTTATGGGGCGCCGTAATCGATATCGCCGGCTTCGAGGTTGCCTTTGTGGGCGCTGCGCTGCTCATCGCCTGCGCGATTGCCTGCACGCTGGGACTTGCTTATTTCCAGAGTCGCGACATCAAGCGTTTCATCGGGGGCGATAAGGCGAAATAAGAATGCGGCTTTCTGCTTAAAGAGGATTCGTGATGCCATGGGGTCGCTTTGGCGGCTCCATCGTTTTACGCGCGCGCTGCGTTTAGAAACGCGCGGAAGAGCGGCGTGGCGTTGCCCAAATACTCCGGATGCCATTGCACGCCTACGTAAAAGGCCGAGGTGTGACTTTCGACCGCTTCGATAACAGGGCCGCACGTCCCGGTTATTTCAAGCAAAGGGGCAATATTGCGAATTGCCTGATGGTGCATGGAATTGACGAAGAGCGGCAGGGGGTCATCCGCTTGTTCGGCGTGCTCTTCGCGGTATATGGCGTGGAGCGTCGATTTGGGTGAAATATTCACCTCGTGTTGCCCTCGTTCGTAGGGCTTTGGCTGCCGATGAAGGTGAACCTGCTCGTCGGCGATGCCCTCGATAAGAGCGAGGTCTTGATAAAGAGTTCCGCCAAGTGCGACGTTCATGATTTGCAAACCCCGGCAAATGCCAAGCGTCGGCATGTTTAACACGAAAGCCCGTCGGGCAAGCTGAAGCTCGAAATAGTCCCTCTGCTCGTTGACACCAAGAATTGACGGATGTCTGAGCGTTTCTCCGTATGCACGAGGAGAAATGTCGCCGCCTCCTGAAAGAAGAACCCCGTCAAGCGAGGCGAGCACGTCTTCGACATAAGAAGGGGAATCTGAGAGGGGCGCCAGCATGACGGGCGTGCCGCCAGCTGCTGCGACGGCGAGCGCGTATTCATGGTTAACTTCGCACATGTTCGTCGCGGGATTGATTTCTGCGGTTATTCCAATAAGCGGCTTCATGGTCGCTCGGTCCTTCCATGTCTTAATGCATGCGCGCTTGCTGTTGCGGCGCTGCAAAGTGGTTGCCACATTCTAGGGCAAATAGTGGGTCCCTTCGCTAAAAGCAAGAAGCATGCCAGTTGAAATGCTTGGCCATGGCACGCGTTTTGCTACGCATTCGTTTGGACGGCAAAACACACGAGGAGGCATCGCATGGCGAAAACGAACGACATACCCCGATTCGGGCTCTTGAGCGGTTATCGCGTTGTGATGGTGGGCCTGTCGGTTGCGGCTCCTTTTGCCTCTGAGCTTTATGCCGAACATGGCGCCGATGTCATATGGGTCGAAAACCCCATCAATCCCGACATGGGGCGCTTCTCTCAGCATGGCGCTTCGACGCAGCAAGACCGCCGTAATATGAGAAGCCTCGCTATGAATTATCTGAAGGGCGAGGGGCGCAGTGCGTTCTTGAAGCTTATCAAAACCGCTGACGTGCTCATAGAGGCATCGGTCGGAGGGCGCTTTGCAAGCAAGGGGCTCGGCGATGAGAAATTGTGGGAAGTGAACCCGCGCCTGGTCATCGCCCATATTTCCGGCTTCGGGCAAACGGGCATCGAAAGCTATGTGAAGCGCGCGAGCTACGATCCGATTGCCCAGGCGTTTGGCTGCGCGATGCGCATGAACGGCATTGAAGGCCAGCCGTCGATTCCCGCCATGCCGTTCCCGGGTGATTATTCCGCGGCATTCTACGCGTTCGGCATGACGCTCGCTGCTTTGTTGAAGCGCCAGGAAACCGGCCGCGGCGAATCTATCGACGTGGCACAATTCGAAACCATGATGCGCATCCAGTCGCAATACCCCATTAAAGGCTGGACGTACGGCGAGGAATATGTGAAGGAAGGCACGCATAGCCTTATTTGCGCGCTGTACGGGACGTATGTATGCAACGACTGCGAAGAAGTGTATGTGCTGTTCTTGGGGCCGGGCGTTTTGAAGGCTGGCCTGCCGTTGCTTGGCCTGGAGTACGCCAGCGAGCTCTTCCCCGAAGGGGAGGGCATTATTCCTTACGGAAGCCATGCGGGCGATGTTGCCGAAGAGGCGTTTGCGAATTTCCTTGCGCAGCACACTGCAGAGGAAGTCGAGACGATTCTGAACGAGGCGGGTGTGCCGTGTTCGCGTCTGATGAACTACGAGCAGGCTGCGGCCGATCCCCATTACCAAGCGCGAGGTGTTATCGAGACATGGCCTGCCGTCGATGGCGTGCATGAGATATCGGGCGTGAAGGTTGTTCCCGACCTTGCGAACTACCCCGGGCGCGTATGGCGCGGAGCCCCATGCACGGGCCAAGATAACGATGACATCCTGACCGAGCTCGGCTTTTCTTCGGATGCGATTGCCGAGATGTACGAATGCAATCTTCTCGGCAAAAAATCGTACAAGGAATCTTTCGCAAATTAGCAAAACTGGCACAAAAGTTGCTCATAAGTCGTCATGAAAGTTCTCGACTTTACCAAAAGCGGTGAAGCGTGAGAACTGGGACACAACACAAGGAGGTTGTTGCATGAAGTCAACTGATCTGCCGAAATTCGGCAACCTTCATGGCTTGAAGGTCATCAACGCGGCGTCTGTTATTGCGGGCCCGTTCGTGTGTGGCCTTTTCGCCGAGCAGGGCGCTGACGTTATTGAGCTGGAAAGCGTGAAGGCTCCCGATATGTATCGCATGTATGGCGACGCATGGTCGGCGGAGCGCCGCAACCAGCGCATGACCGACCTCATGATAGGAGACAATGCGCTTTTCCATGTCAGTCAGCACCGTGCCCTTTTTCTCAGTGCCGGCGATGACGACCTCGAAGGAAACGAGAAGGTCCTGCTGGTTGACTGCCTTGCGCCCCTGGCGCACGGCACGAAGCGCCGCTTCGTTGACGAGGTTTGCAAGGTCCGCGCCGACCGCGCCTGCCGTCGCCTGGGCGATTTTGTGAAGGTCGACGTCCTCGGCAAGCTTGATGTTCTTCGTGTGGACGCGCAGCGTCTGGTATCTGCCCTGCAGATTCGGACGGTCGACGATGATGCGCCGGTCAAAGCGCCCGGCGCGCAGCAGCGCCTTGTCGAGAATCTCGGGGCGGTTGGTTGCGGCAAGAATGACGACGCCCTTGCTCGAATCGAAGCCGTCGATCTCGGCAAGCAGCTGGTTCAGGGTCTGTTCGCGCTCGTCGTTGCCGCCGAACTTGGAGTCTCTGGTTCTGCCGATGGCGTCAATTTCGTCGATGAAGATGATTGCGGGGGCAACCTTTGCCGCCTGCTGGAAGAGGTCTCTGACGCGGCTTGCACCGACGCCGACGAACATTTCCACAAAGTCAGAGCCTGAGATCGAGAAGAACGGCACGTTCGCCTCGCCCGCGACCGCCTTTGCCAGCAGCGTTTTGCCGGTACCGGGAGAGCCGACCAGAAGCGCGCCCTTCGGGAGCTTCGCGCCGATGGCAGTGTATTTCTGCGGGTTGTGGAGGAAGTCAATGATTTCGACGAGCGATTCTTTTGCCTCGTCCTGACCGGCAACGTCTGCAAAGGTGACGCCGGTCTGCTTTTCCATGTAGACCTTCGCCTTGCTCTCGCCGATGCCGCCGAGACCGCCGCCCATCTTCTTCGTCATGCCGCGCATGAGAAGCGAAAACAGCGCATACATGAACACAACCGGCAGCACCCACGAGACGAGGAAGGAAACGATGGGGCTGACCTCCTCGGGGAGCTCGCGGTTATATTTGACGTTTGCCGCTTCGAGCTGATTGGTCAGCGCGGTTGTGTCCTGATTCGGAATCAAGCCCGTGTAGTAAAGCCGCTGCTGGCTCTTCGGCTTTTCTGCCTGGTCCTTTGTGAGAATGACAATGCGGTCGTCCGACTGGAACTCGACCTCGCTGATTTGATCGCTTGCGAGCAGCTCCTTGAACTCGGTGTAGGTGATCTCCGTGAGATAGGCGTTGGAGATGGTGGTATAGAGGGAATTGATCAGCAGCGTCGCAATCAGCGCCGCCACGATCAGCATAACAATCCGCCGGGCTTTCCGGTTTTCGTCGTCGTTTCCGGGCTGCGGACCTTTCGGCTTGCGGCGGTTGGGGTCGTTACTCAAAATGGCACCTGCTTTCTGTTGGGAAATCCCAAAAGCCGCGCAAGGCGCGGCGTCTTTGTTTTGAACATCTTAACACAAGGACCCGGGATTTACAAGAATCCGGTATTTTCCGAACGGTAAATTTTCTGTGAATTTCCTGCGGATTTATGGTTGTGTCCGGCGGGCAGAACTGGTATAATATATGTTGGATTATTTTAATGGGGGCGTATGGGTATTGCGCTGCCCCGAATTGGAGATACAAATGGACGAAAAAAGAAACGACAAACCCGGACGCGGCGCGAAACCGAACCGCCGGGAGGACCGCAAGCGCGATTTCAGCCGCCGCGAGCGGGAAGACGCGCCGGAAAATATGCTAGAGGGCAGAAACGCCGTTACCGAGGCGCTTTCCGCCGGCAGAACGATCGACAAGCTCTTCGTTGCCGACGGCGACACCGACCGGGCGCTGGCGCGTATCTGCGCGATGGCAAAGGAAGCGGGCGCGGTGGTTGTGCCGACCGACCGGCGGAAGCTCGATTTCATGTCGGCAACCGGCGCACACCAGGGTGTGATTGCCATGGTTGCGGCGCATGACTATGCCAGCATCGACGATATTCTGAAAAAAGCGGCGGACGCGGGAGAAGCTCCCCTGATTGTGATCTGCGACGAGTTGTCGGACCCGCATAACCTCGGTGCGATTATCCGCACCGCGGAGTGCGCAGGCGCGCACGGGGTCATTATTCCGAAGCGCAGAAGCGTGGGTCTGACCGCTGTGGTCGGCAAGGCATCGGCGGGCGCTCTTGAATATCTGCCGGTTGCGCGCGTGTCCAACATTACCGCGGCAATCGATACGCTCAAAAAGGCGGGCGTCTGGATTTACGGCACGGCGGCGGAGGGCAGTACGACGCTCTACAAGGCGGACCTCAAGGGCGCAGCTGCCATCGTCATCGGCAACGAGGGACAGGGCATGAGCCGCCTGGTTTCCGACAGCTGCGACTTCAAAGTCAGTATTCCCATGAAGGGCAGTATTTCATCCCTCAATGCATCTGCCGCAGCAGCGATCATGCTGTACGAGGCGGTGCGGCAGAGAAGCGTATAACAGGAGCAGCGCATGAAGAAGCAATCGCAGGATCTGACGAACGAACAACTGCATATCGAAGATGCTGCGGCTGTGCAGGAAGAATATTCCCTCGAGGATATCATGAATGAATTCGGCGGCTGGAGCAAGCGATCAGAGCCCAAGACGCCGCCGCTTGATACAGCGCAGACTTTGCCGGAGCAGAAGCCGGAGCAAAGCGCACCGGCAGAAGAAGCGGACGCACCGGACACGAAAATTGTCCGGTTCCCGGCGCAGGCAAAGCGCTTCCCGGAAGAAAAAGAGGAAAAGCCGCCCAAAAATCCGGCGGACTTCACCGGGCAGACCATCCGTTTTACGCCGATCCGGGAGGAACAGACGCAGCAGGCGGAAAAGCCGAAAATCTGGACCTATCAGGCAGAGCCGGACCCGGAGCCTGCGCCGCCGAGCGATCCCAAAGAGGCGAAGAAGGCGGCACGGCGCGCGCAGCGCGCGCAAAAAGAGGCGCAGAAGCGGCGCAGGCAGCTGGAGCGTCATCAGAAGCAGCAGGCAAAGCGCGCCGAGCGCCGCAGGGAGCAGCCCGAGCGCGAGTTTTCCGACTGCCGCGCGGCATATGCCTACTACGCGCAGGGAACATTCCAGCGGCTGCG
>ERZ779869.3604-NODE-3604-length-11766-cov-4.758518_pt1 | contig 11766 bp, 10 predicted proteins | sample MGYA00511557_ERZ779869 | MGnify/ENA primary metagenome ERZ779869 (study PRJEB29588, sample SAMEA2154620) | human gut metagenome | biome: human gut; feature: human-associated habitat; material: faeces | place: Denmark | collected 2008/2010 ...
TTTATTGACATAATATCATTAACATAATTCCTAGTCATAATTTACAAAAATTTCGGAATCTCTAGTTTTTTCTTGAAATTTTCCGATGTTTGCGCTATAGTAACATCACTTCCTGTGTAGCAGCAGGTAGAAATAATTATGATCGTATAATTCCTTAAGAATTCTGAAGATTACGTTATACGTTCGGTTTTTTCTGATTCTCAAAAATATGCGACTACGATTTTGATTGATTTTGGAAGGGCCTTCGCATGAGTGACATTATTATGCGATACGAGGATTACCTCGTCCATACCAAACACGCGTCTGACAACACGATTGCGTCTTATATGCGTGATCTTCGTCAGTATGCGTCATATCTTGGCTCCGAAGGCATTGACGTACTGGATGCAGATCAGATGGTTGTGTCCAGCTATATGGGCAATATGAAAGCGTGTGGAAAATCTGCCGCTACAATTTCCCGCGCATTGGCTTCGATCAAAAGCCTGTATATCTTCGCAATTCAGAATCACGAGATCGAAGAAAATCCTATCCAGAACATCAAGATTGACAAGGCTGAAAAAAAGCTTCCACAGATCCTGACTGGCAAAGAGGTTGAACTTCTCTTGCAGCAGCCCAAGGTTTCAGAAATGAAGGGCTGCCGGGATAAAGCCATGCTTGAGGTTTTGTATGCGACTGGTATCCGGGTCAGCGAACTGATTGGGCTGAATATCGACGACGTTAGCCTTCCCGGAAGTTTCATTCGCTGCGAAAGCGGGGAAAAGATGCGCATCATACCGATTTATCCGGAAGCGCTTCAGGCACTGCGTGAGTACATAGAAACTGTCCGGCCTAAAATGATTGCAGTTCCGACCGAGCATTCGCTTTTCGTCAATGTATCCGGCGAACGTATGAGCCGCCAGGGATTCTGGAAAATTATCAAGTACTATCAGGAAAAAGCACACATCGAGAAGGATATTACGCCGCATACGCTCCGGCACAGCTTTGCGGCTCATCTGCTTGAAAATGGTGCTGATTTGCGCTCCATTCAGCAGATGCTTGGACACAGCGACATTTCCTCCACGCAGGTCTATACGCAGCTGGTCAAGCAGAATTTGAAGGCGGTCTACAACAAATATCATCCAAAGGCATAGAATTTCCTCGTCCCATGAGAACGGCATCTGAACAGTTTGTATGAGAGAGGGGAATGACGGATGCCCATAGGCTGCTCTGGGATAAAAAACGGGTGCGCCGCAAAAGCGGCGCACCCAAATTTTTTTGTACACTCAGTTATCAATGCCTGTCATAGCCTGCAGTACCTCATACTGCTGCTCGTTCAGGCCTTTTTTCATGGAAAGTCCTTCCGTAATATCAATATCGACCATTTGTCCGGCTTGCGCGCAGATCACGCGGTTGGTCTTGCCCTCGGCCAGTACCTTGACCGCCTGATAGCCCATGCGGCTGGCCATGACGCGGTCACGCGCAGATGGCGTGCCGCCGCGCTGGATATGGCCGAGGATCGTCACGCGCGGGTCGAGCCCAAGTTCCTCATGGATCCCCTTGCCGATCTCGATTGCGCTGCCTGCACCCTCGGCGACAATGATCATGAAGTGCGTATTGCCTGCAAGCCGTGCCTGCCGGATGCGGTCAATCACGTCGCTGTCAAAATTGACCGGCTTTTCCGGCACCAGAACCGCCGTCGCGCCGGTGGCGAGGCCGACGTAAAGCGCCAGATGGCCCGCGTTGCGGCCCATGACCTCAACGACAGAGCAGCGCTCATGCGACTGCATCGTGTCACGCAGGCGGTCAATGGCCTCGACAGCGGTATTGGCCGCCGTGTCGTAACCGATGGTATAATCGGTGCAGACAATGTCGTTGTCAATCGTGGCCGGAACGCCGACGACCGAAACGCCCTGCTTCGCAAGTTCTACCAAACCCCGGAACGAGCCGTCGCCGCCAATGGAAACAATGCCGTCCAGCCCAAGCAGCTTGCAGGTAGCGGCAGCTTTTTTTTGCCCCTCAAGCGTGCGGAATTCATCGCTGCGCGCCGTGTAGAGCATCGTACCGCCGCGATTGATGATATGCGCGACATTGCCGTTTTTCAGAACTGTAAAATCGCCGTTGATCAGACCGTTATAGCCGCGGCGGATGCCGACGCATTCGATTCCCATGTAGGTGCACGCACGCACGACAGAGCGGATGGCTGCATTCATGCCGGGGGCATCGCCGCCGGAGGTCAGAACACCGATTCGTTTCACTGCATTTGCCATACAGGCACTTCCTCTCAATTTAATTTTTTTCATCATACCCCAAAACAGTGGAAAAGTAAACAGGCAATCGCGCGGAATCGGCGGAGTTCTGCGAAAAATCAATCTTCAGGAAAAATTTATGTTTTCTTCGCCGCAGGTGTGCTATACTTAAATATAAATACATAAGGGAGGCGGGAGTTTGAACCAGACAGGAAGAATTCTGGAGGAAGTCAAAAAAGCGGTATGCGGAAAGGACCGCGTGTTGGTATGGGTGCTGACCGTGCTGCTTGCAAGGGGGCATGTTCTATTGGAGGATATCCCTGGTGTCGGTAAAACGACCATGGCGCTGGCTTTTTCACGCGCGCTGGGACTGGAATATGGCCGCGTTCAGTTCACGCCGGATGTTCTGCCGTCGGACATCACGGGCTATTCTGTTTATCAGAAGGAAATCGGCAGGCTGGTCTATCAGCCGGGTGCGGTGCTTTGTAATCTGTTTCTGGCGGACGAACTCAACCGCGCGACCTCACGCACGCAGTCCGCACTGCTGGAAGCAATGGAGGAGGGGCAGGTCACAGTCGATGGTGTCAGCCACCCGATTCCACAGCCATTCATCGTCTTCGCCACGCAGAACCCGACCGGAGCCGCCGGTACGCAGTTGCTGCCGGATTCGCAGATGGACCGGTTCGCCGTCCGGCTGTCTATCGGATATCCTGCGCCGGAAGATGAACGCAATATGGTTCTTGCCCGGCAGGGTGTCAATCCGCTGCAATCTGTCCGGCAAGTCCTTTCGAGAGAGGAATTGATCGCCATGCAGGACGAGGCGGCTGCTGTTTACATCAAGACAGAATTGATTGACTATATCGTAGCGCTGATTGACGCTACGCGGAATCACGCGATGATTCTGCGCGGCGCTAGCCCCCGTGCAACGCTTTCTCTGACCGCAATGGCCAAAGCAGTCGCCTATGTCCAACGCCGGGATTATGTAGTGCCAAAGGACATTCAGGTAACGTTCCCGCAGGTCATCGCGCACCGCCTGCTGCTGGCCCCGGAAGCCGGAACGCGGCAGATCACGCCGGAGCAGCTGCTTGACGAGATCTTGCGTCAGGTCCCGGCACCCAGACTATAAGGCCATGGCGAAAAACCGCATTCTCTACGGGCTGTTTCTGCTTGCGGCCGTTGTCTTTCACAGCTTTTATACTGGATGGTTTTCGTTTTTTTTGCTGATGTTTGCCTTGTTGCTGCCAGTTTTCTCACTGCTTATCAGCTTGCCAGCCATGCTTCACGCGACCTATGAAGTGGAACTTCCGGTTCGCTGCTTTTGCGGACAGACTGCGCAGTACCGGTTGACTGCCCAGCATGCAGCAAAACTTCCGGTATCTTGCTGCCGCTTCCTCCTGACGGTATCCGACGCCGTAGACGGTGAGGCATGCCAGCAGAAGCTGGAACTTGCCGGAACGCTCGGCTTTGTGCAGCGCGTTGATACGCGCCATGCAGGTGTACAAACCTTTCAGCTTGATAAAGGGCGCGTATGCGATGCACTGGGGTTGTTTAGCCTACCGTTGCACTTGCCGGCCGCTTGCGCTATCGCTGTCGAGCCGGAACCGCAGGAGCCGGCCGAATTGCCGAACCTCAGTCATTTTCAATACCGTTCTTATCACCCAAAGCCCGGCGGTGGATTTTCTGAGATCCACGATCTGCGTGAATACCGTCCCGGCGACAGTCTGCATGAGATTCACTGGAAGCTGTCTGCCAAGTCGGACAAGCTGATTGTCCGTGAGGCGGAGGAGCCGGATCTGGGATTGATTGTACTGAGTTTTGACTTTTCCGGTACACGCACGCAGTTGGATAGCACACTGCGGCAGCTTTTGTGGCTGTCTGGTTGGCTGATTGACAGGGGAGTGCCCCATCAAATTGACTGGATCGAGCCGGATTCACTGGAGCCACAGACAAAGTCAGTCAAAACATTGGACGATCTGAAATCGCTTTTGAATACGCTTTTACAGACCCATCTGACCGGTAATACACCTTCGCTTGCATCCAGAGCCTACCCGCATGCGGATTGGCGCTATCATGTGCAGTCGGAGACACAGGAGGTGCAGCAGGCATGAAATCGTCAAGATACACGTTTTTTACGTCGCTGCTCTGCGCATCCGGCCTGTCTGGCGGTCTGTGTTTCTGCATTATAACATCTTTTTCCGTTCCGGCGGACAGACTTTTGCTGGCATGCGCGTGCGTTCTTGCGGCGCTGTTCTTTTCCGCGCTGCTTTTGCTGCCCAAAAGCTGGATCTGGCTGCTGGCCGTGGCTGCGCTTGCGGGCGGTGGACTTTATATGCTGCGCGCTCAGCTGATCGAGAGTGCTTCCACGCTTGTCTCTGCCGTTACCCAGCAATATTCGGAGGCAATTCCGGGTATACAGGTGATCCAGTTGACAGACGCAGCCGACGCGGACGCAACACTGATTTTCATTCTGATTGCGGCGCTCTATGCGCTTCTTTGCAGCTGGACGGTCATGCGCAGCGAAGGTCTTGTCTATCTGCTCGTTTTGACGGTGCCGGTTCTGGCACTGTGCCTGATCATTTTGCAGACGCCTCCGGCGGTCTGGGCCATCCTGCTCGTTGTGGGCATTCTTGCACTGCTTCTTCTGACGCAGCTGCTCCGTGCGCGGCAGGCAGGTGAGGGGAACCGGCTTGCGCTGTTGCTGGCCGCGCCGCTGGCGCTCTTAATCGGCTTGATCGCTGTTCTGTTTCCGGCTGGTACCTACGAACGCGCCGAATGGTCCGACCGTCTGCAGGAAACCATCTCCATGGCTGCAGACAAGCTGACGCTCTTCCGCCGCGACGCGAAGACCGGGCAGGTGAAATTCACCTCGCCCATCAGCCCCAGCACGCTCGGCAGCTATCTCTGGGATTCCAGCGTAACTGGCGTCAATCTCAACCGGGTCGGGCCGCAGCGCCAATTTGGCCGCTCTGTGATGCGCGTAAAAGCAACGCTTGGATCCTCTTGGGCCGGTGCTTCATTCTACCTGCGCGGGGATTCCATGGCCGTTTATGAGGATAACCGTTGGAAACCGCTCCCGGAAAATGCATATCCTGATATGAAGAATATGCATAATCCGCTTTTGGCAGGAGAGGCTGTCGTCAGCTTTCAGCCAGAGGTAACGATCGAAACGGATATGAAGTCCGGGATCTATTATATCCCATACAACGCAACCGCGTTTCCGGAGGACGCGGAGCCGTTTTACGACGCCTACGTCAAAAACCCCTCGCAGCAGACGAATTATACGGTTCCCTATGTTCTCTCGCGCAGCCCGTTGCAGAACAGCGCGTATGATGCATTCGTCCATGAGACCTACACACAAGTCCCGGATGAGACGCGGCAGGCACTTTCCGACATCCTCTCGGAGCTGGTCGGGGAGGAGGACGCCGATCCGTATCAGTATATCCCGCGTGTTCTGGAGTATGTGTCGGCCAGCGCCCGCTATGACCTCAATACGCCGGCTGTGCCGGACGGAGAAGATTTTGTGTCGTGGTTCCTGCACGACAGCGAAACCGGTTACTGTGTGCATTATGCGACTGCGGCGACGATTTTGCTGCGATGTCTTGGCGTTCCGGCGCGTTATGTGACCGGCTATTACACAGATGTGTATGAAAACGAATGGACGACCGTGACCTCGGACGATGCGCATGCGTGGGTGGAGATCTATCTGAACGGGATCGGCTGGCTTCGGGATGATCCAACGCCTGCGGCAGACACCCCTGCGCAGACAGCACCGGAGGAACCCATTGCCGCTCCTATTGAGCCGGCAGACAACCAGCCGGAGGATACGCCGCCCGCAGGCGACGAACCGCCCGCTGTCCCGGATACCCCCGCAGAAAGTCAGGAAACACCGCAGGAAACGAACAAAAAGCCCGTCAGCATCCTGTGTTTTGTTTGGCCTGTTCTGGCATTGGCCGCCGCACTGTTTCTCTGGCGCGCACTACGGTTCAGCGTCCGAATGGCCGCAATAGGGAAGGGATCGTCCAACCGCCGGGCAGTCGCGCTCTATCATCACATCTGCTGGCTCGCCCGGCAGACCAAAACAGAGGTTCCAAGCGATTTTCTGGAAATCGCTGAAAAGGCAAGATTCAGCCATCATAAGCTGAACAGGGAAGACCTGCTTCCGATGCAAGCGCACGCGGAACAGCTGACAAAGCAGCTGCTCGCAGACAAGCGCTTCTGGAAACAGGTCCTGTATCGCGTGATTTATGCACTTGGATAAGCATTGAGAGGTTTCCTATGGAGTATAGCTGGTTCATGCGATTTTCTTCCGGCGAAGCTGGAACTCTGACGATGCAAGCCTCACGCCGGAATGTCGGATCTCATGCCATACCGTCTGCGTTTTGAAAAGCGCCAGCGTTTGCAGCGGCAGAAAGCACGCCATGAAAACAGGATAGAGCAGGATGCCGCCTGTCAGTCTGAAATCCAGCCGTTTTTCCAGCACCAGTGCCGCAGCAGCCACCGCGAGACTGCCAGCATAAGCGGAGAGCAGACTGACCGGCAGGCTTTGCAGGGATATGCTGCCCGCGAGGAACGCTGCCAGTGTAAAAAACGGGGTCAGCGCCTGCAGGAACGGAAACGCAAGCTGAAGCATACCGTCCAGCCGGTTCAGACTGGGTCGGCGCAGAAAATTCCGAAAAAGCTTTGGCAGCGTCAGGCGTGAAACCTGCATGATGCCGCTCATCCAGCGTCTGCGCTGCACGAGCGAGGCGCGCCATGTGATCGGCTCCTCGTCATAGGTCACGGCGCTTTCGCAGTAGCCGATCCGGACGCCGTGCGTCAGACAGGCTGCATACAACTCAGCATCCTCCGCAAGCGTGCAGCAGGGGAATCCGCCCAACGCTTCCAGCAAATCGCGCCGAATGGCAAAGCCGGTTCCTATTACTCTGGCGGATAGTCCTAAAGCTTCTCTGGCACGGTTCAGAAAGTGATTTGCCGTACAGAAATAAATCTCATAGCAGGCGCTGATCCCGGCTTGCATACGGTTCTTTGCGAGAATCCGGCTTTTGACGATAGCGGAGCGTGACAGCGCTTGATTCATTTCGGATAAAAACGCAGGATCAACCTCGTTGTCAGCGTCAAATACGCAAAATGCGTCATAATAACGAGAACCATGCAGAAGCGTGTTTGCAGCATACTGAAGCGCGGCACCCTTGGAGTGGATAGAGGTCGGCATTTCTAGAACCTTGCCTCCGGCGTGCCGCGCTGCATCCGCAGTGTGGTCTGTGCAGTTGTTCGGAAGCACCCAGATATCAAATAGTTCTGACGGATAGTTCTGTGCCAAAAGACTTTCAATCAGCCCTGCAATGCAGCTTTCTTCATTTCTGGCTGCGATCAACACTGCAAACCGCCTTTGCGTAGTGGAGGATTTTTGCATTTTGCGTTTACACAGGCTGAACAATGAAACAACCAGAAAGTAGAGGGAAAGCAGTTTTAGAATCAGAAAAAACGCATTGACTGCCGCGTTCATAGAATATTTCTCCTTTGTGATTTCTACGCTCAAGTATATCACATCCGCGTTCAACTGAACGGAAGCATCCGTTTAAGCATTGCTTAAGATTCTATGAAGGAACATGATTGCACCACCAGAAAGAAAAAAGGCCGGCAAACCCAGCACGCGGCAGAAGAGAATGAGGTGCTGTTTGGGCCTATCTAACGCAACAAAATAAAGATTTTGTTGCGTTGCAGGAGAAGATGTGCTATAATAGCATTATCAAGGATGCTCTAAAGGAGTTTTATGTATGCAGCCGTATTCTGAATGTCCGCAGGTGCTGCGGGACTTTTTATCGTATCATGAATCTATCAAGGGTCAATCACGGCGTACGGTTTCGGAATATCATCTGGATCTGCGGATGTTTCTTCGGTTTCTGACGCTGATGCGCAAGGAACTTCCGTATCAGACGCCGCTTGATGAGATCGACATCAAATGGATCGACGCACCCGTTCTCGATACGGTGTCATCGTCTGAGGTGTTTGATTTTCTGTCCTATCTCACAAACGACCGTCAGAACCGTGAAGGCCCGGCTGATGTCGGAATCGCTGCCGCTGCCCGTGCGCGGAAGCTGTCGGCTATCAAGGCGTTCTATAAGTACCTGACCATCAGCACCAAGCAGATCCAGAACAATCCGGTCAAGGACATCGAATTCCCCAAAATTCGCCGCAGCCTGCCGAAATACCTGACACTGGAGGAATCTACCGCGCTCTTGAAATCTGTCGATGGGCCGAATAAAAACCGGGACTTTGCAATTCTGATGCTGTTTCTGAACTGCGGTATCCGCCGCTCGGAACTGGTTGGGCTGAATCTTACGGACGTCTATGAGGATCGCATTCGCGTCGTCGGCAAGGGCAACAAGGAACGGATCGTCTACATGGGCTCTTCCTGCCGGAAAGCCATCGACCGGTATCTGGATGAGCGGAAACAGATCGTGCTGACAGACAATAAAGCGCTCTTTGGCTCACGGGATAAAAACCGTATCAGTGTTTCTGCCGTGCATCGTCTGGTCAAAAAGCACCTGCTGGAATCTGGGCTTGACGCGTCGCAGTTTTCCGCGCATAAGCTGCGGCACACAGCCGCAACGCTGATGCTGGCGAACGGCGTTGACCTGAAAACGCTGCAGGAGGTTCTGGGGCACGAAAATCTGAATACGACGCAGATCTACACGCACATTGAAAACACAGATAAGAAAATCGCGGCAGAGGCCAATCCCCTTTCCAAGCTGAAGCTATAAAAATTGAAACGCAGGCAGTACACAGCTGAAGCGATGCACTGCCTGCTCAGTTTGTTATTCCGTATGTGCGAAAGTTGCCCCAAGGCTGGTATAAAACCCCAGCGCCTGGTACATTGCCTCATCGCACGGAGCACAGCATACAGTTAAACTCGTGATGCCGTTTTCTCTGCACCAGTTTTGTGCTGCCCTCGCCAGCATTCGTGCAATTCCCTTGCCGCGGAAGGCGGGTTCAATGTAAAAATCTTCATATACACCCGTATTCGAGCAGGAAAAAGTCGAATAGTATGCAGCGACGCTGCACATGCCCACGGCACGATAGCTGCGCTTGGCCATGAAGAATGTAATTCTCCCCTCTCGGACGGCCTGCTGAAGCTGTTTCTGCTGGAATTTTATAAGTGTTTCCTCGCCGATTTCGCGCTTGAAGCCGTTTTCCAGCTTCAAAAGCTGCCAATCGGTGGGATCGTTCAAAAGTTCCACGGTGAATGGCACTGCCTCTGCGGGCGGAAGGAGCATCAGCGGCTCGCCCCATTCGTCAACGCCGTTTTCAACGAATCCAATGCGTCTCCAGAACCGGAGACGGCGTTCGTCTCCGCCGTAATTCAGTTCAGCGTAGCGTGCGCCGCGCGCCTTTGCCCAGTCCAGAAGAACAGCAGCGCATGCTCGGCCTGTTCCATTGCCTCGGAATTCCGGGTAGACGCAGAATTCCATGATAAAGCACTTTCCATCCTCGGAAGTGAAAATCACCGGCAGTGCAAAGCCAATGTCCTGTCCGTTCCGCTGAAAGAACAGATAATAGCAGTTGTCTTGCGGCCGGTTGTGAACGTGTTCAATCTGCGCACGGTATTCCGCATCATTCAAAAAATGCTTGAGGCTTTCGTCCTTCGGGTTAGGAAAAATATCACGCTCGTGGTAGCTGTGAAGCTGCTCCCAAAAGGCTGCAGTATCGGTTTTTGAATTTGCTTCACGAATGGTAATCTGGTTTTTCATGCTGTTTCCTCCAAAATTTGATTCGGAGGGTTAGGAAGCGTGAACCCTCCATACACGTTTCATTTTCATAAAAAACCACCCTTTCTGTTTCATTTTTCACGCAAATTTGCCTGCTGCCGCTATTATAGCAGGAGATTCACCGTATTGCAAGCAATAGAAAAACCAGACAATGCGCAGTCGCACTGCCTGGTTTAACTTTACGATCAACCGCCCAGATAGGCTTTTTTAATAGAATCGCTTTCAAGAAGTTCTTTTCCGGAGCCGGAGAGCGTGATCTTGCCGGTTTCCAGAACGTAGGCACGATTGGCAACCTGAAGAGCCATCTGTGCATTCTGCTCGACAAGCAGGATCGTCGCGCCAGCCTTGTGGAGTTCCTGGATAATATCGAATATCTGCTCGACCAGAATCGGGGCCAGGCCCATAGACGGCTCGTCCAGCATCAGAAGCTTCGGCTCTGACATCATGGCGCGGCCCATGGCAAGCATCTGCTGTTCGCCGCCGGAGAGCGTACCGCTGATCTGCTTGCTGCGCTCCTTCAGGCGCGGGAAAAGTTCATATACATGCTCAAGATTTCCTTCAATGGAACTATTTGGACGAGTATATGCACCCATTTCGAGGTTTTCCTCGACGGTCATGTGCGCGAACACGCGGCGGCCCTCCGGGCACTGCGCAAGGCCAAGCTGTACGATCTTGTTGGGGGCCATGTTGTTGATCGGCGTACCCATAAACTCGATCGTGCCCGTCTTCGCGCGGAGCAGGCCAGAAATCGTATTCAGAACGGTACTCTTGCCTGCGCCGTTTGCGCCGATCAGTGTGACGATTTCGCCCTCGTTGACTTCAAGGGAGACGCCCTTGACCGCGTGAATTGCGCCATAATAGACATGAAGATCATTGACGGAAAGCAGCATATCTCAGCCCTCCTTCTTTTTGCCGAGGTACGCTTCGATAACGGCCGGATTGGCCTGAATATCATTCGGCGTGCCCTTTGCGATGATTTTGCCGAAGTTCAAAACGCAGATGCCCTCACAGATGCCCATTACAAGGTTCATATCGTGCTCGATCAGCATGATTGCGATGCCAAAGGTGTCTCGGATCTTCACGATATTCTCCATAAGCTCGCTCGTTTCGGACGGGTTCATGCCGGCGGCAGGCTCATCCAGCAGCAGCAGGCACGGATTCGTCGCCAGTGCGCGGACAATCTCCAACCGGCGCTGCGCGCCATACGGCAGGCTGCCCGCCAGGTGATCTGCCACATTTTCCATGTTGAAAATGCTCAGCAGTTCCAGCGCACGCTCCTTTGCAATGCGCTCGCGTCTCCAATACTCCGGCAGGCGGAGAATGGCGGAGGCGGCGGAATATTTCATTTCATTGTTCAGGCCGATCAAAACGTTGTCCAGAACGGTCAGATTGCGGAACAGGCGGATGTTCTGGAACGTGCGGGCGATGCCGCGCTTGGTGATGGCGTCGGGCGTGCTGACGATGTGCTGATGATAGCGGTCGGCGTTTTCGCCCGCGTAGAGCTTTTTCATCTTGCCGCGCGGATAGCTTTCGACGATGGGCTCGCCGTAGAACTCGACCTTGCCGTTCGTCGGCTCGTAGACGCCGGTGATGCAGTTGAAGGCCGTGGTCTTGCCCGCGCCGTTCGGGCCGATGAGCGCGACGATCTCGTGCTCGTAGATGTCCATGGAGAGGTTGTTCACGGCGACGACACCGCCGAACTGCATGGTGACGTTTTCTACATGAAGGACGTTCTGTTCCATGTTATTTGCCCTCCTTCCGCGGCTTGCGCC
>ERZ779869.3611-NODE-3611-length-11738-cov-3.313447_pt1 | contig 11738 bp, 7 predicted proteins | sample MGYA00511557_ERZ779869 | MGnify/ENA primary metagenome ERZ779869 (study PRJEB29588, sample SAMEA2154620) | human gut metagenome | biome: human gut; feature: human-associated habitat; material: faeces | place: Denmark | collected 2008/2010 ...
CGCCCGCCTGCGCCGCGCGCTGGCCGACGACGACCGCATCGTGCAGCTGCGCCGTGCGGTGCGCGAAGCCGCAGAATCGAAGCTCCGCAACGGGGTGATCGATACCAACGACCTGCTGCGCAAGATCACCGAGGAGGCGACGGCCGCCACGGCACGGTCGGCGCGGGAGATCGAGTTGGTGAAGACGATCTATGAATTGAAACATACGATAAACCGATAAGACCATGAAACGATTCATTATTTACGGTGCGATCCCGCTGTTGGCAGCCTCCTGCGGGGGCGACGGGGATTTCGATGCCACGGGGACGTTCGAAGCCACGGAGATCGTCGTGTCGGCCGAAGCTGCCGGGCGTATCCTCCGCTTCGACGCCGAAGAGGGTGACGTGCTCCGAGCCGGCAGGCAGGTCGGTGCCATCGACACCGTACAGCTCTATTTGCAGAAATTGCAGCTGGAACGTCAGCGCGCTTCGGTGCGGAGCGGCCGTCCCGACATCGGGAAACAGGCCGCGTCGCTGCGCGAGCAGATCGCCAAACAGCAGACCGAACGCCGCCGCGTGGAGAACCTGTTGAAGGACGGTGCGGCCACGACCAAACAGCTCGACGACATCGACGCGCAGTTGAAGGTGCTCGGCGGGCAGTTGGACGCGCTGTTGTCGACGCTGGAAAACAATGCCGTGTCGATCGACGAGAATTCGTCGGCCATCGAGTTGCAGATCGCGCAGGTCGAAGACCGGCTCGCCAAGTGCCGCATCGCGTCTCCCGTGACGGGAACGGTGCTGGCCAAATATGCCGAGGCGGGCGAACTGGCCTCCGTCGGTCGGCCGTTGATGAAGGTCGCCGACCTCGACCGCATCTACTTGCGGGCCTATTTCACGTCGGATCAGTTGGCCGACCTGCGTCTGGGCCAGGAGGTGACGGTGACGGCCGATTTCGGCGGGGAGCGGCAGCTCGACTATCCGGGACGCATCGTGTGGATCGCCTCCGAGAGCGAATTCACTCCCAAAACCGTTCAGACCCGAAATTCGCGGGCCGGACTGGTCTATGCGGCGAAGATCGCCGTCGAGAACGACGGCCGGTTGAAGATCGGCCTTTACGGAGAGGTGAAACTCTAAGTGCGACGACGATGCGGAATGCCATAGAGATTCACGCCCTGACCAAACGTTACGGTATCCTCACGGCGCTCGACGAGGTGTCGTTCGAGGTCGGGCGGGGCGAGCTGTTCGGCCTGATCGGTCCCGACGGAGCCGGCAAGACGACGCTTTTCCGGCTGCTTGCGACGCTCGTCGCACCCGACGGCGGCACAGCCTCGGTCGACGGGCTGGATATCGTGGCCGACTACAAGCGCATCCGTGAGCGGGTAGGCTACATGCCCGGACGGTTTTCGCTCTATCCCGACTTGTCGGTGGGGGAGAACCTCGCTTTCTTCGCGGCGCTGTTCGGGGTGGAGATCGCGGAGAACTACGATCTGGTCGCGCCGATCTATCGCCAGATCGAACCGTTCCGCGCACGCCGTGCGGGAAAGCTTTCCGGCGGTATGAAGCAGAAGCTCGCACTCTGCTGCGCGCTGATCCACCGGCCCGCGGTGCTCCTTCTCGACGAGCCGACGACGGGCGTGGACGCCGTGTCGCGCAGCGAGTTCTGGGATATGCTCTCCGAGTTGAAAGGCAAGGGGATTTCGATGCTCGTTTCGACGCCCTACATGGACGAAGCGGTGCGCTGCGACCGCGTGGCGCTGTGCGATGGCGGGAAGATCCTGGCCGTCGACACGCCGCAGGGCGCGATTTTCCTGTGCAGACTGCCCGAACGGCAGCAGGCAGATCTGACCGCCGGAACGCTGCTGCTCGACGGCATTCAGGACCCCGGGAACCTCGGAACCATGCTGCGGACCGCAGATGCGCTCGGCGTTCCGATCGCATTGCTCGACGGCTGCGCCGATCCCTACAGTTTCAAGACCGTGCGCGCGTCGATGGGCGCGGTGTTCCGCATGGACATTCCCGCGATCACCGAGGCGGAGGTGCTGGCGCAGTGCGCAGAAAAGAATCTTATGTTAACCGTTACGGCGCTCAATGACCGCGCAGTCGATATCCGCGGCGCCGATTTCCGCAATGCCGTCGCCGTCATCGGCAGCGAGGGGCAGGGCGTGCGGCAGTCGCTTCTGGAAGCTGCGGCACAAAGCGTCATCATTCCCATGCAGGCACACTGCGAGTCTTTAAATGCGGCGATTGCGGCGGCAATTGTCATGTGGCAGATGAAAAACGGAGAATACGGAGGATAGACGGATGCTCAAGTACTGGATCTGGCTCAGCACAAGACAGAACGTTTCCGGCGCGCAGGCGATCGTGCTGCTTTCGCGCTTCGGCTCTGCCGTGGCAATCTATCAGGCGGACGAGGAGGCGCTCAAACGCGGATCGGATGCGTCGGTTCCGCCGAGTCTTCTGGATAAGTCTCTTACCGGCGCAGAGGTGATTCTGCAGCAGTGCTATCAGAAAAATATCCACGTTATGACCATTCAGGACGCGCAGTATCCGGCGCGGTTGCGCACGATTGACGATCCGCCCATCGTGCTTTACTACAAGGGCGTCTTCCCGGCAATCGATACCTCGCCCGTCATTGCCATGGTCGGCACGAGAAAAGCATCCGCCTACGGTCTCATGCAGGCAAAGCGTCTGGGCTATCAGGTGGCAAAGTGCGGCGGCATGGTCGTTTCCGGCGGTGCGGAGGGCATTGATACGATGTGCCTGACGGGCGCGCTGAGCGCGAACCGTCCGGTGATTGCGGTCCTCGGCGGCGGTGTGGACGTGGTCTATCCGGCGAGCAACCGGACGCTTTTCGAGGATATCGCGTTCCACGGCTGCCTCATCAGCGAATATCCGCCGCAGACGCCGGCGCTCGGCTCGCATTTCCCGGTGCGCAACCGGATTATCAGCGCGCTTTCCCTCGGCGTTGTGGTCGTGGAAGCGCCGAAGCGCTCGGGCGCACTGATTACGGCAAACCGCGCGTTAGAGCAGGGAAGAGACGTCTTTACCGTGCCCGGTAATGTCGGCACGGCGACGTGCGAGGGCAATATCCAGCTTCTGCGCGAGGGTGCGATTGTCGTTGAAGACGGATGGGATATCATGAAGGAGTATATTCATCTGTACCCGGACCTTGTCTCCCATCAGCCCAAAGCAATTCCCATGCAGCTGACGCCCGCACAGCAGAAAAAGGCGGTGCAGACGGGCGAAAAGCTCCCGCCGCGCATGAAAAAACCGGAGAAAAAAGCGCCGCCTGCCAACGTTTCCGACACAAAAGTCATTGACAAGCGGGAAAACAGGGCTTATATTGACGTACAGGAAATTTTGGATTCACTCTCTCCCGATGAGAAAGCTGCTGTCATGCAGCTGACAGATGGGGAAAAGCATATCGATCAGCTCATCGCCGCCAGCGGCATTCCTGCCGCGCGCATCACCGCAGCGCTGACGCTGCTGCAGATCAAGGGCTATGTCCGGGAGATTCCGGGCAAGCGCTTCTGTCTGGCGGAGAAAGAATAACTATTGGAGGCACGCATGCCGAACGCAAAAACCAACCTCGTGATTGTCGAGTCGCCGTCGAAGGCAAAGACAATCGGAAAATACCTGGGACCGGAGTATCAGGTCAAGGCGAGCATGGGGCATCTGCGCGATCTGCGCAAGAGCACCATGAGCGTGGACATTGAAAACGACTTTGAACCGGAATACTATCCCATCAAGGGAAAAGAAGATATCATCAAGGATTTGCAGTCCGCCGCAGCAAAAAGTGCGAACGTCTTTCTCGCAACCGACCCGGACCGCGAGGGAGAGGCAATTTCGTGGCACCTGAAGTATCTGCTGGATATTCCGGACGATAAGACCTACCGCGTCACGTTCAACGAAATCACGAAGGACGTCGTGCGAAACGCCATCGCCGCACCCCGAGCCATCGATCAGAATCTGGTCGACGCGCAGCAGGCGCGGCGCGTGCTCGATCGCATCGTCGGCTATCAGTTAAGCCCGCTGCTCTGGAAAAAGATCCGGCGCGGTCTTTCCGCCGGTCGTGTGCAGTCGGTCGCGACAAGAATGGTTGTCGACCGCGAAAATGAGATCCGTGCCTTCCAGCCGCAGGAATACTGGACCATCGACGCGCAGCTCGACCGTGTGGGAAAACCCGGCGGCTTTACCGCGCGCTATTACGGCAACCCGAAGAAAAATGATCTCGGCAGTCGTGAGGATGTGGATCAGGTTCTCTCGCAGATCGCGGGAAAACCCTTTACCGTCGGCAGCGTCAAGAAGACCCAGCGCCGGAAAAATCCCGCGCCGCCGTTTATCACCTCGAGTCTGCAGCAGGAGGCGTCGAGAAAGCTGAATCTGACGCCGAAGCGCACGATGATGCTTGCCCAGCAGCTCTATGAAGGCGTCGAGCTGCGGGAAGAAGGCTCCGTGGGTCTCATCACCTATATGAGAACGGACTCGCTTCGTATTTCCGAAGAAGCCCTTGCCGCTGCGGGAGAAGTCATCCGCAGCCGCTACGGCGAAAAATACTACCCCGGGCAGCCCCGGCGCTACAAGCCCAAGGCAAACGCGCAGGACGGACACGAGGCAATTCGCCCGAGCAACGTCGCGCTCTATCCGGAACTGGTCGAGCACGATCTGACGAAGGACCAGTACCGGCTTTACAAGCTGATCTGGAACCGGTTCATCGCCTCGCAGATGGAAAATGCCGTCTACGATGTGACCGCGATCGAAGCGACCTGCGAAAATCAGATTTTCCGGGCGACACATCAGTCAGTCGCCTTCGCGGGCTTTACCGCGATTTACGAAGAGGGAAAGGACGACGAGCAGGAGGCAATCGGCTCTCCGCTGCCCGATCTTTCCGAGGGAGAGGCTTTGATGCTTCTTTCCACCGACCCGCAGCAGCATTTCACGCAGCCGCCCGCGCGCTACACCGAAGCGACGCTGGTGCGCGCGATGGAGGAAAAGGGCGTTGGTCGCCCGTCGACGTATGCGACGATTGTCTCGACCATTCAGGACCGTGAATACGTTCAGAAGATCGAAAAACGCCTGTCTCCCACGCCGCTCGGCGAGGTCGTGAACGGGCTGATGATGGAGCATTTCCAGAATATCATCAACGTTGAGTTTACCGCCGGCATGGAAGCCGAGCTCGACGAGGTCGAAGAGGGTAAAATTTACTGGAAACGGGTCCTCGAAGAGTTCTACAAGGGCTTCCATCAGGAGATGGAGGACGCCGAAGAGGCGCTCAAGGACACGAGGCTCAAGGTCCCCGACGAGGTGACGGAGGAAACCTGCGACCTTTGCGGGCGCAATCTGGTCGTCAAGTCCGGCAGATTCGGAAAATTCCTCGCCTGTCCGGGCTATCCCGAATGCAAGTTTACAAAGCCCATCGTCGAGCGCATGCCGGGCAGATGCCCGCGCTGTGGCAGTACGATTCTCAAGCGCAAGAGCAAGCGCGGCTATGCCTACTATGCCTGCGAACGGGGCGCGGAGTGCGGCTTTATGACGTGGGACGTGCCAACCGAGAACGACTGCCCGGAATGCGGGCAGACCATGTTCAAGCGCTCCGGCAGAGGTGCGATGAAGCCCTTCTGCATCAACCCCGACTGCAAGAACTTCCTCCCCGAGGAAAAGCGCGGCTACCGCAAAAAGCCTGCGGCTGCGGAAAGCGCAGAGCAGGCGGCGGACGAGGTAAATCTTCCGCCCGAGCCTGCGGCAGCGCCAGACACGGAAACAACAAAGACGGCAAAAAAGCCGGCGGCGAAGAAGACCGCTGCAAAAAAGCCTGCTGCGAAGAAAACAGCGAGCGCAAAAACGGCAGCAGCCAAAAAGACCGCGACAAAAAAGACGAAAAAAACAGCGGCAGAAGATGCAGGCGAAGCACCCAAAAAGAGCGCATCGCGCCGGAAGAAGAAGGAAGACGCAACATGATGGTAACAGTAATCGGTGCGGGTCTTGCAGGCTCTGAGGCTGCGTGGCAGCTGGCAGAGCGCGGGTTTGCGGTCCGGCTTTGTGAGATGAAGCCGTCCAAAATGTCGCCTGCGCACCACAGCCCGGATTTTGCGGAGCTGGTCTGCTCGAACTCTTTGCGCGGCGACAGGCTGGAAAACGCAGTTGGGCTTTTGAAAGAGGAGCTGCGCAGGCTCGGAAGTCTGATTCTTTCCTGCGCGGAGGCGAACCGGGTAGAAGCAGGCGGCGCGCTTGCCGTCGACCGGTATGGTTTTTCCGGGCTTGTGACGCAGAAAATCCGCAATCACCCGAACATTACGGTCGTGGAAGAGGAAATTACGCAGGTGCCGGAGGGACCGGTGATTATCGCTACGGGACCGCTGACCAGCGACGCCATGAGCGCAGCAATCCAGGCATACTTCGGCGGTCAGAAGTATATGAGCTTTTTCGACGCTGCCGCGCCGCTCATTACCTTCGATTCCATCGACATGGACAAGGCGTGGTTTGCTTCGCGCTATGACCGGGGAGATGCGGATTATGTTAACTGCGCAATGGAGAAGGACGAGTACATCGCCTTTGTCGAAGCGCTGAAAACCGCGGAGGAAGCGCCGGTTCACGGCTTTGAGGACAAGCACGTCTTTGAAGGCTGCATGCCGGTCGAGGTTATGGCGCGCCGGGGCGAAGATACGCTCCGCTACGGTCCGATGAAGCCGGTGGGTCTCAAGGACCCGAAGACGGGAAAAGAACCGTATGCGGTTGTGCAGCTGAGAAAGGACAACGCGCTGGGGTCCGTCTATAACCTTGTCGGCTTTCAGACGCATCTGAAATTCCCCGAGCAGAAGCGTGTGTTTTCGATGATTCCGGCATTGCATGACGCGGAGTTTGTGCGCTACGGCGTGATGCACCGCAATACGTTTTTGGACAGCCCGCGCCTTCTCGACCGGTACTATGCCGACCGGCGCAATCCGCTTGTCGCCTTTGCCGGGCAGATGACGGGCGTCGAGGGCTATGTGGAATCCACTGCGTCCGGCTATCTGGCAGCTGTCAGTATGGCTGCAAAACTGGGTGGAGCACCGATTCCGGATTTCCCGAAGGAAACTGCCATTGGCGCGTTGTCTCAGTACATCAGCGATACCAGCATCGGCAATTTCCAGCCGATGAATGTCAATTTCGGCATCATGACGCCGCTTGGCTACAAGGTCAAGGGCAAAGCAAACAAGAACCTGGCAATTGCCGAGCGCTCGCTTGCCATCATTGATCAGATGGTGCGCGAACACAACGTTTAACCGAAGGAGGAGACCGGATGCGGATTATTGTAGACGTCATGGGCGGCGACAACGCCCCCGACGCGATCGCGTTGGGTGCGATTGAGGCGGCAAAGGAAGAAAAGCTGGACGTTGTGCTGGTTGGGCGTGGCGAGGCTATTTTGCAGTGCCTCAAAAACCACGGCATTGAAACGCTTCCGGCAGGCGTAGAGATTGCAAATGCTGACGATGTGGTCGATATGCACGACGACCCGGCGGCAGTGATCAAGACGCGGAAAAATTCCTCGATGCTCGTCGGGCTTCAAATGCTCAAAGACGGCGGGGGAGATGCATTCGTCTCCGCAGGCTCTACGGGCGCACTATTGACGGCAGCAACGCTGATTGTCAAGCGCATCAAGGGCGTGCGCCGCGCGGCGATGGGTCCGGTTCTGCCGACCAAAACGGGCGGCGCGGTGCTGATCGACTGCGGCGCGACGGCAGAATGTACGCCGGAATTTCTGCTGCAATTCGCGTTCATGGGATCGTATTACGCAAAGAAGATGCTGGGAATTTCAAATCCCCGTGTGGCGCTTCTCAACATTGGCGCAGAGGACTCGAAGGGCACGCAGCTGCAAAAAGATGCCTATGCGCTGCTGCAGAAGGCAGCAGATGCAGGTTATGTAAACTTTATTGGGAATATTGAAGCGCGCGGGGTACCGCTGGGCGAGGCAGACGTGGTTGTGTCCGACGGTTTTTCCGGCAATGTCCTTCTCAAGGGCATTGAGGGAACGGCACTTTTCATGTCGGGCATGCTGAAGGACCTGTTCAAAAAGAACATCTTTACAAAGCTCGCTGCCGCGATGTGCATGTCGGGCATCAAGGAATTCAAAAGCAAGCTGGACTACCGGCAGACAGGCGGCACGGTGCTGATCGGTCTGACAAAGCCGGTGATTAAGGCGCACGGCTCGTCGGATGCGGTTGCGATTCACAGTGCCATCCGGCAGGCGGCGCAGGCGGTTTCGAGCGGCTTTACCGACGATATCCGCGCGAATGTGGAACAGATGATGGTTCCGAAGGAGTTGGAGCATGTACAGAAATCTTGAAGAGGGTCTGGGATATATTTTTCAGAACAGAAAGCTGCTGGAAAACGCACTGACGCACAGCTCGTATGCCAACGAAAACCGCGAGCGCGGATTGCCGGACAACGAGCGGCTGGAGTTTCTGGGTGACTCGATTCTTGGCTTTGTCGTTGCCGATTATCTCTACCGGCGCTTTCCCGAGAAACCGGAAGGAGAGCTGACCAGAATCCGCGCAGATCTGGTCTGTGAGACGAATCTGGCAAAGGCAGCAGAGACAATCCATCTGGGCGATTTTCTGCTGCTTGGTCACGGCGAGGACCATGGCGGCGGCAGAAAGCGCGACTCGATCGTCTCGGACGCAATGGAATCCGTCATTGCCGCAAGCTATATGGACGGCGGCTTCTCCGCAGCCAAGGAGATCATCGACCGCCTGTTCAAATACTACAAGAGCGAAATAGAGGCGGATGATCCAACCATGCTGGAAGAACTCCGGCAGATTTTCGAGGAAGACACTCCCGATTACCGTTCATACCGTACCATTACCGGAGAAATCATCAAGTCACCGATTCTTTCCCGCATTGACAACAAAATACGGAGCCACACATGGGAGGAGATCAGGCCTCTGCTCTATCGGGCCGTACAGAAGATAGAAGTCAAGTCCATCAACGGAACATCCGGAGACAGCCTGACCTATTACGAGAACGAAAGGAACGGCATATCGGTCATTGCCATCGGTGGAGACAAGCTGTCTCGAGGGCTTACGCTCGAGGGTCTGTCCGTAAGCTACTTCCTGCGCGCATCGAAGATGTACGACACGCTGATGCAGATGGGACGATGGTTCGGCTATCGTCCCGGCTATGTGGATCTTTGCCGGCTCTTCACCAGCAATGAGCTGAACGAATGGTACCGCCACATAACGCTTGCCAGTGACGAGCTCCGGGAAGAGTTCAGATACTTGGCCGAATCCGGAGGAACGCCGGAGAACTATGCCCTGAAGGTTCGTACGCATCCCGGACAGCTGCAGATCACGTCCGTATCCAAAATGCGCCACACGAAAAACATTCAGGTTTCGTGGGCCGGTCGTCTGGTAGAGACCTACCAGCTGCTCCGGGATCCGGTCTCCAAACGGAACAATCTGAAGGCAACAGACAGTCTGCTCTCGGAGCTCGGTGCTCCCGTCATGATCAAGAGCGACTGTCTGTGGACCGGCATATCTTCCGACACCGTCTGCGACTACCTGTCCCGGTTCCAGCTGCCCGGATCACTGACCAAGGTCAACCTTGACCTCATATGCGACTATGTCCGGGATTTGAACGAAGTCGGAGAACTCGTTTCCTGGGACATTGCACTGATGAGCAAGAGTATCGACAAAGACACATGCGTTCACACCTTCTCGAACGGCGTACGGGTCGGTTGCTTCGTCCGTCAGCAGGCGGAAGAAGATGGTCGTCGCCTCGGCGCGGGTGATCTGGCCATTCGGCTGCACCGTGCCGTCCGGATAACCGATGATGTAGGCGAAGTGATCGTCCGTGTTCAGACCGAGGGCGTCCTCATCGGGGATCTCGACGGTGTTGTCCGGCTTGGAGGGGTGATGACCACCGTTGCGCTTCCACTGTGCAATGTAGGTCACGTCTGCCGTCACGGTTTCAGCAACCGTAGGAGACCAACCCATAAACGTATAGCCGCTGCGAGTGGGGGTATCGCCATCAAAGCCAGGCGTGGCACTGCCCTTTGCGACTTTATAGACCTGATCCTTGAAAACTTCTTCGTGATTAACACCGTCGGTGTAGGTCACGGTGAACATCTGCGCATGCGCGGCCTTGAGGGAAATCGCCTGACTATCATTCGCTACCGGCTTATATTCATCAGCCGTATCAACCGTCCAGCGGCCAATTTCTTCATAGTCACCTTTGCCATCGTTTGCAGTCGGATTCCACTTATACCATCCATCATGATACCAACCGGTAATGTCCTCACCATCAGAGGCAAGTTTCTTATCACCGGGCATTTGGGATGCAACAGGTAACGTATAGGTTGCACCACTCAAGAGGAGATCATCGCCCGCTGTCGCCGCAGTGTTATTATATAATGCACTGTTCTCAACATCTACAACAGGTTGATTTCCAGATAATTTTTGAATATATAAACCGCCACCAAAGCCGTCAGCTGTATTATTCATAAAGTCAGTTTTATTTTTTAAGGTGATATGGGTATTTCCTGAAGCAGTAGCATAGGCAAACAATCCCGCGCCGGCCGCCGCCTCATTCTGAAAGACGTCCGTATTATCAAGCACCAGTTCTGCCGGACTATATGCAACAATGCCACCGCCCTGAGCCGAACCGTTATTACCGCTAATAGTCGAATTGCTAATCGTCAATTCATTCTGTCCACCGATATATAGACCACCGCCGATACTGCTTGCAGTATTGCTTTCAATCGTAGCATAAGAAATGACACTGTCTTTATCGGGTATGTTCACTACTTTGGTTCCAAGTTGATAATTTTCCCCCACATTGATGATATCTTCATCATTAACAATATAAATACCGCCTGCAAGTGATGCACAGTTATTTCTAATAACAGCCTTCTGGATCTCTACTACTGTGTTCTCAGCAAAAATTCCGCCGCCCTCGTCATCAGATTCATTATTTGCGATTGTGGCGTTATTGATTGTCAATATGCCTCCGAGTGTGCAAATCCCGCCACCACCAGAACAATTTTTAGTATAATTGTTAGTAACAGTCACGTTATTTAATGTTAGATTTGCTTTCACTGAAGCGATACCACCGCCACCAGTTCTATCATAATTCGCAGTCTCATCATATTCGCGGTCCGCACAATTTTTACTTATCGTTAAGTTGCTTAATGTTACAGTCGCATCAACAATGAACACACCTCCGCCAAAGCAGAAATTATGATCCTTGCTTCCAACACCGCCGGTAATACTACCATTCTTTACGGATTCATCCTCATTAAGGGCACTACTCATAATCGTAACAATAGTATTTTCACCTGTAATTGTCACGACAGAATCCATTCCATCACCCGTCAGCGTTTTGCCGTTCAAATCCAGCGTCAATGACTTATTGATTACAACATTTTCGGTCAAATCTTTCGCCAGTACGACAGGATCAGTTTCATTTGCTGCCTCAATCGCCGCTCGCAGCGTTTCATACGTTGCACTTCCAATTTTTGCTGCATAGTCTGGCTCCTCTTCAGGCACCTCACCCGCCTCATCATTGCCCTGATCATTTTTGTCGCTCTGTTCCGCAGTCAGGCCGGTATCACGAGCATACGTGCTCGTGACGTTTTTACGGTAAAAACGTGCTTCCCCGTCCGCCGCCATTGCGCTGACCGGCAGAAGCGAGAGGGTCATCATCATAATTAAGACCCACGTGAGACAGCGCTTGCCGAACTTCTTCTCTCTCATAAAAAAATCCTCCCTCTTGTCCCTGTGGACC
>ERZ779869.3613-NODE-3613-length-11733-cov-3.075098_pt1 | contig 11733 bp, 9 predicted proteins | sample MGYA00511557_ERZ779869 | MGnify/ENA primary metagenome ERZ779869 (study PRJEB29588, sample SAMEA2154620) | human gut metagenome | biome: human gut; feature: human-associated habitat; material: faeces | place: Denmark | collected 2008/2010 ...
GCATCGTGGTCTTATAGGCAAGCCCGTGCTTGTACATCTGCAGGAAAATCCACTGCGTCCACTTGTAATACTCGGGGTCCGTCGTGTCGACAACGCGGTCCCAGTCGAAGCTGTAGCCGAGCATCTTGAGCTGGCGGGTAAAATTTTCGATGTTCTTCTTCGTCACAATCGCCGGATGGATGTGGTTCTTGATGGCGAAGTTCTCGGTCGGCAGACCGAAGGCGTCAAAGCCGATGGGGTTGAGGACGTTGTAGCCCTGCATGCGCTTTTTGCGGCAGATGATATCCATTGCCGTAAAGGGTCTCGGATGACCCACGTGAAGACCCGCCGCCGACGGATACGGGAACTCGATCAGACCATAGAACTTGGGTCTGGGATCTCCGGTGACGGCGGCATAGGGCTTCGTCTCTTCCCACTTTTTCTGCCATTTTGCCTCGATGGCTGCAAAATCGTATTTCATAACAGACTCCTTTGTCTCGTAATTAACACGCAAAAACGAACGCCCCTGACTGCTGTGCAGTCAGGGGCGTAAATCACGCGGTACCACCCTGATTCCGTCATTTTCATGGCGCTCAGTGACCTGTCACGCGGTCAGCCGTTCTTCCCTACTGCATTCAGGAAGACCGCTCGGGAGGGAGCTTCGCGCCGCGTCTTACCTGCTTGCACCGACCGCAGGCTCTCTGAAAGACGAATTGCGCGCATTGTTCTCCGTCAAAGCGTTTGTCGATATTACCCCGCTATTGTAAGCAGTCTTTTCTGATTTGTCAAGCGTCGTGCGTCAAAATCGAAGACAGGTTGACAGTTTTTCCATCCTGCCAGAGCCGCTCAAGATCATAGAAGCTTCTCGTCTCCGCCGTGAACACATGCACCACCACGCTGCCGAAGTCCATCAGCACCCACGTGCCGCCGCGATGACCTTCGCGATTCAGAAGCGGCTCGCCTGCCGCGTCCATCGCTTCTTCCACCGCATCGCAGAGCGTTTTGACGTGCGTGTTGCTCGTCGCCGTGCAGATCAGAAAATAATCTGCGAGCGTCGAAACGTCGGTAATCTCAATCAGGCTGATATCCTTGCCGAGCTTGCTGTCGAGTGCCTTTGCGGCGATTGCCGCCACCTCTTTTGCTGAAATCATGCTTTTCTTCCTTTCTTCTCAGGGCATCTGCGCCGTCTGCTGTTCGTTCTGCCAGAGATTTCCCTCGCCGAGCCAATTGTCCTCCGGAATTTCCGGCTCTCCGGGCTGCGTGTCTTCCGGATTCTCCGGCGGTGTTTCGTCGGGATTCTCCGCGTTGTCCGGATTTTCCGCGTCCGGGTCCTCCGGGGCTTCTTCGTCCGGGTTTTCCGGCGTCTGCTCCTCCGGATTTTCCGGTTCTTCCGGCTCCGGTGCGGTCTGCTTCTGATAGGACCTTGCAAGATCCGGGGTGATGACGTTTACCGTGTCGAGCGTGACCGGTGCGTCATAGGGATTGAACGACTCGTTCACGACCTGCACGAGCTTTCCAGCATACAGCGGATAATACGACCCGCCGTTGATCATCGCGCCCTCGCCCTCGAGCGTATAGGTCTTCATGCTGTCAAAGTCGCACTTCATGAGTGCCTGCGCAAAATAGAGCATGTTGCCGACCGTGAGGTCCGTCGTGACATAGGTGCTGAACACGTCCGCAAATTCTTTGATCTTTGTCAGACTCGAAACGCTCAGCACCTTCTTTGCCAGCGCCCGCAGAAACTCCTGCTGGACCTTGGTCCTCTGGATATCCTGCGAGGCGTAGCCCTTGCGGAAGCGGACCAGCTCCATCGCCTTCTCGCCGTCGAGCGTCTGTCTGCCCGCCTTGAGGTTGATGTAGAGGTCCTGCGAGGGATCGTTATAATACATGTCCTGCGGCACGTCAAATTCCACGCCGCCGACCAGATTCACCGTCTCGCGGAACGCTTTGAGATTGACCAGCACATAGCCGTCGAGCTCGAAGCCCAGCATCGCGCCGAGCCGCTTGGAAAGCCGCGCCATGCCGTCCGCGCCGCCGCCGGCGTAAACGGAGTTGATTTTCATAATGCCGCCGCTGCCGTTCAGGACCACCGTGTCGCGCGGCACGCTCATGAGCGCAACGTCGTGCGTCGTTTCGTTCAGATGCGCAACAATGATGGTGTCCGTGCGGTAGCCGTCGTCGTCGGTGCCGCAGATCAGAATGTTGTAGACACCGGTCTGGTGGCTGGCAGGAAGCTCGGTTTCTTCCTCCACTTCCTCGCCCGTCTGCTCGTCGACCTTTGTCACGACGTGTTTGATCGTCGGCTTCTTGACCTCCGGCTCCGGCTGCGTGTTCGCATCCTGCGTTTCTTCCTGCACCGGCTGCGGCTTTTCGGGCGGCTTTACCAGCGTTTTATAGATGCCGGTCGCCACGCCTGCCAGAACGGCAAGCGCCAGAACTATGCCGATGATGCCCTTCTGCTTGCCGGTCAGGCGCCGCTTTTCCCGCGGCGCTTCAAAATGCCCATGGTGGGAGTTATGCTTCATGCTGTGTCAGGTTCCTTTCGCGCAGGAGAAAATCGCGCGCCCGCACCGAGTCTTCGCACACGGCGAAGCCTTCCTCCTGCAAATAGCAGATGGTGCGCTCCAGTGCAAGCAGAACGCCCCCGTCGAGATTCTCCTCTGCCGCCGCCCGGATGGTATCCACGCCGGGGTACGTGCGGTTCGGCTCGATCATATCCGCAAGATAGATGATTTTCTCCAATGTCGTCATATCGGTTTTTCCGGTCGTGTGATACGTAATCGCGCTGCAAACTGCCTTGCATTCGCCGAACAGCGTTCGCGCAATCGCCGCGCCTGTTTTGGCGTGCAGAAGCTGCCGGTTCTGCCGTTCAAAATCCGTCAGCCGGACCTCGTATTTTTCCGCCAGCAGCAGCTGCTGCGCTCCGGTCAGCGCTTTGGTTACATCGTGCAGAATCCCGGCTCTGGCAGCAAGCGCCTCGTCGGCTCCGAACTGCCGCGCCATCTGCCGCGCCGTTTCGCACACGCCGACGGCATGCGCCGCGCGCGTTTTTTTGTGAAGCGACAGGCTGACGGTTTTCAGCTCGTCAAACGGAAGACCGCGGTAATCGCGTCCAGCGCCGTAGAGCCTTTGCGCTTCGATGCGGCGCAGCACCGCCTGCGGAAGATAGGGCTCTGCAATGCCGAACACGAGAAGCCGTCTTGCCTCGGTCGAGGATATGTCGAAGCAGTCGTTTGTCAGCAGCAGCGGTCTTTGCCCGTAAAGCTTCTCGAGCGTGTCCGCCTGCTTTTGAAGCGCGGCGCGGTTTTCCGCGTCTGCGTCATAGCGCGAGAAGCAGACCAGCTGCGCGCATCTGGCAATCTCCTGCGGGCTGTACCAGTCCTGAAACGACAAAAACATATCCGTTCCCATCATCAGAAATAGCTCATCGTGTTCATATTGTGCCTTCAGCTCACGGATGGTATCCACCGTATAGCTTTTTCCCTCGCGCCGGATTTCCAGATCGAGCACTTCGAAGCCGGGAAGATTCTCAAACGCAAGCCTTGTCAGCGCCAGCCGCTCCTCGGGGGTTGCCGAGCTGCTTGTCAGCTGCTTATGCGGCGGGATGCTCGCCGGAATGACCAGCACCCGGTCCAGCCCCAGCGCCTGCTTACATGCCTGCGCCGCGCGCACGTGCCCCAGATGCGGCGGGTTGAAGCTGCCGCCGTAGACGCCGATTTTCATAGCCTTCAGCCTTCCTGCTGTTTTCTTCGTTCGATTGCCGCCTTGACCGCCGCCTCATGGAAGTATTCCTTCTGCTGCTTGCGGCGCTCCTTTGCCTGCTGCTTGCGGCGGGTGATGCCGGCTTTGACGGGGTTATAGTTGCCGGAGACCTTTTTGGGGGCAGCTGCCTTCTTTGCCGCCTGCTTCTTCTCCTGCTCCACCTTCTCGGACTTGCGCCAGATCACAAATTTGGACCCGACGACCTGAATGCCCTCCGCGCCCGTCGCTTCGCACAAAGCGTCGCAGACCTCGCGGGGCGTCATCATTGCCGTTTCCAGCACACGACCCTTGACCAGCTCATGGATGTCGAGCAGCTTCTGCGCCTCGGCGACGAGCGTCTCCGACACGCCGCCGACCATGAGGGTTGTATCAATTGTATTTGCCTGCGCGCGCAGCGCAGCGCGTTCCTTACTTGTCATGGTTCTGTACCTCTTGATATTTTCTGCAAAAATCCTGCAGAGCGCGCGCTCTGTGGGAAATTGCGTTTTTCTGTTCGCTCGGCAGCTCGGCATACGTCATGCCAAGCTCGGGAAGATAAAAAACCGGGTCGTAGCCGAAGCCGTTTTCCCCGTGCGGCGCGCGGGCAATGACGCCGGGGCACTCGCCTCTGGCGACAATTTTGCGTCCGTCCGGGAACAGGCAGGTGATCACGCAGACGAACTTTGCCCCGCGCCTTTCCTCCGGCACATCCTTCATGTTTTCCAACAGATACGCCGTGCGCTCTTTGTCGGATGCTTTGTGCCCGTAGCGCGCGGAATAGACGCCCGGCGCGCCGTCGAGCGCGTCAACCATCAGCCCCGAGTCGTCCGCCAGCACCGGAAGCCCGGACGCTTTCATGACCGCGTCCGCCTTTAAAAACGAGTTTTCCTCAAACGTCGTGCCGGTTTCCTCGACGTCGATGTCGAGCCCATACTCCGATTCGAGCGCAATCTCAAAGCCGAGCTGTGATAGAATTGCGGAAAGCTCGGTGAGCTTGTGCTGATTCTTGCTTGCCAGAATGACCTTCATCGCACGCCTCCTCAGATCAGGGCTTCGACGAAGCTGTGCGCGTCAAACTGCATCAGATCGTCCATCTGCTCGCCGACGCCGACAAACTTGACCGGAATTTTCAGCGTATTGCAGACCGCGATGACCACACCGCCCTTTGCCGTGCCGTCGAGCTTCGTCACAACCATGCCCGTCACGCCGGCGATCTGGCTGAACTGCTCTGCCTGAATGAGTCCGTTCTGCCCCGTCGTACCGTCGAGCACCAGAAGAACCTCCTTGCTCGCGTTGGGAAGCTCGCGGTCGATGATGCGCGAGATTTTGCCCAGCTCGTTCATCAGGTTCTGCTTGTTGTGCAGTCTGCCTGCCGTGTCGCAGATGATCACGTCCGAGCCTCTTGCCTTTGCCGCGGCAATCGCGTCGAACAGCACCGACGCCGGGTCTGCGCCCTCGTGCTGGCGGATGATGTCCACATGCGCGCGGTTCGACCAGATTTCCAACTGATCTGCCGCCGCCGCGCGGAACGTATCGCCCGCGCACAGAAGGACCTTCCTGCCGCTCTCTCGCAGCAGATTGGAAAGCTTTCCGATCGTCGTCGTCTTACCAACACCGTTGACGCCGATGACAAGAATCACCGACGGCTTTGTGGAAAGATCAAGCTTTGTCGAGCCCACGTCCATCATGCCCTCAAGCACCTCGCGCAGGGCAAGCTTTGCCTCCTCGACGGTCTTGATGTGCCGCTCGCGCACCAGCGCCCGGAGCTTTTCCATCGCCTCTTCGGTTGTCTGCATACCGAGGTCCGCGAGAATCAGGCGCTCTTCCAGATCGTCATAAAACTCGTCGTCCAGCTCCGAGGCGGTGAAGACGCTCGAGATGGAGCTTGCCGTCTTGCTCAGTCCCTGCTTCAGTTTTTCAAAAAATCCCATGTATGCTCTCCTTTATGTCTATGCTGTAATTCCAAGCTGCTTCTGCAATTCATCCAGGTCCAGATGCAGAATTTTGGAGATGCCCTGCTCCTGCATCGTCACGCCGTACAGAACGTCCGCCGCCTCCATCGTACCGCGGCGGTGCGTGATAACGATGAACTGCGTCTTGCCGCTGAATTTATGAAGATACGCTGCAAACCGCTCGACATTGCGGTCGTCCAGCGCCGCGTCAATCTCGTCGAGCATGCAAAACGGCGTCGGGCGGACCTTCAAAATGGCAAAGTACAGCGCAATTGCCACAAATGCTTTTTCTCCGCCGGAAAGAAGCGTGATCGTCTTGAGCTGCTTGCCGGGCGGCTGGACCTTGATCTCGATGCCGCACGAGAGCGGCTCTTTTTCGTCCTCCAGCTCCAAAGACGCCTTGCCGCCGCCGAACATCTCGGTAAACGTCGCGCCGAAATACTCGTTGATGCGCGCAAACTCGCGCACAAAGATCTCCGTCATTTCGCGCGTGATATCGCCGACGATGGTTTCCAGCTCACCCTTCGCGTGCAGCACGTCGTCGCGCTGCGAGCAAAGGTATTCATAGCGTTCGCTGACTCTGGCGTATTCGTCGATCGCGCCGAGGTTCGGCGTGCCGAGAGACGACATCTTCCGTTTGACCTCGCCGATGCGCCGGTTGGCAGCTGCTATGGATTCGACCTCCACGGTCTGCTCCTTCGCGCTCGAGGGCGTCAGCTCATACGATTCCCAGAGCTTGTCGATCAGCTGCTTCTGTTCCAGTTCGCTCGTCGCTTTCTTCTGTTCGAGTCTTGCCGACTCGCGCTCGAGAAGCAGAATATCCTTATTCTTTTCCTGCGCCTGTTTTTCGGTCTGGTTGCGCTTAGCCTCCATTGCCGTGCGCGCTTCAACCTCTGTCTTCAGCGTCTGCTCCTTCGCGTCTGCATCCTTCTGAAGCGTTTCTATCTGCGCGTACTGCGCGGCAATGTCCTGCTCGGTTGTTTCGATCTGCACGCGGAACGAGTCGATCAGCGCTTGCTTCTGCGCCCGGTCTCCCTGCATCGCCTCGCGCAGCGCCTGCATCTGGGAGATGGTCTGTTCGGCGGCGGTTTTTTCCGCATGCTTTTCCGCAATCGTCATGCGAAGCGCCGCAAGGCTCTCCTGCACCTGCGAAAGCGCATTCGCCTGCTCGTCCGCCTGCGCCTGCAGCGCCTGCTTCTGCGCGGTGATTTTTGCCAGCTCCGCCTGCACGCCCTCCAGCTGCCCGGAAAGAAGGCTCAGCCTTCCCCCGTCGCTGCCGCTTCGCTGCAAAAACCGTTCCAGCTCCCGCCGGCAGGTATCTTCCGCCTGCGACACGGTTTCCAGAAGCCGCTCTACCTGCTTTTTTTCCTCCGTGCGGCGCAGGACCTCGTCCTCCGCCTCGCGCAGCTCTGCGCCGATGGTTTTGATCTCATATTCCGTTTCTGCCAGCTGGGACTGCGCCTGCTGCAGGCTCTTTTTATAGTCGCTCTGTGTATCGAGAAGCTTCCCGCGCTCCTGCTCCAGCCGTTTTAATTCATTCGCTCTGGACAGAACGCCCGCGCTCTTTGCGCTCGAGCCGCCCGTCATGCTGCCGCCGGGGTTCATGACCTGTCCGTCGAGCGTGACAATGCGCACGCGGTTTCCCGTTTTTCTCGCCATCGCAATGGCGTTGTCCAGCGTCTCGGCAATCACGGTTCTTCCCAGAAGATTTTCCAGGATTCCCTGATACCGCCCGTCTGTCTGCGCAAGCTCGGAGGCAACGCCGACATAGCCCGGCATATTTGCCAGGGACGGCTCGGACAGCCTTCTTCCCGTCACAGTGGAAAGCGGCAGGAACGTTGCCCGACCGGCGTCTCGTCTTTTGAGCAGCTGGATTGCCGCCTTGCCGGATGCTTCGTCGTCCACAATGATATTCTGCATCGCCGCGCCGAGCGCGGTTTCAATTGCGGTGGTGTACCGGTCTTCGACGCGGATGAGCTTGGAGACCGGTCCGTGTACGCCCGAAAGCGCGCCGCGCGCCGCCTCCTGCATCACAAGGCGCACTGCCTTGGAAAATCCCTCGAAGTCCCGCTCCATCTCGCGCAGCATGTTTGCCTTTGCCTCGAGCGTGCGTAGCTGGACCGACACGCCGTCGAGATTTCTTTGCAGCGTCTGCGTCTTTTCCTGCCGGGTTTTCAGGCGAAGCGCATAGCCCGCAATCCGGTTTTTTGCCGACTGCACACCGTCTGCCGCGTCCGAAAGCGCTTTGACGCACTGCGCCCGCTGCTGTTCGGTCTGCACGCGGCGCGTTTCGTTCGCCTGCAAATCCTCCTGCAGGGTCTTTTTCCGCGCCTCGACCTCTTCCATCGACGCAGTCAGGGACGCAATCTGCGTCTTTTTGTCCTGTGCGTCCGCCAGCAGAAGATTTTCCTGCGCCGCGCGCTGCAAAAGCGCCTGCTGCGCTGCACTGAGCTCGCGCTGCACCTCGCTTGCCTGCGCGGTTTTCTCCTGCACCTGCGCATCGAGCTGCGCGCACGCCTCGTCCAGCGCGGCAATTGCCTGCTGCCGTTCTTCCATCGTTTCGGCAATCGAGCCGCTTCGTGCCGACTGCTCGTCCATTTCGTGCCGGGCGCGCTCGATGTTCTGCTGCAAATGCTCCACCTGCGCCTGCAGAACAGACACGTCCGCCTCTTTTTTCTGCCGCTCCGTCTGTAAGCTCGTGATGTTCTCGCGCAGCAGATCCAGCTCCAGAGACTTCTGGTTCAGCTGCAGCGCCATCTGCTCTGCCTGATGGTAGAGCGTGTTCAGCTCATCGTGCGCCTGCTCTAAGATAAATGCGGCAGAGGCATAGTCCTCCTGCGCCTTTTTCGCGCTCTCGGCGACCTTGTCGAGACTGTCGAGCCAGACGGTGACCTCGAGCCCCTGGAGCTCGCCCTTCAGTGTCAGGTATTTCTGCGCCTTCTCCGCCTGCTGGCGAAGCGGCTCGACCTGCAGCTCCAGCTCCGAGATTTTGTCGCCGATGCGCAGCAGGTTGTCCTGTGTGTTGGCAAGTCTGCGCTCGGTCTCCTCTTTTCTGTGGCGGTATTTGGAGATGCCGGCAGCTTCCTCAAAGACCTCGCGGCGGTCTGTCGATTTCTGGGCAAGAATCTCGTCGATTCTGCCCTGTCCGATGTTGGAGTAGCCCTCGCGCCCGAGACCGGTGTCCATCAAAAGCTCGTTAATATCGCGCAGACGCGCGGATTGTTTGTTGATATAGTACTCGCTCTCGCCGGAGCGGTAGTACCGGCGGGTGATCATGACCTCCGGCGTCTCCACCGGGAGCGTCCCGTCCTGATTGTCCAGAACGAGCGTCGCTTCCGCGTAGCCGACTGCCGGGCGCTTCAGCGTACCGCCGAAAATGACGTCCTCCATCTTGGCCCCGCGCAGCGCCTTGGAGCTCTGCTCGCCCATGACCCAGCTGATGGCGTCTGAAATATTGGATTTGCCGCTGCCGTTCGGACCGACGATCGCGGTGATATCGCTGTCGAACTGCAAAACGGTTTTATCCGGGAAGGACTTGAAGCCCTGAATTTCCAAAGAACGAAGATACACGCGCTTACCTCTCAGAAAACATACTATCGTGATATTGTACCAACTTTTCCGCAAGATTTCAACCATCCGCCTCTCTGCTTTCCCAAAAAAGAAAACCCGTAAGCAAGTGACCGGCTTGCTTACGGGCTTCTATTAAAAAGAGAGGAAAATGAAAAAAGACTGTATCGCTTCTTGCAGGATTATCATACCAAGCGGTTGTTAAAAAAGATAGCGGGCATTTATTAAATATTTATAAAATCGCGCGTTAATTATTGTTAATAATCCCAGTCTTTTCATGTCGTCTTACAGGAATCGCTCGGACAGCTCCTCTATGCGCAGTTTCATCTTCTCCTGCTGTCTGCCGACTGCCGCGAGATACGACGCGATGGCGTGGAACGCTTCGTCGCTCTGGCGGTTGTGCGCCGGGTATTTTCCGGCTTTGAAATTTTCCAGCACAAGTTCATAGCGCTTTTCCGCGCGCGAAACGGCGTCCTTCCACGAGATATAAATCTCGTTCTGCGCCGTCTGTCCCACGCGCTGCATTGCCGCAGGCGCCCTGCAGAGCTTTGCAAGCATATCTGCCATCGACGGCGCGTTTTCTTCGATCAGGAAACCGCTTTCGCCGTCTTTGATATCCTCCGCCGCGCAGCTGCCGCGCACCAGAACGCTTCCGAGCCCACAGGCTGCAGCCTCGCGCACAACAAGCCCGTTCGTGTCAAACGTCGACGGGAACAGGAACAGATCTGCCCGGCAGTACCAGGCGCGAATCACGTTGCGGTCATATGCCGGCGCGGTAAAAAACACGCAGTCCGACAGCCTGAGGCTTTCGCAGTAGGAGATCACCTCCTCGCGGTCGCCGCCGTTTCCGACAAAGACCATGCGAAATACGGTCCCCTGCTCGCGCAGCAGCTTCAACGCATCAAGGATGATTTTCAAGCCCTTGTACCACATCATTCTGCCCACAAACAGGAACATCGGCACGTTTTCCGGCAGGTCAAAGTCCTTCGTCACCTCGCGCACGAGACTTTCGTCTACCCTGCCCTTCGGGAAATCGACGCCATTCGGCATGACAAGATAGCCGCCCTGGTAGCCGAGGCTCTTTAAATTTTCGCCCGCACCATGACTCACGGTCCAGACCTCGTCGCAGGCGGTGATGTTGTCGACCAGAACCTTCTTCGCTTCCTCCTGCAAAAGCTTTCCCTTGATCGCGTTTGCGATGTCAATATCAAACTTTGTGTGATACGTGAACACCAGCGGCACATGAATCCTGTCTCGCAGGGCGCGCGCAAGCATCGCGGACGTCACCGGACAATGGCAGTGAATGAGGTCAAAGCGCTGCTCGACGAGCTTTTCAAGCGTCTGGCTCGAAAACGGAAGCCCGGCGTGGTATCCGACCAGCTTCGTCAGATCGACGCTCGGATAGCGCACAACCGGGAAGCCGAACTGCGTATCGTCCGCGTCCGGGTAGGCAGGCGTCACAACGGTTGCACGTTTGCCGTCCTGCGTCAGGTTTTTCGCGTAATTGACAACCGCGTTTGCCACACCGTCGGTGACAGGCGGAAAGGAATCGTTGATCAGGCAGATGCTGCGCTGTTCCATAGAAGCCTCCTGTGCAAAAGAATTTTCCCCATTATACCGTGCTTTCGAAAAAAAGGGAAGACCAAAAGCTGGGAGCCCGTTAAATCGCCTGCCTGCGCGCCGGATCGGAGATTTTCTGCCTGCAGGCGTCGAAGATTCCGGAAGTCTTCCGCTCCGGCGCTTGATTTTGCGGCGTCCGGACCGCATAATAGAAGGCACAACTCCGGAAAAGAGGCGTTATATGCAGCTGCTCATCGACGGCATGACCGTCACCGTCATCCGAAAGCCCATCAAAAATATGAACCTTCGCGTGCTGCCGCCGGACGGCGTCATTCAAATTACCGCGCCTGCCCGGCTGCCGCAGGAGAATATTGCGCGCTTTGTGCGCGAAAAGCGCAGCTGGATTGAACGCCGGCAGCAAATTCTTGCCGCGCGCCCGGCGCCCACATGCCCGGATTTTTCCGACGGACAGACCGTCTATCTCTGGGGAGAAAGCCGCCGTCTTCGTCTGGAACCAGCTGCGCGGGGACGAAACGCCTTCCTTCGCGATCAGGACATCGTTCTGCAGGTCCATCCGGGCGATACGCCCGCACAGCGGCAGGCGCTTCTGAACAGCTTTTACCGCGCACAGCTGGACGCACGGATTCGCGCGTGCCTGCCGTACTGGGAAGGAAAAACAGGACTTCATCCTGCGAGTGTTCAGATCAAAAACATGAAAACCCGCTGGGGTACCTGCAACACCGCGGCAAAGCGCATCTGGCTGAATCTGCAGCTTGTCAAGCAGCCGCCTGTCTGCCTCGATTATGTACTTGCCCATGAGCTGACGCACCTGCTTCATCCGGATCACGGCAACGGCTTCTGGGCGTTTCTCCTGCGCGTCATGCCGGACTGCAAAGCCATCCGAAAAGCGCTTAACGAAACGCCCTTTCTATAA
>ERZ779869.3619-NODE-3619-length-11726-cov-4.121926_pt1 | contig 11726 bp, 3 predicted proteins | sample MGYA00511557_ERZ779869 | MGnify/ENA primary metagenome ERZ779869 (study PRJEB29588, sample SAMEA2154620) | human gut metagenome | biome: human gut; feature: human-associated habitat; material: faeces | place: Denmark | collected 2008/2010 ...
TTTATTTTTTCTTTACGGATTTACATACTTTTTACTAAAATATTAAATTTTTATTACAATTTTGGTTTATTATTTAAAAAACAGATGACGCAAAAGGAAACGTCCCTTTTGCGTCATCTGTTTTTTTAGCCGATTAGTTTTAGATGTGCATCAAGTGTCATTTTTTCGCCTTTGAAGGTTATGTCTATGCAGGTAGGAGAAACGTATCCGCCTCTTCTTATGACGCTTGGTACTTTTCTTAAAAGTGTAATTCCGTCTACTGTGCTTACATCGTCGAAAAGCAAGTAGTTTGTGACTTCTCCATCATTTTCTGGTATATATACCGCTAAAGTATCGTCGTCTGCAAATTCTACTTCTTGGAATTCTTCCAGAATGATTTTTTTGTTAGTTGTATCGTTAAATACTACTAACTTCGGTTCTGTAATAATTCCGTCGAAGGTTTTTATCCAGTCGACCCCAGAGAGTGTAGATTCCATATCTATTCCTGCATATGGGTCTGTTTGTGTTTCGATGGTTTGTGTTTCTTCTGTAGTTTCAGTTTCTGCCTCCTCCGCTTCTTCGTTGCTGCTTACAAGGCTTTCTGTTTCTGAAACTACTGTTTCCGTAGCTTCGGTGCTTTCCTCTACGATTGCTACTTCTGTTTCATCAATAGCATTTTCGCTAGATGCGCACGAGCAAAATAATAAGGTACTTGCTCCTGCTAAAGCACACACTACTGCACTAATCCGCTTTTTTCTCATACAAAAACCTCCCTTAAATTATTAAGTGTTGTTGGTTACATAGGTGTATTACCTATATTTAGGCATATTAACATCTGCTATTTCTTTTGTCAATATTTACTGCCTATTTTCGGCAAAAAACTACAGGAAATACAAATCCTGTAGTTTTTGTTGCAAACATCACTTGAAAATTAATGTGGCATGAATTTCGATATCTTCGCCATCAACCTCAAAATTATCGCTAATATCTACTTCGTCACCACTTTTTATTGATTGAGAAACATTCATAAAATATCTCGCATTCTGGTCAACCGTGTTATTGCAAAAAGCTCCACCATCATCCAAGTGTCCTTCATAAATCTGCCTATTAGATGGGCTATATATTGCTAAAGTGTCTGTAGATTCAAATTCGACTTTCTGTCCTTCCTCTACAATCACTTTTTTGTTAGTTGTGTCATTAAACACCACAAACTTAGGCTCTTCAATAACACCATTGAATGTTTCTAACCACTCACTTCCCGGCAGCGTAGAATTCATATCAATTCCTTCGTACACCACCTGATTTACTGCCGCTTCTGTAGTTGTTTCTTCTACTACAGTTTCTACAGCTGCCTCTGTAGTTGTTTCTTCGCTAGCAGAAGTTGTAATAACTTCAGCCTGCTGTTCTTCCTGAGCAACTGTAGTTGCTTCCTCCTGTGGAGTAACTGCTTTTAATTCTCCACAAGCCGCAGAATTTGCAATAATGCACATTACTGCTACTGCCATTATTAAATTGTTCCGTTTGCACATCTTCATAATAAATCCTCCTTATTAAATAAGTATGAATTATTAGTTACTTTTGGAAGTATTCCTCCCTATGTTTTACATAATAGCATTTTTATTTGCGTTTGTCAACATAAAAGGTGATAATTTTACCTAAAATTACCACCTTTTTATACTTTTTTTGTAATATTATTTATTTATAACTCTTTTTCTGATAAATATTATTGCTAATATTACTAAACCTAATGTACCACTTATTATTAAACCTATTGCTATATAGTTTTGTATATTTCCAAATGGAGGTAATATTTTTATTACTTCTGCTTTGTCTGAATCTAGTTCTTGTGGTAATTTGCTTGGGTCTTGATTTCCTACTACTGAGTATTCATTTCTTCTTCCCACTGTGTTGCTAGTTTTTACTATTTCTACTACATTTGAGTAAGTTAAGTCGTCTTCTTTGTTTTCACTTGTAATTAATTGTGTTAATACTAGTGGCACTTCTACTGAACTTTCTTCTTTACTAGCTATTACTGGAACTAATTCTTTTCCTAATGCTCCTGTTTGAATAACTGTATTGTATTTTTCTACTTCTTTTCTTAAGTTGTTGTTTACTAATGTTGTGTACATATTTTTAGTATTTAATTCGTCTTTTTGTATTACAGACCAATTACTATTTTCTTCTGCATTAAATTGTAAGTTGTTTGGTACATAGTCTATTACTTGGTCGGCTTTTGTTTTTACTATTGTGCTTGTATCTTTTACTTTTCCTGTGTAATAGAAGCAATCGTCTTTGTAGTCTACTTCGCCAATGTTTGTTACTGTAAGTTTATAGGTAATTCTTATTGTAGCTTCATGCATTAGTTCTTCGTCCATGCTTAATTGTATTAAACCTATTTTATTTTTGTTTAATTCTCTTATGTTTGCTAGGTTTGTGAATTTTTTATCGTCTAATCTATGTGTTTTTGAATCATAACCTGTTTTATATGTTTCGTGTTTTCTCCACAATACATTTTGCGTTGTATTTTTTGCATCAAATAATACTGAACTATCTGCTAATGTAAGTTTTACATTTGTTACTTCTTTGTTTATTGCAAGTCCTGCTTTTGGTCTTTCTTCTAGTCCTAAGTCTACATTTGTAATTTGATAGGTATTGTCTTTTTTGTTTCCGTCACTTCCTGATTGGTTGTATTCTAATTCTATTACCATTAAACCTGTTTCTGCTGTCATGTTTGTTTTTTCTATTAAGTCTTTTACTAATGTATTTCTGTCGTTCATTACATTGTAGTCTACTTTATGTGATGCTAATACTTCTGCAATATAATTTGTTACACTATTGCTTGAATAGTCTATTACTTGGCTTCTACGTGACCATATGTCTTTTGCATCTGATACATTTTTTAGCTTGTCTGATTCTGCTATATTGTAATAATATCCATTTTGTTTTGTTACATCTAGGTTATTGTTTGCATCTACTGTTGGAACGCTTACTCTTTCGTTATGGTCTGAAGTTTCTTTGTCATATGCACTAACTTCTGTAAGTACATTTCCTAATACTTCTTCTCCTGCATTCCAAGTAGATTTTTCTCTCCATATGTATTTGCCTGTTTGCTCTACGCCTGCTTGATAAGTTGTAGATTTATAGTCTTGTCCATTATATGATTTTGCATTTAATCCGCCTAATGAACTTGGTAATACTGTTTTTACTGTATCTCCGTAAATAAATCTTACTACATATTTTCCTGGCATAAATGATTTAAAGGCATATTGTCCGTCATGTTCTGCTGTAAATTTGTAGTCTGGTATTAAATTTTTGTAGTTTATTATTGGTGTTTCTGTTTCTTTTGTTCCAGAACCTGTTCCTGCGCCTGCCCCTAAACCTTTTTTCTTTTGTTCTTCTGTTAATTGTTGATATTCTTCTAAGGTATGGCCTTTGCTACCAAATTCTCTCCATACATATTCTTTGCCATTTTTCATTATTTCTACTAATTGTACTGTTACACCATTTATTAGTGTTTCATCATCTGTTTTTTGTCCATCTCCTATTGAGGTTAATTCTAAGGTTTGATTTCTTTCGTCTTCCCATACTGTTCCTGAAATTACTCTTGTTTTGTCATCTTCCCTATATAAAATTATTCTCATGTTTGGTGCCTTGTCTGTGTCATCTTCAAAGTTTTCGTAGGTTATGTTTCCGTCTTTTGGCACATCTGTAGGTTTTAAGTTTCCTGGGTTTGAATCTCTATCTATTATTCCTGCCGCTTCTAAACTTACATCTCCTATATTTGGTACTGTTGTTCCTGGTGCATATCTTGTAGAATATCCATTTATTTCTACTATATTTTCTTTTCCTACACCTATTGGAGCTCCTGTTTCTACTACTTCGTCTAAGCGTACCCAGTCTTCTCCGTCTGCAGCATCTTTTTTTACTTTGAAAGTTAAATATACATATGCTGTTTGGCCTGCTGTTAGATATTTGTCGTCTAGTCCTGTTACATATAGGTTGTCATATCCTTCTATTTCAGTTTTTGTACTATTTGATATTTGTTCATACCTACTTGTTTGGCTTGCTTTTGCTGCATATTTTCCTTTATTTTCTCCACGTTTTATTTCTATATATGAACGACTATCTACATATTCTAAGTCTTTATCATAGTAATCTACTATTTCGTCTACTTTTGCTTGTATGCTCATTGCTTGGTTACGTACCATTATTTTATAGGTTATATAAATTTCTAGTTCATCTTCTTTTGTTTTTCCTAATTCTTCGGTTCTTTCACCATACATACTTGCTTTGTAGATGTAGTCTTCTTTGTATAGTTCTCTTGAATATTTTGTATTGTAATATGCATCTGAAAGTCTTACACTTATATCCCATTGATTTTCTGCATTTTCTTTGTTTTCTAGTGTATCATATGTGTATGTATGTGTTTGACCATTTATTTCTAAGGTTACTTTGTCTACGTCTTTTTTAATGGCTAAGTCTGATTCTTCTCTTCTTTCTACACCTAGGTTTATGTAGTATGCATTTGGATATAGTATAGCTATTCCTGCTATTCCATTGCTGGCTAATAGTTTTGGTGTGTTTAACCATTTATATTGTTTGTCTATTAAAAATATTTCTGGTGTTGGGTACAAACCTGCTGCTCCATCTGCTGTAGTGTATGCGTCCATCATACAGTCTTCTACATATTGAGCCATTGATTCGTTTCCACCTATTAGGTTTCCAAATTCATCTATTACCCCTGCTGCTAATAGTTCTTCTTTTGTATATGATTTATTGTATCCTCTTACACCTACTCCTTGGTATGTTCCGTCTTTTGTTTTATAGTTTGCCGGTGCTGAGCCTATTTGTTCAAATCTAATGTTGTATTCTTTTCTTTCTGAGGTTACATCTTTTGCATTTGAATTTGTTTGCCAATTGCTGCCTCCCCAAGTGCTTGAATCTTCTAAGTTTACTGGTTGATAGTATTGGCCATTATATGTGAATTTTACATAGTATTGGTACATTGCATTTAGGTTTTTGAAGATGTATTCTCCATTTTCATCTGTTCTAGTGCTTGCAACTTCTCCTCCACCTGCTTGGTATAGTGTAACTAGCATATTTGGTATTCTTTTTTCGCTGGTTTCATAGGTTCCATTTGAAGTACTTTCTTTTCCTCCTTTGGCATCTTCCCATGCATAGCCACCTAGTTCCATTGAAAGGTCTATGTCTACATCTTTGCTTTCTATGTTATATGTTCTTTTTCCATTTTCTGCTATTGTTAAGGTTTGAGCACTTAAGCCTGCTTGTTCTGGCTCTTCTCCTTGCTTAATGTAGGGTTGACGAACTTGAATTTTCCATTCATATAAATCCTTTGTTTCATTATACCATATAGGTGTCTTTACTCTCCAATCTTCTACCCATCCTATGACATTTCTGTCTATTTCATTGTCATAAATTGGTTTCTGATATGGATCGCTTTTTTCTTCGCCTTTAACCATTGATTCATAACTAGCTTTAATACTTATTGATGTTGATGACATTATATATGGAAATTCTTCCATTGTACAATATCCATAATATTTATATATATCTGCAAGTGTATCTAATTGTGTAAAATCTATATTGCTTCCATTTATATGTTCAAACTCTGCACTTAAATTTATTTTTTTCTCATAATTTATCTTTTTCGCCTCAAATTTTATAAAAAACTTTTCACCAGCCTTTGGATAAGGTTTTTGCATTCCATTTGCACCTGGCACTTGTGTACCTTCTGATTCAAATATTATTTCAAAATCGTCATGTGTTTCATCATATAAAAGTTCCCCATTATTTATGCTTAAAGATTTTACATATGATATATCTTCTGCTGTATAGTCTGGGTAGTCTAAGGAAAATGGACCTACTATATAGCTTTGATTTTTTCTATCTGCTATTACTTGTGCTAAACTTGAATCTATAGACGCACTAAAGTCTTGTTGCACAAATTCTGCATATTTTTGTGCATTTTCATATAGTTTTCTTCCATTTGCTGTTCCTTTTTCACCTGGGTTTTGCCCTAAAGATAACCAATATGCTGTTTGCATATCATTTAGGCTATATTTTTTGCCATATTCTGAAGCTTCTCCATATGCATTTTCTAAAGAAGTTAATATATATGCTTTTTCATCATTTGAATATGAACCTGTTCCTACTTGTGTATATTTATCGTCTGCACCTTGTGCTGTTTCTAATACTACAAATTCAGGGCCATCAGTTGCTGTTATTCCTTTCTCAGTATAATCTCCATTGTCTACATCTGAACTATATTTACTTGGCCATATACTTTGAGATAAATTTTCAAATATTTCTTTCATATTTTGAGAGCTTTCTTGTATTGCTCTATCTGCTGCTTGTTTTGTTGAAGATTCTTCAGTTGAATATACTCCATCTACTCCCACCAATTCCTTAGGTAATTTACCCCAGAATATGAAATATCCTATTGCATCTTCTCCTCCTTCATAGTTAGTTGTAATCGTATAACTTATATGCTTGCTCGCACTTTCAGTTTTATCATCATATCTATCTCCTATATGTGTCTTTTTATCTTTGGTTTCTTTCTCTGCATATTCTTTATATTTTGCTACAACATCATTAAGTATATCCTTTACTTTTCTTCCAGTTACCTCTAAATTTACCCCTTGTATTACTGTATTTCCTGGTACTAAAAAGTGTTTTTCTGGGTCATAGTGACCATATCTTACATATGAGCCATGTTCTGCACAATATACTACCTCTCCACTTGCTGTAGCTTCCCAAGAGCCTTGCCTTGTCCAACTGTTCCTTGCACTTGGAAGTGTTACTGTTCTTTTTTCACTTCCATAATATTGTGGGAACATACCTGTTGGACCTGAAATATTTCTTGCTGGCATATTTGCCTCACTTGAACCCCATCTTTTATACACTTCATTATTTGTTTCTATTACATCATCTGCTAACGATGTATATTTTATTGAATAGATAGACAATATGATTGCCATCAATATCAATATTTTCTTTAAAATTTTATTTTCCTTTAGTTTTTTCATATTATCTATCTCCTAACTTTATTTTATAACCCTTTTATTTACAATGTATGCTCCTATGCATACTCCTGCAAGTACTATTGTTGCTACTATAATTGCTGTTATTATAATTGCTTCCCCTGTTTTTACTGTAATTAATACATCTGCATATGAAATGTCGTCTTCACTGCTTACTTTGTTGCCTGTTACAGAATCTATATCTTCTATTCCTTTTTCGTTATATGCCTCATATATTTCGGCTGTGTTGTTGTATACTCCTAAATTGTTTTGCGTCATTTTCTTGGTTAATAGAAGTGTTACTTCTTTGCTTTCTCCCGGATTTATTAGTGTGTTTGCTAAACTTGAATTGTATAAGTTTCCATCTCCATTTGTGTACCAAGTGCTATTTAGTTCTGAATTGAATTTCATTTCACTTGGCATGTAGTCTACTATTTTCTTTACATATCCTGGTATTGCACCTTCGTTTGTTACTTTTATTTTGTATTCTACTATTATGCTTGTATTTTCTATGGTTTTTCCTACTAATTCTTTTTTAGCAAGTTTTGCGTCTTTGTATTCATATACGCTGGTTTCGTTTCCTGTTTGTACTGTTATTTTTGTTACTGTTTTGTCTAGTTTTAAATCAAATTTTGGATTTTCTACTAAACCTAAGTCTATGTTGTATATGTTGTTTTCTGCTACATTTATTTCTTCTGTTATTGCAGCTAGCCTTGTTACTCCATTTAGTGTAATTTTTGTGTCTATTCCATCTGAATTTAAACTTTCGTCTACTCCTTGTTTTTGGTAAGTAGTTGCACTATAGTTTGCTGTATTATATAAGAAGATTACTGTATATTTTCCTTTTGGAATTTTTGTAAAGCTATAGTTTCCTTCACTACTTGTTACTGTTTTTAGTATGTTGTTTTCTTCGTCTTTTGCTAAATCTCCTGTTTGATTGTTAAATAGTAAAACTTCCACATCTCCTAGCTTGTTTTCTTTTTCATCTTTTATTCCGTCTTTGTTTTCATCTTTCCATACTTGTCCCATTATTCTTTTAGTTTGACCATTTTCTCCTCCATCATCTATGTTGCTGTAGTCAAATTTTTCTATAAGATGTGTGTATGTGTTAGATTCTATTTTGCCTATTTCTTCTGCCTCTAGTGTTAGTTTATTTGAAACTTTTTTGCTTTCTTCTAGTGGCTTTGCTGCTACGTTTACTTCTAAAGTTATAGTTTCTTTTCCACTAATGCTTGTATTTATGCTATTTTTGTATGAACTTTGAGTTTCCCCATTTGCTCTTTTTAGTAAAATACTGTTTAGTGTAAGTTCTTCTGGCAATATGTCTGTTAATTTTACATTATACATATCTATGCTTGATAAGTTTTGTATTGTAAATATGTATTTTAGGTCTTCATATGCTGTTATGCTTGCGTTTTGTGGTATGTTTGAAGTTTGTATTATTTTGAAGCCTATTTTGCTTATTTGTATTTCTTCTGTTTCTACTTCTTGTTTTCTTGCATTTTTGCCTGATATGCTTACATTAAGTTTTACGGTTTTGTCATATTCGTTTTGCTCTAAGTTTGAGGTTTTTACACTTAGGTTTATTAGTTTTTTGTTTCTTCCGCTTACTGTTCCTAGTTCAATTGTTAGCTTTCTTGTATTTTTGTTATAACTACATATTACATTGTTTGTTATGTCTGTTTTTGCTTTGTTTATTTGGTCTTCTATTTTTACGCTTTCATATTCTATTCCTTCTGGAATTTGTATTTCTAGTACTGTTTCTTCTCTTTCTTCTTGTGTGCTAGATGACATTACTTCCATATAATATGAAAAACTTTCTCCTTCTTTTAGTGTTTCTCTGTCTTTTAGAACTGTTGGCGTTACTATGTAATATGTTTTTGCTATTATATTTTTTACTGTATTTGTTTCTGTTTGTTTTGGAACACTATCTGTTTTTACTGTAAATTTGATTTCTACATTTTGTTTGTCTTCTATGATAGTTGTTACTTTCATTAGTATTTTCTTTTCTACTTTTCCGCCTTCAGGTATGTTTCCTATATTTAGGTTTATTTCTTTTCCTTCTGTTGCTGTTGTTTTGTAGCCTGTGTTTGTGCTTTCGTCTTCTACTATATAGTTTAAACCTGTTGGAACTGTAGTGGTTGCTATTACATTTTCTGCTACTTCTGTTCCTGTGTTTTCTACAGTTAATGCATATTCTATTATTTTGCCTGTTATTATTTCTTCTGTTTCTGGTTTATTTGACTCTAGGCTTGCTTTTAAGATAACTCCTTTTCCTGTAATTATTCCTATGGTTGCTGAAACTGTTTTATCTTGAATTGTACCTGTTTCTAGGTTGTTATTAAAATATACTGTGTAATTTTCATTTGCTGTTTGGTTGTAGTCTAAGTTTGCTGGCAATTGTGCTTCATATGTAAAGTCTATTGCTTCTGCTGTGTTCATTCGGTAGTCTTTTAATATTATTAAATATGATTTTACTTTGCTTAGGTCTGCTGGTGTTTTTGTCCAACCATTTGCTTGTTTACTTAAATCTTTATCTGCATTTGCATTTTCTGTGTAGTATATTTCTACTTTGCTATTATCTTTGCTGCTTACTGTTATTCCACTTGTAAGTGGCATTTCTATATTTGAACCTAATTCAGTATTTTCTTTTGATGCTATTCTTCCTAATATACTTATTCCATCTATTGTATTGTTGTAGTTGTTTATTACTGTCATTTCATATTTTACGTTTCTTGCTGCTGACATGGTTTCTACTGTTACTGTTTTTCCTTCTCCACTTATTGCTGTTATTTTTTCTGCATTTTCTTTATAGTTGCTTATTGTACTTGTGGTTACTACTCCTGTTGGAGCTACAAAGTTTATAGAGGTTTCTACTTTATTTGTTTCTGCTGTACTTTCGTTGGTGTATTCCATTTCTATTTTTTCTTGTTTGTTAGCTGTTAATTTATTTACTGTTAAATCTGCTGTTATTACTACGTTTACACCTTTTGATACTGCTCCTAAGTTATAGTTAGTTTGCATTCCTTCTAGTTCTATTTTTATTATTTTGCTGCCTTGTTCTTCTTCTACTTTGCTATTTTTTAATGTTAGTTTTGAGCCTTCTGTTTCAAATAGTACTTCTACATTTTTTATATTTATTTCTTCTATTTCTTTTGGTAGTTTTATTTTTAATGTTGGATTTTTATATAAGTTACATTCTAATGTGTTTGTTTCTAGTATTCCTGTTATTTTTACGTTTTCGTTTGTTACTATTGTTGATAATTGGCTTGGCTCCATTTCTATTTGTGCTTTTGAGGTTGGTTCTATTAGAGTTATTTCTTTTGCTATACTTCCTTGTGATACTGTTGCCTCTCCTTTTAGTCCTTGTGCTTCTATACTTGTTTCTATTTTTGTAAAGTTTTTTGCTTGTGCTTTGCTATATGTAATTTCTCCTATTTGTTTTGTTACTTCTATTTCTAGCTTTCCTTCGGTTTTAGGGGTGCTTGTTTCTATTTTTATGCTTCCTAATTTTGAACCTGCTATGTTTACTATATAATTTCCGTTTTCATCTACATTCGCGTTTTTGTTTATTGTTCCTATTAATGTTGTTCCATTATATATTTTTATTGTTCCTTCACTGCCTAATATTTTTTCGAAGTTTGTTTTTGCTATTTTTATTTCTTTTATTATTCCTTGTGTTTCTACTTTGCTTCCGTCTTGTGCTACAAAGTTATCTTTGTTTACTTGCATTTGTAATTTATCTACTACTTGTGTTTCGCCTACTTTTAGTATGCTTGCATTTGCTACTATTTTTTGTGTATAGTCTGTTTCCTTTTTGTCTGTGGTTTCGTAGTTTGCATACATTTGTCCTTTACTAATACTGTCGTTTTGGTTTTTTATTTCAAAATCTACTAAATTTCCTACTTGCTCTTTTAAAGTTACTTGAGCAGATTTTCTTCTTGTAGCTTTTGTAATGCTTGCTTCGTACACTGAAATTTGGCTACTTATTTCTACTGGAACATTAATAGCTTCTGTAACTTCTTGCTTGTAAATAAGTGTTACTACAAATTCGTCTTTTACTCCTTTTTTCCAGCTTACTTCGCCATTCGCATTTGCATCATTTGAAACTGTAATTGTTAGTTTACCTGTGCTTTTATCGTAATTGTAATTTGAAGCAGTAAAACTTTTTGCTGAATTTTCTCCATTTGTTGCTTCAGTATTTACACCATACACTTTTACTTCTTCTGGTGCTTGTCCATTTATATTTGGAATTGTAAGTTCTACTTTATCTTCTTTTACTGGTAATGTATTGTCTTTTAAATATGACTCTATATTCATTTGTAAAATTGTTTCTTTTTGGCCATTAACTACTATAGGCATAAATTTTAAAATACTAGCATTTAACTCAGCATATTTTTCTGCTGTCCATGCTAAATTAACAGTAACATCCTTTTTAGCTTGTTTTTCATTTCCGTTACCATCTACATATGTTCCTGTGAATTTTACAGTATTTTCCTTGTATATTTCAGATAATGAAATTGTGTTATTTATTCCTTTCATTTCTATTGGAATTGCTAATTCTACTGTATTTCCATTTAATATTTGGTTAAAATATATTTTATTATTTTCTATTTTTGATATTTCTTTTGCAGTAAATCCTTCTGTTACTTTAAAGTTTGGATTATTTAAATCTACTACAATATTTTTTAAATATCCTGTGTTACT
>ERZ779869.3623-NODE-3623-length-11721-cov-2.332590_pt1 | contig 11721 bp, 7 predicted proteins | sample MGYA00511557_ERZ779869 | MGnify/ENA primary metagenome ERZ779869 (study PRJEB29588, sample SAMEA2154620) | human gut metagenome | biome: human gut; feature: human-associated habitat; material: faeces | place: Denmark | collected 2008/2010 ...
GGTAAAAGATATGATTTCTGCCGCTTACGAGCGAGCCAAACAGTTATTGAGCGATCACAGGGAACAACACCGTCAAGTGGCGGAATTATTGATCGAACGAGAAGTTATCTTTAGTGATGACTTGGAGAACATTCTAGGGAAACGTCCGTGGACAGAGGAAGAGGAAACACAACAACCGGAAGAATTGTAGCGGCAAGGCGGAAGGATTCCCGACAGGAAAAAACAGTATAAACTTAAAACCGAGGACTATGGAAAATTGGGTATCTGTTTTCACAACAACGCAAGAACTCGATGCAGGAATCGTGAAAGATTTGCTGGACGAGGCGGGATTTCCTGCCGTAATTTTGAATCAAAAAGATTCTTGTCAACTAGTTTTCTATAATTTTTACCTAAAATTAAAAATTAAAAGATAATCACCTACTACACAACACGAAAAGCAGAATCGATTCGTCTTGCAGCTCATCCCGCAAGAACTTCAATGCCCGAGACATATGCTTCTTGATCGTGTTAATGCTCACATCTAGTTCATCTGCAACCTCCTGATATTTTTTCTCCTCCACCACACATTTCAAGAAAACCTCTCGTTGTTTATCCGGCAACAAAGCCAATTTTTCTTCCACACGAGCAAAACGCTCATCATACTCGGCCAATTCATCTGAAGCCGCCTCCAACAACTGGCTCACCTCCCGTTCGTTCATCTCCACCACTCGCAGATGCCTCAAATAATTCAACGCATAATTCTGTGCTAACGTGAATAAATAAGATTTCGCAGAATAAGATAAATCCAACCGTTTCCGGTTATTCCAAAACGTCAGAAAAGTATCGTGAACAATATCTTTAGCCACTTCCTCATCCCTCACGTAGCCATACACAAATCCCACAAGATTCCCATAATGCAAATCAAATAATTCCTCAAAAGCCCTATGCTCCAAAAAATCTTTCGACATATTACCTTTATTCACGACATCTTACCTGCAAAAATAAACTATTTATCGTGTTATGCAATAACCTCGAAAACATTTAATAAAAAAGAGGCTACCCTGAAAGGATAACCTCTATAAACATTCATTTAAACACAATTCGTTACTTGTCAAACAACTCTATCAACTTCGTATCCAACCATCCCCCCGCGAACATTGGTCAAGATAATCTTACCTTGAGGATCGATCAGGAAATCACAATTTATTTCTTATTATACTTTTCCAAAAGAGGAACAATCACATCTTTTTCAGATGGACGAGGAGCCGAAGCCGATATAATATTGAAATCTTTATCGATCAACAAGAAACGAGGAATTCCAGTGATATCCCATCCCGTCCGTACCAACGGATCAGTAGAAAACAACTCCAACACCTTCCCATGATCAGCATCTCCTTTTAATTTATTCAACCACACCTCCGTGTTATCATCTAAAGAAATACCAACGAATTGAATATTCGGGAACTGCTTACTCAATTCATTAAAATAAGGCATCTCTCCCAAACAAGGCATACACCACGTTGCCCAAAAATCCACGAATAGAACTTTACCTTTATAATCACTCAGTTTACCTTTCTTCCCATCCATATTCACAACCACAAAATCAATTGCAGGACGCCCCTCCATTAATTTTGCCCGTTTCTCCAACCTCCCTAAAAAAGCTTGTTTAAAATCTGCATTTTTCAACTTAGAACCAAAAGCATACAATTCATCATAAAGAGCTTTTGTCATCTCTTCATCCATACGCTCCCCGGTCACGTAAGCATCATTTAACTCCTTCAACCGTTGAGACTTCGAAAAATCAAAGATCGACGCATCCATCTCATAACAACTCAACAACACATCTCTCACCACGGCCACATCCAAATACTTATCCTTGGCAGAAATCTCTTTTAATAACGGATTTATATATTCTCGAATAGACTTATTAAACTCATTCGCAATTTTTTCTCCCTCTTCCCTCGTTTTACAATCTTCTAAAAGATCTGAATACCACAAATATGCCATATAACTGTTTGCCACATCTGCTTTAATCCGCATCATTTCCAATTCCACGAACTCCTTGCTCGCATTCGGCAATGCCTTCAATTCTTTTTCCCGTTGAGCGGCCCGATCATCAATATATTTTTTCGTCTCTTCGAAACTGCCTTTCACGTTCCGACCGGCCTCCAAAAACGAACCCGCTTTCGGGAATAAACGTCCTTTCAAATAAGTATTCACGTCAGCACCTTGTCCCTTAAACCAACTTTGCGGTTGTGATGTTCCTAAATTCACCTCCATATCATCCCCCGGAGTCAAATACAATGTATTCCTTCCCACTTGAAAATAAGTCGGTTTTTCCAACGGCACCACCAAATCAAAAGTTCCGTCATCATTTACCGGAATACGGATTGCATTTATATCCGAAACATCACCTACGGCCCCCGCCAATTCCATTTTTACATTGTTACTCCCGAATTCTTTCAACGAACCGTGTAAACGAGCGAACTTCGGACCCGCACAAGCACTTAAGCCTAGAAGAAGAAGTGCTACCATCATCATTAAATTTTTCCTCATACAGTAATTTTTATTAATTTAATTATCAACAAGACAAAAGGAAAGTCTATGCCTGCTCCCCCGAAGAGGATTAGCAGGCACATCATCATATAAAACTTGTCCCCTATCCTACAAGAACAAAATATCTTTCACATCGCCAAAATCAGTATAAACTTGAGTCGCCGGATAGTTCTCGCTATCAGTCCCAATACCTCCGGTTACAGAAAGATTCAGTACGACAAAATCACATTTCCCATTCCCCATGTCAAAAACAATCCCTAGACTACGATTAGGATCAAATTCATAATTCGTAAAATCCAAATAACTCGTGTTAATCTTGGCCTTTTTGGCAAATTTCATCATCGTTACTTTTCCTCCCGAGTGCGTGTACACCGGAGTCGCTTTTCCCCCACTCTGTTTAAAATCCAAACGATAAACCACGTTTCCTACCGTGTAAAATAAAATACCGCTATACGACATAGTAGAAGCGAAACGACTATTTTCATCCATTCCCTCAGGTAACTTTAGCTTATAGTAGCCGGCAAAAGCTGGATGTCCATCAACAGTCGAAACCATCCCGTCCATATTAAATTCATACACGAAACAACTATCTTGACCTTTTATGGAAACACTGTTAGCATAAAAACCACGACTATTATTAGGATCAAACTCGTAACCAGCCCCTACCCAAAGAACTTTTTGATCAACAGGCAAATTATTCACATCAACATCTGTCATGTTATTTTCCCGTTTCGGAACAGGATTAATTCTATAATTAGATGGATTCTCATCCGTCGGATTAAAACGATTAGGATCTCCCGTAGTTGATCGACTTTGATTTTGATAGAAACAGAAGCGATGCCCAACCTCGTCATACAGCATCGTGCCAAACCCTGCTTTAGATGCATACTTTATCCGTATATTATCTCCCAAATCCGTAGCTATATTTGCTTTATACAGTTTCATTGCCGCCGGGCTCTGGAACAAAACTCCATCCGATAGACAAACAGCTCCCCACGAAGCCTCCCCATCAATCAACTTCACGTTAGAATAATTAAAACGACTTTGATCTGATGAGTACACCATTTTAGTCAACGAACTCATTAACTCAAACTTCTTCCACTGACACATAACGCCTGACTCCTCCGGTTTATCCGTGATAACAGAAAACAAATTAAACATCTCCCCCCTGCCATATGGATAATAATAAGTAATATAATTGCCCAAACATTGAGCCATCCCCTCTAAATGTTTTCCCGTCTCCTTATAATAAGCGTCTTGTGTTTTCAATATACTATTTCCCATATATTCAACGGCACCCAATGCCGCATGTCCATTCTCATTATGCAGAATCATCCACGCCCCATCATACGGTTTTACAAGTTTTATCCTCACATTAAAAGGATAATTAATTTCTGTCAACTTATCGTACACGTTCAATCTGAAATAATGTTCGTACTCCAAATCCGGATCATCCGGAACAATATGGAATCGTAATGTATCAATTCGGCTAATCGTATCGCAATTACCATGTCCCTCAATAAACTCATTAATCACGGAATGCAACCACATAAACTCCAAATTATCTTTATTCTTTTGCAAAGATTGACTTAACTCGGGTATGATACACACGGTCGTATCCCCATCCAAACGATACGAATAAACATCATCCAAATGAACTGTAATCGTATTGATTTCCTCGTAATCATAATTTCCTTTATCGTCATAACAAGCCGTTAAAAGAAAAACAATCAAAATATAGAATACCTGTTTCATAACTTTCATCATTAATTACATTATCACATCATCTCGGATAAATCTGGAAATTCAATCCATTCACCTGTATTCTCATCCAGCAAAGGCGGATTAGCAGGATCTGCCTTATACTCTTCCAGTGATTCATACAACACATTCCCCATAAGAGCTTCAAAAAAACTATCTTCATTATAATACCAGTCCATGAAACTCACACATCCTAACATCGTTATCATATAACGCATTTTTGTTTCACTCCACTCCCCGAAAAAGAACACCGGTTCATATTCCCAATCCTCTTGCGTAATTCCCCATAATTCCATGGAAACCTTATCCTCTGCCTTCAAATTAAACACCTGTCTTTCCCGCGTTCCAGCTTCAAAATCCGATTGCGAATAATCAAAAATCAATTTCGTCGTGTAAATAACATTTTTTATTGCCGGACGTTTTATAATCACACTAAACGTAGCAACAGCCGTATCCGCCGGGACATAATACTCTTCCGGGAAAATCACCTCCAAGGCATTTTCTGTGGAAGCCTCAGACTTCAACACCACTTTCCGTGGGTAATTCACAATCTCTCCCATTATCTTTACCCCTACAATCACCGTATCTTGCAACAAAGAATCTCCTTGGACGTTCATTCCGAAATTCCTTTCCCATTCCAAGTATTTCTCGTCATCACTCCAATAATATTTTCTCCCATTCAAATATCGTCCCCTAAAATTAATCTCGCCACCTTCCCCGAATTCCACCATATCATATTTTTCGCAACCCGAGAAAAATGCAAGTAAAATCATCAGCACCCATATATTTATACTCCTTTTCATAAGATTATTCATTTTACGTTATAATCATCATTCATCGCATCAATTAGCCATTCCGAATAACTCTTCATTTTCCGGCCAAGTGAACATATAATTTTTCTCAACCATCCTTTCTACCGGACAATGCAAGAAAGTCGTATAACCATGCCGCTTGTAAAAAAAGAATAATTGACCTTCCCCATAGAACTCCTTACGATACTCTTTCTCGATCTCGTTCAAACGTGTAGCTTCCGTAAAACCTGTAGGATCAACACCCCTAGCCTCACGCACTTCATTTAAATAACTAGCAGCTGTTTGAACATCCGTTGTACTCTCTGCCAAAACGTAATACATCTCTGCCAAACGAATCAACACCACCGTTCCTTCCGTAGAAGACCACATGTTCTCTTGTTTATATTTCCGGGTTGTTATCCCATTTAAAGCAAAGTCAAAACTAACCCCTTCCCGTATTCTAAAATCATTCGTACCATCATGAGTGACATCAAACATCTCGTACAAAAAATTCATCGTTGAAACATAATAGGAACCGTTAGTTCCGAACTCCTCTTTCACCTGCAAATCAAAATCATCCACGTATATCGAAAACACAATCTCTTTCGAACGTTGCAAATCAGCAACATCGGCAACGAAATCAAATTGTTTACTATCAATCACCTGTTTCGCATAATTAGCAGCCTCAATTTTATTCCCCGCATACAAGTATACCCTAGCCAATAAAGCTTTCACCGCATACAAATTCATGCGTTTATGACGATAAACCAAGAAACGGTCACTTGTCATATTCTGCTCCTCGTACTCATCTTTCGGAAAATCAAAATTCAACGGATCAGTATTTGTCAATAATATTTCAGCTTGTTTCAAATCGGCAATAATACTATCTACCACGACGTTTGATGCCTGCATCTCTTTAGGCTCCCGGTTAAATACCGTCCGGTAAGCAATCCGTTTAGACGTAGGGTTCTGTTCGTATATAGGTCCATACATCCGCAACAAGTCAAAATGCAGAAATGCCCGTAAACCTAAAGCCTCCCCCTTAATAATCTCATAATAATTCTCCGTAGTAAAAACATCCCGATTCTTATCACAATAATACAGCAAATTATTCACGTTAGCGATAATATTATACATCTTACCCCATATCGTTGTCGTGTAACTTTCTGTCTTCGTTGAAGGGAACGTGTACCACAATTCATCTTGATAAGCTTCCACATTCGAAGGTTCATAACGCTGTCCTAAAATATCCAAAAAACCGTAACTCAAATTTTTAGCATACAAATCCTTGGATGCCATTTTAATATAGATCCCGGTCAAAGCCTCCTTAAAACCTATCTCCCGGCTAAAGACCTCTTCTTCCTCCACGGTCGTTTTGGGTTGTACGTCCAACCAATTCGAACAAGAAGAAAAAAACAATATACTCAAACAAACAATTATACATCTTTTCATACCCTATACATTTTAGAAAGTCACACTTAAAGACATGGAAGCCTGACGTGAGAATGGATATTCTATTCCCCGTTCCATTTTCACGGTTGAAAAACGACAAATATCCTCCATATAACAACCAATCGTTGCAGAACTAATCCCCACACGCTTCAACCAATCATATCTCGAGGCCTCCATCCGGTAGGATAAATTAATCGTGGTAAACGCAAACTCATTGTCATCCATCACGAAACGTGAACTCTCCTTTGTATCCTCCTTGTAAATGTCCCCGTTAATGGCCTTGAACAAAACTTGGTCCCCCGGTTTTTGCCAACGACTATATAAAGCTCGCCGATCAACATTTTTTCGTAAATTAGCATTCTCTACCTTATCTATCAACGTTTGGTTAAACACTTGCCCACCCCAACGATATTGTCCGGCAAGCGTCAAACTAAAACCTTTATAAGTAAAAGTCGTTGATACGGCCCCTTGAAGCTTAGGTTCAGTATCTCCCACAGGAACTTGATCAGCCGAAGAATACAAATTAGTCAATTGTCCGTCTCGGGTTAAAAATACCTCTCGTCCCGTTTGAGGATCGATACCCATGGAGCGAACAGCCCAAATTGTAGTCTGTGAATAACCGTTTTCATAACGGGGTAAAGGACGTTTTTTACGTTTATCTTCTAAACTAATAGTATATAGATCTTCAACCTCATCAGCCATTTCCATCTGTTTCTCATTCATCACCTTCAACGCATTCGAAATCTTCTCGATCTTTGATTTATTGTGCGCACCATTCAATATGATATTCCAATACGCCTGCTTAGCCGGATTACTATATGGCATCAAACGCAAGGTCACCTCATACCCTTTATTGGAAATCTCTCCCAAATTTTCCTTCATCGTAGAAAAACCCACCGAGGGTGCCATAGAATAATCCAATAAAGTATTTTTCGTATATTTCTCATAATATTCAAACCTGGCACTCACGACATTACGTAACACAGAAAAATCCAACGACACATTATAATTTTTCGTCTGCTGCCACTTCAAGTCAGGATTTCCCAAACCGTATATCTCCGTCCCCACAACATCCGAACTTTTGTACGTCTTCATCAAATTTTTATACGTGTACATTTGTAAGGACTGATAAGGAGTAAAACCTTGTGATCCCGTGATACCATAAGTTCCTCGTAAAATCAATTCTTCGAAAATCCCCAAATTTCTGATAAATGTCTCCCGGTCTGCATTCCAACGCAAACCGACAGACCAGAAAGGGGCATAACGATTATTTTTACCGAATTCCGAAGAAGCATTTATACTCATACTATAATCAAGAGCATACCGTTGCTTGTAAGAATAATTCAATGTCATCATAAAAGCCAAAGCCCGAGCGACATTCTCACTACCCTCCGTATCTTCAAACTCGGTTCCCATATGCACTTCACTCAACTTATCATTCGGGAACCCCATCATGGAAAACGTGGTGGTCTTCGTAGAGCTTTCGTTTATGCTATAACGAGCATACGCTGCCAGCAAATGATCACCAAATGCTTTATTGTACGCCCCGGATAAACTGAGACGATAAGAACTTCCCTCCTTCTTGGTCCAATCGTATGACCCTTTCTTAGCAGGATCCGATTCTTGATAAAAATCATTATGCTGAGCTGATTTGAAAACCTCTACAGTCCCATCTTTCCATGTTAATGTAAAATCCAAACTTAAACGCAAATTATCTATCGGTACATATTCCACCTTCAACGCTTCTCGAAGCTCAAAATCCCGACTCTCGTCCTTCGACTCAAATTGTTTATTCCAAAGTGGATTTAATGTTGGAGTTCCATAGTAAGCCACAATATCATCAAAATCATCTCCCGTACGATTATCATCCAATAATTGTCGAATATTCCCATGACTATCCGTCTTTCGATAATAAGGGTTTACTCTAGCATACTCCTGAAAACTCCCGTAAGGAGAAGTTCTCGCCCCGTCAGAATAATCCACTGATAGAGAATTATTAATTAATATCTTATTCGAACGATAATTCAAATCAACTTTCCCCGTCTTCGTATTCAGATCCGACTCCTTCATCACTCCGGGTGCCCATTTAGCTCCCAAATAAATTTTATAGCGTAACATCCGGTCTCCCCCTTCAACGGTCAATCCATGCCGATGGGAAAAAGAAGTTTGCACCGGTTCCGCAAGCCAATATGTATTCACTCCTCTCAACACCTCTTGTCGAAGATTATTATAATAATTCATTAATCCCAAATCATCTTTATTAGAATAATATCCCGCCATTTCCTCAATCCGCAACTTCTCTTCCGCATTCATCAAATCATAAACGCTCAAATCCGGCCATTGTAATTCATAATTTCCATTATATGTAAACCGTAACTTCCCAGGTGCAGGAGCTTTTGTCTCCACGACTACCACCCCATTGGCAGCCTCCGAACCATAAATAACCGTAGCTGCAGCATCCTTCAGCAATGTAATTGACTCCACTTGTTCCGGATCAAGATCCATGATCGTTGTTGCATCCACGCCAATCACACCATCCAACACGAACAATGGTTGATTCGGACGAGTATTTACATCCCCACGCAACACAACCACATCATCACTCTGGTAATTTCCTATACTTGCCTGACCGCGCATCTGAAAATCAGGAATAGCATTCGGATTCGACCCCGTCAGATTACTCGTATTCATTTTAAACCCCGGATCCAGCATTTGTAATGCTTTTAGCACGTTACCCGATGTCATACGTTTTAGCTCTTCCCCTGAAACTTGTGTCGCCGACCCCGTAAACCCCTCCTTCTTACGAGTAAAAATACCCGTCACCACCACATCCTCCAGACTTTCCGTCTGCTCCTCCATCACCACCTTCAAATCCTTCTTTCCGGCCAACACCTCTTTATCCTTAATATCTGCCAGTTTCACCTTTTGCGTCACCATTCCCACGAAACGGAAAACCACTATCACATCTTTCAACTCTTTCGGTAAAGGCAAACTAAACTTTCCATCCACATCCGTGGCACACCCCACGGTAGTACCCTCTATAAGAACGGTTACACCCGGTAAAGGAGCCCCGCCTTTATCCACCACTTGTCCCTTCATCAGAACAGTTTTCTCTTCCTCCTTGGCAACAACTGCTTTCGGGGTAATCACGATCAAATTATCCACCAGTCGATAACCGAATCCCTCACCGAAAATAACCTGTACAAGTTCACCCAACGTTGCTTGATTCAGATTCACGGAAATCTTTCTCGTCACGTCCACCTCTTTTTTGCTAAAAAAGAAGTCCTGTTTTAACTGCTTTTCGACTTCCAAAATCACCTGCTCGACAGTAGCGTCTTTTAATTTCAAACTAACTGATGCATTCTGACTTCGAACCTCTGCCGAAAGGTGCGTCAGTCCTATCAGCATGAATAAAATCACTATCTTCATCACTCGAAATAGGTTAAAAAGTTTCCTGAATGTGCTGTTCATGCACACACCTCGTTTTTTTTTCATAACTTTGTAATTGAATTAATACTTGAATTCTCTTCGGAGAATGAACACGGGGGTTGTTAGCGGCAATCCCCGTTTTTCTTTCCTAACGTTTTATAATAGTTATCACTTTTCCTTTTACGTCAAAATCGACATTTGTCGTTGCTTTGATCACGGACAACACTTTATCCAAATCCATATCCCGCTTAATCACGCCTCGGAATTCGTAATCTTTCAGTTCCGAATTCTGGTAGAACACCTCGAAATCATACCAACGCTGCAACTGGCGCATGATCAAATCCAGCGTCATCGCCCGGAACACGAACCGTCCCTCCCTCCACGCCACGTATGGCTCCACATCCACCTTTCTCACGGTCAATAGTCCCGACTGCACATTCATCACGCTCTGCATCCCCGGTTTCAGAATCTCTTCCTGCTTGTTCTTCATAGATGACACCCGAACCGATCCGTTCACCAGCGTCGTGTAGATCTGCCCGTCATCACCATAAGTGTTCACGTTAAACGATGTTCCCAGAACAGTCACTTCCGCCCCGTTCATTCGAACGATAAAAGGACGCAAGCTATCTTTATGTACCTCGAAATAGGCCTCTCCTTTCAAAAAAACTTCTCTCTTTCGCGAGGTAAAGCGCGTAGGATAACGTAACTCCGAGGCGGCATTCAGATATACCTGCGTTCCATCGCTCAATAACAAACGGTATTCAGCTCCGACAGGAACGATCAAGGTGTTATATTCCGGTGTCTCCGGCAGCACCTCATCGTCGGCAGTATATTTTAAAAGGTTAGAATCACAAACCACCGCCGCTTGTTGTACATCCGAAATCCGTACCGGAACTGTAGTCCGGGAGGAAAGATTTACGTACTCCCCATTCGACAACTCCAGCCGAACCGTATTCGGCATTATACCGGCCAAATCCGAATCTTCACCGGACAGTTCCGGTTTTGTGCCGCTGAACTGCCAGACTAAAGTCAAACCGGCAAGCAGAAATACAGCCGCAGCGATCCCGGCCAACTTCCTGTAAAAGATGATTTTCCTTTTCCTGAGCGATCTTAAACAACGACCTGCAATCCGGCGATAAGCTCCATTCCGGTCCGGCCCCCCCAAGTCGCGAAAAGCCTGTCCACTATCCCAAAAACATTGTAATAACTTATACAATCGGCGATTTTCTTCAGAACAGTCCAGCCAATTCTGCAATTCGTCGTCCTCCTCCTTCGTCAGCTTTTCTCCACTCAGGCGGGAAGCCACAATTTCATATAATCGTTCCTCGGTCATGTTACTCATTTTCATTAATAGCACCGACAAAACGATTTTGTGTGACAATATTTCTCATTTTTTTGATGAAATTTATTATTTAATGAAAATTTCTGCTCTCCCAGGCTTTACTAAGTCTCTTTTATTTTCACCTATCACAGACTTCCTTTTTACTCTGCCGACAGGTCCATTTGGTCATATTCGACAATTTTTCTATCTTGCACCACATTTGAAGCTTGGGTAAGATGGATGAAAAAAGAATATTAGAAAGCCTGAAAAAGGAAGACCGTTCAGCTTTCCGGGAATTGTTCGACGCTTACTATGATGCCTTAATTTTATTTGCCAATCATCTGTTAAATAATGCAGAAGCTGCAGAAGATGTCGTTCAGGATTGTTTTGTAGATTTTTGGATCAGTCGCCGGTTCGAACATCTCGACGGTG
>ERZ779869.3629-NODE-3629-length-11710-cov-5.799142_pt1 | contig 11710 bp, 6 predicted proteins | sample MGYA00511557_ERZ779869 | MGnify/ENA primary metagenome ERZ779869 (study PRJEB29588, sample SAMEA2154620) | human gut metagenome | biome: human gut; feature: human-associated habitat; material: faeces | place: Denmark | collected 2008/2010 ...
CACAAAACAAGTCTCATATGAACTCCATGCCCTTCAGGCAATTAAAATCTTTTTTTAAGATTTTAATTGGAGTTCAGTATCAGGTTTCCGGAAACAGCGCTTTCTGTTATCCTTGCCATTCGCTCTGCGGGTAACAGTCCGGAAGCAGCACATCTCCGGCGTGACTTGCCCACAGAATACTGACAGCGATATCAGCCGCAGGCTACTTCCTGATTCAATGGCAGTTCCAGCAGTTCAGGGTGTGTGAGCAGATGCTGTATGATCTTGAGCGAACGGGCAAAGTAGAAGCCGTCCGCAATGCGTTCGTCCAGTGTGAAACCGATATCCACCACATCCCGCACCTCGCGGCTGCCGTCCCCGGCGATCTTCTCACTCTTGCGGATGGTGCCGATGGCTGCCATAATGGAGCTTGAGCCGTAATTGTTGAGATGATGGTAGACGCTCGGGCATTTGATGCTGCCAAGATTGGTGAGGAAGACGGTGGCAAAGTTCGGGTCATCCTGCCGCAGGAAGTCGGGCACCTTGCCAAAGAAGTCCAGTGTCTTGATGATCCAGATGACAAATGCCAGAACCGGACGCGGCAGCTTTTTGAGCACGTCCATCGCGCCATTCACACCGTCGTTCTTTTCCGTGCGGGCCTTGTGAACCTTGCCGACGACCCGGTGCGTCACCTCGGTGAGCGTCCAGTCTTCCGGCGCGGAGATGACCACGAGGGACTCCTCGCTGTGATCCTCGAAGCGTTTCTTGGCTACGAAGCCAAGGGTAATTTCGTCGCGCTGGTAAAAACGCCGGCCGGAGATGAAGCTGTTGAGCTGCGGGCGAAGATATATCGTTTTTGCGACAGCCATAAGAATGCAGTGAAAAAGCGTGGCGCGGTATTCTTCCTCGCCCTCGTTCTTCCGTGCGATGTAGCGAAGCGCCTCTGTCACGTCGAATTCCATGTTGACGTAGACCTCGGCATCCGTGCGGTGGTTCATCAGATGCGGCAAAATGACATGAAGCGAATCCATATCGCGGATCCAGCGGGCGTCTTTCCGGTCGCCCCAGCGTTTCTTTGTCGTGTTGCTCATAGTGTGTCCTCTTTTCTTTCTTTTTTCGGGCCGAAGCCCCTGAAGATATCCTGCGCACCCTCATACGCAGAAATCTTCAGATAACCTATGCAATCATTACTTCCTTAAGTAATGGAAAGCCCCATGCCGGTTTTGCGGGTCAGTTCCCGGCTTTCGGGCGGTGTGCTTTTTCAACCTCTTCCTTCAGCGCGGCAGCAGATTTTGTTCCATAATCCCCCTTCCCTGAAAAGTTCCAAAATCGTGATCCATGATACTACGATTTTGGAAAGGATGCAAGAGGTTTCCTCGCGCATTCCGGAAAATGGAAAATGCGGTATATGGAGAGCAGGTGCCGATAAAAACACATGGCCTTTCCTTTTCTCGAAAAAATGGTATCATATTCCTACGTCCGCCGCTGGTACTTCGACCCGAAGACCAATCGGGACATTTATCTGGAATATGAAAGCTATGTTACGGACTGCACCGATATGGAAGATGTGCTTCAAATGCTTATCGGCACCGGAGGAAACCCGGTAACCGTCCACGGCTGCACGGGAGCGGCATTACAGAATGGCGAAAGCGCCGCAGTAGTATGGCTGATCGGCACCCCTGAGAAAGGAATCTCGTTCCGGTTGTCCAGCAGCAGTTTCACCGCAGAGGCGCTTCTGCAAATTGCGGAAAGTGTGCAGCTGCAATAGCGATTCCCCAAACCGCATTCACCGGGGCTTAAGACATAGTCTCAGCACCCCCATCCGTTCCGCGGGAAGCGGAATGGATGGGGCTGTTTGTCTACGTGAGACTGCTTTTTTGTTTCATCACAGCATATGCGCCGGAAAAAGTCGATGTCGGCGTTTTTTGGACCTCGTTTCTGGAAAAATTTTTCCGATTCGACGAGAAAAACAGTTGCGCTTATCCCAGCTGTATGTTATACTGGTGGTGCATATACCATCCCGGAATGGCGCTGACCATGCGTTCCCCGCGGAGTACGGGAAACGCGCAGAACTGAAAGGAACGGAACAGCTATGAAGAAACGACTGCTCAGCATCCTGCTCGTGTTTGTCATAGTGCTCTCCACGCTGCCCATCCCGGCCTTTGCCGAGGACGGCGGGGAAGCAGCCCCCACATGCATCTGCGAAACGGCCTGCAGGTCGGAAGACATGAACGAAGACTGCCCAGTGTGCGGCGCGGAAGGTGCGCACCTGCACGACTGCGCCAAGTACGTCGAGGGCGCGGAGAATCCGGCGGAGACCACCACTCCCACCGCCGAACTGGTGAATGTCGGGGAAACCGAAGCCACCACTGCGCCCGTCGTTCCCGAGACTGAAAAGGACGAGACTCAGCCGGAGAGCGAAAATGATGCCGAAAGCATTGAGGGCGGCGAAGAGACTCTTCCCGAAGATGCGCCGGATACGCTCGCGTTGGACGCGGAAAATCTCATCAGCGTGCAAAGCGGCGAAACCATGTCGGACGAATTGTATGATTCGCTGTCCTATGCCACATTCACGCTGTCCGCAAGCGAGTACCAGTGCGGCGAGGCGGGGCATACCGGCTCCATAACGGATATATGCCTGAACAGCGTTGACCTGTCGGACTGGGATGCAAACCGGAAAATCAAGGTGAATTTTGATATTTCCTTCCAATGTGATACGCCGGGCTGCCCGCGCGGGAAGGAGATGAACCGGTATAACAAGACAAGAACCTTTACCGACTCGGATTCCTGCCACACGCCGGTCTCCGCCACTGCCAATTACAGGAAGGCATGCAGCAGCAATAACAATGATCTAATCGTGCTGACCCTGACCTCCAACAAGAGCATCGCCTACAAGGAATACTTTCCGAAAAAGGAAGCCACCTGCACCGAGGCGGGCTATGAATCCTACTGGATGTGCGGCAGCGATGTGGACAGCAACAAGTGCCGGAAGATATTCTCGGATGAGGACTGCACAAAGGAGCTTGCCGCGCCCATCGCGATTCCCGCGAAGGGACACTATTTCCCTGCAAGTGCCTATCACGCGGAACTGCCTGGCACCTGTACCGATATCGGTCATGTGGAATACTGGCATTGCGGCCAGTGCTACAAGTATTTTACCGATAACACCGGCACAACGGGGATCTCGAACATAATGCTCCCCAAGGATAAGGATAACCATGCCCAGGCGCCGCAATATATCGCTGACGACGTACATCATACGGCAAAATACAATTGCTGCAACACGACGCTCCCCATGGAAGCACACAGCTTTGACTATGGCGTGTGTGACGTATGCGGCTACGTAGCCACTTTCCTGGTACAGAGCGGCAGGGAGACTGCGTACTTTGGCTCGTACAATGATGCAATGGCCGCGCTAGCGCGGGAAGGCGCGACGTTTCTAATGGTGCTGAGAGACTATGACGGTACGATCGATATCAATGTAGACGGGAAACGTACCGTCCTGATCGGCGACGCCAGAACAAATGTCCGCGTGAGTGGCATCAACATAAACGGCGGAAGCGTTACCATATCGAATTACGGAACGGTTGGCTCTCTTACGAACAATGCCGTCACGATCCTCGGCAAAGGCGGCGGCAGATATGACGCGATCCGGAATAACATGGGCGACGTCGGGGCGCTTCTCGGCAGTTGCATTGTGTATAAAACAGAGGACGGCGTGTTCCTGCGTTCCAAAGATGAAGCTTGCAAGGCCGACAGCATTCAGAATGTCCGTGTCATTGGCGCTCCGATTTCGTACATCGAGATCACCGGCGCGGGCAAAGGCACCGGTGAAGAGTATGACGTCAGGTATGCCCATACGGTAAAAGCGGGAGAAACGGTGACGTTCCGATCGGATGTGTACCAGATCAGCGGTGCTACCGCCGCTGGTGCTGTCATCACATCCTGGGACTGCGGAACCATACCCGCGGAAAATGTCGATGTGCAGACATCCAATGGGGGCTGGAGATCGACGCTTACTCTGACGAACATTACACCTGGCGTATATCCTCTGGTCTGCACGGTGAATTCTGACAACAACGGCGAAATCTATTCCGTTCGCGCAACCGTCACACTCGCCGTGGAGGCGGGCGAGACAGAGTATACCCTCACCTTCGACGCCAACGGCGGCACCGGCGCTCCGGCTGCCATGACCGGCGAGACAAACAGGTTTGTGATTCCCGACACCATCCCGACACGGGACAATGCCCACTTCGGCGGCTGGGCGCTCACTGCCGGAGCCGACAGCCCGCAATACCAGCCCGGCGATACTGTCACCATCGACGGTGGGATGAAAATGACCCTCTACGCTTACTGGAAGGCGCACGGCGATGGTAACGGCGACGGCTTCTGCGACGGCGGCGAGGAATGCCTCCACGGAAAGGACGCCGATGGCTACTGCACCGTAAGCGGCTGCACCCACAACGCGGACGGACACGACTGCTGCCCGAAGCGAGGGCCTTCGGAAACCGTCATCACGACCCTGCCAACCCTGCCCGCCGAAACGTATGTCGGCACCCAGTTTCTGGATGAAGCGCTCGAGGGCGGGGTGGCGCAGGCTAAGGGAACGGATACCGTCGTCCCCGGCAAGTTTGCATTCGAGGGAGAGTATGGCGGGAGCGTAAGTTATGTGGGGGAAAACCGCCTGCATGTTATCTTCACTCCCGATGACACGGAAGCATATACAACAGCGGAATGTGAAGTGATTGTGACCGGCATTCGGTATACGATCACGGAGGTTCTTACGAAGTTTGCCATCACGGACAAACCGCTGGGCACGCCCCTTGCGGAGCTGGGAATCCCTACGGAGGGCGTCACGGTAAAAACCGACTCCGGCGCAATGTTCGCCCCTATTCCGGTCATTTGGGACACATCTGCCTATGATCCCAATTCTCTGGAACCCCAGATTATCTACGGAACGCTGGATGTTGCCAACAGCTATTTTCATGATAAAATCGTTACGGAAACCGATGTAAAAGCGACCATTGAGGTATCTCTTATGGATACTCGGGTCTTCCAGACTACCATTGTCACACCGCCTACGGTTGAAGGAACCTTCTATGCGCTGGATCGTTACGAGACGCTGACAAGCGGTCTCAAGGGCGGAAAGGCGATGGCAAACGGTCAGGAGATCGAAGGCACGTTCGAGTTTGATGAGGACGAATTGCTGTACGGAGACACTGCCTACCCCGGCATCGGGCTGAAATACGGCCAGCTTACGCGCACGGTCGTTTTCAAGCCGACAAACTCCAGGAACTACACAACTGCAGCCTGCACGGTAACCGTGAACGTTCTCCCGCTCACGATCGTCAGAATCAATCCCAATTTCGAGGACATCACCGACAAGCCCATTGGTACGGCGTTTGAACAACTTGGATTGGCGGAAGCGGGTTCGATGGACGTGATGCGCGGTGACCCCCAGAAAACGACGATCATGAGCGACACGGTGGTCTGGGATAAAAACCAGTATGACCCGAATACGCCATATGAGCAGCGCATTACGGGCAGATTGGTGCTGTCCACATGGAAGGATTATATTGCGCCCCCCGAAGGGGCGTCCACCGTCAGCGTCAAGGTGAAGCTGAAGTACGACCCGGTTGTACCTGTGATTGTGACCGCGCCGACGTTCCGCTGGACAAAGGGAGACTTCCGGCTTGGCGACAATCAGATTTTTGTCAGCGAAACCTTCCAGATCGGAACGGAAACGCCCCCGGAGGGAGCTGACGAGATCGGTGCGCTTATTGGCGGTGAGGCGCGGGTTGGCGGCAGGAAGATCGACGGCACATTCTCTTTCAAGGCCGGTACGCCTAAGTGGTTTAGCGCAGCGGGAACATACAACGTGACTGTGGTCTTCACGCCGAGTGATACCGTTCGTTATGCGCCTGCCGAATGTACCATCCCGATTGAAGTGGTCAAACGCACCCTTCTGAGCATCGAACCCTCGACGGATATCACGAACAAAGAGGTCGGCACGGAGTTTGATGCGCTCTGGCTGCCTTCATTCGTGAACTGCCGGACAGAGGACGGGTCGTTCTACTCAGGCATTGGCGTAACGTGGGATAAGACGTCGTATGACCTGAATTCTACTGCTGAGCAGGCCATTACCGGCACGCTCAATCTCGGCGATATTCCGACTATTCAGCAGCCCGTCCCGGAGTTAAAGGCCACGGTCAAGGTCAGGCTTATTCCCCACGACTGGAGCGACTGGACGCCCGACAGCAACGGTACCCACAGCCGCGTCTGCGCCAGAAATAGCAGTCATAAAGAAACCGTCAGCTGTTCCGGCGGCACGGCGACCTGTCAGGCAAAGGCGGTCTGCTCTGTCTGCGGTCAGGAGTATGGTCAGCTTGCCGCGCACGACTTTACGGCGGAAGTGGCGGAGGAACAGTACCTGAAATCCGCCGCGACCTGCACGGAAAAGGCAGCTTACTACAAGTCCTGCACAGTCTGCGGCGAAAAGGGAACGGAAACCTTTGAGGTCGGCAACATTCTCGGCCACGACTGGGGCGAATGGCAGTCCAACGGAAACGATACCCATAGCCGCATCTGCACCAGAAACAGCGGCCATAAGGAGACCGTCAACTGTTCCGGTGGTACGGCGACCTGTCAGGCAAAGGCAGTCTGCGCTGTGTGCAGGCACGAATACGGCCAGCTTGGCACACACAGCTTCACGGCGGAAACCGCGGAGGAACAGTACCTGAAATCCGCCGCGACCTGCACAGAAAAGGCAGTCTATTACAGGTCCTGCGCCACCTGCGGCCTGAGCGCCAAGGACACCGCCGAGGAAGCGGTCTTTGAAACCAGGGCGCTCGGTCATGACTGGGGCAAGTGGCAGTCCAATGGCGACGGCACCCACACCCATGTCTGCACCAGAGACGATACCCACCAGGAGACGGTCAGCTGCTCCGGCGGCACCGCGACCTGCGTGGAGCAGGCGACCTGTAAGGACTGTGGCGGGAAGTACGGCGAAAAGGATGCCGCGAACCACACCGGTGCGAAGAAATGGACGACCACAAAGACCACCCACGAACAGAAATGGTCCTGCTGCGGCGAGATCACCGTCGCCAAAGAAGCCCATACCTTCGGCAAATGGGTCATCACCAAAAAGGCGACGTTCAGAAAGGACGGAGAAAAGACCCGCACCTGTGAAGTCTGCGAGTACGTGGAGAAGGCGACAATCCAAGCCACCGGCTCCCCGGCGAAGACCGGCGACGACAGCCACATCGGCATGTGGGCAGGCATCCTCTGCGTATCCCTGGCCGGTATCATAGCGCTGGTGGTATGGTATAAACGGAAGAACAGGAAGTAAACCAAGCCATATTGCAGTCATAACCACCGGCCAGCGGTTATGACTGGGTATTGGAATCTTCGTCCGCCTTCAGGTTTTTCCGAACGTTGTCCTCAAAATCGGCTGGTTGTTCCAGGCAGAAAAATCCGGACTTATTCCCGAGTGGGGAGTAAGTTCGGGTTTTTCGCTTTATCCAGGAAGTGCCGCACAGAAAAGATTGCCATGTGCAGCCGGATGTAGTATGCTGTCAGAAAGAAAAATCTTCCATTCCGCGTTTTTCTGCGTGTATAAGGGTGAAGCTACTTAAAAAGGAGGCGGCGACATGGATGACAATGAAATTCTCGATTTGTATTTCGCCCGGTCGGAACAGGCGATCGTTCAGACTGACCAGAAATACGGATTTTATTGTTACAGTATTGCCAAACGTATTTTATCCGACCCCCTGGACGCTGAGGAAAGCGTCAACGATACCTATTACTCCGCCTGGAAGCTGATTCCGCCCCGCAGACCCCAGCGGTTTTCCACCTTCTTAGGAAAAATCACCCGGAATCTTGCCATCGACCGCTGGCGGAAGAATACCGCCGAAAAGCGGGGGAAGGGGGAGACCCAGCTGCTGCTGGACGAGCTGGCGGAGTGCGTCGCCGGAAGCGAAAGCCCGGAGACGGGGCTGCTTCGCAAGGAGCTGACCGCCTCGCTGAACCGCTTTCTGCGGAAGCTCCCGGAAAAAGACCGCACCGTTTTTCTGCTCCGGTACTACTATGCCGGTACGAAGGAAGACATTGCACGGAAGACGGGACTGTCCTCCAATCAGGTGAAGTACATTCTGCAAAAAGTAAGAAAACAGTTGGCCGACACACTCAAAAAGGAGGGGTTGCAATGACGGCTTATCAGCTTTTCCGGGGACTGACCGGCGTGGACGGGGAGCTGTTGGCGGCGGTGGAGCCGGTGGATTCCCGGAAGGAGCCCACCACAAAGAAGCTGCCCGCAAGAAAAATCTGGCTGATCGCCGCGGTCATTGCGCTGGCGCTGCTGCTGGCGGGCTGCGGAATCGCCTATGTGCTCAGTCTGAGACAGCTTGAGCTGGGAACCCAAACGATCCCCCTGCCCACTGATGCGTCGCAGGACGGCACGGCTCCCACCGAAACCGAAGTGCAGCTGACGGTATTCTCCCTTCAGGGCATCGAAGGAACGCCCAACTATCAGGCGAATCAGGAGTGGCTGGCGTTCACCCAGAGCTATACCCCCTCCGGCGGCGAGTACTGGGACAGCGACCCGGCTTACTGGGCGTACAGCGTTCAGGATCAGACGATGGTGGACAAGCTGGACGAGATCTGCGCCAAGTACGGACTGAAAGTGATCGGAAAGGCGTGGCACGAACAGGTTGACTGCAATAAGTTCCTTCCTCTGCTCGGTATCGACAGCTTGCTGAAGCCCGACACCGACGCAACGCTCTCCATTCCCGCGGGACGCTATTTTCCGGGCGGCTCCTTCACCATCTATGGCACGCTGAACCTGGGAGACGCGGCGGAGATGTTTACCTACCAATGCGTCAAAAAAGACGTTTTCTACGACGTATTCGGCTACACGAACCCGGATGTCGTCACCGAGAGGAACTATACCACATCGGACGGCGTACCCCTCCTGTTTCTGGAATCGGAGCAGAGCGGCATGATTCTGGCAGACCGGGAGGACTGCTTCCTGAGCCTGAGCATCATGCTGGACGGGAACGTCAGTCTCGAGGAAATCGCCGAATGCTTCGACTTTACGATTCAGCCTCAAGCACCCGACGCCGCCGCGGCGGATGCACGGGAGCAGGCTTCCAATGCGGAAATCATCAGCACACGGGACGACCCGAATATTGGCAGGCGTGCCACGTATGCCGAGTATGTAGAAGACTTAATCCGGGGCGACGAGTTCCATACCTCTACCGATCCGGAGTACACACCCCCTGTCAAAACCTATGCGTTTTATGACGCGGATGGTAACGGGACAGACGAGCTGCTCATTTTCTATGGTGACCGCATTGGCAGCATTGTCGGCATGAAGGACGGCGTCACGGATGAAGGAAAGAGCTACACTCTGATACCGTGCGAAGATCATGTTTTCATTGACTGGCCGAGAGGCCCGTATGTCGATGGGGAATACTGGTACCACATCTTCCGTTTCGCCAATAATGACGACCCGGTCTTCTCCAACCCGAAGGAGCGAAGCATCGTCCGGCTGAAAAAGGACGTGGAGGGGAACTGGTGGCGGACGTCCTCCACAGACCATTATGCGGATTTTGACACCAGAATCACGGAGGAAGAAGCGAACGCAATCTTAAATTCCTACACCCCCATTCAGCTGGAAACCCATCCCCTTTCCGAATTCAAAGAGCCATAACAAGCGAAACAGCGCCCCGTTTTCCCACCAAACGGAAAACGGGGCGCATTTTGCTGTTGACGTCCGGGAATGCGCGTGGCATAATAGTTATACATACAACGATGTATCTACAACGAGTCAGGAGACTGCCATGGACATTACGGAACGGAAAATCACCAAAATCGCCCGGGAGGCGGAAAAGCTGGTTCTGCGCACCATGCGGGAAACCGGCGTCGGCACGGCGGAGATCGACCTGATCCATGCCCTGCGCCACAATCCCGGCTGCACCCAGGCGGCGCTGGCGGAGCTGCTGCACGCGGACAAAGCCGCCATCGCCCGCAGAACGAAAAATCTGGAAGCGAAGGGCTACCTCGTCCGCCGGGACGCCCCCAACGACCGGCGCAGTCAGCTGCTGTACCCCACGGAAAAGGCGGAGAGCCTGAAATTCTCCAAAGCGGAGATCGAAGCGGCCTTTTATGAGTATCTGGCGGACACGCTGACGAAAGAGGAAGCCGCCGCCTTTGCCGCCGCGCTGAACAAGCTCTACGCGGCATCCAAGGCGGAAAGCCGGGCGGGCTTCCCGCACTTTATTCAGGCGGCAAAGGGGGAAAACCGGGGGTGAAACGTGAAAAAGCCTTCCGCCCGGACAGGATCGGTTCGTATTTCCGCGTCGAGTGGCTGCCGCTGGCACTTGTGACCCTTTCCGGCCTGATCTACAACATCGGTCTTCTTGCCATGCCCTGGTTTGAAGGGCGGCTGGCGCAGTGCCTTGCGGACATTCTGGGCGGGAATGCCGCTGCCGGGAAAATGGCGGTTCTGGTGCTTGCCTATATTCTCGTCACGCTGGGGGTGCAGGCCGCGCGGTTTATCAAGCGGTTCTATGTCCGCCGCTTCGCCAACAACATCAACCGCCGGATGAAGGGCATCCTGTACGCCAATCTGGTGCGCAGAAGCCGGGCGTCTCTGGAACAGGAGGGCGCGGGCGAGCTGATGACCAAGGCCATCTCCGACGTGGACGACTGCGTGGAGGGAATGCGGAAATTCACCACCGAGGTCTTCGACACCGGCGTGGCGCTGGTGGGCTACGCCGTCATGCTTCTGGTATACGACTGGCGTCTGGCGATCCTGAGTTTGCTGTTTACGCCGGTGTCCTACGTCTGCGCGGCGTGGATGAAGCGGAACGTCCAGCGTGCGGGCGCCGCCTACAAAAAAGCGGCGGGCGCACTCAGCACGGCCACGCTGGATCGGGCGCAGAACGCCGTGACCTACCGCATTTACGGCTGTGAAAGCGCCCGGGAGGGGCAGTACGAGCATACACTGGACACCTACGAGAAGACCGCCGTCCGCAGCAACGTGTGGCAGTCGGCCCTGCCGCCGCTGTATCTGGCCGTGTCGGAGGCGGGGGTGATGTTCATTCTGTGGTTCGGGGCGAAAAACGTCCTCGGTTCCGGGTGGCGCGCATGGGATATTGCGGCGTTCACTACGTTTCTTTCCTGCTTTACCAAGCTGACGGTGAAATCCTCCAAGGTGGCGAAGCTGTTCAACTCGGTGCAGAAGGCGGAGGTCTCATGGAAGCGCATTCAGCCGCTGATGAAGTCCCCGGAGACGCTGGAGCCTCTCGCCGTTCCGTCAGCGGTGGACGTGACCCTAGAGAATCTTTCCTTTGCCTACGGCGACCAGCCGGTTTTCTCCGGGCTGAGCCTGACGGCCCATCCGGGGGATATCATCGGCGTTACCGGGCCGGTGGCCTGCGGCAAGTCCACCTTCGGGAGGGTGTTCCTCTGCGAAGCGCCCTACGGCGGCTCGGCGAAATTCGGGAAGACCGAGTTTTCCGCCCTCACCCCCCGCCAGATCGCGGCGACTGTGGGATACTTAGGACACGACCCGGAGCTGAGCGCCGACACGATTCAAAATAACGTTCTCTGCGGAAGCGATCAGGACGCGAAGCCCTGGCTCGCCGCGGCGGCACTGGATAACGAGGTGCTTGCCATGGAGCAGGGGCTGGACACCGTCGTCGGCAGCAGCGGCACGCGGCTTTCCGGC
>ERZ779869.3630-NODE-3630-length-11704-cov-32.963259_pt1 | contig 11704 bp, 10 predicted proteins | sample MGYA00511557_ERZ779869 | MGnify/ENA primary metagenome ERZ779869 (study PRJEB29588, sample SAMEA2154620) | human gut metagenome | biome: human gut; feature: human-associated habitat; material: faeces | place: Denmark | collected 2008/2010 ...
AGGTTCGTACCGGTCTCGCATGCGCCTTTGAGGCGGCTCGCGCAACCAGCTTTGTCAGTATACTACTTTTTCGCCCTCCCGTCAAGAGGTTTTTTGAAGGTTTTTGCGGTTTTTTTGCTTCTTTTTGATTTTCCGAACGATAATCACAATTTTCAGCACTCATCGTTCGGAAATCTGCGAACCTTTCAGGTGATTTCCTTTTGGTTTATTCGTCCGACTCATGCCGGGCAGGAGTCATCCTCCCGCCCGGCACGTCCGCATCAATCCACCGCGTGATCAAGCATCACGTTTTCACCGCTCCAAATCCGCTTCGCCGTCCACGGAATCTCCGGCTTCGACCAGAAATCCGCCGTCGGCGCAAGCCCCAGCGGCAGAAACACGGTCAGGCATAGATACAAACTGCCGACGCAGATGTACCCCTCCGCCAAGTCCGGCTGACAGCCATACACGCCCGGCTGAAGCCACCCCTGCGCGTCGAACATCGCCGGATGCTCTGTCACCTTGCGGATGCACGCCGTCAGCGCCGTCCGAACCTGCTCCGGCGGCAGTTCATTCGGCAGAAAATCTTCCAGTGCTGCCTGTGACAGCAGCTGGAACGCGCCGAAGCGGTAGGTAATCGACCGCCCGATGACCGGGTAACTGCCGTCGGCGTTGATGTTTTTCTCCAGCTCCGCCGCATAGCGTCCCGCGCGGTGCTCCACCTGCTTCAGCAGCTCGTCATAGCCGCGCCCGACATCCGCGAACGTCCGCAGCACATCAACATACATCGGCTGAATGACAAAGCTGTTGTAGTAATCCCAGCGGAATTTCGGGCCGTCGCCGTACACGCCATCGCCCAGATACCAGCTTTCAAACATGTTCACAGCATAATCCACGCGCGTCAGGTCGTAGTCGCTTTCGCCCATCACGCGCAGTGCCGCCTCCACCATCGCGGAGAAGAAGAGCCAGTTCATCACGAACGGGGTGAATTTCCGCGTCGCGCGCAGGGCACCCACCAGATTCCGCTTCGTCTGCTCATCCAGCGCATGGAACAGCTGCTTTGGAGCGCGAACGATGCCGTGCGCCAGGAACGCCGCGTCCACCAGCGCCTGCCCATACCCTTCGGTGAAGTTCATGAAGTCCGGCGATTCCGGATTTACCGCGTTTGCAATTGCCTTGCGGGTCAGCTCACGGTATTCCGCCTGAATCTCTGCTTCTTCGCCCATCAGGCCATCCAGTTCCAGCCACGGTGCAATCCCGCAGACCGTCCGTCCGAGCGCTTCGAGGTGCATATACTCCGCCCGGTCGGGATGGAACACCGTCGGCATGTTCTGCTTCAGCGTCCCCGCCGCCAAGTTTTTCAGCACCGGATCAGCGATTTTCAGCATTGTTTGCAGCCAATACGCTCTTGCTTCCATCTTATTCGCCTTCCTTATCGCATCCGTAAACTTCCCACTCCGTCAGCGCGGGGAATGCCGACGGGTCGTCGCTTTTCTGCATCCGCTCCAGCCGCATCCAGCGCACCGTGTGTTTTCCCAGCAGGATGATTTGCCGCTCGCCCGTCTTTTGCAGGTCGAACGCGACTTCCGCGCCGTCGGACAGTACGACGCGTCCGCTGACCCAATACGCGTCATGCGGGAAATCCGCGCGGAGGATGAGTGCCATTGCATCCACCGTCACCTCGCGCCCGAAGTCGATGCAGCACCACGCGTCTTCCCGTGCGCCGATGCCCCAGCTGCCGAACGGCCACTCGCCGTGATAATTGTTGCAATGCAGCCCGTTGATGGCGTTGCGCGCGCAGAAGCACGCCTCGTTGCGCGTTTCGACATTCGCGGTGATATGGGGGAAGAAGTCCGTTTCGCCGCGCAGATCTGCCGGATTGCAGGCAATATCGCGCCGCCCATTGATTTCCTCTGCCGTCATTGGACGTGCCGTAATGACATGCCGCTTCGCCTCGAACGCGCCGGGCGCATACGCCAGCCGATGTTCCCCTGCCGGGATGCGCCACGTCATGCGCCCATTCGGCAGATACACTTCGCCCGGCAACAGTGTCACGTCCATTTGCACGCACAAATGCTTTTCGTCCGCAAGGATTTCCACCGTGTCGCCGTCTTCATAGACCCGGTCGATGCACAATCGCGCATCCTCCGCGCTCTGTGCTGAGGCAATCATCGTCCCGTCTGCCGCTTTCACCAGAATCGTAATCATGCTATTCCTTTCACCGCCAGAGCATTGGGTCGCTGCCCGTCAGCTTCGCCAGCGCCTCCACAAGGAAGTAGTCGCCATAGGTGATGTTCGTGTGCCGCCCCGCGCCGTCGTCGTGGTAGCTCGCAGTGCATTTTGTCAACAGTCCGCAGCTGTTCTGCGTCCAGTCGACGCAGTGCTCAAGCAGACCATCCACCAATCGAACCGCCGCCGCGCGATACTCCGCTTTGCCCGTGATTTTCGCCAGTTCCAGCAGACCGCACGCCGCCACCGCTCCCGCGATATTGTCGATGCGCTCCTCATCCTTCGGCTGACAGAAATCACAGTCGGTCAATCCGTCGGGGCGGATGTGCCGGATAAAGTTCGCTGCGATTTTCTCCGCCGCGTCCAGATATTCCGTATTACCGCCGTTAAGGTGCGCCAGTGTAAAGCCGTACAATCCCCACGCCTGCCCGCGACTCCACTGCGAACCGAGGCAGTATCCCTGTCCGCCGTATTCCTTGACGCGCTTGCCTGTCTCCGGGTCAAACTCGACGATGTGGCTGACCGACCCGTCCGGGCGCAGGAACTCCCGCAGCGTCGTCTGCGCGTGAATCTGCGCGACTTTCGCGAATCGCGGGTCGCCCGTCTCGCGGGTCGCCCACCAGAGCAGGGAAAGGTTCATCATGCAGTCGATGATGGCAAATCCGCGCTGGTCAGGGTGATTCCACGCGCGGATGTACCCCGCCGGGTTGAAGCGCCCCATGAGAAGGCTTGCCGCGTGAAGCGTGTCGGTTTTCGCCTGTTCGTCGCCGGTCAGCTTTGCATCCGCGCCGCAGGACAGCAGGTACATGAAGCCAACGTCGTGATTCAGGCAGCGGAACGTGCGGAATTCATCCGTGAGGAGCTTCTCTACGCGCCGCGCTTCGGTCTGGAACTGCTCGTCGCCCGTCGCGCAGTGCAGCTGCCACATCAGTCCCGGCCAGAAGCCGCCTGTCCACCAGCTGTTGCCGTCGTAAGGGGATGCAACCCAAGCACCGTTTTCGCTCTTATACGGGATGATGCCCGCGTCCGCCGCCAGTTTTGCACTCCAGCGGAACTTGTCGGCTGCCTGCCGCATGGCTTGCGTGTATTTTTCCACTCTTTTTCCCATCCTTTTTGATAAAGGGCAGACAGGGAATTTCCGCCCGTCTGCCCTTTTGTTTTCCTTCCTATTTTACCCCTTTAGGCCGCTCGTTGCAATGCCTTCGATGAAGTATTTCTGCAAGCAGAGGAACACCACCGACACCGGCAGCAGCGACACCAGCGACGCCGCCATGATAAGGTGGTAGTCGCTCGTGTACTCCTGAATAAAGCGCCGCAAGCCGACCTGAATCGTCTTGTTCTCGTCGCGGGTCAGGTAAATCATCGGGCCCATGTAGTCGTTCCAAGTGCCGACGAAGGTGAAAATCACCAGCGTCGCAATCGCAGCAGTAGACAGCGGCAGCATGATTTTCGCCCAGATGCCGTATTCGCTCAGCCCGTCAATGCGCGCCGCTTCGCACAGTTCCGTCGGAATGCCCTGATAGAATTGGCGCATCAGGAACACGCCGAACGCACTGAACGCCTGCAGCACAATCATCGCCAACAGCGTGTCATACAGCCCCATCGAGCGCATCATGATGAACTGCGGCAGCATATACGCCTGCCACGGCACAGCAATCGTCGCGATATACGCCACGAACAGCAGGTCGCGCCCCTTAAAGCGCAGCTTTGCAAACGCATATGCCGCAAAAGAGGACGTCAGCGTCTGCAGGAACGTCACCGCCAGCGCGATAATCGCTGTGTTCTTGAAGTACGTCAGCAGCGACACGCGTTCCCAGATAACTCGGTAGTTTTCCCAATGGAACGTTTCCGGAATCCAGCGGATGGGGTACTGGAAGACTTCCTGATCCAGCTTCAAGGAGGAGGAAAGCATCCACACAAACGGAATCAGCGTAAACAGCGCCATCGCAATCAGCACCGTGTACAACAGCACACGCCCTATCACCTTCATGACCGGGTTGTCCTTGCGAATCGCTTTTTGATGGGTAACAACGGCCGTCTGACTCATGGTGTTCTTCCTCCTTTCTTAGTCGTTGGCGAATTTCTTCTCGTTTGCGAACTGGATGATGGTCACAATCAGGACGATAACAAGCAGCACCATGGCAATCGCGCTCGCCTGACCGTACTTGATGTTGTTGAACGCCACGTCGTAGATGTAGGTGACAAGCATCTTCGTCGCGCGTCCAGGGCCGCCGTTGGTCATGATGGCGACCGTGTCGTAAATCTTGAAGCCGTTGTTCACTGCTTTTTCCCTCATATTTGTATTCTCGTTATCCTTGTGTACGCTTACAGTTTAGCCAATACCATCACATTCTCCGACATATCCGTTTTGTCCCAACCAAGTCCCGTGATTTCCGAACCGTTAAAATACACGGGAAAACGGAACTCGATGCGCTTCACGATGCGTCCGTCGCTCCGACGCTCCGGGTAAATCTCCACGCGCTCGATGAAGCTGTTCATGAAGGTCTTTTTCTCCAGGTCGGTGAACTGGTCGTACAGCTTGTCGAAGTAGAGCAGGAACTGATAGACGTTGTCGGTGGAAATCCGGCGCTGGCGGATGTTGTCCATGCGGGTCTGCACCTCGGCGATGCTGACCTCGATGGAGGCGATCTGGTCGTAGACCCTGTTCTGCCGCTCCTGCAGGTCCTGCGCCTTGCGGGTGTAATGCGGGTCGTCGAAATCGAGCGCGTCGATCTGCTCGCCCAGCCTGTCCTTGGTGCCCGTGAGCTGACGGAGCTGCTTGCGCAGGGTCTCCATCTCCGTGTCGAGCTCGGCGGTGTCCAGCTTGCCGCCGATCTTCTCCCGGATGCCCTGCTCAAAGGCGGGGGTGTTGACCAGCTTGTGGATGATCTCCTCCACCGCGCCGTCGATGATCTCCTCGCCCCATTGGTGATGATAGTCGCAGCGCTTGCCGTCCACATGCAGGCGGTGCTTGCAGGCGTAGTAGAAGTAGTCGCGGTAATAGGTTCCGTCGCCCTTCTTCTTGCGGTTCACGTTGCCGTACATGCCGCCGCCGCAGATGGGGCACTTGAGCAGCCCGGACAGGATGTGCTCGTGGTCGAGGCTGTGCGTCTTGAGCTGGCGCTTGTTGGTCTGCTGGCGCTGCTTCTGCGCGAGCTGCCAGTCCTCCTCGGAGATGATGGGCTCGTGGATGCCGTCGTAGAGCGTATAGGCCTTCTGCTTGACGATGTGGTACTGGTTGCGGGTGCCGGGGATTTTTTCGTTATACCTGCGCCCGTAGGCCAGCTTGCCGCAGTACACGGGATTGTCAAGCACGCCGATGAGGAAGGAACCCGTGAAGGCCTCACGCTTGTTGTTGTGGCGGCAGACCTTGCTGTATCTGTGCTCGTTGAGCCAGTTTGCGATTCTGGCGGTGCCCATGGTGGTGTGGATGTACTTGTCATAGATGATGCGGATGACCTCGGCCTCTTCCTCGGCAATCTGCAGGTGCCCGTCCACGAGCTTGTAGCCGTAGGGGGCAAAGCCACCGTTCCACTTGCCCTCGCGTGCCTTCTGCCTGCGACCTTCCATCGTCTGCACGAGGATGTTTTCGCGCTCAATCTCGGCGACGGCGGAGAGAACGGAAATCATCAGCTTGCCGCTGTCCTTGGAGGAGTCGATGCCGTCCTCCACGCAGATGAGGTTGACGCCGAAGTCCTGCATCCGTTGCAGGGAGGTCAGCACGTCCGCGGCGTTGCGGCCGAAGCGGGAGAGCTTGAACACCAGCACGAAGGAGACGCCGTCCTTGCCGGATTCGATGTCCCGCAGCATGCGAAGAAACTCCGGGCGGCCCTCGATGTTCTTGCCGGATTTGCCCTCGTCGCAGTATTCCCCGGCGACGAGCATGTTCTGGAACTCCGCGTACTTGCGCAGCTTGTCCTTCTGCGCGTCCAGGCTGTAGCCGTCCACCTGCATGGAGGTGGAGACGCGGGTATAGATGTAGCATTTCATTCGCTTCATGGCTTTTCCTCCTGCGGTCCAGCCTTTGCCGCGTCGGCGTGTTCCTCAAGCTCAAGGAGGAACCTGTCGTAGTCGGACAGGAACTCGCGGTCCTGAATGACGCGGTACTTCTCAAATTCGGTTTCTGCGTGCAGCCGGGCGATTTCTGCAGACACCCTACCCGCATCCCTGAGAAGACCGTATTCGAACATTTCAATGAAGCGGTTCAGGCGGGTTTCCCAGTCCTGCATGGTCAGCGGGATGTGGCGCTGGGCCATGTTCTCGGCGAAGTCCAGATAGGAGGTGACCATGCGGTTCAGCTGTCCAAGCTCGTCCTCGGTGAGGTAGTTCTTGGCGATGGACACGTCGGACTTTTTGATCTTGCCGTCCGGCGCGTCCTGCCAGGTGGTCAGACCCATGTGATCCTTCGTGTGGTCGGCGCGCTCCATGATGAGCTCGGCGGCGGTGTGCCCGTGCACGGCGAAGTGCATCTTGTTCTGCACCGTGGCATAGAAGCGTTTCGTGGCGGCGGAAGTACGGTCGTAGTCGATAGCAGTGGCATACAGGTCGGTGATCTTCTGATAGAACTTGCGCTCGCTGGCACGGATCTCCCGGATGCGCTCCAGCTGTTCCTCAAAGTATTTGTCGGTCAGATAGGTGCCCTGCTTGAGCCGTTCGTCGTCCATGACCCAGCCGCGAATGGTGTACTGCGTTGCGATCTGATTGACCCATTTGCGGAACTGAACGGCGCGCTCGGAATTGACCTTGAAGCCGACCGCGATGATCATTTGAAGCGCGTAATGGTTGGTGGAATAGCTTTTGCCGTCTGTGGCAGTTATCCGAAATTTTCGGATAACTGAATCCTCTGACAGCTCGGAATCATCGAAGATTTTCTTGATGTGATAATTGATCGTTTTGACACTCACATCATACAGCTGCGCCATCGTCTTTTGCGTCAGCCAGATGTTTTCGTCCTCGTAGCGTATTTCGATGCTGCCCTGCGGGTCGCCCGTGGAGGCGACATAGGTCAACACCTCCGCCGCGCTGGAACGGATGGGCGCGGGCGTCTGCTTTTCTCTGGACATGGGAATTCCTCCTCGTGCGGTTTATGGAAGCCTTCCCCGGCCCGATTGGATACGAGCCGTTGAAGGAAGGTGGTTCAGGCGCAGATGATTTCGGTCATCACGTTGTGCTCCGCTTCGGCGCGCGCCAGATTCATGAGCCCGACCCACTTTATGGGATCTTCAGCCTTCAGGGCTTCGGTGATGCCCCAGCTTTGGGCATATCCCTTCATGAGAACATCGAAACGCTCGCTGGCCTGCTCATCGACAGCGTGCAGATAGGCATTCAGTGCTCCCGTGAGCAGAAGCCTTTGGAAATGACCCGGATGGTTCGATTCCAGGTGCCGGAGGTGCAGTCGGCCCCATTTGCCGATGGGCTGCTGCTCCGGAAGCTCCAGATCCGGAAAGTAATAATCGCCGTGAAGGGTGTAGCTCAGGCCGTTGTGCTCGTCGGTGATATGTTGGGGCAGCGTGCGGCTCTCAGGAGCAGGATGATTCTGAAGCATGGTGCACCTCCTGTCAATCGTGCAGTAACTGTTCGTGTATTTTGTCCCAACTGCATTTTATTACGCAGCTATATCATTTGTCAATGGTTCTTCTGAATTTGTTTGAGATGATGGATTGGATAAACTGTCCCAACTCGTTTTGCTGTCAGCGGGAAGAACGGGAAACTCCACCTTCCCGCTGTACTTTTCGATCATTTCGGCAAGAAAGCCGACGCACCGCTCAAAGGCGGCGTTCTGTTCAGGCGTCTTTTGAGCAAAGCCATGATTCCTCCAATAAAGGGTTGATCGGTGGTGGGTGCATAGAGGTTCAGTGTTCCTTTCTTGTTCCTGCAGATATGCGAATCCACTGCGTACATACGTACATGTGTACAATCCCTTTGTATGTGTGTACGTATGTACACAGAGAATCGCGGAAATTCTCACTTACAGGGAATTTCAGACAAACGGGTTGTCATCTGAATAATCGCGTTGCCAGCCGTCCGCTGTTCTGAGCGGGAGCTTGAGTACAGGCTCAATGCCGGTAAAGCCCCACACGCGGCGTCCGACGAGGTTCGTCAGATTGTTGGAGTGTTCGATGCTGTACTTCTTCTGGTTGGCAATCAGGAACTCTGAGAAGCTCCGGTTTTTGAGCGGTGAAAAGCCGTTCTCACGGCACCAGACGGTGTAGATTTCGTAGAGCTCCTGCGAGCCAACCTTTCCTTCGGGCGTGAGCTGGATATAATCCCCGGCTTCCATAAAGAGCAGCACATTGTTGGCATCCTGCTTAACCGCTTCCCGGTTGGAACGGGAGCGGGCGCTTTCGGTGAAGCGGAAATGATTCGCCACCAGACGCTGCAGCCCTTCAAAGGCCCAGAGAAAGATGCCTTCCAGCTCGCAGCACATTTTCTCCGCGATGTCGGGGTCATCCACGCGATCTGGCTGGCGCTCCCTGGTGGTCAGAATCAGCTGGCGGCGATAGAAGCCGTTGCTGCGGTCGTAGAGGGATTGCAGGGTGCCGTTGGAAAAAGCCAGCAGCCGGGCGAACATCCAGCCCTGATAGCTTTGCCTGCCCTTCTTTTCCAGATCCATGCGCCCCTGCGCGGTGACCAGCGACTTGACGTAGTTTGTCTGACGCAGGGCTTCCATGCGCATGTCATCGTCGATCAGCAAATGGATGTGCTCCAGATCGGCGCGGGCAAAGCGGTTTTCGGACACCTTGCCCACGCTGCCGTCCTTGGCGTTGCAACCAAAGAGATGAGACAGAACGGTGCCGATCTGCGACTTGCCCTCGCCGCCACTGCCCTTAATGACCATCATGCGCTGGCCCTTGTTGCTGGGGATCAGGCAGTAACCAATGTATTCCTGCAGGGTGGGAATGTCATCCTCATACAGAAGACTGCTCAGAAAACGCAACCACACTTCCGGGCTGGGCGCGGAAGGGTTGTAGGCCACCGGAAAGCGGCTGCGCACGATTTCGTCATTGGATGCGGAATACGAGCCATCCAGAAACAGCGTCCCGTTCGCCACATGAATCCGGTCGGTCTGCGGCGGGAAATCATCAATATGCGCTGTGATTTTCAGCAGCTCGATGATGTTGGATATCTTCTTCGGAACGCTGGTGGACGCATACGGTTCGATGATCTGATAGATTTCAGTCTTAAGTGGCGCTTCGTCGGTCATGCGTCCTTCCGACGTGAAGAAGCTGTTCTCGGTATAGAGCAGCTTGTGCGAAGCCAGGAACTCCCGACAGAACGCCGCCTCGTTGATGCTTTGCCCGTCGTACCAGGGCGGGAACTGGTCAGGCCGCAAAAGCTTCGTCATGTGCCTCCGCCTCCTCTCTGTGGGCAGTGTTCCAACGCTCGATGCTGCGGAGGGTATTGTCATCAATCAGGGAGTCGGCGGTGTCTTTGCAGATAACGCTGTCTGCATCGTACAGGCAGTCGATCAGATAGGACACCTGCGGCAGCGCATGGCTGGCGGATACGAAGCGGTCGTCCCATTCCTCCTAGGGCTGAACGGGCACAAATCGTTGCTGACGATTTTTCAGGAGCCGTTCATATTCGATCAGCACGGAGGCGCAGCGCCCTTCCCGTTCCCGCTGGGATTCCTCCTGCCGGATACGGGGAAACGCAACGGCAGCGGATACCGGCGTGTTGGGGTCGATGCCGAAATCCAATGCCAGCTTGCGCGCTGCATCGAGGGGAGACAAATTGAACAGTCTGGCGGTGAAGTCGATCACGTCGCCGGTGCTGTGACAGCCGAAGCAATAATAGTAAGTTTCGTTGATCTTCATGGAGGGCGTCTTGTCCGAATGGAACGGACAGCGGCACATGCCGTTTTGCCCGATCCTGACGCCGTAATATGCAGCTGCCTGCGGGACGGTTATGCGGGCTTTGAGGGTATCGAAAATTCTCGTATCATTCACTTCCTTGTATTTGTCGGTTAAGAAAACTTTGAGGGTCATCGTTCGTTATCCCATGCTTTGCGCCAGCTATGTTCATGGGCGCTGCGCTGGGACAGCAGCCTGTCAATTTCATCCGAGCCGAGCGTGCGGGTCAGCCTGTTTAGTTTGGAAACTTTCTCCTGCATAAGCTCATTGGGTTCTGCTTTTCGCTTCCAGTATGCGGTTTCTCTGTGCATATCGTTGTTCTTCTGGCGCGCGTTGACCAGCAGGGCATAGACCTCTCTCAGCTTGCGGACGAGCTTTTTGATGACCGGGAGAGCCTTGTTTTCGCGGTAGCTCCTGGCGGTTTCCAGCATCCCGGTGTCGGGCAGAAGCTCGCCTGCGGAACCCAGGCTTTGTACGAATGCTTTGACCTCTTTGTCGCTCTTCGCAAGTGCATCTATCTTCCTTTTTGCGGCTTCGACTTCATGCTCAGCCTCCTCCCGATTCGCTTGCGCCAGATGCACGGCTTGCTCCGCGCTTTGCTGCTGCGCCATAATCGCATCGAGGGCTTCCTGTTCCTTCATGACCTTGAACTGCACGGTGGTCAGGTGCTCCTCGGTGCTGCCGCGTTCGCCGCGCTCCACGTCGGTGTAGCCCGCTGCGAACATGGCGTCGTGGTAATAAGCATTGACCGCCGGAACGATCAGCGCGCTGTAGGACAAGCCGCGCTCTGCATGAAGCTGACGCAGCAGAGCGACAGCATTTGCGCTGGCAGGCTTGTCCAGATCAAGCCGGAGGGTGGTGCGGAGCATCTGGCTCATCCGGCAATACCCTCGCGCCTGAGGCGCCGCTCCGCAAGGTATTCATAACCCTCGGCGTTGGCGTGTATGTTGTCGATGATGGTCACGCGGTCACGGTCAAACTCGCCGAAGTGGCGCAGCAGGCATCCGCCGCCGCCCACGATCCACAGCCGCATGGTCTGCGGGTCGTATTCGTGTTCGCGCAACCTGCGCATGATCTCTGCCGCATAACCGGCTGCGGCCTCGCGGATGGTGTCCACATAGTCGCGCCCGATGTCTGCGTCGCCGTTTCGGAGCACCTCGTCAATGATGGCGTCCGGCACAGTGCGCCCAAAGCGTTGCGTCAGGGCCTCGCGTGCTCGGAGCATGCACTGGTAGGTGCCGTACTTCTCCGTGAAGCACTGGTCCATGACGGCGCGCCTGTCCTGAATGGTCATGATGTTCATGGTGCCGTTGCCGATGTCGTAGAGCATGTTCACGCCCTTGAACTGCCTGAGCATGGGCACGATGGCGGAGAATCCCTGCGCATACACATCCGCACCCACGATATCGACGTGGTATTCGATACCGCGCCAGATGAAATCCACATGATCATTCTGGAGCAGACAGGCCCGGAAGCTCTCGCGCTGGGACTCCACCCAGGTCAGGGGCAGACCGGCGGCGATGTAGACGCGGGCTTTGGTCATCCTGTTTTTCCAAAGCTCCTGACCGATGCCGGCGAGGGTCAGGACATAGTGATCCGGGTTGCTGACCTTGTCCGGGGTGAACTCCCGGTGTCCGCTGCCG
>ERZ779869.3641-NODE-3641-length-11684-cov-3.373291_pt1 | contig 11684 bp, 11 predicted proteins | sample MGYA00511557_ERZ779869 | MGnify/ENA primary metagenome ERZ779869 (study PRJEB29588, sample SAMEA2154620) | human gut metagenome | biome: human gut; feature: human-associated habitat; material: faeces | place: Denmark | collected 2008/2010 ...
CAGCACGAAGGCCTTGGTGGCTCCGTACACATTGATGTACGGCACCGGCTGGAAGGAGGACAGGGAGTCAAGCTGGTAGATACAACTGCCAGGCTCCATGTAGGGCAGGGTGTGGTAGGTCATAGCCACCAGCGCCTTGTCGTTCAGGTCTATCATCGCGAGCTGGCGCTCAAGCTCCATGCCCTCAAAACCGCCGAATATTCCGAATCCCGCGGCGTTGATCAGCACCTTCACCTCAGGACGTTCCTCGGCAAGCCGGGCGGAGTATTCGTTTATGGCGGCGGTATCGGAAAGATCAAGCGCCATCACCCGCGCGGCGACCGGAAGCTCCCCGGCAAGCGCCTCAAGGCGCTCACGGCGACGGGCGATAAGCCATATCTCGTCAAGCTCAGTGCGGTATTTTTCACTTATCCGCAGGGCAAATTCCCGCCCCATTCCGGACGACGCCCCGGTAATTACGGCAATTTTCATGTCAGCTCTCCTTTTTTCGTCAGTGCAGCAGACCGTACTCGCGCAGAACCTCATCCGCCACGGCGCGCGCGCCTGCGGCGGCTTCGGGTGTGACCTCAACGTCAAAATCGCAGAAGGCGTTATCCGCTATCGGCTTTCCAGTCAGCGACGCGAACGCCGTCAGCGCCAGAAGATATCTGCCTACGCCGAGTGCGGCGTGAAAGCCGTCGCGGTGGACCTTTTCGATCCCGTACTGCCCGCGGCGCTGCCAGAGGCGGAACATTGCCTCGCCTGACGGTATGATCCCGTCGGCGGAAATATCGCGAGCCATCTTTTCGTATGCCGCCTTAACCGCCGGGAACATTTCCTCGGGCGCGGTGAATTTTGTCAGCTTGAAACGGGGAGCGTCGGTGTCAAAGGTCCAGGTCTGATTGACAAACAGCTTTGCCTTGGGCGCCATGCGGCGCACGTACGCCGCAATTTCCGTCGCAAAGGGCTGGTAGCTTTCCTCGTCCCCGCTGGCGGGGCTGCACTGCTGCATGATCACATGATCCCACTCGTCGGAAAGCAGCGCCGCCTTAAGCGAAACATAAAGCCCGCTTGTGTGTCCGTTAAGCTCATATGAATATACAGGCTCCTCTGAGAGCATATTGCGGTAGTGGCGGTAGAGCGAGCAACCGCCGATATAAAGATTGACCACCTTGAGGTCAACGCCCCCGGAGCGCGCCACACCGTAAAGATAGCGTGTAATATCCGTTCCGAAGCTGTTGCCGATAACAATGATCTTTTTCATTTCAATACCTCCGTCTCCCCGACCGCATCATCAGATCACGGCAAAATCGGGAATGCCGTTTATGTAGTCCGGATATGCCTCGCCTGCAATAAGGGGAAGCAGATACCGGCAGCACTCGTCGGTCACGTTGTCGCCCGCCGCGTTTATGTACTCATCGGGAACGCTCTTTATCTGGTTGGCGATCTCGCTTACGTCGGAATGTGAGATGGTAAAGCCGTAATTATCGCCCTCTCCGGTGCGCAGGATGGTCATCATCTCTCGGCTGACGCCCTCGCGCGCCGCAGCTACCGCCGCGCGTCCTACGGCAACAGACTCGGTAAGATCCTGAGCCGAGGCGATATGTGCGCCGCAGCGCTGGGAGATATTAAGCTCGACAGAGCGCACCTTGCACCCAAGCTCGGCACGCACGGCAAGCTCAAGCGCCTTTCCGGTGCCGGAGAGCTGCTTGTGACCGAAAACATCGGTCGTTCCCACATCCACGCCCTCGCAGACATATCTGCCGTCGGCAAATCGGATGCCCTCGGAAACGGCGACCACCACGCCGGGATGCACCGCCAGCTGCTCGCGCAGCCGCGCGTAGAAGGCGTTAAGGTCAAAGCTGCGCTCGGGCAGATAGACCATATCGGGGGCGATACCGTTCACCACTCTGCCGATGGCGGAGGCGGCGGTGAGCCAGCCCGCGTCGCGTCCCATTATTTCAACAATTGTCACGGCGGGCACGGTGTACACCGCGCAGTCGCGTATCAGCTCCTGCATCGTAACGGCAATGTACTTGGCAGCCGAGCCGAATCCCGGCGTATGGTCGGTAACGACAAGGTCGTTGTCTATCGTCTTCGGAACGCCCATTATGCGCATTTCATAATCATGCGTGCGGGTGTACTCCGACAGCTTTGCCGCCGTATCCATCGAATCGTTTCCGCCTATGTAGAAGAAATAGCGGATGTCGTACTTTTTGAAGATGGAAAGCAGTTTTTCGTAAAGGGCGGGGTCGTCCTGCGGACGGGGGAGCTTGCGGCGGCATGAGCCGAGCGCGGCGGCAGGTGTATGCTCAAGGCGGCGCAGCTTATCCTCGCTGTCAAACATCGCGCCGAGATCGACCAGCCTCTCCTCAAGCAGTCCCTCAACGCCGTTTCTCATTCCCAGAACCTTTCCGACGGTTCCCGCGGCAACTCCCTCAAGACCGCCGCGGATGACCCCTGCAAGCGTTGCGTTTATCGCCGCCGTCGGACCGCCCGACTGACCGACTACAATATTGCCGTGAAGTTCTTTCTTATCCATGATAGATCCTTTCTTGTTCATCTGTCGGTACTGAGGCTGTCTCCGACATGACCTGCCCCGCAGGACCGGAAGGGTTGCGCGACGCGGCTGTGCGGACATACCGCACGCCTGTCCGGAAAATGACGCTTTAAGCAATACCGTGCATGATTTTTTTCAGAATAATTGTATCATTCCTCCGGTTATTTGTCAACACCAAATGCAAATATGCGGCAAAGATTACGCGCTGCAGAGCCGGCTTCTTGTCGTTTATAAATCCCGAATTGACGGCAGAACAGCATAATGTTTTAACACATATTTTCATCTTCGTGGCACTACAATCCCTCCGTCACGGCTGCGCCGTGCCACCTCCCTTTACACAAGGGAGGCTTATTTGATCCGAACAAAATCGCCTCTCTCGGACGAAAATCAATGTTTTTTTGTTTCGACAGTCCCGATATGTTTGCCAATAGGATGGCTTACTTTGCAAGGAAACTGTCGCGGCAGGCGACTTATGGAGTGCGCGTGTGCGACAAAGTAAGATTTGATTTCAAAATGTCGCAAACTCCTTCCGTCCCTCAAGAGGGAGGCTTTTCGATAGCTTTATTGTTAACGAAAAATCAATGTCGAATCGGTGTTTTTAACTGTATGCCATTTCACTTACGTCTTACCGCAAACCAAGGCTCCCTTGTGTAAAGGTAGCAGTCAGCGTAGCTGACTGAGGGATTGTTTTTCGTTAAACCAGTGCATTTACGAACGTATCCTCAGGCGCTCTCCGCAACAGATGGAGACTGGTTATGCAGACCTTTTGTCACTCCCGGCGGGAGGCTTTCCGTCGGTTTGATATGCAAGAAAATCGGCAGAGAAACAGTATCTCTGCCGAAAATTATACTTAATGTTTATGGGAAACTGCGTGTTTCGCGCTTCTTTTTCAAAGCTTTCGTGACTCTGTTTTTAAAAAGTAGCTATCAACCAAGTGCGTTTTTCGGTGTGCTGTTTTCACTGACGAATTACCGCAGACCAAGGCTCCCTTGTGTAAAGGGAGCTGTCAGCGCAGCTGACTGAGGGATTGTCCTTTGCAAATCCATAACATTTTCATATATTGTCGGCACGCTTTGTTCCACGCCGTATGTTTCACGTGAAACATACGGCGTGGAACAATTGCAGAGGTATTTGTAAAAGCGTTTTGAAGCTGATTTTTGTAAACTTTCAATTAAATACCCCTCGGCTATTGAAAAAACGTCCGCTCGATGATATAATATTAATACATGGACGCATGGGCGGTGACGTCGGGGCGTGCGGGGCGGAGGTTATCTTATTTGAACCGTCGCTGACTGCAAGGGTTTCACAAACGACCGCTTAAAAGAAAGGTATGGCAATTTTATGAGCAAGATCATCGCATTCGCCAATCAGAAGGGCGGCGTCGGCAAGACGACCTCCGCCGTTAATATAGCCGCATCGCTCGGAGTGCTCGGCAAGCGCGTGCTGCTTGTCGATCTTGACCCGCAGGGCAACAGCACCAGCGGCGTCGGAATCATGAAAAAGTCGCTGAAGCATACCGTCCGTGATCTTCTCCTCAGCGACAATGCCGACGGTAGCTGCTCAACGGCAGCCACAGGCGCCGCAAAAAATGCCACGATAGAGACCAAATTCCGCAATCTTTCGGTCATTCCGTCCACAATTGCCCTTGCCGGAGCGGAATTTGACCTTTTTTCGCTCGATGAAAGCGAATATTCTCTGAAAAACTCTCTCGCCGAGGTGCGCGACGAGTATGATTATATCGTTATCGACTGCCCGCCCTCCCTCGGTATGCTGACCGTCAACGCGCTTGCCGCCGCCGACGGTGTGGTCATCCCCATGCAGTGCGAGTTTTACGCGCTTGAGGGGCTTTCTCAGCTTATGATAACCATCGGACGCATCAAACAGCGCTATAACCGCTCTCTCAGTGTGACCGGAATACTCATAACGATGTATAACGGCAGGCTGCTTTTGACCTCGCAGGTCATAAGCGAGCTTAAAAAGCATTATTACGAAAAGCTCTTTTCCACCGCGATCTCGCGCGGAGTGAGACTGTCGGAGGCGCCCTCCTTCGGTATGCCGGTCTATTATCACGACAAGAGCAGCAAGGGCGCGGCTGAATATCTTGATGTGGCGCGCGAGCTTATCGAGCGTATATAAACGGCGATTACTATATATAATAAGGAAGAAAAGAATTTATAAAGTGCGCATCCGGCAGGGTCTTGCCGCCCTGTGCGCCCCGAAAATTCGAAGAAAGGCAGGTAATTCTGATGGCACAGCGCAATGCACTCGGGCGTTCCTTTTTCTCAATGCTCGAGGATAATATGATAGAGACTCCAAAGGGAGCGGTGCAGACACTGCACATCTGCGATATTGAACCGAACCGTGCACAGCCGCGGAAGGATTTTGACGAGGAGGCGCTTTCGACCTTAGCGGCTTCGATCTCGCAGTACGGTCTGCTCCAGCCGATAATAGTCACCGAAAACGCCGACGGATCGGGTACATACCGCATCGTCGCCGGTGAACGCCGCTGGCGTGCCGCAAGAATGGCGGGTCTTGGTGAAATTCCCGCAATTGTTTTCAGCGGGGACGAGCTTGCCGCCGCGCAGGTGTCGCTGGTCGAGAATATCCAGCGGCGCGATCTTTCGGCGGTTGAGGAGGCGTTTGCCTATCGTGATCTTATCGAACGCTTCGGGCTTACCCAGGAGGAGGTCGCCGACAAGGTGGGCAGAAGCCGTCCTTCGGTCACGAATTCGCTTCGTCTGCTTGAGCTTCCCTCCTCTGTGCTTGAAATGGTTTCAGCGGGAAGAATATCAATGGGACACGCCCGCGCAATATTGGGCCTTGCAGATAGATCCGATGATGCGCGCGCAGCTCTTGCGTCGAAAATTGCCGTCGAGGATCTTTCGGTGCGCGAGACCGAGCAGCTTGTCAAGCGGCTGAACGCCCCGAAAAAGGAAAAAAAGCCCGCCCCTGTGCGGGACGAGCAGAGCGCGGCGTATTATGCCGAGCTTGAGCGCAAAACCATGAAGATACTCGGTCGTCGGGTAAAGATCAGCGACGGAGGCGAGGGTCGCCGCCGCCTTGAGCTGGATTACGAAAGCACGGACGATCTTGCCGAGCTGCTTACAAAGCTGTGCGGTCCGGAGCTGTTCAGCGAATGAGCGGTTTTTTGCGGTTTTTTGTCGAAAATTGATCGGATAGGGATAAAATGAACCGGATTATTTATCTTGCGGCAGTGTTGCTGCCGGTTGGGCTTTCAAGCGAAGAGGAAATGCCCACTTTGCTTGAGCTGATAAAGGAGCTGTTTGCTTTTGACGTCAGCGGATATGAGAATCTGAATTTCGGTACGGGGATACTCACCGGTCTTCGCGGGCTGATAATCGCGCTCTTTCTGGGAGCGATCTTTGCGGCGTGCTCCTCGGTGTTCAACAAGCGGGTGCTTGGGGATTTTGTCCGCGCGCTGATATCTGAGGGCTGCACCTCTCCCGATAAGGCAAAGACCTTAGCGGAGCTTGGGTTCCTCAAGAACACGGCGATACGTTCCTCACTGCGCTCGGGCGGTGTGCTCGGAAAGGCTGTAAGCTGTGTTGAGGAGGACGCGCACAATATCGCAGTGGTGCGCAAGCGCGGAATATACGAGCTGCGCTCCGCCGAATCGGAGGACGGTCTGCCGCCGTTCAGGGAGATGCCTTACAAGCGCGACCTGAATACCGCGCATTTTTACATTCCGGAGCAAAAAGCGGGCAGCGCCGAGATAAGATTTAGCAAAAAAGGCACTAACTGGGTCTCTCTTGTGCTTGGAATCATAGCTTCAATAGTCGTGCTTGTCCTGCTGCTTGTCCTTTTGCCGGATATTTTTCAGTTGATTGACAACTTTGTGGGCATGACAAAGGACTTCGGCGCATAAAAACTGCAAGACCGAAAGACAAAGGGGTTGTTCAGTATGAAAAACGAATCGACGCGCGCCGCCGCTCCGCGCAAAGATCAGAGCGGAACGCGGGGCGGAAACGCCCCGGCGAAAAAGAAATACTACCGCCGCCCGCACAGGCTCACGCTTGGCGTCAGAGTATTTATTGCCCTGATGTGCGCATTGCTGGCATTCCTGCTGGCGGTAGTGGTTGCATATTATTGCGGCTACCGGTATATCTGCATTGAGCGCGAGGACGGCGAGCTGGTACGCTTTGTCGGCAGAGTCGATGCGACCGGAACGCCGTATGCGGGCAGGCTCTACTATTCCAGCGGGATCAAGGCAAAGATCAATACCGCCGCAGGACGCATTGAATACTCAAACGGAGCCACATATTCGGGAGATCTTGTTGATTTTTACCGCGATGGCGTCGGCACGCTGACGCTTAAAAACGGCGACGAGTACACCGGGGAGTTCAAGGGCGACGTAATAACCGGCAGGGGAGTGTATAAATTCTCGGGCGGCGATGTTTACGAGGGCGATTTTATTGCCGGAGTCAAGGAAGGCACGGGAAAATACACCTATGCGAACGGCGACGTTTACGAGGGAGGCTTTCTTGGCGATCTGCGCCACGGCGAGGGAGTCATGAGCTGGAGTGACGGCTCAAAATATGAGGGCAGCTTTGTTTTCGGGCTGAAAAGCGGAAAAGGAAGCTATACCTATTCAAACGGAGACACCTATGTAGGCGATTTTGAGGACGATATGCGCCAGGGCGAGGGCACTTACACCTGGGCTGAAAGCGGCGAGAGCTACACGGGCGGCTTCTACAAAAACAATATGCACGGATACGGCACGTACACATGGCCGGACGGACGGGCGTCCTACTCGGGGTATTTTGAAAACGGAAAGATCGTTGCGGTGGCTCCGAGCGGGAGCTGAGACAATTATGAAAATGGAGATCAAAAAATATGGCTAATTACAGACGCGGGAGGATCAATGATGAAACGGTGCGCGTCATGGCGGAGCTTCTGCGCGGAGTCAAGGACCCGCGCGTTTCGGAGGCTTTTATCAGCGTGACGGCGGCAGAGGTGACTCCCGACCTCAAATATGCGAAGATCTACTACTCGGTGCTGGGCGGCGAGAATGACAGCGAGAAGATGAAGGGCATAGCCAAGGGACTGCGCTCGGCGTCGGGATATCTGCGCCGCGGGCTTGCCGAGAAGCTGAATCTGCGCATCACACCTGAGCTGACCTTTGTTGCCGACAGCAGTGCGGCAAACGGAGCACACATCGCTTCCCTGCTTGAGGATATCTCGCGGGAGGCGGCGGCACACGAGCCGGAAAACCCTGGCGCGAATGAAAGCGAAGAATAAGCGCGAGCCATTCTCATAAGAAACGCCCCCTCTGCTTCCGGAGTCTTAACGCTCCGAAAACAGAGGGGAGTTTTATTTCATTGACAGCTTATGCTGTCGGGGTGGCTGTCAGGTGTTCTCAGCTTTTGGGTACGTAGATGCGCAGATGCGCTGCGGCGTTGGCGAAGTTTGCTGAAATATCGGTCTTGGGCGAGGAGGAGACGTTAAAGGCGCACCATGCGTTGCTTCCCCACCAGGCTTCGTCAATAACGACCACACCGCTTGACACCATTCCCAGGCGGGAGGATGCTGCCGCTTTGCTTTCAAGCCATTTTTCGGGGCGGTACTGCCATCCGGGGTCGCAGATTATCACAGAACCCACCGGGATCTGAGTGCGGCTGTAAAGCTCGGCGGTGCAGACGTGCCGGTTGTAGGTCGACGCGCTGGCGCTTGGGTAAACAAGGCTTGAGCCTTTGGTGCAGTACCAGTATGCGTTATCAACGCGCTCCCAGTTGAAGAGCGTGTATCCCGAAAGATCGACGTTGCTTGCCGCAGCAAGTATCTTGTCCGCTTCAAAGAAGTCCTCAGGCTCAAGTGTCACATCGGAGGGAGTGGTTCCGGTATGTCCGGAGTCACCTGTCTTCATAGAAGACTCGGTCACGGCGCGCGGGTTGGCTATTGCGGAGGCTACCGACTCCTTGAGCAGCGCCATTACATCGGCGGTTATCTCGGCGGGAGAAGGGTTAAAGGTCAATTCCTCTCCCGAGCAGCCGGTAAGCGAGGCGAACCATGTCATGCCTGCAAGCATACGTCCTATATTGTAGCTGAGGTGATAGCCGTCGCGGGTAAGAGTATCGCCGAGGAAGCCGGTGCGCGCATTCTGTATCGCCGTACCGACTGGAATTACAGAGCTTATTGAGGATATGGTATCGACGCACTGCGCAGTCGTTGAGATGATCATGTTGTACATGGTCATCTGGTCTTTGTTGTAGTTCGGGAAGGAGGAATGCGTCGAATCCTGCTGATATGCCCAGGTCATATGCCATACTATGCGGGCGGAGGCGGGTTTGTTCGCCTCAACATAAGCGACAAGTGCGGCAAGATTGCTGTAGCTTGCGGGCAGACCGCAGGTCTTGCTCGTCTGCTGGAGCGTGATTATATCCCACTCCTCATCCTTGATGCCCTTAAGCATCGTTGTGTTTTTGGTGTTTGTCCAGGTTCCGTTTGTAGTCTTGTAATAGGTGTACGCACCGTCGCCCGCGCGCGCGTGGGAATAATGCGTGTCAAGTGAGCAGCCGCCTATGTAAAGGTTGCCAAGTACTATCTCTTCAACGCCGAGGTTCTTTGATATCTGAGCCAGATACTGCATGGCGTCGGTGCTGAAGCTGTTGCCGATGGCAAGCACCTTGAGCGACTTCGGCGGAGTTGCGGGTCCGGTCTGAGGCTCGGCGGTGGTTTCCGGAGCATCGGTCACGTTTTCGGTAGTAACGGGAGCGTCTGGTATGTTATCCGTTGTAACAGGGGCGTCGGTCTCTGACAGTGGATCAGAGCTGCTGTCAGTACCGTTTTGTGTACCGGTATCCTTGGTGCAGCCGACGGCGGCAAAGATCAGCAGTGCGGCAAGCGCCATAGCAACATAGCGTTTTAGAGAGGACATTTTCTTTCTCCTTGAAATAAATTCGGCAACTCACGGAACGTTCCGCGAAAAAATGCCAAGTATAGTATATCATGTTTTTCAGAAAACCGCAAGTTTTTTTGCACAAATAAAATTGCGGAACTTGAAATATTGTTATTGTTACCGTACAAGCGGCAGTTTTTTCTTGACAAAACAGATAAGGTATGATATCATACTGGAAATCCGCAGGTGCGGCGCTGTTACGTTTCTTTGTCGGCGCTTTGATTTTTTCTCCAAGGAGTTTTTTATGAGCATTATTGATTCCTTTGACCCGCAGGACAGACCCATTATCGGCGTTGAGGACGTGTATGAAAAAAGAGCGGAGCGGCTTGACGCCTGCATAATAAACTTTTCCCGCAAGATCACGGACGCACTGCTTGAGGACGGGCTTATTGAGGAGCTTGCCCCCGACACTATAAAAAGCGTTTCGTGCGACTATCCCGTTTATCTTTACAAGGGGACGAATATCGGCATGGTGCAGACCACGGTCGGCGCTCCGGTGACGGCGGTCCTGCTTCAGGAGATAGGGCATATCTTTTCGTGCCGCCGCTTTGTGCTGTTCGGCTCATGCGGCGGGCTTGACAGGACTATCCCGCCCGGAAAGCTGATCGTTCCCACGCACGCCTACCGCGACGAGGGGACAAGCTATCACTACGCCCCGCCCGCCGATTACATAGAAATTAAAAATCACCCCGCAGTGTGCGGAGTGCTTGATGCGCTCGATATAGAATACGTTATCGGCAGGACATGGACGACAGACGCCTTTTACCGGGAGACCGAAAAACGCTGCAATGCGCGGAAAAACGAGGGGTGCATTGCCGTTGAGATGGAGCTGAGCGCCTGTCAGGCAGTCGCCGACTGGTGCGGCGTTGAGCTTTACAGCTTCCTTTACCGCGCCGACAACCTTGATTCCTTCAAATGGGAAAAGGGAGTGCTGTCCTCCCTGCCCGCAGACGAGCGGCTGAAGCATTTCTTTGTCGCGCTTGAGATAGCAAAGGAGGCTTCAAAAAATAAAAATGAATGTGGAAATTGATATAAGCGGAGCGTATCTTGAGACCACGCGGCTGATACTGCGCCCGTGGCGCAAAGAGGATATTGCCGACTTTTATGAATACGCCTCCGTCCCCGGCGTGGGAGAGGCGGCGGGCTGGCGGCATCACGCCTTGGTCGGGGAATCGGAGCGCATACTTGACGTATTTATTGCGGAAAGGAATGTTCTTGCCATTGTATACAAGGCAAACGGCAAGGCAATAGGCTCGCTGGGATTTCACCGCTCATGGGCTGAGGACGACCCGGCTTATGCCGGACTCCGCCTGAGGGAGATAGGGTACGTTCTTTCAAAGGACTACTGGGGTCAGGGGCTTATGCCGGAGGCGGTGGAAAGGGCGATCGGCTACGGCTTTGAGGTGCTGGGGCTTGACGCGCTGACGGTCTGCCACTTCCGGGAGAACGACCGCTCCCGCCGCGTGATCGAAAAATGCGGATTCCGGTTTGTAAAAAGCGGAATATACCATTCCGACCAGCTTGAGCGCGATTTTGACGACCTTGAGTACATACTTACCCGTGAGGAATATATCTCCCGCAGAGGCTGAAAGCGATCGTTCTTACCTCAGACCGATGCCGCGCAACACCTCCGAGGTGGTAATTCCGCCGATATCGCAGGCAAGATAGTCCGGCTCAAAGGGCAGGCGCGCGCGGTCGTCGAGCTTTATCAGACGGTAATTGAGCGCAATCCGTGCGGCGCTTTCGCTTACCGATGCGCGGACGGAGGGCTTTTGTATTTCCTCTTTGCGCCCCAGCAGCTCGCCAAGACTGCAGAAATGACCTATCAGCGCCGCGGCTGTCTTAGGCCCGACCCCGGCGGCTCCGTGCAGCTTGTCCGCGCTGTCCCCGACGAGCGCCTTGAAGTCGGCGTATCTTTCCGGTCCGACTCCGAATTTTTCACGCACTAGTCAGGTCCGCACAGCACCGTGCGGTCGCCTCGGTAGCGCAGCACGCTTACGTGCTCGCCCGCAAGCTGGAAAAAGTCGCTGTCAAAGGAGGAAATGACGATATCGTATTCCCCGGCAAGCCGGATGGCATACGAGGCTATTACGTCGTCGGTCTCAAACTCCTCGACCTCGGTGTGCCGCAGTCCGAGGTAGTCAAGCGCCGCGTATATGTCGGCAAGCTGTGAAAAGAGGGGTGTTAAAAAATTCCTTCTGAATTTTTTAACACCCCCAACGACATTGG
>ERZ779869.3644-NODE-3644-length-11676-cov-4.128216_pt1 | contig 11676 bp, 7 predicted proteins | sample MGYA00511557_ERZ779869 | MGnify/ENA primary metagenome ERZ779869 (study PRJEB29588, sample SAMEA2154620) | human gut metagenome | biome: human gut; feature: human-associated habitat; material: faeces | place: Denmark | collected 2008/2010 ...
GGTGCCAAGTTTAATTCCGATGGTTTTTTCCCTGCCATATAATTAAAATAAGCTTGACTTGCAATCATGGCAGCATTATCAGTACAAAGTTTAAGTGGTGGATAATATACTTTTGCTCCAATAGAACCACACATTTTTTCCATCTCTTCCCTAAGTTTTAAATTTGCCGAAACACCGCCTGCTAATACTATTTTTTTGTAGCCTGTTTTTATTAATTCCTGTTTTGTTCTATTTACAAGTTGCATAACAGCCTCAGCCTGAAAAGAACAACAAACGTCGGCAATATTAACTTCTTCATTCTTTTGTCTTTTATTATGCAGATAATTAATTACCGCCGTTTTAAGACCACTATATGAAAAGTTATCTCCATGCTCTTTTGCTGGGTTAATGAAATTAATGTTTTTTTCTCCTTGTTCGGCCATTTTTTGAACACTAGGCCCTCCAGGATAAGGAAGCCCGCACTCCCTTGCAACTTTATCAAAGGCTTCACCAATAGCATCATCCATTGTTGTTGCAATTAACTTTTTTTCTGTATGGCTTTTCATTTCAAAAAGTGCAGTATGTCCCCCACTTACTACAAGACATAAAAATGGCGGATCTAAATCTTTATGAGCAATAAAATTACTGCTAATGTGCCCTTCTATATGATTAACACCATACAGCGGTATTCCGCTTGCGTAGCTTAGCCCCTTAGCAAACGACACACCAACAATTAGTGCTCCAAGCAAACCAGCACCATAAGTTACCGCAATTGCAGATATGTCTTTTAATTCTAAGTTTGCTTGTTTTAATGCCTCTTTGTAACAAAACTCAATATTTTTAGTATGGTTTCTGGAAGCGATTTCAGGAACCACACCACCGTAAAGGGTATGAATATCTATTTGCGATGAAATGACAAGCGAAACAACTTCTCTACCATTCTTGACAATAGCAACTGAAGTATCATCACATGAACTTTCTATTCCTAGTATATATATGTCTTTTTTCATTAATTATCTACCTTTAAAAATGAATCTATAAATGTTTGTATCTCACCATCTAGCACCGCTGTAGTATTTGATGTTTCTTCACCAGTGCGGTGGTCTTTTACCAAATTATATGGGTGTAATACATATGACCTTATTTGACTACCCCATTCAATTTTTTTATTTTCTTTGCTTGCAAGCCTTCTTTGTTTTTCTTTCTCTGCCAAATCCATTTCTAGCAACTTAGAATACAGCATACTCATTGCCATTTCCTTGTTTTGCAACTGACTTCTTTCATTTTGACATTGTACCACTAAGCCAGTTGGTAAGTGTGTGATTCTTATTGCGCTTTCAGTTTTGTTTACATGTTGTCCACCCGCTCCACTACTTCGATAGGTGTCTATTTTAAGGTCAGATGGCTTAATTTCTATATTAGGTGCTTGATTAATAAATGGTGCAACTTCTACTGATGCAAAAGAAGTGTGCCTTCGGTTGTTTGCATCAAATGGAGACAATCTAACTAGCCTATGCACGCCTTTTTCTGTCTTTAAGTAACCATAAGCAAACGCACCATCAACTAAAATGGATATACTTTTTATGCCAGCTCCTTCACCCGGTTGATAGTCTAAAATGCTAACTTTATAACCTTGTTTTTCTGCGTACCTAATGTACATTCTAGACAACATTTCTGCCCAATCTTGTGCTTCTTCTCCGCCTGCTCCTGGGTGCAGAGATATTACAGCAGGACCATCATCATAGGGCTTGTTTAATAATTGCTTTATCCATAACGATTGTAAAAGAAATTCAGTTTCTTCTTCGTAAGACTTAATTTCTTCTTCGTTATATATACTAGGGTCTTCTTCGCTAAGATCGATAATTGCTTTAAGATCGTTTAATTTTAATGAAACTTTATAAATGTCGTTTTTAATTTTTTCTAAGTCTGATTTCTTCTTATTTAACGAAGCCATAATGCCAGGCTGATTCCAATTGACATTATCCGACAATTCCAAGTCTACTTCAGATATCTTTTTATCTAGGTCGGCAAACTTGGAACAAACAATATTAAACCTTTGTTTTAATAATTCATAGTCTTGTTTTAAATCATATAAATTCATATTGACTATTTTACCATACATATTTAATTTTGTCTATTATCAAACAAAACACAACAAAATTGTTGTGTTCTATTTGTTAGTGTTTATCTTCAGTTAAACTTTTTAATCTTGATATATCATTCAAGCCACCCGTTGCCGTCCCTACTGTTGTCTTTTTTGCTTCTTTACTTTTTGTGTTTTGCTGAGAACTTGAATTTTCTGTCATCTGCTTTAGTTTTTGTTCAAGCGTAATTGTTTTTTGCACTTGTGGTTGTGGAGTTGTTTGAATTTTTTGTTGTGGTATTGGCTTAACATTTGGTTTTATGGTTGACTGAATTTTGGTATCACTTGACTTTTCAGGTGCACGTTCTTTAAAAATTTGTTTGACATCTGTCTTTGGCTCGGGCTGTTTGGAAGTATTTAGAACTTGTTCAAGTTTTTCTTTTTCAATTAGTTTTTTATTCCTTTCTTCAAGAGTTGTAGAACTATTTGTTTTATCCGCCAACTGCTTGTTTATATTATCTAGTTTTGCTCTTGCAATTTCTTCTGCAGTTGGAGTTTGGGGCTTTTCTTCTTTAATATTTTCTTTAACAGGCTGTGGTTGCAATTCTATATTATTAGATTCTGGTATTGGTTTGGTTTCTTTAACCTCATCAACTTTTAATCTTTCATTAATTTCTTCTTGACCACTTATGTTTGCAGTTAATTTTTCAAGGTTGGTTATGTATAATGAAAGATAACTGCCTAAGTTTAATTCTCTTGCATGTTTATCAAAAGCAGTTCTAATACACTTTGCCAAAACTCTAATTAAACTTTCAACTCTTCCACCTGCCAAAATGTAAGCTCTCTTAATTACCGAAGCATACGCTTCAACCTCTTTTACATATTTACCTTTATAATAAGCCCCGGCATCAGCGGTTAACTTCCTGGTCCTAATTAATTTTGCACACATATTTTCTATATATGTATCGCATGCTTTAATTATTGCCATAAATTTAACATTGTCATACCATGTTGAAAGTTTGTCGTTTGCGACTATATCAACGTTTCCCATATTGCTCCTTATTTAGAAACGCACACCCTATTATCAATTATATTACATTAAAACTTTAAAATATGCAAGATACAAATCTTTTCTATAAGTTATATTTTTAATTATTTCTTCCTTGGTGTCATTGTAAAGAGCAAGAAATTTAGTCTTAGCTCTTTGCTTATAGTTATGTGCATTAAGTTCGGTTTCAATTATACTAAAGATATAATTATTAATATATTGTTTCTCTTTGCTAGATGCAACCCTAAATGAATATTCTTCACATTCATAATCTATTCCATACTTAGACTTGCACATCTCTTCATATTTTTCTAGCAAATTAATATTATTTACATAAAAGTTATAAACCTTAAGTTGGTCTTCTTGTTCAACAATTTCTTTATCTCGATTTTCTTTAGATAGTGTACCACAATAAATATTAGTAATTTCATCAAACTCTTTACAATTTGTTTGGTTACTCTTTTTTAAACTATCGGTAATAAGTTTTATTCTTGCAACCAAATCCTTGTTAATTAACTTCTTCTCTTCAGCACTACTTTCTTCATCAGTCCAACTTGAAATTCCAACTTCTCCGCCATCTAGCATATTAAAGACTATCTTGTTTTTTAAACCTTCTTCTTCAATAAATTCATCGGATGATGTTTGTTCGGTTGTTTTTTGTTTCCAACCGTTGTCCATTCTTAAATAATAAAATAATTTGTCATCACCAACGACCTTGCCATTCTCCATTTTCAAAAATTTAGAATCTTTAAAAAATTCCTTAAAATTTTCTTCGGCAATATCATTATTGGTTTGATCACTTGTTGCAACTATCTCCGAGTCGGCAACCAAGTTTAACATAGCATTTACAGTTTTTATTTTTTTTCTTAAAATTAAGTATAGCACACCAAATGAGATGAGCCACATAATTAAGAACAATGAACCATAGATTGCAATAAACCTGTTTTTAATTAAAAAGTAGTCTAAATCAATTTCTATATTCCTAATAAGCGGATAGCAACAAAGCACTGCCACCAAGCCTATTAATAATGGTGCAATAATAAGCGACAACAAAAGCATTTTCATTTGTTTGTATGCCGGCTCGCCAACAACCAACAATTCTTTAGATGTGTAACCAATTTTATCGTTTAAAAAATGCTTACTTTCGTTTAGTTTTACTTCAGTTAACTTGGTGTCTTTAAAAACTTCTTCTGCTTTTGTTTTTGTAAGTTTTATATATTCGCTTAAAATATTATCTAACTCAGGTAGCGTTGGTACACTATCTGAGTTAGTAATTTGAGTTAACAAATTTTTCGCTATATAAATGTCGTATAACGTAACTTCAGTTCCATAGTTTGATTTTGCATATTCAACCATGTCCGCTTCTAGAAGTGACATTTTTTTAGCCTTCATTTCATTATAGATTCTTACAAACATAGAAACATCTTTCATTTGTTCTACACTGGTTATACAATCGAATCTATACATTTATATTATCTCCTAAACTATATTTCCCCCGTTTTGTTTTTACATAAAATTGTCTAAGCCATCATGACCTTGCTCTAAAATACCATTACCAGGTGTTAATTTTTTGTCTGTCGAAATAGGACCTGTAACCGATTTTCCCGCTTTTCCTTTGTTGTTTTTTGCCTTAAGCCGTTCTTCAAGAATACTGTGTGCTTTTTGAGTTACAGAAGCAAATCTCCAACGCAAATCCTTGTCTTTATTCTTTTCATAAACTTGTCTGAATACTTCTTCAACCAATTCCTTGTTATCTTCGCCATAGCTTTTGATAAGTAATTTTAGTGCTTTTTGATAGTTTGCTTGTTCAATCTTTTTTAAAAGTATTTCTGCTTCTGACTGTTCTTCAGTATTGACTGCTTCTTCTGTTGGTCCTTCAATTGGAGTCTCTTCTGCTTCTTCTGTTGGTTCTTCAGTTGGAGTTTCTTCTGCTTCTTCTGTTGGTCCTTCAGTTGAAGTTTCTTCTGCTTCTTCACTAGCATTTATTATTGCTTGTGCATAACTATAAATTTCATTTATATGTGCAGGAACTTCACGCTGTGCTATCCAGTTGTTTATATTATCTATTTGTCCATCTAATCTAGGATTTGGCGTTTCATTTATAGCTTTAGCCTCTTTAAGTTCAGCAAGGACCATATAAGCAGTAGATAAACTTGCAGTATAGTCATTGGCTGGTTGGCCATTTAAAAGATCTACAGCAGTCTTTTCTGTTTGTATATCGTTTTTGGCTTGTCCATTTGTGCTTAATTCTTCAACAATTAACTTATTTAAATCTCGTATATTTTCATATTTGTTTTTTTCAAGGTCAACCAATTTATTTTGTGCATCTTGAAGCGATATACTAGGGTCATTCATTAATTGCACACCAATATCCATCTGCAGTTTGGTATTAACTATTTTGTCTGTTATATCTTGATTGTTTTGTATTATAATGCTATTAGTAAAATTTGTATATTCATTAAACAATTGCACAGCTCTTGTTTGCAAAGAACCAATAATTGCCTGACTATCTGAATTGATTTCATTTATACTTTGTGAAATAAAACTAGACACTTCGAAACTGTCAAAAGACTCGTTGGCAATTTGAGTTGCAGATTGTGCACTAAGTTCATTACTTAACGCATTGTCAATTTCTTGCTTGTTCTGTTCATATGCGGCCTTATAGTCGCTTTGACTTATATAATTTTTCCCGATCGTTGTGTTAAACAATTTATTGCCAAGTATTCCACCATAAGCACTTACACCAAGACCAGCTACACCAGTTAGCGCACTAAGCACACCTGGAACAGCCGCCACGCTTCCAAATATTGAACCCATAACTGTTGTTAACAAAGTCGCACCAAGCCCACCAATTAGTCCTATTCCACCAACAATTAAAACCGTCCTTAAAATATTCTGTCCAAGCTTTTTTTTGCCAGCGCTTGATGCTCTCTTTTTTAATTCGGCTGGAGATATGGTTATTGTTTTGGTCTCACCCTTTTTATTTGTAAAGGTAAAATTTCTTGGTGTATTTGCATCAGCCTTTGCTGTTCTTAAGTTGTTTGCAGCCTCAGTCTTTTTATTTAAAGTCCAAGTTGCATAATCTTGTAACAAACTTTCTTCTTGAGATAAAGTTGGCATTGACCCGCCATTCATCTGTTCAACGTAAGTGATGTCTGCTCGAGTAAATGGCTGAGGAGACATTGCCTCTGCTTTTGCGATTACTTCTTCTCTACTTAAATTTCCACCATTTTCAGCAAGTATTTTATTGTAGGCATGAATTTTATTAAAAATATATGTAAAAGAAGCGTTATCTTTAATAGCAAGGTCAGTTGTCCCTGGTGTATTATAATTAAAGTTAAATGCCATAATTTTCTCCTTGGTTTTATTATTTCCCCTAAAAGCGCAATTTACTAACAGTTTTATACAATATTTTCATCTGCATCATTACTTGATTCCACATCTTTTGGTTTTGCATTTTCTAAATTTATACCTAGCACAGATGCTACAATTTCTTTGTTTGTAATGCCAAAAATTTCTCGCATATTCTCTTCTTCAAAAGACTGTATGGCACTATCCATCGGTCCATGTGTAGATTTTATCATATTTTCAACTTCTTGGCAAATATTATCAAAGGATTGAGTGGAATTTTCTGTATAACCATAATAGTACATACATGCTTGTGCAAACCCAATCCATCGTTCCAATTGTTTGTTGTAAGAATCTGGCAATTCCGCACCTATAACTTTTTCAACACGCATTTTATCTAACGCCGAAACTCTTTTTAATACCTCACTAGAAATATTATCGTTTAACGCCACATTTATTTGTTCACGCATATTTTGATTTTTTCGTTTATTATCTTCTATTTTATTTCTTGTTTCTTTTTGCTGAGTTGCTTTAGATTCTAGTGCCTTTTTAGACTTTTCTAACTCAGCAGTTTTATCTGAAATGGATTTATTTAATTCCGCTGTTTTTGACTTTAAAGAGTCAACAGCCTTCTTCTTTACATCTAATTTTTCTTTATTCTTTTTTTCTCTTGCTTTGCGTTTGTCTTTATCTAACACCGTAACATAAATCAATCCACCTAATGTTACCGCCGCACCGGTGCTTATACTTCCAATAAACACACCTAGGGTTTCAAGCCCAAACCCCAATATTGCTCCAGCAACACCTGAACCAAGCATTAAAGCGACAATGGTAGCATAAAAAGCATATTTTAAAACTGATTTAAATTTGTTTATACCTTTAGATAATTTAAATTTTGCTTCACTTCTTTTTAGTTGCTTTTTTAATTTGGGTAAATCTTTTTTACCTGATTCTTTTGCTTTTTGTGCTTCCTTTGTCTTTGTGGCTACATCTTGCTTTAATGATAGTAATTCTTCATTCATTTTAGACAAAGTTTTAGAATTTTCAGAATCAACATTGTCTAATTGCTGAAGACATTTGTTTGCATAGTCATTTAGGTCTCCATATTCCACCGAACCCTCTTTTGTATTGGATCTAATAAAATTATACAAACTATTGCAAGTAGCAACATCTCCGTTAAAATATGTTCCTGCAATAATATTAATTAAATTTGATGTTGGTTCATCTGGCTTTGCCGATCTTAATGTCCTGAAAATCTTTTGAAACTTTTGCGCTTGTAGCAACATTGTTTCTTCCATAAAAGGCACCTCCCCCATTCTTTTAGCCCTTTATTTTACTTGCCAATTTTTTAGTGTCTTAATTATACTACAAATGCGTTAAATTTGCAATACTAATAGCAAAAAAGAGCCTTTATTATAAAAGACTCTTTTACTTCTATTAAATATTTTTTCCACAACAATTTTTATACTTTTTTCCACTTCCGCAAGGACATGGATCATTTCTTCCAACACTACTTTTTGTGTTTTTTACTGTACCAACCGCTCTATGATCCAACTCTCTACGGCGATTTTGTTTTATGTTTGGTGCACCTTGAACATCAATTTTAATTCCCATTAAGATATTTGCGACTTCAACTCTCATGTTTTCAATCATCTCTTCAAACATATCAAAACCTTCTCGCTGATAAATATGTATAGGGTTTTGGTTTCCATATGCTCTAAGGCCAATACCCTGACGCAAAACATCCATCTCATCAATATGGGCTATCCATTTTTTATCTAATGTTTTTAATAAAACCAATCTTTCAATATCGCCAAAGTTAATTCCCTTTTCTTCCGTTTCAGCAATTTTCTTTTTAAATTTGTCAAGTGCGTGTTCGGTTACCATTTCAAGAATTTCTTTTTGCGACATTGTTTCCAAAACTTCTTCGGTTATTAGGTTGGTACCTGGTTCCACCATTCTTTGTTCTAGAGCCATATTAAAGCCTTCTATATCAGCTTCTTCAACTTTATCAAAGTTGGTATATTCACTAACAACACCTGCAATTGCTTCAGAAATCATATCCAAAATTTTATCATGAACATTTTCTTTATCTAAAATTTTGTTACGTTCAGCATAGACCTCCTCTCTTTGTTTGTTCATAACATTGTCATATTCAACAACTTGACGTCTGATGCTATAATTTCTGCCTTCAACTTTCTTTTGAGCTCTTTCAATGTTCTTTGTGAACATTTTCATTTTTATAGCGGTATCTTCATCCAATTTAAATGCTTCAGCTATCTTTTTAATTCTTTCACTTCCAAAAATTCTTGCAAGGTCATCATCTGCCGAAACATAAAATACTGAAGACCCTGGGTCACCTTGTCTTCCGGCACGACCCCTTAACTGATTGTCTATTCTTCGACTTTCGTGTCTCTCAGTGCCAATAATATGAAGCCCACCAAGTTCTTTTACTTGTTGTTTTTCTTTGTTGGTTTCTTCCTTATATTCTACCAAAAGTTTTTGAAATTCTAGTTTTGCTTTTAAAACTTCTTCATCTTTTGTTGCCTCGTAAGAAGTTGCTTTTTCAATTAATTCTTCGGCATATCCATCTCGTTTCATTCGCTCTTTTGCCATAAACTCAGGATTACCACCAAGCAAAATATCGGTACCACGACCAGCCATATTTGTTGCAATTGTTACCGCACCAATTTTTCCGGCTTGTGCAACAATTTCCGCTTCTCGCATATGATTTTTTGCATTCAAAACATTATGCGGGATTTTTTTATTGCGTAAAAGTTTAGAAATTTCTTCACTCTTTTCAACAGTTATTGTTCCAACCAAAACCGGCTGTTTTCTTTTATAACAATCTTCAATATCCCTTAAAATTGCTCTTAATTTTGCATCGTGACTAAAATAGAATTCATCATTTTCATCTACTCTTATCATAGGCAAGTTTGGAGGAATGACCACAACATCAAGACCATAAATTTCTCTAAATTCACCTTCTTCAGTTTTTGCAGTACCTGTCATACCTGAAACTTTTTTGTATAGTTTAAAAAAGTTTTGAAGTGTAATTGTTGCTAGTGTTTTATTCTCTGCATTAACTTTAACACCTTCTTTTGCTTCAATTGCTTGATGCAAACCATCACTAAAACGCCTGCCAACCATTATTCTTCCGGTGAACTCATCTACAATAAAAACTTCATTATTAGAAACGATGTAATCATTATCTCGCTTCATAATAAATCTTGCCCTTAATGCATTGTTAATACTGTGGTTAATATCGGTGTTTTCAACATCACTTAAGTTGGCCAGATTATAATATCTCTCTGCTTTGGCAACACCACTTTCGGTAAGATGAATAGTTTTTTGTTTTTCATCTATTGAATAATCATCTGGTTGCAAATTCTTTGCAAACTTGTCCGCAACAATATACTCTGAACCACTCTCTCCGCTTGATCCACTAATAATTAAAGGTGTACGTGCTTCATCAATTAAAATGCTATCAACTTCATCAATTATTACAAAATTATAACCTCGTGCAAGCATTTGCTTTCGGTCTATTGCCATATTATCTCGCAAATAATCAAAACCGAACTCACTATTGGTTCCATAAACAATATCACAATTGTATGCTTCTCTCTTTTGTTCAGGAGTTTGCGCAGAATAAACTACACCAACTGTTAAGCCTAAAAAACGATGTACTTTGCCCATCCATTCAGCATCACGCTTGGCAAGGTATTCATTAACTGTTACAATATGCACAGGTTTTCCACTTAGGGCATTTAAATAAGATGGCAAAGTTGCAACCAAAGTTTTACCTTCACCGGTACGCATTTCGGCAATTCTGCCTTGGTGCAAAACAATACCACCAAGCAATTGTACATTAAAATGACGCATATGCAAAACTCGAGCGCTTGCTTCTCTTACAACAGCAAAGGCATCGGGCAGAATATCATCTAATGTTTCACCAGTAGCAAGACGTTCTTTTAAAACCTCAGTTTGAGAAGTAAGTTCCGCATCTGTCATTTTAGAATATTTATCTTCTAATGAATCTATTTGATCTGCTATTTTTTGTAATTTTTTTATACTTCTTTTGTTATCTATATCTGTTAGCCAACTCATTTTAATTTCTCCGTAATTTTGCAAATTCACTAATATATATAATACAATATTTACTAGACAATTACAACAATAATTTTATTTAATTTTGTCACAAGCAGACTTTTAATGGTTTACTTTATTTTTAAACGATTGCAGTTACCTATTACTATTTTTCACTTTTTTCTTAACTTTCTTTTCTCCATTTGCAGACAAAACTGTTTTCCCTGCTGTTAAAACACAAATACTTCCCGGATTCAATTGTCTTAACATTCGCGCAACTTCGTTAACAGTTGCACCAGTTGTAAAAACGTCATCAATAATTAACAGGTCTTTACCTTCATACTCCTTTGTCTTTTCAACACAAAATGCCCCAACAAGATTTTTCATTCTTTGAACACGAGATAATTCCTTTTGGTTAGGAGTTGTTTTTGTGCGCATAATTAAATTATTTAATACCGGTTTTTGCACTATACTGCTAAGTTCATCTGCAATTAACTCAGATTGGTTAAACCCTCGCTGTCTGCGCCGTTCATCACTTATTGGCACTGGCACAATATAATCAAAATTCATTGGATAATTTTTAAGAGTCAAAGACATACAATAAGCCAAAAACTTTGCAAGGTATTTTTTATTCCTAAATTTTAAATCGGTTATAAGCTTTGATGTTTTGTTTGTATATATGAAAGATGCCCTTGCTACATCAAATTCAAACTGCATTGTTTTACATTCATCGCAAATTACATTTGGCTCCTCTATTGGCAATCCACAAATTTCACACACTTTGCCTTTAATTAATTTAAACTCTTTTAAACAATCATTACATATATGCAATTCAGTCATTTCAACTTCTCTACCACATAAAAAACACTTAAATTCTGGAAACATTAGTTCATCAAAAGAGTTTAATATGCCGTTTATAAAAGTCTTCATTCCACTAATTATATTGTTTTTACTCATATTAATTTGATTATATCAGAAAATAATGTAATTTTCAATTTTTTAAAAAAACTTTTAAAAAAGTGTTGCAAATTTTTGTTTAGTAGTTTATAATGTCCTATGTGTTAAGCACATAAACAAATATTCCTCCTTAGCTCAGTCGGTAGAGCGCTCGACTGTTAATCGATAGGTCGTT
>ERZ779869.3646-NODE-3646-length-11675-cov-7.447418_pt1 | contig 11675 bp, 8 predicted proteins | sample MGYA00511557_ERZ779869 | MGnify/ENA primary metagenome ERZ779869 (study PRJEB29588, sample SAMEA2154620) | human gut metagenome | biome: human gut; feature: human-associated habitat; material: faeces | place: Denmark | collected 2008/2010 ...
GTCACAACACGATCCTCGACTATAACGCGCCCTGCCAGAAGGATACCGGCTTTTTCTTCTTCCCTGTATCCACTGCCACAGAGCTGGTCAGTGCCGGTCACTGCTCAGAGATGGACGCCGTACTGGATTTGTGGCTGAACACTGTCTATAACGATCCGCAAGTCCTTGGCTCAGATGTCGGGCCGGTAGTCTACCTCCGCAACGGCACAGGCTGCCCGCTGGTCAGCTATGCCGAGCTGGCTTCCCGCTGGGGAATTTCCAAGACCACCGCTGGCCGATACCTCAAGCGCATGGCTGAACGTGGCTATCTGCAACTGACAACTTTCCCCGGTACGCACGGCACCACGATCTATCTCCAGAACTATCTCTCCACCATGTTCCAGATCTCTGACATCGTGGTGGACAAGGAAGAAATTGCCATGAGCCTGGGCATCAAGCTGGAGCTTCAGGAGGAAACCGCCCTGACCGCGGCGGCATCCAGCGGTTCAAATGAGGCCGGTAGCGTTTCAGAAATGAACCGCTATCGAATCGAGCGAAAGATGCGGGAAATTCTTGTGGCACAAGGGCTGCCGTGTGCTTCATGCCCCAAATCCAAATATATGTTATTACCATTATCCGACGACTGCGAGGTTACGATAGAAGGGGTGCCTCCGCTGCGCCGGTGGCTTCAACTGGTGGTCACCTGCGGTGACGCTCAGGAAGTCTATCACTTTGAACTCAGATTGCACCCGACAGGGATGCGCGGCGATAAGGAGGTCGAACGATGAAAAAGACTGCACAAGAACCCAAAGTGACCGAGAATCCCTTGTACCATGACACGTGGATGCTGTTGCGCAAGTACCGGGACGTGGTGTGGAGCCTGGAGCTGTCCGTGCAGCAGGTACGTCGGCAGTTCCAGATCGAGTATGGCAGCAGCATAGAGGAGTTTCTGGAATCCCTCTATGTGGCCGGCATCACCTTCGAGGGCTCGGCGATTGAGGATCATGCCCGCTGCATCGAACGCAGCTACAAAATGCTGAAGTTGCTGGATACCTCCGTGGAGCTGCTGCGGACAAAGCACAAGTACGGTGAGAGCTATTACTGGCTCCTGTACTACACCTACCTGTCGCCGCAGCAGTTGGCGAACACGCAGGAGATCATCGAAAAGCTGGAGCCGCACATCCGCGACATCAGCTACCGCACCTACTTCCGCAAGCGTCAAATGGCGATTGATGCCCTGAGTTCGGTGCTGTGGGGGTACTCGTCAAAAGAGAGTCTGGCACTGCTGGAGAAGTTTGTGCCGGAATAATATTACATGCCCAGCATTGTTAGTGTCCAGCGAAAACTATTAATTTTCAAACAACAAGACGCCATTTTCTAGCGCTTTTAAATTTGCTACACTGATCAACAGCCAATAACTCAGCATAAAACCAAAACAGACGAAAATGTCCTTGTCAATAATATAGCGCAAGTAATAGAAGGAATAAAAGCAACGAAGGAAAACTATTCTTTACAAAAGATTAGTATGGTGGAATTGGGACGTCGACCAAGCGTCTTATGAGTAAGCCTTCGACAGGTGATAAAAGCGGATTCCCACTCCGAATCGAGCGCAACTAAAGGCTAACAGCACACGAAGATTATTTTGAGCAAATACATAACACTGCTGGAGCCATTATTGATACAGGATATCATGCCCAATCAGGCGGAAAGACATTGCGCCGCAAGGAGGCCGTAGAAAACGATATGTGGCAGCCCGTAAGATGCGTTTCAAACGGAATGCGCATTGGGTACCTGTTTTGCGATGATCTGCCTCCATTGCGGGTAATGATTCATTGAGCCTTTTCCCCTTGCCAAACAGGTAAACTGTTTGGCAAGGGGAATGGTTTACGCGTTCCGATACATGGGTGTCCCACAATACATTCTAACAGATAATATGAAAAAAAGTGGTACCTCAACAAGACTTCTTCAACGATCCTATCTGGCAGAAGGGCTACAAAACGGCTTATAGAAATTGTTGGGTTCCAAAACAAGCTCCGCAAGCCTCGGGATCCGTTCACGAAAGGAAAAATTGAAAGGCTTGTCCGATGGGTGGAAGGCTTCTTAGCAGGAACAGATTTTCTATGCTGTTTTATTCGCTTTTCTTCGGTTCCTTGTTAGTCTTTTTCGCTACTTCAATGGCAGGAAAAAAGGCATCCATGTTCTCATTCAGTTTTGTTTTATATCGATCGTCTGTCTTGGAGCGAATCGCTGTAATTGCAAAAGCCCGATTTTTTATGTTGCTTGATATTGCAGTGTTTTTCATTATTTGAACTTCATCAAATGAATAACAGACTTCTTTTTTCCCAATTTGCTTAATTATGTTTATGCTCGCTAAAACAGCTTGATATTGGGCAATTTTTTTTGGTGACTTGGCCGAAGCAAGTATTTTTGTTGCGGCTTCTTCGATATCATTTAATTCCGATTCAGTGATTCTAATCGCGTTTGAATTAAGCTTTAGTTGCGGTTTAATACTATTTAAAGTGCGGTTGCTTAGCGGATTTCTCGATAAAACCATCTTATGAGCGGTAGGCCATTTTTTCTTTCCAGCGGATGTGGTCATTGCAAGTGCAACACTAAAGGAATTATTATTTATTGTTAGAGGCGTGTATATGGACATCAAGAAACAAACTTCCTGCATATTGTCTCCAAGTAATATGCAATACCACGCACGATAATGGATGTTTATAAAAAACTGGCCCTTGTAACTTTTTATTGGTTTTCCCAAATTATCTAAAATACTAAACCTAACAACGCAGCTAGGATTATCTTTGTCGCTGTCTGTTATATTCATTATACCGTGAATGACTTTATCTTTTTGAGATTCAGTTGACACAAAATAGCAATTATACTCGCCCAAATAGATTTTAAATTCACTTCTTTCCTTAGATGTAATAAGCTGACCATGTCCAGTAACACAGACTTTTGCTACTTCTTCGGTCCTGGATAACTTGTAATTCAAATTTAGATATGCATCTCTTATATCTGCTGGGATACTGCAATAATCGCTTATAGCTACAATTATTCTTTCTGGCAACACCGGTTGCTTATAACCTCTTTCGATTTTGCTTAATTTCTCTTGGTAAAGCTGTTTCGCCATTTCTTTATTCAGATTGCTACAAATTGCAGCGCACAATTCGCCTTGGCTAATTTTACGCCTCGATCCGTGCCTATAGTCGATGATTGCTTGCCCAAACGCTCTCCGGATCTCCTGTGGATCTTGTATGTTCATAATTTTCCTCCTCCTATATGTTGTTATGTAGTATTGTAGTATCGTTTTAGCTCCATTTCAGACAACTTTATATCAATTTTCGGCTAAAAAAAGCGATATTTTGCTTGCTAATTGCAGATTTTTGTTGTAAACTTCCATCCAGAAAATACAATAGCGGGGAGATGTTTTGATGGTGAAAAAGAACTACAAGAAAAGTAAACGCGGTTCTCGCGTACGAGCCAAGTTGAAAGCCTTTACTAAAACACCGCTGGAAGACCAATTTAAAATCGTTCATGCGCAGAGCGGGGTCGTAAGCTTAAGGGATCTATCCTTACTTCGTGAAATGCTAAAGGATTCCACAGCGATTTTCCTGAAAACCGCCATAGAGCATTGCAGGGTAAGGAAGTGTTTCATCACGGATGACAGCCGAATAATTATTAACGACAATCTTAACCGGAATTTTTCTAACCCGCATGTTATTGGTTCGGTGTCATGTGTTATAGATTATATCAACGGTGTACGTAATCACATTATTACCATAAACCAAGGCTGTCCTAGTTGTAATTCATCCAGAAAGCGCATCGCCCTGAAGCACATACAGAAGGATATCGCTTTATTTGTTGTAACTTATGTGGATCGCACTATTGAACGACTCGGTTCATACCATTGGAGAAACACTACACCCAAGGAAATTGAAAAGATGGATGGAACAAGGATTGCAATTATTGCATTGACTGTGTTTCTTTCCAATTATTATCTCGGGTTTCTTCCTAAAACAATGGACATTGGTGTTTACAGAACGGCATTAAACTACGATGCTCGGCTAAGTTCATTCTACACCATTGAGGGTAATTATGTCACTGTAAAGAACAAACGAATGCCCTATTCGTCAATCAGCCAGGAAGCTGCGGCTTTCATCTTTACAGCATCTTTTTTGCCGTAAGCGGCTTTGGTCAAAAACAAAGTACCCTTCGTTGCTAAGGGTACTTTGTTTTCAAAAAATGCAGGAGGAATGATTATGAACATCAGTAATCGCTGGGATGAAGAGTTATTTAAGGAAAAGCACGTTAAGTGTGAGCCCAAATTATACAGGCAGATGTTCAACGAAATTTGGGGCTGCCCACATTTCTTTACAGCATTTCTGCAGGCTACAGATATGGCCGTAAAAGTAGAATACGCAAAGAAGATTTTTGCATATTATCAAAGCACAAATGATGTAATACTTCCAAACACCTTTTTTCTGAATTTAATCGACCTTCAAACAGATTTAGTGTCTTCGCCAAGCAAATATATTCCGCAAGATCATGTAATTCACAGTGTTAATCTTTATATTTTAGGGATTGCACTTTTTTTCAATTATGATATTTTCCATCAACTATTGGCAAGAAAAACATATCAAACAGAAACATCCATGCAACAAATTCGAGCATTTATTAAAAAATGGAAAGTTGCCTCGCTATGTCATGACTTGGGGTATGTGTTTGAGTTGTTTGACTTCAAAAACAGTCGACATAATATAGAAGTCATCAATTCTTATAACAAAATCTACGATGATATCTTGAATGAACTCGTCGTGCGCGGGGTGGGGCGCCTTGTTGCGTGCACATCGTTTTTGGATAAAACCTCTCTATCTTTTCATATAAACGATATTAGCTATCTTACTGGAGCCCAGCTGAAATGCAATGGGGACACAGTTAAATACAGCCAAATGGTTTCTGAGTTGTCTAAATTTGACGGTGCACATGTCATAACTGATAATTCTACAAAATTAAGCCTTTTGCACTTTCCAAATCAGATTTGCGCTAACTGCCTACTGATTTTATATGATGAACATGATCTCCCTGAAAGTCTGATAATACTAAAGAATGGGAGACCATCCAGAATCTACTATGAAAGCGAATCTCCTTGTGATTATCGTAGAATACTATTAGATGCCGATTTGTTTTACGTGCGTCAAAAGTATACATGCCGGTTTTATTTTGTGGAACCAATAAAAGAAATAAGGTCTATCATCTCCAGATCTTTTCAGGGAACCTATACGAATTTATTTGTAGATTTTCCACGTAATTTGCCATATACTTACCGCACCCAACTTGAACAAATTACAGACGACACAGGCATTGAAGAGTTCGTTTATGATATTGGCCGATATATAAAAGGCAATCAAATGTCTGCTCAAGAAAGATCCTTTAATCGGACTATATCCCTGCATTACATAAACGAAATAAAGAATTGTATATGCAATTTTGTTGATCAAAATCTTAGCCGCCAAAATCTTAACGCAATTAACCTTCCAGATAACTTACAAATACTGTTTTCAAAGCTAAGTAAAGAAACAACACTTTCAAACATGATCACGGAGAACGTAAATGAAAAATACAACAACAACGAGGGTAATACAATAGATGTAGTAAATTTGCCTGAAAATGCGGTGTTTTATATTAAATCTGCCTTACGGAAAAAGGCAAAGAGGTATTGGGGATATCGCTCCAATGAAGCAGAGCTGGCCAAAGTTTTCGCTTACCTGGATTTCTTTGAGGTAACGGATAAAATGGAGATACATCTATCCCCTTTTCGAGGCAGCTTAAATGCTTTGAATTGTAATACTTTTGAAGTAAAGCTTCTCGAAAAGATAAAAGTACTTGCTTCGCAATTAAATCTTAATCTGGAAGAAATTTGCAATTATACTCCGCAACATTCAACCTGTGACCACGGAATAGTATCTGCGTGCTTATTATACCAGTCAACCGTATTTTTTTATCATCTTTTTTCTATATGCTCAGAGGTACCATTTCTCTTATTTGCATGGCATAATTGCGGATATAGCGAAATAGATAACGAGGAAAAACTCCTTGAGATGTATAGCGAAGTAATTTTTTCAATACTTCTTCATAACATTTATGTGAAAAGTTCCGCGCACCCTAATGGGCTTGTGTATAGGCAAAGTATAGAAGTAAATCCCTTTAGCTATTTTTTAGCCTTTTGTGATAACATTCAAAAATGGAGTCGTCCAAAGCAAAACAACCCGGCCTACATTGCTTTACCAAAAGACTACTATGTCGAAGACGAGTTTGATCTATTGATTGATGAGGGGAAAGTCCTGTTAGTATGTTCTTCCGAAAACATCAATTCTCTGAAAAACGACATCAACTCTGCAGAGGAATTCTTATCAGGTATTTCTCAAATTGTTCAAGTTTCTGACGGCTATCGTCATATGAATTAGGATTATTTTTTATAGCGTTAGATTTTTGAGCAGAAGTTCACTTTCGGGTTATAAAACGGTGCTTTAAGTTGGGAGTGTGCTTATATGAAACTATACACATTACAGGAATGAACAAGTTTCTTCAACAACTTGGCTTGGCTTTGCAACTTCAACACAAAGCCAAATGAGATATAGTTAGAGAACTCAAAGTCCTGTCAAGATGATAGGAACAACACCATCCTGTGGGATGGTGTTGTCCTTGTTTCGATGCACAAGTGTAGTCTGAAAGGACGACAGTTTCGAGACCGCATCCGTCGTCATCTCAGCATTGTACGATGTATTACAGGCGTAAAACACAACCTAATCAATAATTGACAGGCTGCCTTCGAAAGCGTAGCCGCGGTTCCTTTTCCTGTCCTCTTCTCGCTTAGGTAACTTTTCTGAAAAGCTCCTATTTTTGCTATGACATTCTAGTGGATAGCTACCCGACTATACAAAAGCTATCTTGACCGCCAGTCTCAGATCTCTACAACTATTGCGCGACGCTGAACGACAAACTCGCACTCAAAAGATACACATGCATTTGTAGTAGCCCTACTATGGTTTTTAAGCATACTCAGGACGATGCCATGTTGAAACGAAAGACAAATTTTGCACCTGTCAGATTAAAAGACATGGACATTAAACCATATATTAATAAAAAACGAGTAAATAAATGTATACAACTCATACATTGCAATCAAGAAAAGGCGATTTCTCAATCAAGGCTCTTGTATAGGCAAATTCATCGTATAGTTCTTACTAATGCTCTGTTTGGCATCAAGTATCTTAGCATTTTTCACATAGCGCTACGCCTAAATCCAATGCACACCCCCTACATTCTGTTGCTTTTGTGCAGTTCTTGCAATCACGTCGCTGTTTTTCTCGAAATAATTGGAACTGCTTCGAGCTCCATGCGTCTTTTAATGTTGTGTTTTTGAGATTAACTGCATATTGAGAATGATCATGTCCAAAGGAGCATGGGAATGCTCTCAACTGGCAATCAATATACATTGAAAACCTTGCTGCGTCACAAAATTCAATTGCTTGCGCTGCAACTGTCGGTGAAAAAGAAGTCAGAGCAGGTGCTTGGCAAGAATCCACTCCCACGCTAAATGGGAAATGGCCATTACTAACTATGCGTAGGAAGTCAATATACCGAGGGTCATAGATGGATAACACTTTATCGTCCCGAGCAAGGCCTACTGGCTTGTACAGTAAAAAGACGACAGCGTTAATTCCATTAGGGAAAAGGCCGCATTCCAGACGCTTTATTGCTTCGTCGATGCTTTCTCTTGAAAGTACATAGTGGATATTTGTCACACAGCCCGCCGATAGCAATGACTCAATAGCATTAATTGTCACAAAATTTGTTTCCTTATTATTTTGGCCTAACCGAGAATAATATGACACGGCAACTGCGCCACAGTATTTTTTTATCAAAGACACCTCTGTCGGGGTCATTTTATACCCGCTGGTTGTCAAATTGGGAACGATTCTATTCGCCACCGTTGTAACTAATATATCCTCAAAACTTTCATGCTTATTGGGATCACCCGCACCACCTAGCGCTACCTGAAAAGTACGGCCCGAGCATTGCTCTATGATACTCTTGTAATCCTCCAGTGCCATATTTGAACGCTGCTTTTTAGGGGCACATTGATAACAATCAACACCAGCCATCCGGCAGATGCCTTGCTGTCCTGCAAGGCATCTGCCCATTATTCCGATATCAATTAACTCCGGAAAAGACCGCATTATGGGAACCTTTCCTGTCTCAACTCCATCTTTAAAAATATTGCTCCGTATCAGGGTCCCATTTTGCTCATTAAAGTATTCAATGAAATCATATTGCTTATCTATGTAAAAAATCATTTTACCACACGCAGTTCAATCCATTCATGTAAAAATCATGATTGTCTATCTCGAAATGATCCATCGTTAAAAAGGCGGCTAAGCATTCGTTATCGGAGTCGGTATGACCAACGTAAGCAAAGAACCCCTTTTTGTTAAGCTTGAGGTATTTTTCTGCGCTCTCTCTGCCAAAAATATCCAAAACAGCATTATAGTTTATTTCAGGAATATCATACCAGCGGACACCATTTTCTATACCCCGCATAAGCTCTGATACCAGCAAGTGGCCGCTATTAATAATCGGTGAACTATTGGTAAACCCCAACTTTTTGAGTAAATACTCTTCAGTAAGCTCTTCTTTAGATATTATCAGGAAATTCGTTGAAGAGCTATTTGTTACAAAGCCACTTCTAATTTTCATTTTGTTTCCCCACTTTCGCTATCTAGAAAACTTTTTACTGCAGAACTAATGATCGGATCATCCATTAATAGATTACGGACATTATTTTCCGGTTGAAGCCTAACGTCCTTATAATATGTCTGCTTAGTCGCCAGGGCAGTTGCTTCGTCAGAGAATAAATTAAAGCGTCCCTGTAGAAATGCCTTAAAACAGGGGAATTCATTTTTATAGTACCTTTGATATGTTGAGTAGAGTTTTTCTGCACCACCACAATAAAAGTCGAAAATCCGCTCCACTACGCTTCCTATGTATGATTTTTTGCGTACGCCAAAATACTTGTAGGCACCACGCAAAGTTGTACTACGCTTTTTTATGAAAAAGATCTGACCATCAATTATCAAATGTATCGCCCTTTCACTTCAACTATTTTTGATATATCATTTTTGCAAAACATTATTTCGTACTATATCTTGCTCGATGCTGCGCTAAGAGCTCTTTTAATTCTGGATATTTACTCAGTGCAAGTAGCGAGTTGATCACAGTCTCATCCTTTGCGTATTCCTTGTATTCTTGTAGTTCAGGTTCATAAGGCTCAATCATGTAAAGCAAAAGCATAAATTGTTTTAATTCTATAGATAAGCCGTCTCTACTTTTAATCTGAGCTACCCTTTTACAAAGGTCTTTAACTTCATTATTCTCCGTTAGACCACGATATCCATAATCTAGCTGCTTCCTAAAAATGAAATTAATAGTATTGCTGAGCTCAGAAAAGGAGTTGTTTTCAAGCAGAAGTTCTATGCCCAGATCTAAACGTGGGTAGATACCGAAATATTCATTATGAAGCAAAAACCAAAAGACTTCCCAATAGTTCTCGGGGCACTTGGTGATATATTTAGACAAAAAAGCTCTTTCACTATCTATTAATTCACCTCCGTCGATAAATATCAATGATAAACCAAAATTGGAAAAAACGTGTAACTGTTTTTCTCTCGTCAAATTATTTTCTGTAATTCCTTGAATATCGGTTTCACTAAACTGTTCAAGGATCTTATTGCTCAGTTCGCGATGTCCATACTTTTTGAAATAGTAATAGCCATATTTGACTACGCCTTCAACTGGTGATTGCCGATCCAAAAACATTTTGCTGGTGGTGTCAAAGAAAAGTGTATAGTTGCAATCATGACGGTACTCAGATTCCTTTAAAAGGTATTTTGCTAAGCAAAAGTCTCTGAACTCATCGAATACAAAAGCAACAACTTCTTCTTCATTTTCTGTTATACCTTGGCCAGACTGTAATGTCCGGCTAATAATTAGATTGTTATCTAGTATTTGGAAAAGCTTTACTTGCTCCGATTTATTTATGCCCAGCCTTTCCATAGATACCCAGTCGTATCTAGATTCAGACACCATAGTCTTAGCAACATTCATTACAAACTGAGAAAAATTGAATTCGTCATATTTTGAATTGATTTGTTTGAGATAGCAATTGAATAATTCCGCGTTGCGCAATTCTACAGAAGTGTCGCTACGATTACGATTTACTTCGAAGAAAATTCTCATTAATAATAGAGAGTTAAAAAGTCGATCTATAGCCAGTTCTGATATATAGCCTGAAAAATTGAAATAGTCACAGTATGTACGATATGTCATTATCTTTGCCCTATCACTATAAATCGATGACATTATATCAAAGCAATATGGTTGAGCAGTACGAGATTCAAAATACTTTTTATATCTTGATTGAAAATATTCGCTTCTGCATGATAAAACAAAGCGAATTCTATGAAACCGAGCAAATCTGTCTAACATAGCACCAATCGATTTAATATAATCGGTATTGTCGTTTTCATTTAGAGCATCGATAACAATATAAAAATGCTTTTTTTGAATAAAGAGACCGAATGAAATAATCCGAAGATACAGTCGTGAAAACTTCTTCAAAAAAGAGAAGATGGGAAGTGAATCGAGAATAAATTCTGTACAGTCCTTATTAATGTCTCGTGCATTAATTAGCATAACAGGCACATGGTTTTTTACTGCGACTTCTGAAAACTTGCACAGTAAGGTTGATTTACCGTTTCCCGCACTTCCAATCAGTAAAACGCTCTTTTCTCTCATCATATCACAGCGTTTAAGCATTTGATCAATATTATCGATATACACAAAGGAAAGATTGTTCACGATATAAAAGTACTCACCTAACCTTTGGCGATACTCTTCGCGCTCTTCTCGAATTGAGTGAAAAAGTGCCTTTAACTTATTAAGGCATCGGTAAATATGGTTCAGTGATGAAAAACGGGATATCCTATATGGAAGGTTTCTACCCAAAGCCTTTTTCAGTTTGACCCCATCGTAACCAGAAAACAGGCTATTATACTCACGAACAATTCGTGCTTTCCATTTTCTTGAAAATAGGAAATACCTAAGGTTCTCTAAATTATTATTCAATTCAATATAGAGGTCGGGTTCATATTTGCCTACGTTTATGAACCGTTTAATTTGATCTTCAGTACATTTGTTGATTCTACTTCGAAATGAAAGCGCGGCTACAATAAAGCAAAGTATGAGAACTAGCAGAATTATTAAGTCGCGGCAAGTTTGAATGGTTCCGAAGATATCTATTATTCTTTGCGCAATCTCTTTCAATAAAATAAAAGTTCCCTTTAATGCGGAATTTTCATTACCCATATTCTTTCCTCAGTTCAACCAAAAAGTGCAATTTCAACAGTATTTCTAATTTTGGCGTGGCGATTCCTGTTTATATTATACCATGCACATCTTTTTTTATCAATTAGCAATTCAATTATTAATAGTCAAAAAAGTCCTTTCGAGTATTCTCAATACCAAAGGGAAACACTTTATGGGAAATACTTATTTGTGGCTTCAATGGCACTATCCTGCCACAACATTGGCACGGTTTTGCGATTTCGGTGCAAATCCAAGTGTGCTATACT
>ERZ779869.3650-NODE-3650-length-11671-cov-3.829890_pt1 | contig 11671 bp, 10 predicted proteins | sample MGYA00511557_ERZ779869 | MGnify/ENA primary metagenome ERZ779869 (study PRJEB29588, sample SAMEA2154620) | human gut metagenome | biome: human gut; feature: human-associated habitat; material: faeces | place: Denmark | collected 2008/2010 ...
TTAGAAATGTCAGAGTTTCGCTCGTAAAATATCCCCAACAGGGTCTGTGCCTTTATCGCTGCGGCAATGAGAGGTATCTGCTTCAGGTTCACGCGCCGGAGTACAAGGAAAAGCTGTTCGGCGTGGCGGGAGGAAGATAAATCTTAAGTACGCTTGTTTGCTTAAATTTAATGTGGTATAATCAGTACAAAAAGCTTCGGGAGGAATATTCATGGAAAATAAGTTCAGACTGACAGTTGAAGAAAATATATTTATAGCAAAACGAAATATCGTTGATTATATATGGAAATCAGCCAATCTTGAGGGTATCAATGTTACATTTCCTCAAACCTATGCCATTATTGAAAAATCGAAAGTATCAGGAGTAGATGTAGAGGATATTCTGAAAATTACGAATTTAAAACATGCGTGGCAAATGCTTTTCGATACAATAAACAAACCGTTGGATTTAGACTATATATGCCGGATACATGCGGAAGTTGCAAGAGATGACGCGCCTATGCGGGGGAAACTCAGAACAGGCGCTGTGTATATATCTGGAACTGACTACGTTCCCTCCGTACCTTCCGAAAAATCTGCAAACGCTATGCTTGAAGAACTGAAGAAAACAGAAAATCCTACCGAACGTGCAATAGAAACAATGTTCAGATTAATGAAAGCGCAGCTTTTCTGGGACGGAAATAAAAGAACGGCAATGCTTGCAGCCAATAAAATAATGATGCAGAACGGCTGCGGAATTATTTCAGTACCTAATGAATATCTGGAAGAATTCAATGAAATTCTCTGCGATTATTATACAAACGACACGCTTGAAAAAGCAATGAGGTTTGTATATGACAAATGCATAGACGGAATAGATTTCAGACTTCAGGAGCAGCCGGAAAAGGAAAAACGGCAAAGTGAAGAACCCGAAGAAAATCAGGGCATAGCAATGTCCTAACAGATAAATGTAACATAGAGCCGGATATGTGGCTGTGTTGATTTTAATATCTGTATAATATGGTCAGGCGAAATGTACCGCAGAGGCTTTAAATTTTATCTTTCAGAAAACGGAGTATGGATGACAAAACGCGTTCCGGTGCAGTTTATCTTTGATGATCTTAATTGAGCTGTAAATTCGGTTTGTATTTTTATCCGTTGAAAAAAGAAAGAAGAATTCATGTATAGCTTGATTCTTAGAGATAAATGTGATATGATTTAAACAGAACACGGAGGCGAATGTCAATGTATATTTTTCCGAAGCGTTGCGAAGGCGCTGATGAGCTCAAATACATTTTTCCATCTAAACAGAAAGCCGTTCAGAAGGCCATAGAACTTGCCATGAAGGACAGCAGAATAAAGAGATTAATTATATTCGGAAGCGCCATAACTATGAATTGCGGAACAAACAGCGATTTGGATATTGCTTTAGATGTTCCAAACATGAATTTTGATGAATTTACAAAACTTGCAAGACCGTTTTTTACTGAAATTCCTTCTGAAGTTGACATTATTCATTATAATGAAATTCGCAGTGAATTGCTGAAAACGGAAATAAATAGAGGAGTGTGTGTATATGCCGGATAGCAATGACTATTGCAGCCGTTTATCACATGCCGCAGGCAATTGAAAAAAATATTTAAAAGCATAATTATGAAAATAATATAAAGAAACAGTACATTACCCATAGTGCTGCGTTGTCGGATCTATTTTTATAATTCCAAGAAAAAACCGCATATAGCTCTAAAGGACGGCTGAAGTAAAACAGCCGTCCTTTTCATATATATACAAAGGAAAGAAGGGTTGCGTATGAGTATAACGGCAGCGGCGGTCAAAAAAGCCGCGGCGGTTTTGCTTCCCAAGAAAAAGGTAAGGAAAGCTATAGGCTTTGCCGCCGCTTTTTTAATAACGCTCGCTCTGCTTCCGGTAATGCTGCTGCTGGCAATGGGTCATCAGCTGACAAAGGCGGAGGATGAATACGGAAATATAGATTTCAGTCAGTTTATGCAAAGTCTGTCTCCGGAACAAAAGGAGCGTTTTTCACAGATGAAGGACGACGGCAAGGCTATTGAAAAGGAAATGGAAAAGCTCGGAATCAAGGATATGATCGTCAAAGCTCAGATAATATATCTCACATATTTTGACGACGTTCACAAGTCAGATGATATATCTCACATATTTTGACGACGTTCACAAGGATGAGGATTTTTTTGCGGAATACTGTTCGCTTTTCAAAGAGAACGATAATGAAAAGCTGATTGAAAATCTCAATAGCAAATATAATCTGAGCATTGATTACAGCGAATTTATGCGGTCGTATTCTGTGATAGTTAACGTCAGCATAAATCCGTATCTGTTTGTAAATTTTGATTTAAAGAACAACATAGACCTGTCGGTCTGGGCTGAAAACGCCTATGAAACTCAGTGGGGCTGTGTTCCCCATACCGACGGCAGTCTGCTGACAGATGAAAAATACAAGGCGCTAAAGGAAAAATATCCGCAGGATATCACCGCAGACTGCGACAAATGGCTGAGCCGGAGAACTGTTGATAATTACAATTTGCTGAGATCGTATCTATGGTACGACCACGAAAGCGGAACGATTTCCGAGGATAATTATCCGATCTCCGATATGACCGTTCAGGAGCTGTTCGATTCGGCGGACGTAAAAGGAAATATCGAGACTCTTCCTCAAACCAAGGGTATAGCTGTTTTAAAAGAGAATACGATAGGTATTTATGTGGGAAACGGTAATGCGATATATGCGAAATCTGCCGAGGACGGGATAGTAAAGGAGAATATCTCAGCCGGAGGCTGGACCTCGTGGTTTGAAATACCGTGGATACAGTACGGCGATGAAAAAAGCTTCGGCAATGAAATCAAATTTGAAGAATATGACGAAAAGAAGAAAAATAATCTGGGACTTGTTCAGTGGGCAATTCAGGCTCACGAAAACGGCTGGGGTTATGTCTACGGTACATACGGAAATGTCCTCACGGAATCAATTTTACAGGACAGAGCTTCTGTGTTCGGAGAAGAAGTAACAAGCTATATGGACTTTATCCGTGAAAACTGGCTTGGAAAGAGGACGTCGGATTGCGTTGGTTTGATTAAAGGATACGGCTGGTATGACAGCAAATCCGGAGAGGTCAAGGTCGGTTCTAATGGTATGGCGGACGTTGGAGCAAACGCTATGTTTACGAATGCGACTGTCAAAGGCACGATAGATACCATACCGGAAGTACCCGGACTTGCCGTTTGGTCGGACGGTCACATCGGTATATATATCGGCAACGGCGAAGTGATCGAAGCCATGAATACGCTCCGAGGCGTTACAAGAACAAAGCTTGCAGGGCGCGAATGGACGCACTGGCTTCAGATTCCGTATATCAGTTACGTTCAAGAAAAGGAGAAAAATAAATGATAATATATTTTGAAAACAAACTATCAGCGAATTTACCCATGACAGCATTTGAATTACAGGACATTCTGGACAGACTAAGATTTGCAGATTCCGTGGTAGATTTCAGGATTTCCGAGCATGAAAATATGGACTTGCCAAAGAGCCTGTGCAGAGATTTTACTGCAGATATTTACAAGCTGAATCTGTTTGCGGAACGCTTTGAAAGGCTTGAATATCCTGAAAGAGCAGCGATGGAAAGTCTGTTGGCTTCAAACCCTGAGTGTGAATTTGAAGATATGCTTCTGATGACCTACGGTTTGGATTCTGTTTCCGTATGGCCGTGCAAAGATTACTATGAGCTCGGAGAAGCAATGATAGAAAACGATATGGTAGAAGAACTCAGAGAGCTGCCTGACGAATATATCGATCTGATCGACCGTGAAAAGATCGGCAGACTTGTTCACGGCAAAGATAATGGTATGTTCGTTCACGGTTATTATTGCGTACCGTCAAACTACGAAACGCCCGACATAAATATTGAATTTGGCAAGCCTGAGAACTGTTTTTTCCGTCTGCTGATTGCGCCGAAACCGACAGGCAGTGAATCCACCGAGCAGTTCGCGCAATGGCTTTCTTTGCCCTGCAATAAAGAAAATCTGAATGACATTGCTAATGATCTTGGTATAGGCAGAGTTCAGGACATGGTTTCCTATGATTTTCAATCTACATTGCCGCGGATCACAGTTGAAAGCTTCGATAACATGAATCATATTGAAGAACTGAACGCCCTGGCGGAAAAGCTTTCAACGCTCTCTCATGCTGACTTTGTCAAGCTGAAAGCAGTAATGAAAAGTCAGAAATTCACAGAAATATCCGACGCGGCAGAGTGTCTGAATTGTCTTGACAGTTACGGATTTGTCGGAAATATCTGCAGTGCAGACGAGTTCGGCAAAGAATATCTTTCGAGAAATCTGCCGACGAATTTTGATTTATCTTTGCTTGAGGAAATGGATTTACAGGATTTCGGCAATAAGATTCTGAACTGCAAAGGCGCTGTGAAAACCTCTTACGGAGTGATATACGGCAAGAATATGGATCTGTTTTCAGCTATAACCCTACAGCCGGAACAGGAAGAAATACAGGAATGGAATATGGAAACGGGGATGAGTCTATGAAAAAGTCGGTTGCAGTTTCAGTCAATGAAGAAAAATTGTCAGCAATAGAAATGTATTTAGAGCAGAAGAACACTACGCTTGCGGCGGAGCTTAATAAGTATGTGGATCAGTTATATCAGAAAAACGTGCCGCAGAATGTGAGAGATTTTATTGATATGATGTCATCAAAGAAGCCTGCGGTAAAGCGGGGAAGTCCTCGATTGCCGAATCAGAAAAGCAGTCTGAGCAGTAACTCCCCCCTGTTCGCACCGTGTGCCGCTGTCTGAGATTGTTGCTGCGGAGCGTGAAGCGGAAATGAAAACGCAGGACTACATTCCGTTTGGCATAACCTTCGGATGAAAATAACCGATAAACCCGAACAGCTTACGTTCGGATTCCCAAAAACGTAAAGGAGATTTTGTATGAATTATAGAGGCTTATATATTTCAAAGTGCCGTGACACAGGCATTGAACGAGAGGACAAGAACGGCAATACGGTAACCGCAGAGGGCTGGTTTTATCAGGTTTTCACAGATGATTCGATGGCTGAGGAAATAGACAACTTCTGTGGAGCCGTAGGATATGAGCTGTCCGATGACAGTGAGGAAACCGCTGAGCAGTTCGCCCGTGAGGTCGTTGATATGGAAATAAAGGAATATCAGCGCTATAAAAACGAGCTTACAATGTGAGAGAACGTGATTTAACCGCCCTGTCGCCAACCGTGTGCCGTCGTGTGCGATTCTATAGGCACAGGCAGGGTAAGTTTACCCTTAAGGACAAGTAGGGCTGATTTAGGGCGTTTTGCGCAGAGTTTCAGAAAGGCGAAAATATATGTATGAGGTGAAATATTGTCTTGCAAGTTAAAACGTCGGGGTTGTAACCCCGACGCGGACACAGCGGACGGCAAAGCCGACCGCAATTTTGCGGGACTTGGGCAGTTTCATGGTAAGGGGTTGTAAATCCAGCCTTTCTGAAATTTAGGGGTTGTAACCGCAGAAAGCAAAGAAATTACGGCATATTTAAAGGAGTTGTAGCATATGAGTTTTGAGAATAAGGTCAAATTTGCTCTTTGGGCGTATCCTGAAACGCTAAAGAACGTAGAGGTTCATTACAAAAACGACAATTGCAGATCGCAAAGCGAGTTTATAGAGAAAGCAATTAAGTTCTACATCGGCTATCTCAGCGAGGAAGATAACATAAACTATCTCTCCCCTATGATAACCGAAACGGTCAAGGCGCAGATAAAGGGTACGGAGCAGCGGCTTTCAAGACTGCTTTTTAAAGTCGCCGTGGAGCTTGGAAAGCTGTCGCATATGACCGCCGCTGTAAACGAGGTTGACGATGAAACGCTGGACAAGCTTCACGCTATGTGCGTAAACGAGGTGAGGAAAATCAACGGCATCATTGATTACGAGGACGCTGCGGAGTATCAGAACAGCTAAAGGAGAAGGAATTTAAAACGAATAATGGCGGAAAAATATGCAGATTAGTTCGCTACAGAAACCAAACGGAAAAGTTTATTTACTACCTTCGGCAGAACAACGTAAAAATATGAATAATATCCCCCATCAAGTCAAAGCTTAAAGAGAGGTGTTGTTTATTGGAAATAAACGCAAAAGACGATTTGAAGCTTGTTGAAATCTGGGTTACAAATGATGAACAGCAGAGCGAAGGCTTTGAAAAAAAGCTTGAAGAAATCTGCGAAGAAAACAAAGCCGCAGGGTGTAAAACCGTTGTGTTCCGCTCAGGTAACAAAAATCTGTATGACTGCACAGAAGGCTTAGTTCTGAATAATTATCAGCTGTAACCTGCAAGAGAGTACGCATACAGCGTCTCTCTTTACATATCGAACAGTATTTCCAATGCAAATATGTTGGGTTTATCTATTGCATTTTCAGCTGAAACGTGATACAATATTATCGTAATCAAGTCGAATATTTCTTGCAACATTGTTGGTATTCGCAAAGGTAAAACAGCATATAAACGCTGACAGCATTGAATAAGAAAGGGTGAAATAAATGCCGGTAAAACCGAACATAGCAGGCTACTGCCGAATTTCCGTCGACGAAGAGCTTGACCGCGACAACACCTCTATTGAAAACCAAAAAGCTATCATCACGGATTTCGTCAGCCGGAAATTTCCTGACAGCAGCCTTGATTTTTATGAAGACCGCGACCGTTCAGGCTATACTTTTGAACAGCGCGAGGGCTATCAAAGGCTCCGTAAAAAGATGATACAGCTTGAATATGATATTCTTATCGTCAAGGATTTCTCACGATTTTCAAGACGAAACAGCAAGGGGCTGGTTGAGCTTGAGGATCTGCGTGACGCGGGAATGAGAATTATCTCAATAGGCGACAACATTGACTATCCGACATACGACGATTGGACGGCAATTCAGTTCAGATTTCTCATAAACGAAATGCCCGTAACCGACACCTCCAAAAAGGTCAAGTCGGTTATCAAACGCCGTCAGGAGGAGGGCAGATGGATATGCGCCGTCCCCTACGGCTATGTTATGACAAACCACAAAACAATGCAGTTTGAGGTTGACGAGCCTGCCGCCGAGGTTGTCCGCGAGATTTTTGAGCTGTATAAAAACGGCTGGGGCTACAAGAAAATTGCAAATCACCTTACCGATAAAAAAATTCCAACGCCGAGAATGTGCGAAAAAATGCGTAAGGAGGCACAAGGCGAGGAGTATAAAAAAGAAGTCAAATCCACCTGGAGTATCATAACCGTGAGCGAAATTCTGCAAAACGATTTTTATATCGGTACTCTCCGTCAGGGAAAATACAAACGCAAAAAAATTAACGGCGGAGAGGAAAAGGTTCATGAAACCGACCATATAGTTTTTGAAAACAACCACACTCCCATCGTTGACTACAGAACCTTTGCCGCCGTTCAGGAGCAGCTTAAAAAGCGTTCGACAACAAATTATCGGGGCGTGAAAAAGAATGACAACGTGTATTCGGGTTATCTTTTCTGCGGAGACTGCGGCTCGCCAATGTTCGCAATGAGCCGCAATGACCTTGCGCCTGCATACACCTGCGGAACATATCACCGAAGAGGAACAAAGGGCTGTACATCTCATCATACAAGAGTGGATATGCTTGACAAGCTTCTGAAGGAATATATCCGCAGAGTCCGTGACAATTCCGCGGATATGATTGAAAGACTTAAAGACTCAATCGCAAAGGAAAAGACTGAAACTAAAAACAGCAAGGCGACGATCGACATAATCAATGAGCAGATTGACTCAGCGAAAGCCGAGATAAAAATGCTTACCAGACAGCAGACCAGGGATCTGATGAAGCACCCGGACCGAGCCGACATACTTGAGGAAACCTATTCGGAAATGCTGGACGAGCTTACCTTGCGTATCGAGGGATTGAAAAATCAGGCGGCGCTTGCGGCGGATAAGCACAATTCAGTGATAAAGATAAACCGAACCGCCAAAACGGTTCTGGACATTTTCGACAACATAATCAGCAAGCCTTCTCTTGCAAAAAGCGACCTTGACTTTATCCTTGAAAAAATCGTGGTGTATAACGACCGAATTGATATATTTCTGAAAGCAGACATCGACGCGCTGCTCAAAAGCGGACAGCTTGTATCAGTCGGAGCGGCAGAGGAGCAATCGCCAAATTTTAACTTGGACGCTAAGAATATCTCATCACTTACTGAAAAATTCATCTTCCCTGTTAAAAACAAGGGAGATAAGGTTCTTAACGTCAATGTTATCAGTAACGGCGACCCGTTAGAAATATATACAAGCAATGACGGCGAAGTTATTTTCAAAAAATATTCCGCAATCAGTGAGATGAGTGAAAACGCTTCTCAGGTAGCGGAAATAATGTGCAAGCTCGCAGGCTGTCCTGTCGTTATATTCGACAGGGATCATGTTGTAGCAGTCTCTGGAGTTTCCAAAAAGGAATTTAATGAAAGAAGAGTATCCCCGCTTCTTGAAGAATTAATGGAAAGGCGAAGAAATTATTTTGCTTCCGTATCTGATACGGCAAACGGTTTTTTCCCCGCCGAAGGAGTAGATAAAGCAGCTTTAGCATGTATGCCTATACTAAGCTCTGGAGACGTAACCGGTGCGGTTGCATTCATGGAAAGTGAAAATTCAACATCAGTGTCAGAGCTGCAAAAGAGTCTTATAAGCGCAGCGGCTCTGTTTCTTGGAAAACAAATTGAGGGATAAACTCATTTAAAAAGACGCTTTTCCACATCGGAAAGCGTCTTTTTTATTTTAAATACAGTTTATTTTTCTATAATCTGCTTTACTTCGCTGTCGGTTTTCGAAGCCTTATAATCAACCTTAATTGTCTTTATAAACACGATTGCCAAATATATCACAAGCAATACGCCTTCAGCAATAAACACCGGCATAAAAAAGTCCCCGGTAACAACAGTAGGTTCAGTTCCCGTAGCAGGAACAAGAATATTATAAGCATTAGCGAATGTAACTGTTTCATAATATTCATCGGCAGTTTTATTTACAGTATCTATTAAGTCAGTAATCTTATTATTAATTTCTTCAAGTCTTTCCTCGACGTCTTCCTTACTGACTGTCAATGAGGAATTATTGCTTTTCAGCGCGTCGATTCTGTCATTATAATATTCCACGCGCTGTTTGTTTCTGGATACTTCGTTTTGCTTGGCAATTTTTTGATTTATCAGCTCGTCATATTTCTGTGAAGCCTGAGAATAAGACGTCTCTGCGTTTTCAGTACCGTCTCCGAAAAACAAAAGAGTATCCTTTTCATAATTATCAATAGAATTAGTTATAGAATCAAGCTCCGACTGACTTATTTTCTGCTGACGGCTAAGTTCTTCTATTCGGTATTTGTAATAAGTCAGCAGCAATTCCTTATCATTCGTCACATTGTTTATAACTATATAAGACGAAAGACTGTCAAGATCAGCATTTTTCAAAGTATCTATCGTAGTTTTCAGATCACTGAAGGAATAACCGGTTTCATTTGACCTAAATCCCGCGTCGGCATTTGAAAGCTTGCTTACATAATCGCTCAGATTTGTCAGAGTCGTATTAAATACGTCTATAGCCGCAGGATAATCATATTCCTTGTAATCGACAGCAACAACAGCGTTTCCAAGCGATTCATTATAACCGTAATTGGTGAAAAAATAATTCTGATAGCTTTTTAGAATTTTATCAAGTATCTGCTTGCTTTCCGATAAATCAAAGCCTGTTTTATAATAGTCAAAGGATATTATATAATATGAAGGATAATAGCCTAATTCAAGCATAGATTCTACCGCTGTAAGAGCGGCGGATCCGCCTCCGGAATAAATATTCTTATATAGGGAAATCTTATCCATGGCATCATTAGGTATAACGCCGTTAATATATATGTTTCTTCTGACGCTTTCAACAAAATTCAATGAAATATCCATATCTGTCAACGCGGCTTCTATTACGTTTGGAGATTTTATTTTATTAACGTCAAACTTTTTCCCCTGAGGATCAAGACCTTTTTCAATTCCGTCAAAATTAAAGCTTACTAAAGCCGTTATCATATTATCAGTCGTACTTTTCTTAAACATCATTACAAAGCCAACCGTAAACATTAAGACAACGGCGGCAGCAATCAACCATAAAATAAAATATCTTTTAGCCTGCTTTGCTAAGGTACTGAATGATATTGCTACCGAATTATCATATTCATCCGGTTGTTTTAATGTAATGCTGATATTTTTCTCAGTTTCCATTAATTTTTGCCTCCATATTATTCTAACATCATTTCCTATTTTTTACGGTTTTGCGCCTGTTTTTTCTGCCCGCAAATTTCTTTGTCAGCATAGGCGTCTTAATTAAGGCAAAGGCAACGGAAACCGTAACATACAATGCGGCCAGAATAAGCTCGAACATAAATATATTATCCACTGAATCCGAAACAGCCGCCTTTAACGTTCCCGTAACAGAAGTTGAAGCAGGCGTCAATACAGTATATGCGTTGGAAAACAAAACCTTTTCATAATACTCCGACGCAGTTTCATTAACAGTATTAATTAATGTATCTATCTTTCCCGATATTTTTTTCAGCTCCGCGTCAATAAGCTCTTTATCTGCTGCTGTAGAAGCGCCGTTTTCAAGAGATTTTATACGCTCCTCATAACGTTTTATATTTTGCTCGCATGCAGAAAGATTCGCCTGCGCCTCAATTTTCTGTGTTATAAGATTATCGTATGTATCCGATGACTGCGTAAGCGACGCGTTAGCCGCGTCAGTTGCATTGCTGAAAATCAATATAGAATTTTTTTCATAGACCTCAATGGTTTCAGAAACAGCCTTGAGCTGTTCCTCGGAAATTATTTTACTTCGTTTCAGATCTTCAATTTTAAACTTATAATTTGCTATAAGATTTTTTTTGTCCTTTGTCACATTATTAAGAGTAATATAAGAAGAAATCCAATCAAGGTCTTCATTTCTTACCGTATCAATGGACGACGAGAGATCGGCAAAAGTATATCCCGTTTCCGATCTGAAACGAGTATTGTCCGAAGCCGCAAGCTCGTCAATATAATTTTTAAGAGATCCTAAGGATGAATCGAATACATCAACAGCGTCTACATAGTCGTATTCGGTATAATCTATTGATACAACCGCAGATTCCAGCGATGAGTTATATCCGTAATTATTATAAAAAACCTCTCTGTATTTTTCAGTTATTTTATTTAAAAGAAGGGCTCCCTCCTTTTTGCTTAGACCGGTTTCTGAACCGCATTCCAATACAATTTTATATTGAGTAGGATAATAGGACGTATCCTGTATACTTTTTGACGAAACAATCACATCGGAATTATAAATAGAATCATACTTTGTTATACGTTCGATTACGTCAAGCGGAACTACTCCGTCGATATTGATATGACTGTAAATATGATTTACATCTCCGTCTAAGCCTGTTTCCTTGAGGGATTCTCTGATAATATCCTTGGATTTTATCTCGTTTACGTCAAACTTGTTGCCTGCAGGATCAAGCCCTGATTCTATACCGTCGAAGCTGAAATTTATTACAGAAGACACGGTTCCTGTAACAAGCCTTTTACCGCCGCTTATGCCTAAATTCAATAAGGCAATAACAACTGCGGCAATAATCCACG
>ERZ779869.3653-NODE-3653-length-11668-cov-5.919573_pt1 | contig 11668 bp, 10 predicted proteins | sample MGYA00511557_ERZ779869 | MGnify/ENA primary metagenome ERZ779869 (study PRJEB29588, sample SAMEA2154620) | human gut metagenome | biome: human gut; feature: human-associated habitat; material: faeces | place: Denmark | collected 2008/2010 ...
AGGGCGGGCTGCGCGGCGGCCACATTTATCTCGATATTGTCTCCGTCGGCGCGACGATGAACATCCTGCTCGCAGCAGTGCTTTGCAGCGGCATGACGATTATCGAAAACTGCGCCAAAGAGCCGCACATCGTGGATCTTGCGAACTTCCTGAACGCCATGGGCGCGCAGATTTCCGGCGCAGGCACCGACGTGATCAAGGTCCGCGGCGTCAAGGCGCTGCACGGCGGCTGCTATTCCATCATTCCCGATCAGATCGAAGCAGGCACCTATATGGCGGCCGCGGCAGCTGTCGGCGGCGATGTGCTGATCGAGAATGTCATTCCGAAGCATCTCGACTGCATCACTGCAAAGCTGCGCGAGATCGGCGCGGACATCACGGAATATGACGACGCCATCCGCGTCGAATCGGCCTACCGGCTGCACCGCGCAAACGTCAAGACCATGCCGTATCCCGGCTTCCCGACCGACATGCAGCCACAGATCACGGTCTGTCTTGCTACTGCAGTCGGCACCAGTCTTGTGACCGAGGGCGTCTATGACAACCGCTTCCGCTACACCGCCGAACTTGGCCGCATGGGCGCAAACATTCAGGTAGAAGGGAAGACCGCCATTATCGACGGCGTGCAGACGCTGCACGGCTGCGAGGTCCGTGCCTGTGATCTGCGCGCAGGCGCAGCAATGGTTATTGCTGCCATGTGCGCCGAGGGCATGACGCTCATCGAGGACGCGCACTTCATCGAGCGCGGTTATGAGGATATCGTCGGCAAACTCACCGCACTCGGCGCGCACATCCGCCGCATCGAAACCTACGAAACCCCCAGCGTTTCAGAGGACGCAGGCTGAGAAAAAATTTCCCCGGCAGGACGCAGACGTGTCCCGCCGGGGTTTCTTTACATAAAAAGTCCCGGGTCAAATGACCTGGGACTTTCATATTTGCTTTGGCACAACCTGCATGATTTGGGGATCCCCGCAGCGCAATTTGCCGTTTTCATTAATTGGCCAGATACGAATCGTCTGTGATTGGAATGAAGTCGTCTATCGGCGTTAAGGTATCCAGGAACGCGCGCAGGTCCTCATAGCTGCATTCCTCTGTACTCATAAGCGTATCTGCCCACTCCAGCCGATTATCTGTCATGGAAAACAGGGAAACGTATTCAACGTGCAGATATCCCATGCCTCCGTCGTGAACAGCGATGCCGTTGCCATCATACGCATACAGGCAGTTACTGTAACTCCAGTAATTTTCTTCGCTTGAAACAACCTTTGTGCCGTCAAATGTATAAATATAATATGGTTGTATTATTAAGCAGCGGAAAAATCAACAACCGCCTGCTTTGTGAGTTGGCGACCCATCCGAATTTTTTGCGGCTGATGGTTGATATGGAAATCTTTATTGACCGGATCGCTGATATGCGGGTGAACCAGATGAATCTGATTCTGGAAGCTACCCGGCAGACCATTCTGAAAGAACACGCACCGGGAGAAAATGATCTATATATGCGGACGCTGGAACTGGGTCAGGTACAGGAGAACGATTTTTACAGCCATATTCTTCATGATGATCTGGACAGCATTGTCCAGGATATACGGGAAGCCCATTTGAAAGACAAGACCACAGCCGACCCACAGCCAACACTGGATGAGGTTAAAGAGAATTTTGAACAGGCCATACAGAGGGGGACCAACACAGAAGCTATGATCCATGAGTTCTGTGATAAAATGCAGATTCCTTTTGAAAAAATTTCATCCGAGGATTTTTCTGCTTTTCTGCGAATACTGAGCCTGTCCAAGCTACTGAAGAATCCCAACAATATGAGGGGGAAAGCTCGGTCACAGCCTTACCATGGAGCAAAAAAGAAAAAGCGAAAGTAAAAAGGAAGCGCTCAAAATAAAATGAGCGCTTCCTTTTGATTACATGGAAATTTTCTTGGATATCAGTGCATCCAATTTTTCAATAATTTCTTTCTGACTATTTTGTACTGATATAAACTTTTGGGCAATCTCCTTTTGAAGTAAAAGGCTAATATTTCCTTTACCATCGACAGGAATTGGTACCATAATGTCGCTTAACATCGAAGGATATAGTTTAGTAAATTCATCTTCTCCGTTATCGCCTTTTCGACCTTTAGCCAGCTCTCGGAATATGGGTTCTAATGTAAATTTCATATAATCGAAGTCCAAATCTTGACGCCCGTTTTTAGGAACCAAGATTCCACGATCTCCGTTAATGGAAAATTTGCCATTCAGAATAAGAATCGTACCTGCAAATCCGTTTGTTGACCATGTCATATAACGACCGTCATAATCGTAGGTATCTAAATGGGTCAGTGTCCCTTGACTTGATGCCGAGTAGACTGGGTAAGGGCCTGAGTGTAAATTCCCGTACTTTTTGGTGTACTTTGACTTTCCTTTAATTGTGTCAAATAGCTCACTCAAAGGCAAATATTCGATCGCATATTCATCACAATTCGGCACAACAGAAACCTGTGAGAGATTTGCAATTTGTTCAACAACAGTTTCTTTGGTTTGTTCCAAAGTTACATAACCTGCGGCGATTTCTTTTTGCTTTTCAAGCCAAGGCTCTCCGTCATGGTCTACCGGAATAGCAAATTTTACAGATTGAATCATAAATGGTGGTAATGATGTGTGCTCATTCTCTCCATTATCGCCTTGCCGCCCTTTTTTAAGCTCTCTAAAAATAGGTTCCAAGGTATATTTTGCGTACTCCAGGTCTATATTTGTGTCTTTCAGTAGGAGTATTCCACGGTGGTTGGTTGCGGAAAAAGGTGATCTGTGAATCATCATGTAGCCCGCTAAACCATCTATTGCCCATGTCAATGCCGGAACATTATAATCATAGGAATCGATCTGAGCAAATGGTCCAAATGTGTTGCCAGAATATAATGGATGCTCACCAGTGTGTTCATGTACATAGCTTCGAGTATATTTTCCGTCGCCACGAACAATATCAAACACCTGAGTAATGGGGATTTCTAAAAACTGAAGGCCCTCATCGTTTTTTTTTTCAACTTCAGCCAATGGTTCATCAAGTTCAGACAATGTGTTAATCGTATCAGCAAGTAAAACTCTAAAGTCATTTACTCCGATTGTCTTGGATTCTTCCTCGATACCAAGAGCCTGCCGTTCTTCGTGATTCCACCATCGTTCCACGCACCAATGAGTTCCGTTGTAAAAGTCATCAATGCTCGAAATTTTGCATCTCCGATCACCAATCATGTTCAATGTGTTTGCAAAGCTCGTTTTCGCACCCTTGAACATATTAAAAAGATCAGATGCAACCTGCAAATCATTTTGATTGATGTCAAAACGGTACACATCACGAGTTTCTCCGATTTCCGAACACAAATAGGTAAATACTGGGGAGATTTGGCGCTGAAGCGTAGGCACACCATCCACCATAACAGGTGCTTTTTTTGTCAGAGCAAGAATGTAAGTTTTTTTGTTAGTTGTGAAGAAAGTGTTTAACGGAAGAGAGATGACAGCATCAATTTCACACTGCTCCAATATAAAGTCACGGAGCTTTTTGTCGTTACTGCAGTTCATAATACCATCAGGCACGACAATAAACGCTTTTCCATTTGGTTTGAGGGCACGAATAATCCATTCCATGAACAAACCTTCGATGCCCATTGCGCTTACAGAAAAGTATTTCTTGAGTGCATCATCCTTGGAAATCTCTTCCTTCAAATTACTACTTCCGCTCATAACATACGGCGGATTCGTTAAAATCAGATCATACTGATCATGGACGGGCTTTGCCAAGGTTCCAAGAATCGAGTTGGTTTGAAGCAAAAACGTGTCGTTAAAAAGTTTAGCAAATTTATCTGTCATTTCTGGATGCTCTCGGAGCAAACCAGACATATAAATCAGCATATTTGCTTTAGCAAGAATGATTGTTTTTTGTTCGTCCTTATCAAATCCTTTGTCAAAACCACTCAGCATAATTTGGGGCTTTAACTCTCCATCCTCCACTTTATAGAATCGGTGCAAATCGTGAAGAATCGGTTCAAGCAAGAATTTTCCAACGCCACACGCCGGATCGCAAATCTTCATACCCGGAGTGATGTCTATCATATTGACAATAGCTCGAACTACCTTCAAGGGTGTAAAGTATTGACCCCAATTTTTCTTACTGATTGATTCTTTCAAGAATGTTTCAAACAGCTTGCTTTTGAAGTCGTAGTCTATGTTCTCTAAAGTCCCAAAATCATTAAAACGCTTAAGAATTTTGTGGAAAACAGTCGCATATCCAGAAACAGCCTTGTCGTCTTTGGATACAAAAATTGTTCCATTGATAATGGTAGTTTTGTCCTTCGGGTTGCCAGGGAAAAGAGCTTTAATCTTTACTCGTACCGTGGAAGCATAATATTCAAGCACCTCATTCTCATTATTGCCAGAGTATTTTCCCAGCAAATCATAGAATGAATACATTCCCTTCAAAACGCCTAAATCGCTAAGGTATTTGAAGATGAAAATCTCAACAAAGGTGTACAAACAATTTTCAGGTGTAGCTCCTGAAACAGCCCATAAATCTTGCCATACTTTTTCGGCCAGAGGCAGAGGATCAACAGACGCAGCAGCCTTGATTTGATTATTGGTAGCATTAATAGAGGCTCGAATCTTATTGATGAGGGTAATACACTCTGTGCTACTCTTGTCAAAATTTAATGTAATGCGGCTACCATCTTCCTGTAGAATTTCTTGACCGGTAGCGGGGTTAATCCAAAAAGTTTTCTTGCCGTCAGTAACAATGTAAACTTTTGCCTGCAATATCTGGGCTGTCCCAATTTCTTGTGCAATAGCTTTAGCAATCTGCTTTTCGGTTCGCAACTCCTGAGGAGTCTTATACTCGATAGCTCCGATAATAATTGGCTTTTTAACAATCAAGGCATCCGGCTTTTTTCCCTCATATGCCTCATAGTCTTTATCGGGAATAATCTTCGCTCCTTTAAGAGCTTTTAATGTAGTAGCGCCAATATTGTAGAAATTCCAATCGCCCATTTTTTCAGGAGCTTCTATCAAATTACGCTGAATCAGTTCTTCACTCAATGGTATCTGCTCCTTCCTGCCCCGTACTGGTGGCGTTTAGATAGGCATCTATGTCATCTTTACGGATGCGCCAGCTTCGACTTCCTACTTTGGAAGCAACAAGTTCCTTAGAGGCAATCATTCGCCGTACCGTTTTATCGCATACTTTCAAATATTCAGCTGCTTGAGCAACTGTAAATAATTCATCTTTCATAGCATATCCACTCCATTTTGTCAAGTATATCATTAATGTTTATAAAACGCAATATACATATTGGAATTTTCGAGATTTAATTATACTTAATTGGACAATAAGGAATTTTAATAGACATTATATTTGCAACATTAGTACATCCCCAAAGAACATATATTAAAGGGGGCTGTCTCAAAATGCGGATCGCAAGAGAACAGCCCTCGTCAAACGTTGGAAAAAGCCGTGAAAATCCAGCTTTTTTGGATTTTCACGGCTTTTTTGTTTGGCTATTTTTTAGAAAATGTTATTTTGAGACAGCCCCTTTTACAGCAATATCATTTTAGTGAATCATCTGAAAGTACTTCAGTGCCTCCATAATCGCCGCCTCTTTTTCCGGCGGACACTGCGGCACCTTCGCATCTTCCTTCTTTGACAGATTATAATTCTGTCCCACATCCAGACCACATTTCCGCTTAACCTGGGAGATATACAGGCTGGACACCTTCAATTCATGCTTTTCCAGTACATACCCCTTGATTTCATCATAAGTGGCCTTACTCTCCGCAGCAGTCAAATCCAGCTCGTCCGTCTTAATCTCAACCTCGATATGTTGCTTTGCATTTAGTTTGGACAATAAACACACCGTCTCGACATGTGCGCATCTGGGGAAAAGATCGACCGCTTCGGCAGAGCGGAGGGTGTAACCGGTCTGGGTAAGCAGCTTGACATCGCGGGCGAGGGTAGCCGGATCGCAGGAGACATAGACGACACGTTCCGGCTGCATGGCGGCAATGGCTTCGATCACATCGGCGCTCACGCCCTTGCGCGGTGGATCGACGACGATTACGTCAGGTTTTTCTCCGCGCTCAGCCAGCAGCTTCGCGGCCGCGCCTGCATCCATGCAGTAAAATTCCGCGTTGTCCATGCCGTTCTGTGCGGCGTTATAGTTCGCGTCCTCGATCGCCTGCGGGATGATCTCGACGCCGACGGCCTTTTTCGCGTGCCGCGCAAGACAGAGCGTGATCGTGCCCGTGCCGCAGTAAAGGTCGAGTACCGTCTCAGTCCCGGTCAATCCGGCCAGTGCAGCGGCCTTTTCATACAGGCGCTCAGCCTGTGCGTGGTTGACCTGATAAAACGCGGGTGCAGAGAGCCGGAACTGCAGCCCGCAGAGCGTATCGGTGATCGTTCCGCTGCCGTAGAGTGGAAGGAACTCCGTGCCAAGCACGGTATTGCCTTTTTTCGTGTTGGGAGAGAAGACAATCGTCGTGATGCCCGGCTCGGCAGCGAGGAGTGTCTGGACAAGCTGCTTTTTCTTCGGCAGCTGCTGCGTATTTGCCGTGATGCAGACGAGGATCTGGCCGCTTTCCGCGCCGAAGCGGATATAAATGTGCCGGATATAGCCGGTATGCGCGGCTTCGTCATAGGCGCGGATGCTGTATTTGCGCATCCAGTCCAGAACGGCTGCGCGGATACGGTCGGCGCAGTCCGGCTGGATGCGGCAGTGTGCGACCGGAATGACCGTGTGCGTTTTTCCGGCGAAGAAGCCCGCGACGGGCTTTCCGTTCTGCTCCTGCACGGGGAACTGCACCTTGTTCCGATAGCCGTCGATCTGTTCCGCGCCGGTGATGGGCAGGGAAGAGAGCGTCTGGCCGCCGATGCGTGTCAGGCAATTATAGACGTGCGCGCGCTTGAGTTCCAATTCCTGCGCATAGTCCATATGCCGCAGCGCGCAGCCGCCGCATCTTGGAAAATAGGGACAGTCCGGCTCCACGCGGTGCGCCGACGGCTGCTCCACACGCAGCAGTTCCGCAAAAACCGCCGAACGCCCGATGTGTGCAATGCGGATTTTACACACCTCGCCCGGCAGTGCACCTGGTACGAACACGACCTGTCCGTCTACGCGCGCAATACCGGTTCCGTCTGCGGTTGCAGTCTCGATTGTCACCTGCAGCGTCTCGCCGCGTTTGCATTCCTTCATGGCTGCGTGGAATGTTTCACGTGAAACATTCATTCCTCCTTCAAAAGTTCACCGGTGGTCAAATCAATGGTATAGAGATGCTTGAACTGCTGATCGCCGTTTTCCGTGGAATAGGAAACAGAGATCGTATAATTCACAACAATCGCTCCATCTTCCTCGGAAATGCTGTATCCGCCGTTCACATAGCCGATCGCACCTTTTTCCTGCGCAGCTGGGTAGACCGTCTCCTGCGCATAGGAGATCACAGTCTGTGATAGATCGTCAAAAACGGTGTTTGCCGCTGCGGACGCGTCAGAAGTTCCGAGCGTCAAATGGGGCAGGGTATAGGTACAGCTGACGATTTCCTCGAGATCTGTCTGTATTGTCTCCGGTTCATCGAGCCAGCTTGTTTCCAAGCCGTCGGATGCGCCGTTCTGGTTCGGCGTGATGTGGATGACGTTTTCCTGCAAGTCTTCCGGTTCCGCCGGGGTTTCCGGCACGATTGTCCCCTCCTGAACGGGAGAGGCAGGATTCTCCTGCTGCGCGGGTTTTTTTGCGCAGCCCGCCGCGCTGATAATAAGGACAGCGGCCAGAGTGACCATAAATAGCTTTTTCATATGCGAACCTCCTGTATACCAGCGATTTTAGCACAGGAACACGCTTGTGTAAAGCTGGGAAAAGCGGTATACTGGAAAGCAGTCTGAACTTTGGAGTTGAGTTTATGCTGGATTATCGTCACTGCACACTCTGTCCGCGTGCATGCGGTGTTGACCGGGCAGCAGGGGAGCGTGGCTTCTGTCAAATGCCCGACCATATTCTTGCCGCGCGGGCCGCGCTGCACTATTGGGAAGAGCCGGTCATTTCCGGCAGCTTCGGCAGCGGCGCTGTGTTTTTCTCCGGCTGCACGCTGCGTTGCGCGTTCTGCCAAAACGGAGTGATCTCCCAAGAGAATTTTGGCAAGGAACTTTCCAGGAAAGAACTTCGTGCCGCGTTCGAGCGGCTGATCGACGAGGGCTGTCAGAACATCAATCTTGTCACGCCGACGCATTTTCTGCCGTCCATCCTCCCGGCACTCACGCCGAAGCTGCCTGTGCCGGTCGTATATAATTGCGGTGGGTATGAATCGGTTGAGACACTGCGTGAACTGGATGGGCTGATCGATATTTATCTTCCGGACTTCAAATACTCCGACGCTGCGCTTGCAAAGGAACTCTCTGCCGCGCCGGAGTATCCGCAGATTGCGTCCGCCGCCATTCTGGAAATGTACCGGCAGGTGGGAGGCGCAGTGATAGAAGACGAGCAGATGACGCGCGGGGTCATCATCCGCCATCTGGTGCTGCCAGGCTGCATCGACAATTCACTCGGCGTCCTGGACTGGATTGCGGACCATTTTCCGAAAAAAGACGTGTTGGTCAGCCTGATGAGTCAATATGTCCCCATGGGTCATGCAAAGCAAATGCCGCCCTTTGACCGGCGCATCACGCAGGACGAATATGATGCTGTTTTGTCCTATCTCTATCTATTGGAGTTGGACAACGGCTATACACAGGACTTTTCCGCCGCATCAGCAGACTACATCCCGGAATTCAATCTTGAGGGCTTATAAATTTTAAACAAACGTTTGCATTTTGAACCGGTCTGTGTTATAGTGTAAGAACTAAGATTAAAGGGGCTGTCAAGATGGGCAGAACAAGCAGCAAACGGGAAGAGATTCTTTGCTTCCTCACAAAATTCGCAGCAGAAAACGGATATGCGCCTTCCGTGCGCGAGATCTGCGCTGCCGTCGGGCTGCAATCCACGGCGACCGTACATTACCACCTGAACGCACTGCGACAGGATGGACTGATTGAAATGGACGGTATGAAAAAACGCACGATCACCCTTGCCGATTCCCACCGGGCTGACCGCATCCCCGTCGTCGGCGTGGTCACGGCAGGCGTGCCCATTCTGGCGGTTGAAAATATTGAAGGCTATCTGCCGTGGGACGGAGAAGCGGGCTGCTTTGCGCTGCGTGTCCGGGGTGATTCCATGATCGGCGCCGGGATTCTCGACGGAGACAGAGTTGTCGTTCGCTCCCAGCCGACTGCGGACAACGGAGAGATTGTCGTTGCACTGCTTGGGGATTCCGCAACGGTCAAGCGTTTCCGCAAGGACGGAAACCAGATCTGGCTTCTGCCGGAAAACCCGGCGTATCAGCCCATCGACGGCAATCATGCCCAAATCATTGGTAAGGTCAAGGCTGTGATTAGAACCTATTAATTTCTAGAAAATAAAACGCTCTTACTTCGGTATCACCGGGGGAAGGGCGTTTTTTACGATACGCTTGTCAAGAAAAAACTCGTATTATAAATTTGCAACAGCCCTTCGGCTTTTCTGGACTTTTCCCACGAAGATTGAAGTAACTCAAAATTTCTGATGCAGTCCATATCAGTTCCGTAGGGGCCGATGCCTACATCGGCCCGGCGCAGTGCACCGGTTTTCTAGGAATCTTCGGCGAATTCGTACCGCTTTGCTGGGTTTGCCGGGAATATATTTTATTCATTCAAACTCAATGTTTCACGTGAAACATGAAAAACAATAAATTCACAGTGCTTATATTGCAATTTCAGAAACAGGCCGGTATAATAGAATGCAAAATGGGGTCGAAGGGGTGTGAAACGGGTATGGCAAAGATTTTAGCATTTGTCAATCAGAAGGGCGGCGTTGGAAAAACAACCTCCGCGGTCAATTTAGCCGCCGCACTGCAAAAGGCGGGCAAACGTGTTCTTCTGTGCGACTTTGACCCGCAGGCCAACGCGACCTCCGGCCTTGGCGTAGAAAAAAGCACAGCCGCGCATTCGACCTATGATATCGTGATCGAGGACTTCCCCGCCGCAGACGCCGTGATTCGCACAAAATACTGCGACATTCTGGCCTCCAACGTTGCGCTGTCCGGCGCAGGTGTAGAGTTGGTAGGCGTTGAGAAGCGGGAATACGCGCTTCGGCATGCACTCGAGCCGCTGCGGGAAAAGTATGATTATATCTTCATCGACTGCCCGCCGTCTCTGGAATTGCTGACGCTCAACGCGCTCTGCGCCGCCGATCAGGTTTTGATTCCTGTGCAGTGCGAATATTACGCGCTGGAGGGCCTTTCCGATCTGATGGTCACGCTCCGCGCAGTTAAGAAGCGGCTGAACCCGTCGATCTCCATTTTCGGCGTTTTACTTACCATGTACGACGGCCGGACGAATTTCTCCGCACAGGTTGCCGAGGAGGTCCGCCGCCATTTTCCCGGCAAGGTCTTTGCTGCGGCCATCCCGCGCAACGTGCGATTATCCGAAGCGCCCAGCCACGGCATGCCCGTGTGTGCCTATGATAAATTCAGCCGCGGTGCAGCGGCCTATGCCGCCGCTGCCGCCTGTTACTATTGCGATCTTTTTCATTTTTTGGCCTCCCGGATCAGATCTCAAGAATATATTTATCCCATGCGTTTATTATCGTAGTCCCGCCGCGCTGAAGCGTGCGGGGAATATCTGATCCGTAATTCATATGCACGTGGCCGTGAACATGGTACTTCGGCTGGTACTTGTCCATGAAATCGTTGAAGCACTCAAAGCCGCGGTGCGCGAAGTCGTCCGCGTCGCCCCAGCCCGCGGCGGGCGCGTGGCTGAGCAGGATATCGACGCCGCCGGCCTTGGCGATCTGCCGCCCCACCTTGCGCAGACGGCGTTCCATCTGCCGCTCGGTATACTGATGCGGTCCGCGGTTATACACCGGACAGCCGCCCATGCCGAGGATGCGCAGCCCCTTTATGGTCACGAGCTTGTCCTCGATGCAGTCGCAGCCCTCGGGCGGGGTTTTTTCATAACGCCCGTCGTGATTGCCGCAGACATACAGCACCGGCGCGCGCCCCATCGTCACAAGGAAGCTCAGGTATTCGGGCTTCAGGTCACCGCAGGACAGGATGAGGTCGATGCCGTCCAGCCGCCCCGGCACGTAATAGTCCCAGAGAAAGCTATTCTCATGGTCGGATATCAAAAGCAGCTTCATACCTGCACCTCCCCTTTATCGGGGATTATCCAATCCCTGTACACGCCCAGCAGCCGCACGAGAGACTGCGCCATCGGCAGCAGCTCGTCGAAGCCGGGGATGCTCCCCTCCACGCAGCTGCACAGCCAATCCATATGCAGCAGCTCATCCGGAGAGAGCCAGCGCGTGCCGTCGTTTATCGCGCCGCCGCTCTGCGCGGTTATCTTCCGGTGAAACGGCATGATAAGCCCCGACGAAATGCCGCGCTTGAGAATATCCACAAGCTCCGCCATGCTGTCCGGGCAGTTCTCCGTCACGCGGACGTCGATGACGCCGCTGCTCATGCCCCACCAGTAGTTCACGGCCTTGCCGCTGTTTTTATAGCTCAGCTCATCCCAGCCGCCGCCGAGGATGTTTTCGATTATATGCACATACATCTCGCCCCAGTTCCAGAATGGC
>ERZ779869.3654-NODE-3654-length-11668-cov-2.333678_pt1 | contig 11668 bp, 8 predicted proteins | sample MGYA00511557_ERZ779869 | MGnify/ENA primary metagenome ERZ779869 (study PRJEB29588, sample SAMEA2154620) | human gut metagenome | biome: human gut; feature: human-associated habitat; material: faeces | place: Denmark | collected 2008/2010 ...
GTGTTGTGTCGATGATTGTCGATGATTGGAAAATGTTGCAGGAAACATAAATTTGACAAAAGAGTAATAATATGATATATTATCCGTAATGTTTTTGTAACAAATGAAATATTTTGGTAAAAAACAGATCCCACTACAAGTCAATATGAGAATGTAAGACGACGTTTTTACAGGAGGTTTATATCAATGATTAAAAGAAAACTTGCATTACTTGGCACTGCTGTTGCAGTATCTTTACTGATGACAGTACCGGCATTTGCAGCTGACACCAAAGATACAGACACTGCACAGAACGCACAGAATATACAGAGCGTACAGGAAGAGAAGACAGAAGAGAATACAGGCTATGTAACATGTTCTGTTCTCAATGTGCGCAGAGCCAGCTCTGAGAAATCAGATAAAGTCGGAACACTGAAGAGGGGTGAAGAAGTCAAGATTCTGAGAGATGAGGAGAATGGCTGGTATGCAATTGATTTTGAAGGTCACATCCGATATGTTCACGGTGATTATATTACAACAGATCAGGACGAGGTGAAAGGTTATACAGCCAGCAGCTGGGATGGGCCTGTTCTGACTGCTTCGGCAGGTACGATTACCGGACCGAGCGGCAAGGAGACCTATTACAATCTGAATATGTCTGGGGTTGTCAGCATTATGAGAAGTCTTGGCAATACAGATGAGTACTGGGTCAGAGACGACGGTGTCAAGATGCTTGGCAATATCGTGCCGCATGCGGCGGATGTTTTCATATTGTGCGGTGATCGCTGCGTAATGCTCCTTCTGCCGGTCGATCTGCGCGGAAAGGAGGTCGTTCCTTGCCTTGAGCTCGCTTCGCTGCGCCATGCCGCGTACAGCAAGGTACAAAGCTACGTCGGCTGCCATGCAGATGAGCATCGCCACGATCACATATCCAGCACGCGGAAACGTCATCTCGGACAGGCATACCCGAAGCCAACCGAATAGCAGCATGTACTGGCTGAGCGGAAACAGCAGATACAGAGCCCATTCGCGCCCACTTAACCGGTTCCGGTATCGATTCATGAACAGTACAAGCACCCACAGCAAAAACGCATCGAGACTGACGCAGACCATGTAAGCGACCAGCCGCTGCGGCAACGGCTGCAAGGCGAGCCCTTCACGCATCTGCTCCGCCGTAAAAATGATCGAACACGGAACAATATCTGCCATATACATGAAAACGAGGCAGCTCAGCGACACCAGAAGGATACGGTACCACTTGTCATGGAAAATAAAGAAAAGCGGCAGCACAATCACGAACAGGGGATAAACCGCCCGGAGGATTGAGCCGTTTCCCATGAAGTATGGCGGAATAAGCCAGATGAGATACTGGATGGCAAACCCGAGAATCGTGACAGGCATGGAAAACCGGCGCTTTAGCGTACAACAGAACGTAGTTGCCCACATGCCAAATATGAAAGCGTTGATAACCACAAACAGTGGGGAATACTGAACCATAAAATGCACCTCCCTTCGTGCGGATTATGTTGAAATAACTGCGAGCTGTGCAGATAACGTGCTGCATTGAGATAGCTATGTATAATAGAGTCATGAAAAACGTGGATGTTCACGAAAAGGAGCGATGGCTATGCAGGAAAACAGGATACAAAGATTGATTCGAAAACTCAGAGGAAATGGAACGTGCTCTGCGGCCGCGGAAGAAATCATTCAGAAGCTTGAAAAAAAGCAGGCAGAGTTAGGCGAACATGCAACGGATGCACAAATGGTGCAGGCAATTCGGGAATGTGTGTTTGGGGATGACGAAGCCGCGATGGCGCTGCTTCACAAGAGAGATCACGATGCAGAGCTGTTCCTTGAGCAAGCCGAGGCAGATATAACGGCATTCTTTAAAAAGCACGAGCTGCATTATATCCGGCATGCTCCAGAGCGGGCAATCGCGGTTTATGAACTGCCGTTCCAAATGGAAAATGCAATTTTTATAGTACGGGTCATTCTAGAGGCAGAAACAGAGTCGTGCCGCATTGACGCTGCATATCCGTTTTTCGCAGAAAAAACATATGAATATCCACTCTGCAAAGCGATTGCTAAAGAGAACATCCGTTACCGATTTGGTGCGCTGCAATATGATGAACGCAATGGGGAAGTGAGCTTTCGATACAGCTATTCAATCAGCCACGGTGTTTATGAAGATGAACTGGGCCGGAGTTTTGAATGCGTACTGGAAGCGGCCGAGAATAGCTACGCAGTGATTCAAAAGAACTGTGTTGGAAAGTATGAGCGTAATGAGGCGAAAGAGATGCTGAATGAAATCAATGCGCTCGTCAATGATTTGAATAAAACGAATGGATAACCTCTCTGCAAATGAAAGTGAGACAGCAGGCTTTTGATTACGGAATTTTGCTTTTTTACAGCTGGCGCATGCAGAAGTACTACCGCTCAGGCAGCGCAAACAGCAAGAAAACCATCTGATTGCTGCAAGTTATGTCGAAAAAAGTGCGAGATGTGCAGCGCCTCTATTATGCCGCCGGAAAATCACTTATAATTTTTAACGGATTATACTACAAAAAGGAAATGAAAGCAAGGACGACATTGTGCATATTTTCCATATTTGCTAGGAGCACAATGTATAGGGGAGGAAGAGATGGCAGCTGAAACAATTGTCGATCAATCCAATATGCCAGATGGTACGCAAATGCAGAGCGGTCGATACAAGATATGTATGACTCTTGGAAATGGTGGCTTCGGGATTACGTACAAGGCGTGGGATAGTCAGTTGCTGCGGTATGTGGCTGTCAAGGAGTTTTTTCCGGACGGACTTGTCTATCGAGATACAGACTGCAGGGCCGTGCACTGTTTTCGGGAGGAACAGACTTTCCAAAGTGGCAAGCAGCGTTTTCGCCATGAGGCGCAGACACTTGCAAACTTGGACTTTCCGCATATTGTAAAGGTGTATGACAGCTTTGAGGAGAACAATACTGCGTACATCGTAATGGAGTATATCAGTGGCGAGACTTTGACACAGTACGTGGAAAAGCAGAGTTCCATGAACAGCGCCCACCTATTAGAGCTTTTTCTGCCGCTGATGAAAGACCTCGATGCGCTGCACAAACGTGGAATAGTCCATCGGGACATCAGCCCGGACAATATCATGATCACGGAAGATACAGGGACGTTGAAGCTGATCGATTTCGGAACGGCAAAGGATCTGACGGCGTCGAGCGAGAAAAGTAAAAGCCTGAGTGTATCGCATACGGTGGTTCGGATGAGCTATTCACCGATTGAGATGTTCTCGCTCACAAAAAAGTTCCCGACAGCAGATATCTATGCGCTCTCTGCAACGATGTATTTTTGCCTGACAGGCAAGGAGCCGCCAACATCTTTGGATCGGGCATTTGATGATACGCTGAAGATCCCCTCGGCAAACAGCTGCGACAAGAGACTGGAAAATGCTGTTTACAGGGGGATGGCTCTGAGGCCAGAGGATCGATATCCTTCTGTAGAAAAGCTGATACAGGCGTTGACCGAAAAAGAGCCGCACGTCAACAGGCCAATATTGCTTATGATGTTCGCCACCTTAGCTCTACTTGCGTTGACTTTTTCGATTGTCATTCTTCTGATTACCTGGAAGAAAAATCTCCCTGCGAAGCCAAATAATGTGAATGCTTTGCAAGACTACGAGATTTCACAGAATTCTGCCGCTGATGTAGCGGTTACAGAAGATGAAAAAATGTCCTCGAATGAAGATTCTACGCCGTTACAGGCGGAGATTGCTGCAGCGGAGGAAGAATTCGGAGAAACAGTAACGGCCATAAGGCTGACCGGGTCGAGCAGCATGGACGTGTACACATACCAGACCGCCGCGGCGCAGATCGAACCGCGGGCACAGGTGCTGACCGACGGAAAGTACCGGATTTGGACGGATAATACAGGCTTTAATACCTACGTGCTGTTGCCGGACAGCTTGTTCGGACAGGAAAATCCGATGCACTTCCTGCGCGGAACAGCAGTTATGCTCAGCACTTCCGGTGATACATATTTTTATGCCAGCCCAAATAACTATAAAAGGATTTGGCCCGCCGACATCGTTGACGCATTCGTGCAAAAGGATGCGAAGGGACAGAATGAGATATATATCAGACTGACAGACGCAGCTGCGGAGCGGGTTTCCAGTGTATTTGATAATGCGCAGGACAAAACGGTCCACTTGTATATGGATCCGTCGCTGTCATTTGACGGGAAAATTTTGCTCAATGCGTTTGGATACGACAATTTGATCCGGGACGAAGACAATCCTGCGGTTTTCCACTGCTACGGAGATTATGCCCCGTTCGGTGACGCGCAGGTGAAGATTGTGCAGACGTTCATTGACGTTATGAAAACAGGCAATACTGGCGGCGCGCTGGAAAGTAAGATCATCTATACTCCGGTGTGGGAGTCGGCTGCGGACAGCGAGGCGGGTGCATATCAAGTTGCGGCGCTAGATGAACCAGCAATCCGTGCAATGTATTCCTTTAATCGCTCCGGGGAAGACGTGATTCCAGACTCCTGGAAGCCAGCGGTCAATGAACTGAAAAAACGGCTGGATCTGCTGCGTATCCCATATGTTTTCGGGCAGGCAGCCATCGACGACGGGATCATTTTTGTCGAACTGCCGCAGAGTGAGATACCGTATGAGGCACTTGCACTGCTTCCCGAAGGCAAATTGAGTTTTTCCGTCGGAACACCTTTCTGGAAAGCATCTGGCTGCAATTGTACTGCCCTTTCAGACGGCGGAATCCGTGCGGAGATTCCCAGCTGGGCGGATAAAAATGTGCGCCCCGGCTACACAGAGCTGATCAACGAAACCGTCGCCAGCCGATCTATTTGTTTGCGAAAGACAGGAAGGTTCTTCAGGCAGAACTGACCGCATATCCGGAGGACGGAAAGATTGAATTTCGGGAGCTTTTACTTCAGAATGCGGACGGAACATGGGACGGCGCTGGGTTTATGGAACTTCTCGGGTATATCGCGGAGCAGGGCAAATTTGCCGGCGCTTTGAGCAACTTCAGGCTTTCTGAAATAACGCTCATCAACGGCGCAAAGGACGGCTATCTGGTATCTGCCCAGCCAGAAGAGCAGAAACGGCTCCGGAACGCGCTGGCCGGGGATTATCCGGATGTCGAGGTTGGGGTTGTGCGCTCGATCTCGCCGCAGCTCCAGATCTGCTTCAATTTCGACATTGATGCGCAATTGCCTGCCAAAACACTTGAGGCGGCGCAGCGTGTGTATGATCTGATCAAAGACGGAAACATGGATGATGTGACTATCTTCTTCATCGAAGAAAGGCGTGAGGAATGGTGCCGCGCGGCCTTCTATGCCGATTCGTACTCCACACACCGGATGGGGCTGAGTTTTTTTCGCTTCAGTGGTGGACGACTGGAATGCTATGAGGAAGACTTCCGTTCGCTCTACGCTGCCAGCACGTTCATACAAAGCCTTGGGGGTGCACTCATAGAAACTGTTGCCGCGCCTGAAGCTTCGCCGGAGGAATCTCTGACGATGGACGATGCGGGATATTATCTGTTCCAAGAGGATATCTATGGCGTATCCTGCCCATTCCCGGCAGACTTTGCGATCGACCAGACTGCCGCTGGCGAAACGCTTCTGATGCGTGCAAATTCCATGGTCAACCGGAATTACATCGAGGTTCACGGCATGACATTGCCGCAGGCGATGACTGGAAAACAGGCGATGGAGCGTGCAGAAGCAGAACTCGGCGGACATGTGAATTTCCATAGTTACGGCGACAGTTGGTTTGCCTGCTCTGTAGACTCAGAAAACGTTGGAATATACCGCAAAGGGAAGCTCCGTGCGGACGGGACGATTATCGTATGGTTTGATTATTATGTGATGGACAGTGACGATACACATGCGGCCTGCATCGAGTATATCGAAGATCATTTCACATCAAATCTGCAATAAAGAGCTGTCGCAAAGCTTGGCTGCTAACACAAAAACGCGAAGAGCAAGAATGTTGCCTTGTAATCGACAAAACAAACGGAAATCGAACGACAATCAAAGCATGCAAAGAAAGTACTATAAGGAGAATGAACATGGAATTTAAGTTAGCTACATGCCCGGTTTGTGGAAATCACTATTCGCAGGACGACTATGGCACATGTCCGGTCTGTGCAGGCATGGTAAAAAAGCCAGAGGAGATGGAATATATGACAGAAAAATATGAATTTACTGCATCGGATAGCGGCACACTTCCTTTGAGCGGTCCGGAAACAGAGCGCAGACCGTCGGTGGAAACAGAGCCGGGACATACGCTGCCCCCGCAGAGCATTGAAGGGAGGCCATCTCATCATCGACACTCAACGCCGGTTGGCTGGTACACTGGTACAATGCCTCCATATGAGCAGCTTGGCGGGGAGGGGACCGGCACGATGCCGATTATGGATGGCGATGATCAACAGGCTGCGCCTTTGGCTCGCATTGTTGGATGGCTGGTTACGCTGAATGGAAAGAACGCAGGTAAGGATTACAGAATCAGAGGGTTCAACTCCACAATCGGTCGAAGCGCAGAAAACACGATTGCGTTGACCGGAGATGCCACGATCTCCAGGATCGCGAATTGTTCAATCCGCTATTATGATGAAACTAGAAACTTCTTTGTCTACTTCGGCCAGAAGTCTACCAATCCCGTTTATGTAAATGGGGCTCCTTTGCAAGATCACACTGAGTTGCATGCCTACGATGTAATCAGAATTGGAAATACAGAGCTTTTATTTCTGCCGCTTTGCGGCCGCGAATTTAGCTGGAGTGGGGTCAAGGCATGCAGATGAAACGATGGGGAGCCTTCCTGTTTACGGTCTTACTACTGATTCTTTGCGCCGGCCATGCCAACGAGCGTGCATGCTGCCCTCAACAGCGGCGGACAGCGCCGTGTATAGAGCTGCCTGGTAAGCTCAGATTGCAAATCTATGAACAGTCAGCAGGGGAAACGGCAAATTTAGAAGCGCTCGATGCATTTGTTGACGATGGTGTCTCTCTGAAGATAGATCAGCTTCAGGGGGAGACAGAGACGAAGCAAAAGGTGGCTTCCCCACAGCTTGGTAGCTTGGAAAAACAGCTGACACCAAAGCTTAAACAGCCCTCCGATTGGAAAGGTGCTGCTCCCGACGAACAGGTAGAAAAGGCACCAGAAGGATCAAACGCCAAGCCGAAGGACAATGAAAGCTCATTCCGCAATGGTGAAATAGGATGGAAAATTGCATTGATTGCCATTGCACTGCTGGTCATGGCAGAGGGAATGTATATCTTGCTGCGGCTAAAACCCAGCAAAAAAATCCGTCGCGGAAAGATGGAAACCCAAACGATGCAGGTAGCGAAAACACAATGTCTGCCACAGGAAAATGACCCTGACAGCAAGGCAAACCGTGTTGTGGTCGGTAAGGTACATGCACAGGGTGCAAGAGAAAGCCAGCAAGACAGCTTCTCCGTTGCTGTGGGCACACATCGGGCAGGAGATGTTCTTGCCGTTGTTGCCGATGGCATGGGTGGACTCTCTGACGGAGATAGAGTCAGCCAGACGATTGTTTCTACCATCATGCGTGCATTTTTTTCCGGCGAAAACGTTGGCACATCTGAACTTCCTGTGCTGCTGACAAAAGCGAAGAATGCAGTCGATCAGTTGCTCGGCCCGGAAAAAATCAGGCAGAGCGGTTCCACAGTTGTCATGGGAATGATCAAAAACGGTATGTTCCATTATCTCAGTGTTGGCGACAGCCGAATTGCGTTATTCCGCGACGGTGAACTTTTTCAGCTCAACCGAAGTCACAGCTATGAACATCAGCTCCTGCTCAAAGCAATCAACGGAGAGAAATCATTTGCCGAGATTTGCACTGACCCTCAAGCGGATCGCTTAACCAGCTATCTCGGAATGGGTCCGCTGCATTTTGTGGATATTCCCGCAGCGCCGATTCGGGTGCATCCTGGCGACAAATTCATTCTGATGAGCGACGGAATTTTTAATGCCCTGACGGAACAGGAGATTTCTGCTGCGCTGAGGCGTGATGCGGAAGAAGCGGCCGATGCAATCGATCGCTGGATTCAGGACAAACACTATCGCAATCAGGACAATTACACAGCAGTTATCCTGCACTGCTGCACAGATATCGCTTGAAAAGCAGAGTCAAGAAAGGAAACGGAACATGCTGCAAGTTGAGGCATATTCGGCGATTGGCGGAAGAAGCAAAAATGAGGACAATATTACAGGCTGGCACAAGGGAGATAATATGTGCTTCCTGGTCGCTGACGGCCTCGGCGGTCACGGAGATGGGGATTTGGCATCCAAGGAGGCCATTAATGTCATACGGACAGCTTGGGATGGCGAAATTTCACCTGCGGCATGGGAGCACCTGTTGGAGCTTTCGCACAAGCGAATCCGGCAGATACAGACTTCACGTGCGCAAATGAAAACAACGATTGTTGGTTTGATGATGAACACAGAGCGCGCCGTATGGGCGCATGTTGGCGATTCAAGGCTCTATCACTTTTTAAATGGCCACCTTGTTTTTCAGACGCAGGATCACAGCGCATCACAGATTGCGGTCATGCTGGGCGAGATCACACCAGCACAAATTCGCTCCAGCAAAGATCGTGCAACGCTCATAAAGGCACTCGGTCAAGAAGGACCGACGCCGATGGCGCAGATCCACGAACAAGCTCTCGAACCGGGGATGCACGCGTTTCTTCTTTGCACGGATGGCTTCTGGGAGTATGTGTTGGAAGATGAAATGGAACAGGACCTTCAAGAGTCACACACAGCAAAGCAATGGCTTGAAAAAATGCGGTGCCGGCTGCAATCGAGAGCGTCACTCGAAAACGATAACAATTCTGCAATCGTAGTATGGAAAATGACAGAAGAAAAGAGGAATACAGAATGAAATTGAAAAATATCCGCAAAAAAGTGATTTGCCTACTAATGGCAGTTACCTGTGTATTGTGCCTGATGCTCCCTGTATTTGCAGCCAGCGACAAAAATATACGCAGCGCAGCTAAGGGCGTTGTCCGGGTTCTAGTAATGGATCCGATCACAAATCAGCCGTATGCTACCGGCACAGCATTCGGCATTGGCAGAGCCGGAGAGGCCCCACAATATTTTGTTACAAACAGGCATGTAGTTGATTGCGCCTATTCGTTTTACGACGGAATGATCAATCTAACCGCAATCAAAGTCTATATTATGAAAAGTAGTCACGCCCTGGTTTATAATGCCATCCGGGACACGTATGAAATTGAGTCCAGCCAGTTGATTCCATGTGAAATCGTGTATAAAGAGCAAGAAAAAAATCCAGACCTCGCCATTTTGAAGGCGGCAGAACCGTTTGAAGGCCATGTCACACTGCCGTTGGTAAAAAAGATTAGCGAAAAGGATATTGCGGCAACGGTGTACGCCTTGGGCTTCCCAGGCACAGCAGATGACAGCAACACTGCTGAATGGTATCAGTCTCAGCTGGCCGATACTGCAGATATTACCATCACACGAGGGGTCATTTCCAGGTATGGCTCGATGAAGACCTTTGGCAACTGCAAATATCTTGCACATGACGCAGCTATCAACCATGGTAATTCTGGCGGCCCGCTTGTGAATGAAAAGGGTGAGGTCATGGGCATCAACACCTATTCCGTTCAGCGCCCTAATGATGCTGCTGCAACTTACTATGCATCTTCGTGTGAGTATATAGTTTCGGCCTGTGAAAAAATGGGAATCCCCTTCCATTACGGAAGGAATCGGATCATGTTGACCGTTCTGGCGATAAGTGTTGCCTTGGTGGTCGTAATTGTAGTAGTTGTGTTGTTCATAGTCGGAAGGAAGCCACCTGCGCCGGAATCTAGTCCTACACCGAATCCGCCAGACACAGCTCTACGCGTGGAAGGTATGTTTGGTTATTATGCTGGCAAACGCTATAAAGTGACAGGCAGCGTGACCATCGGTTGCGGCAAGCAGAACAGCCTTGGAATGCCGGAAGGAACAGCAGGGGTCAGTCATCGGCACTGCATGCTGACTGCCGGCTCCGATGGTGAAGTTCAGCTTACCGACCTTGGCTCGACCTACGGTACGTTCGTCGGCAGCGGTCAGCGGCTCAACACCAACAGCCCAATGACGTTGCATCGCGGCGATACATTCTGGCTTGGCTCCAAGGAGCAGATGTTCCGCATTACCGGAAAGGGCGGTAAGTAACATGGCAGAATACTGTCCGTATTGCATGCGGCAGAGCAGCGGAAAGTACTGTACCTATTGTGGCGGTGAGATTGCTTTTCAGGGAAAGAAATCTCACCTGCCCGTTGGAACACGTTTGATAGGAACAGAAGCACCGTACCTGCTCGGTGCGTCAATCGGGCAAGGTGGCTTTGGCGTGACATACGCGGCGCTGAACTGTGCAAGCGGGGAGAGAGTTGCGGTTAAGGAATACTTTCCAGTGTACTGGTCGGGACGAAGCAAAAATGGAAAGAATGTCATTCCGAAAAGCTTGTGTACCTCATTGTACGAAAAAGGTCGCGGCAAATTCATTGATGAGGCTCTGACGATTAAGAAAATAAAGTACCAAAAGGACCTCAAATCCATCGTCAACGTCAAGGATTATTTTCAGGCAAACAGCACGGCCTATATCGTCATGGAATACCTTGAAGGAGAAACACTGACACAACGGGTCAAACGCAAGGGACGGCTCACAGTAGAGGAACTTTGGTCTGCGTTGAGGCCATTGATGAAAGACATCGGCGCTATGCATGCCCAAAATGTGATTCACCGCGACATCGCGCCAGACAATATCATGGTAACAAAGAGCGGAAGATGGATACTTATGGACTTCGGTTCTGCGCGCAGTTTTCAAAAGACGCCAACAGGCAAGACAAGGTTCATTAAGCCGGGATTCTCTCCCGTTGAGCAATATCAGCAGGAAGGGCGTCAGAAAGGATTTACTGATGTTTATTCCATGGCTGCAACAATCTATTATTGTCTGAGTGGTACAACGCCTGCACAATCGCCGGATCGGCTCTATGAAATCACAAACAATCGTCCGGATCCCCTGAAGAAGTTGACCGAGTTTGGTGTTACGATTCCTATCTCGACTGAAGGAGCGATTTGGAAAGCAATGGCAATTTACAGTTCTGCACGAACACAAAGCATGCAAGAGCTTTGTGACCAGTTCTATCGCGATGCCACAGCTGAAAAAATGACTTGGAATGAAAAGGAAATTTACGGCCGAGATGCCACAGCGGGAATCCCGTTGGCTTTTCTGCCATTTCAGGTCGTTCCAGATGACAGAGCATTGGAAATCAGATGGAAAGGGAAACGGCCAGGTGGCGCAAATTATGTGCTGCTTCGTAGTATAAATAGCGGAAAACACCGTATCATCAGCAGAGAAAATCATACTTCTCAAAGAGATCAAATTCCAAACAATGCAAAAAGTGTTCAGTATCGACTTGAACTGAGAGACGCGAACGGCGTGATGATAGGAACCTGTGAGAGCGATATTGTTGATCTGCACGAGTGGAAAGCAAGATCTGCTGCACTGCAAAAGCTATTGTTGCCGATCTTAGTTGCAGCTGCAGCGATTTTGCTGGCAGTACTGGTAGTGCTGTTGATCAGCATCATCTGAGAAAGCCTGCAAATAAAAAGTCAAGTCCGAAACAGGACTTG
>ERZ779869.3656-NODE-3656-length-11666-cov-5.648609_pt1 | contig 11666 bp, 8 predicted proteins | sample MGYA00511557_ERZ779869 | MGnify/ENA primary metagenome ERZ779869 (study PRJEB29588, sample SAMEA2154620) | human gut metagenome | biome: human gut; feature: human-associated habitat; material: faeces | place: Denmark | collected 2008/2010 ...
CGCCCGCCGACGGCTTCCTTTGAGAGAGCAACCAGCTCACGGTTCATATCCGCCATGCGATCGGCAAGACCAAAATTTCCAAGGCCGATGCGGTTGCAGGAGAACGTAGGGGCATATACGATCTGGCTGCCGGCTTCCACATAGGATCGCTGCAGGTCGATCAGAGGCTGCGGGTTCTCCAGAATCCAGTCCTCAGAGCAGAAGCCGCGGGGCATCCCCGCTTTGATCATATTGGAACCGGTAGCGCCGTCCAGAACAAGGATGTCCTGTGCAACTAATTCAGCAAATTCTTGTCTTGTCATGTAAAAACTCCTTTATAAAGCAATGATGTCGAATTCTTCTTACCGATGCAACTATCCAGAGCTCCAGCTCAATTTCGCTTACGCTACACCTCGCTGTGGTTTCTCGTCATATGGATCTGAATAGTTATAGAATATCCTATCACATTTCCGGTGGCTTCACAAGATTTTTGCGGACATAATTCAGAAATTGCAGCGCGGATGGAGTAAGAGGCTGATCTCTGTCATAGGACAGGCAGATCTGCCTGGTGCGGGAGGGAAAAGCGATTCGGATCGCTTCCGCCCGGTACATGGTACACAGCGGAGAAAAGGGCAGGATACTGTAAGCAGACAGATACAAGAAAAGGAGCCTGAACCATGAAACGAGTTGGAAGATGGACATGGATGCTACTGACGCTGCTTCTGTTGCTGTGTGCATCAGTGCTTGCGGCAGATGAGAAGACCTATATTGAATTGGATGAAACGGTTGAGGCAGTGCTGACAAACAGTGATAGAATGAACTTCTATCTGGACATTCCGGTCGATGGAATGCGTATGCTGGTCGATTGGCAGAGCGAAGAAACTTGTAATATTTACATTAGCGGTAAAACTCATGATAGTGCAAACACTACGAACGCAGACGGAAACACAGTTTTAGGCGTACAAAAGGCCGGAGAGTATACTGTCACTGTGTACGATAATTCCCTGAAACAGGGTGAGACGCGGACTGTGCGGTTTATGCTGCGTGAATATAAAAACGACGCGCAGGAACCAAACGATGTAACGCCGACCGAACTGCACGACGGAGATGCCATCAGCTTCACGCTGGACGGCGGCGATCGGGATCAATTTGCATTTACGACAACAAAGCCCGGACAGGATATCGCGCTGACCATCGGCGGCTTTTCCTATGCCAGCCGAGGCAGATTTGACATCCAGTGGCAGAATAATAACAGCCTCATTGTGGAAAAAAACGGCGTATATTATCTGCATGCCGGGCAGCCGGGTCGCTACACATTTACGCTGGAAGAATGGAGCAGCAGTTCACCGAGCATTACGAGAACGATGTCCGTGCAGCTTCTCGACGGAGACGGACATGAGCCGAACGATACGATGCAGACAGCCACACCGCTGCTGATCGGCACGGACGAGACGTTCACCCTCGGCGGCATCGGCGATGAGGACTGGTTCAGTTTTGAAGCCGCTCCGGAGGACGGACAGGTGAAGCTCTATACGCTTCGCCTGCTGGATTTTGACCTTGAAGACCCGGAAAACGTCTGCTATGAAATCTACGCGCCGGACGGAACTGTCGCCGCCTCCAAAACCAAGGTAAGCTTCCGGCATACGCGCGTCTTTTCGTGCAGCCAGCAAGGACAGTATGCCGTCAGGCTATACCCGAAGTATCAATATAATGCTTCAGTCCAGCGTGCAGCACTCCGTATCCGCGTAGAGGAAGGCGGCGACGACCCCTATGAAAGCAACGATACCTGGCTCGACGCGGCCTATATCGAGCCGGGCCAGCTGATTTCTCATGTTTTAAGCAGCGGTGATACGGACTGGTTCTGCTTCACAGTTCCGGAGGATCACATGACGCTGCATGTCAGTTCTGACTGTGTGAGGATGCACACAATGGTTTATACCGGACAAGATCTTGCAGAATTTGGAGAATCTGCGAAAGCAATTTACGATGATAAATACATGAGCGCCACGAATCTGTATTGGAAGCTTGACGAAAAAGGCCTCTATTATATTAAATTGGATGGCGGATCCAGTGAAAAAATCTGCTCGACGACGATCTCACTGATTCCGCCGGAAGCGATTGAGGACAACGACACATGGTACCGCGCTACGCCGCTCTATGAAGAGTTCACGCAGGCGTTTGACATTTCCGCGGAGAATGACTCCGAATGGTTCCGCTTTACTGTGCCGCAGGGCAGCCAGAAAGCCGTGCTGTTGAACATTTCCGAGATAGAATCCGTGCGTGGATGGAGTGACTTTTCCTTGTATCGGAAAGCATATTTTGACGGGCAGGATGATGAGAGGATTCAATGGTGGGATTCGTCTTATGGTTCAACAAAGAAGACATACGAGTTGGAACCGGGTATCTATTATCTGGAAGTATCTGCTCGTTCGTTTGGAGACAGACAAAAATTAAGTATTTGCTACAAGCTGGTACCCCAGTTGGATAACGACGTAATTGCGACTGCTGCGCCGCTGACAGAAAGAGTGTGGCAGGATGTGTGGAAGGCAGGCTATTTCTCCATCGGCGAGCACAAGGCCGGAGAAGTCGTCCAGATTCAACGTGATGAGGGCGGTGACAGACTGCGTGAATATACTGTGATTTATAATGCCGATGGTCAATCTATTGAAAGAACCGATAATGGCAGTTTCAGCTTCCAGGTTCCCGCAGACGGAGTTTACTATCTCAGCGTACCTGCATCAATAAAATCTTCTGAAAATGAACCCGTGCGTACGACGCGCGTCCGGTACTATACCCATAATGACAAAATCGGAGCAGTGGAAAGCGTAACCATGCGCCCGAACGAATCCGTATTCCTTGATGTGTGGTTCAGCCCGGATATAAGCTTGTCGGTCGAGTCCGAAGTCGAAAATCTGACATATGATCGGGAAACCGGGTATCTGACTGCACCCAACACTCCGGAAGGGAGCGCAGATCTTGTCTTCTCCAACGGATACCCGGAAGGCGATGAAAAACGGGTCGAGGCGGTCACGCACGTTATCTGGTCGGAAAATCCGCTGTCAGATATTTCAATTTCAAATGTACCGCAGTCTCTTCCCGTCGGCAGTTCCGTGCAACTGGAAGCAGCTGTGACCCCGGATGATTATATCGGCCGCGTTTTCTGGGAAAGCTCCGACCCCTCCGTTCTCCGCGTGCTCTCCAACGGCAAGGTCGTCGCCGTTGGAGAGGGTGAAGCGGTGATCACGGCGAGCATCGGCGAAGCCACTTCGTCCGTCACCATCACCGTCACCGGCGAACAGCCCGGTGAGTCCGGCCTGACCGGTGTCTCGCTCGACCGCTATACGCTGACGCTCTACGCCGGAGAAGAGGCCGAACAGCTGACCGCGACGCTGAAACCCGAGGGAACAGAAGCGGTCGTCCGCTGGACGTCCAGCAACCAGACCGCCGCCACCGTCAGTCAGGACGGCAAGGTCACGCCGCTTGCTGCGGGCGTTACCGTCGTAACGGCGGCAGCGGGGGACTACCGCGCCAGCTGCATCGTGACCGTCCAGCCCGAACGCGTCCGCGTGACCGGCATCCGGTTTGACGAGCCGACGCATACGCTCATGATGGGCAGCACCGTCACACTCCAGCCCATCATCGCCCCGGACGACGCGACCGTCAAAAATCTGACATGGGTCAGCAGCGACGAGCAGACCGCGACCGTTTCCCGCACAGGCATCGTAACGGCCCTGTCCGTCGGCGAAACAACAATCACCGCTACAACGGTTGATGGCGGCTATTCTGCCGAGATCAAAATCATCGTTACCGCCGCCGCGCAGCTTGGTGACGTAAACGGCGACGGCTATATCGACGCTGCCGACGCGCTGCTCTGCCTGCGTGCATCCGTTGGTCTGATTACGCTCACGCCGGAGCAGGAAGCTGCTGCAGATGTCAACCATGACGGTCTGGTCGATGCAGGCGACGCGATTCTGATCCTGCGCTACGACGCAAGACTCATCCCGAACCTCAACTGACGGGGGCAGCGCTATGAAAAAAAGACTTTTCCCATTGCTTCTCGCCCTGATGCTGCTGATTACACTCTGCACGCCATTCGCGCAGGCTGCGGGCCGCGTGCTTACGGTCACTTCGGTCAGCGGCCGTGCAGGCGAAACAGTTTCCGTACAGGTCCGTCTGACCGGCAGTGTGAACAGCGGCAGATTTGAACTTGCCTACGACTCGGCAGAGATCGAACTGCTCCAATGGAGCGGCGTGGAAGGCGCAATGTGCGTCTTCAATCATGAACAGCCTGGTCTGCTGCTCATGGCATTCGTATCGACAGCTGTACTGGAGAATACAGACTTGTGTACGCTGCAATTCCGCATTTCCAAAGCGACGCCAGAAGGCGGCAGTTCCGTTACTTTGAAAAACCTTCGCCTGTACGGCGAAAACGGCGCTTCCATTGCGGCTGCTGTAGAAAACGGAACTGTTTCCCGCAGCACTGCCCGGCTGATCCTCAGCCGTGAACAGACGGCAGAGCGGCAGTCCGTCCGCATGGCGATTAAGCTGGAAGGAACGTTATCTCCGGCAGGCGGGAATTTTACGCTGCAATATGACCCCTCCTGCTTGCAGCTGACCGCTGTTCTGAAGCTGCACCCGTCAGCAGATCTTTTGACATGGAATGAGCCGGAACTAGGAACGGTTCACGTCAGCTTCAGCGGCAAGCAGCCGATTTCCGCAGGAGAACTTTGTGCAGCCATGTTCCGAACGGTCGGTACGGCGGGAGAGACGTCTGCCGTCACGCTGACGAACGTGCGCATGTACGACACGGATGGGAAGCCGCTTGATGCGTCCGCAGAAGATGGCAGCGTCGATGTTGTACTCCCGTCTGACCGCGCACCCAAGCTGTGGGCCGTCGGCGGCGCAATCCAGGCAGACGGCTCAGCAGTTGTGTCCGTCATTCTGCAAGGGCGCGGCGTCGTCTGCGGCGGAAGCTTTACACTGACTTATGCTCAGTCCCTTTCTGCGCAGGCGGAGCCAGAGAGCAACTGCCAGATCAATGCGGAACCTGGCAGAATCCGCGCTAGCTTTGCCTCGGCAACGCCGGTCGCAGACCAAATCACGCTTTTAAAAATCACAATTCAAAACGCTGTGCCCGGCAAGATTGATCTGTTGGACGCCGTATTTCTTGATGACGACGGCAGCCGCATTGCCGTTGCGGACGTTCGGCCCACAACGCTGAGTCGAACCAGTTCCGCTGCGGCTTTCGCCGGAACGCTGCGGGCCGATACGGTCGGCGGACAGACACAATATCTGCTGGATGTGGACGTGAGCGACATGCACGCTGGAACCCCGGAAGCAAGAACGGATTTCACCTGCCTGTTGGCTCTGTATGACAGCGAAGGTGTGTTAGAGGGACTTTCTATTCAGAAGATCATTGCAGCGGACACTGGCGTGAATGAGTTGACTCTCGCCGCCAGTACGTCTAAAGTGCCGTCATATGCAAAGGTCTTCCTTTTGACAGACTCCTCCGCATGTCTGCCGCTCTGCGGTGCGTTGCAGGCTGCCTTTGAACGCGAATGAAAAACAAAGCAAGAACTGACCACCATTTATTCGGAGGGGTCACGGATGTCTATCTTGCACTGATGCTGAGCGTGTTTCTCCTCTGGCCGGGAACGGACGGATATACAAAGATCACGGCAGCAAAATATCGATTGTTTCTGATTTTGACAATCGGCTACTGTGCAACCAACGCATTGCTGTATCTGGAACTACTCGTAATGCGGCAGATTAGAACGGTTCCATTTCGTGAACTGTTGCGTGCCGTTAGGCCTGCAGAATGGCTGATGCTAGGCTATGTGCTGTGCAGCCTACTCTCCTCACTGCTTTCACCATGGCGCAAAGACACATGGCTCGGCCTTTTCCGACGAGAGGGATTTTTGACGCTTGCGCTGTATGGTGTAATCTTCCTGCTGCTTGGACGGCTTGCACGTCCGAAAAAATGGCTGCTTGACGTTTTTGGAGCGGCAATGAGCCTGTGCTGCCTGCTGTCGCTCTGGCAGCTGGCAGGTGGAAACCCGCTTGGTCTGTATCCGAATGGACTGAGTTATTCCGATGCTGGAACAGCCTACAGTGGGGCATATCTCGGGACGATTGGCAACGCGGACCTGTTGGCAGCTGTGATGTGCGTAGCTGTTCCTGCGTTCTTCTATGGGGCATGGAAGCTTCGGCGCCACTGGCTGCTTGTGCCGCTGGCACTTTGTGTGACCGTCAGTATCTGGATGGATGTTTCTGCTGGACTGCTCGGCATTGCGGCGGGGCTTGTCCTGCCGCTTCCGCTGGCGTTGGGTGAAAAAAAGCGCCGCGCAGCGGCGATTACGATCGGATGCAGTCTGACAACAGCTTTTTTTGCGATACTTTTGCTCCCAGGATTGCCTGGGATGCTCGGCGAAGCGCATGAGATCTTGCAAGGGCGTGCAGAAGACGAATTCGGCTCCGGACGAGTCTTCATCTGGAAAAACGTCTGGCAGGCAGTGAAGGAACGGCCGCTGTTTGGCGGCGGTCCAGATACGCTGTCCCATCGCATCACGGCGTATTTCGAGCGTTATGATGAGGCAACGAATATTATGCGCCGTTCCGGAATCGATACGGCACATAACGAGTATCTGAATATCCTTGCAAATCAGGGGATTTTTGCACTTCTCTGCTGGCTGGCCGCACTCGGATACTCTGCTGTTCGATTTGTCAGAACGGCAGGCGAGGAACCTGCAATTCTCATCTGCGGCAGCGCGGTACTCGGGTATTGTATACAGGCATTCTTCGGCATTTCCATGTGCTTGTCAACGCCGTTTTTCCTGATTGCATGGGCAATATTGGAGAATCGTGAAAGTTGCCGAAAGAAAATTGAATAGATAAAATGACCGCGCTGGGAGGCTCAGCGCGGTTTTTACATCTTAAGCGGGGGGTTATTGCACGCAGCGATAACAGACTTCGGTATCCGATGCAGCTTCGCCGCGCTTGAATTTCAGCAAATTGTCTACTGTTGTCGCCGCAATGTTATTCAGCGCCTCTCGAGTTAAAAATGCTTGATGAGACGTGACAATCACATTGGGCATCGAAATCAGCCGCACCAGCACATCGTCTTCAATAATGCTGTCCGAGCGATCCTCGTAGAACAGGTCGCTCTCTTCCTCGTAAACATCCAGGCACGCAGCGCCGATCCTACGGCTTTTAAGTCCGTCAATAAGCGCTTCTGTGTCGATCAGCGCACCTCTGGAGGTGTTGACGATCACGACGCCTGGCTTCATTCCAGCAATAGCGGCAGCGTCAATCATATGCTGTGTCTCGCTAGTCAGCGGGCAGTGGAGCGAAACCACATCCGCCTGCGCCAGCAGTTCCAGCAGCGGCACATAGGATAACCCATTATCAGGGGATGGAAATTTGTCATATGCCAGAATCCGCATACCGAAGCCCTTGCAGATCTCGGAAAACGTGCGTCCGATTTTGCCGGTTCCCACAATGCCGACTGTCTTGCCGTGCAGATCAAATCCGGTAAGACCGGAAAGGCTGAAATTAAAATCACGGGTGCGGATATAAGCCTTATTGGTATGCCGGTTGACTGTGAGCAGCAGTGCCATTGCATGCTCTGCCACAGCGTAAGGGGAGTACGCAGGGACACGGAATACCCGGATTTTCCCGAAACATGCTCGGATATCTACATTGTTGAATCCCGCACACCGCAGGGCGATCACTCTGACTCCAAACGCATGCAATTCACGAACAACGGCATCATTCAGCGTATCATTGACGAATACACATACGCCGTCAAACCCGCTTGCCAACGAAACAGTATCTTCGTTCAGCTTTGTCTCAAAATACTTCATTTCCAGCCCCGTCCCAGCTGTGTATGCGTCAAAACCCGGACGGTCATACGGCTTGGCATCGAAAAAGGCAATTTTCATACCTGCACCTCACCAGATCAAATTTTCTCTAGTTTTTGCACAGATACAAAATATATTCCAATCGAGACAATTATCTGTGGACGGGGCGGAGCGTGATATTGTCTGTTATGGCAAGCCCGCATTCCGAAAGAAGTGCTTGATACGGCGCAAACGAGTCCGGCTGAAAGAAGCAGTTTGGGTCGTGCGCATCGATACCAACCACAATCGTGCTGTCGCAGGCTTTCGCAATATGGAAGAAGCGTGCCGAAGGGTAGGTACGGTTTGTGCGCAGGCCAAGAAGGTTGAGTTCCAACGGAATGTTCCGCTCCTTTGCAGCGAGACACAATCGCTCCATCTCCTTGCGGTAGAGCGTTTCGGCGCCGGTGAAGTTGATCAAATCCGGATGTGCCAGATAGGTATACAAACCGGTGTCCAGTCCTGCAATACACTGATCCACATAAGCTTTCAATATTTTGGGATCGTCCGTCGGTTCGTAGACATAGGCGCCATCGATCTCATTGTGGATATAGTGCTGGCCGAGCAGCAGATAGTCAACGGGATACTGCGTGATACGCCTGAGAAAATCGTCAAAAAAACGGGGATAAAACTCTGCCTCATAGCCAATCAGGATCTCAATGCGTCCGGCGTATTCTGCTTTCAGCGCCAGCAGTGTCTGGATATAGTTCTCCAGATCCTCTGGAAACATATGAAAATAAGAGATATAGCCATCCGGAAACCGGTATGGCGCATGCTCGGAAAAACCTAGCGTTCTGAAACCGTTTTTTATAGCAGACTCAATATATTCGCGCTCCGTTCCAATGGTGTGGTGGTTGCGGAACGTGTGCGTGTGATAATTATGAAGCATAGCACACCTCGAGTAAATTCTTAAGCCAGTATACCACGCAGCCGCGGCAAAAACAATGGCGCTGTCACAAAATCGCGCTTTTCTGTATATTCTGGATTAGAAACCGGAAGAACGGAAAGGGGAGTGGCGCCCATGGAAAAACAGCGGGTGGGCTTGGATGCGCTGCGTCCGGGGCAGCGCGGGATTCTGCGCGAAATTTTGATGCCGGATGATGCAAAGTCGCGCATGGAAGAACTGGGGCTGCTGCCTGACACAGAACTCAGCTGCCTGTATCGCGCACCACATGCGTCGCCTGTGGCATATGAGATCGGCGGCGCTGTATTTGCACTGCGGAAAACGGATGCGGCACAGATTATTGTGGAGGCGGTCAGATGAGCCGGAAGGAAACTAAGCCATATCCCATTGCACTGGCTGGAAATCCAAATGTAGGAAAGAGCAGCATTTTCAACGCGCTTACCGGACTGCATCAGCATACAGGAAACTGGCCAGGGAAGACGGTCGCAGTTGCACACGGCACATACTCTTACGCAGCGCAGACATATGACGTAACAGATCTTCCGGGGGCATACTCGCTGAAAACTGGATCAGAGGAGGAGCGCATTGCAGCGGAATATCTGTATACGCATACAGATGCCTGTGTAATTGCTGTCTGTGATGCGACGTGCCTTGCCCGAAGCTTGTCGCTTGCGCTTCAGTTGATGTTGCGGTGCAGAAAGCTGGTCATATGTGTCAATCTAATGGATGAAGCGCAGGCAAGAGGAATCCAGATTGATCTTCGTGCACTACAAATGCTGCTGGGTGTACCTGTCGTTGGTACATGCGCAAGCAATGCGGAGGATATCCGCCGTCTGCAGCAAACGATTCGCGACGTGACGGACGGCTATATTACAAGTACGACGCATCTGTCAGACCAATTTACACCTGCTGACTGTGTCCGCCATGCAAGGCAGCTTGCAGCAGAGGTTGTTCAAACAACAGGCAACGGAGGTTCACAGCGCAACATACGAATAGATCGAATCCTGACAGGAAAATATACTGGCACTGCCGTATTTCTTTTTTTGCTGGCCATTTTATTCTGGCTGACATTGGAAGGCAGCAATGTTTTTTCAATATGGTTGCAAAACGGATTTGACTGGCTGCAGCAGGTTTTAATTCGTGCCTGTTCACACTGTCCGCAGCGGCTTACAGATGCGCTGATAAATGGCATCTATGCAACGACGGCGCGCGTCACAGCCGTCATGCTGCCGCCTGCAGCAATTTTCTTTTTCCTGTTTTCCGTTCTGGAGGACGCAGGATATCTTCCACGCGCCTCATTCCTGACCGACCACAAATTTGCGCGCTGCGGCACCTCTGGCCGTCAGGCCCTGACGATGTGCATGGGGCTGGGATGTAACGCAGTCGGTGTAACAGGATGCAGAATCATGACAACACGCGAGGAAAAGCTGATTGCGGCCTGCACGAATGCGATGATTCCGTGTAATGGCCGGTTTCCGATGCTTCTGACAATGGGAACAGTCCTGCTGAGGCATGAAAACAGCGTTCTGCTGGCGTTGATCCTGCTAGCGGCAGTCTGCGTGGGCGCAAGCGGAAGTTTACTCGTTTCGGCGGCCATCGGAAAAGCGCTGCGCAGAAAAAGCAGTGCTCCGTTTGTTCTGGAACTTCCTGCGTATCGCCGTCCGCGGCTGAAAAAGATTCTGAATGACGCGATATTCGTAAAGACACTACATGTTCTTTCTCGCGCGTTGCTGGTTGCTGCGCCTGCGGGATTGCTCCTGTGGGTGTTTGGCGTGTGGCAGATGGGCGGAAAGAGCCTGCTGCAATGGATTGCACATGCGCTGGATGGGGTTGGACAGTTGATGGGCATGAACGGTGCGATTCTTCTGGGGTTCCTATTTGCAATTCCGGCGAATGAACTTGCAATTCCCGTGATCCTGATGTTGCTTACACAGCAGAATACGCTGAGCGGTGCACAGGGGCTGGACGCTGCCATGCAGTTGATAAACTACGGCATAACCGGAAAAACAGCTATCTGCTGCCTTATTTTCTGTGTGTTTCACTGGCCGTGCAGCACTACATTGCTTTCTATCAAACGTGAGACAGGGAGTATCTGGTGGACATTGCTGTCCGCTGTAATCCCAACAGCAGTTGGTGCGTTACTTTGCGTCGTCATTAATGTCGTTTTTTAAACTGAAAAAACCGGACTGCACCCGTGCAGTCCGGTTTTTGGATGAACAACAAGTAAACTTACTTGACCTCGACCTCTGCGCCAGCTTCCTTGAGTTCGGCAGCGATCTTCTCGGCCTCGTCCTTGGAGACGCCTTCCTTGAGGTTCTTCGGAGCGCCGTCGACGAGTTCCTTGGCTTCCTTCAGGCCCAGGCCGGTCAGAGCACGGACGACCTTGATGACAGCGATCTTGTTGGCGCCAGCGGCCTTCAGAACGACGTCGAACTCGGTCTTCTCTTCCTCAGCAGCAGCAGCGCCGGCAGCGGGAGCGGCGACAGCAGCGGCAGCGGCGGAAACGCCGAATTCCTCTTCCAGAGCATGGACCAGCTCAGCCAGTTCCAGAACGGTAAGAGTCTTAACTTCTTCGATCATAGCAGTAATCTTTTCGGATGCCATTGTAGTTACCTCCAGTAAATTGTTTCAATCGATTTAAAATTTTGTAGTGAATCAGGCTTCTGCGGGAGCTTCTTCCGCAGGAGCGCCGCCCTTCTGCTCCAGGATCTGGTTCAGAACAACTGCCAGAGAGGAGATCGGAGCGAGGAACGTGCCGAGGACCTGCGCAACGAGTGCGTTCTTGGAAGGCAGCTCGCCGAAGGACATGAGTTCTTCCACAGACAGAACCTTGCCTTCAACCATGCCGCCCTTGATCTTGACGACGTTCTTGTTTTTCTTTGCGAATT
>ERZ779869.3658-NODE-3658-length-11661-cov-6.046872_pt1 | contig 11661 bp, 12 predicted proteins | sample MGYA00511557_ERZ779869 | MGnify/ENA primary metagenome ERZ779869 (study PRJEB29588, sample SAMEA2154620) | human gut metagenome | biome: human gut; feature: human-associated habitat; material: faeces | place: Denmark | collected 2008/2010 ...
GGCGGCTGGCCCGGACACGGGGCATGACGGTGCTGTGCACCCTGCACGACCTGAACCAGGCCATGGCCTATGGTGACAGGCTGTTCCTCATGCGGGACGGACAGGTACGATACGCCGGAAACGGGGACATACTGACCCCGGAGACGGTGTGGGATATATTCGGTGCGCGGGTGCGCGCGGCGGAGATCGACGGACAAAAAATACTGATAGGAGTAAACGAAGATGAATACTAAGAGAGTTTTGGCCCTGGTGCTGGCGCTGATGATGACCCTGACGCTGTTCGGCTGCGGCGAGAAGCCCGCGGAGGATGGCACAGATGACGCACCGAAAACCGTGACGATAACGGATATGATCGGCCGCCAGGTGGAGATCGTGCCGGGCAGCTACCAGCGGGTGGTGTGCATCGGCGCAGGCGCGCTGCGGCTATACAGCTATGTGGGTGACGTGAGCCTGCTGTGCGGTGTGGAGGACATCGACAACACCACGCTGGAGGAGCGTCCCAAGATGTTCGACGGTGTGGCGCGTCCCTATGTGATGGTGTACGGCGATACCTTCGCCGCCCTGCCCTCCTGCGGCGTGGGCGGCCCCAACGCTCAGGCGGCGGAGGCGGAGAAGATCCTGTCCTGTACGCCGGATATCATTGTCTCCGAGTATGAGGACACAGATAAGGCCGAAGCCCTGCAGCAGCAGGTGGGTGTGCCGGTCATCACCCTGCGGACCGGCGTGGACGGCGTGTTCAGCGAGGATTTCAGCGGCTCCATCACCCTGCTGGGTCAGGTGTTCGGCAAGGAGACCCGCGCTTCGGAGCTGCTGGCCTTTGTCAGCACGGAGACCGCGGACATTCAGGCACGGACGGCGGGTATCGCCGAGGACAGCAAGCCGGCGGTGTACATCTGCGGGCTGGGCAACTGGGGCACCACCAACCACCTGATGACCATAGAGAGCTACAGCACGTTTACCGTGGCGAACATCAAGAACACCGTCAGCGGGCTGAGCGCCAAGGGCGTACAGCCCATCGAAGCCGAGAAGTTCACGGCACTGGGACCGGACATGGACATCATGCTCATCGACGCGGCGGCGGTGAAAAACATCAAGCCCCTGTACGCGGAGGACAACGGCCTGTTTGACAGCTGCAAGGCGTGGCAGGAGGGCAAGGTGTATCTGCAGATGGCGTACAACGCCTACTACACCAACTATGAGATCGCGCTGGCCAATGCCTGGTTCTCCGCCAAGTGCGTCTATCCGGAGCAGTTCACGGACATTGACATGACCGAGAAGCTCAACGAGATCACCGGCGCTTTCCTGGGCAAGGGCATTGCGGAGGAGATCTATCGGATGCCCAACAGCTTCGGCGGCTATCAGCAGATCGACACGGCCACGTTCTTCGCGTGAGGGCGGCGGCATGATCGACAAACGGGACGTACAGGCGTTCTTTGACCGGCTGGCACCGGACTGGGACGCGGGTATGGTGCGGAATGAGGCGGTCATCGCCCGGATACTGGATAACGCCGGGGTATGCGAGGGCTGCACGGTGCTGGACGTGACGGTGGAGCATCCGGTCTACGGTCAGATTTCCGGGCAGTTACAGCTGTTTTCCCGCTATGATGTCGATCAGTTTGTGCAAAAATTGCGCACAAGCAACGCGCCTGCGCTGTGTACGCTGACCGGCGGGGGGCATCTGCACACCCTCTGCTGCCCGGACGAGAAAACGTTCCACCGCATTGAGGCAGCGTTGGAAAACGCGGGCGTCCTGTATAAAAAAGAGTAACAAAACCCGCAGATTCTGTCTATCAACAAAATCCGAAAAGGGTTGGATATCCGACAAAATACCGAAAGAGGTGGATTATTTTTGGACATCCGCATCGAAAAGACCGACCGCGCCATCGAAAAAGCGTTTCTGGAACTGCGCAGCAAAATGCCGCTGGAAAAGATCAAGATCAAAGACCTGTGCGCACTGGCCTGCGTGAACAAATCGACGTTCTATGCCCATTATGAGGATATCTATGCACTGTCCAGCCGGTTGGAGGACAAGCTCATTGCCGACATTCTGGCCAGCGTCTCGGCGGTGGAGCTGCACCCGGTCCGGACGGAGGCGCTGACCCGCGAGCTGTTCCGGGCCTTTGTCCAGAACAAAACGGCGGTGAACATCCTCTTCGCCGATTCCCGTCAGGGCATCTTTGCCAACCGCATCGAAAAGGGCCTGCGGGAGCGCCTGACCGCGCAGGACCCCACCTTCGCCAACGACCCCAAGCGCGGCATCCTGCTGTCGTTCTGTGTGCAGGGCTGTTTCTATGCCTTTACCAACAACAGCAGCCGGATGGACGAGAGACACCTCGTGGACCTTCTGGCGGAAATTGCCAGAGCGGCGCAGAAAATCAAGATGTGAACACAAAAAAGAGCTTCCGGCATCTGATATGTAGGGGCTGTTGCACAAGTCCCTACAAAAAGACCAGAGTTATTCAGCCAAAAGGCTTTACAACTCTGGTCTTTTGCTTTTTAACGGCAGTCCTCCCGGTAGACATTCCTATGGGTCTAGGAACCGCGGTGGTCTGCGTTGATGATGTAGCCAAAGGGAATGGCACCGCCAGTGAACTTTCCCTTCAGTGCGTTTTCGGTCATGCCACGAATGACCTTTTCAGACAGGTCAGCGGAATAATACTCAGCATAGCCTTCCAGCACCGATTCCAGAATGATGCCCTCCGGTCCGTCGGAGATGATCTCGGTAGCCGACATGAGCTTGACACCGTTCTTCTTTAACTGAGTCTTGTACCTGGCACTGTCGTAGCGGTTTCGGGCAAAGCGGTCCAGTTTCCAGACCAGCACAATGTCAAACAGCTTTTTGTCGCTGTCTTTAATCATCTGCTGGAACTCGGGTCGATTGTCCGTCTTGGCAGAGATAGCACGGTCAATGTAGTGCTTGACGATGGTGATGCCATTCTTTTCGGCATAAGCCGTACATTCACGAATCTGACCTTCGATGGATTCTTCGCGCTGGTTATCCGATGAATAGCGGGCATAGATCACGGCAGTCATGGCAGGCACCTCACTTTACACATCATTGAACGGTGGAACGTTCATCTCAAAGCAATGTTTCGTATAATGGATATACCACAACTTTCAACTTTTTGCAAGGGAAACCTATAAAAATGTTCTTCCAGTACCTGCACGCAGGCATCTGAAAGAACATTTTGAGTTCCTTATACAGATCGCAATTTGGAGGTTCCCATTTCTAACAGTACGTTGCTGATTTCCACCACCTGCAAAATCTCTTTTTTGCTGGCATTATCATAGTGTATCCCCGCTGACACGACAACCGGACAATTCACAGCCTTAAACAGTTCTTCACACCAGTGCTGACAAAGACCGCCCTCTTTGTGTCCTTCAAACTGTGTAACTGTAATCTTCCCAGCAGGATCTGCAACTCCGACTGCTCCGATATGGGGCTTGTCGCCGCCATACAGACCAACCTGCACCCCGCAGTCTGTCACTGTGATTTCTGCCGTGATGGATTTTCCACGGAACATCTGCTCATGGGTAAAATGTTTCATGGATTCATGCCCTCCCACTCATAGCTTTCCTCGTCCAGATCAAACTGGCTCAGGATCCGGTTGACTGTATGGCGGGTCATATCCGCAACAGATGCCGGATGGTTATAGTAGGTCTGCATGGGCGGCAGGATGACTGCACCATACTGACTGGCTTTACACAGGTTTTCCAGATGCAGGGTGGACAGTGGGCTTTCCCGCGCTACCAACACCAGCTTGCGTCGTTCCTTCAGCATACAGTCTGCGGTTCGCAAAAGCAGGTTGTCGCTATAACCGGACACGATGCCTGCTACGGTCTTCATGCTGCAAGGACAGACGATCATTCCTATGCTTTTCCAGCTTCCGCTGGCCGAGGCAGCGCCGATGTTGGCATTGTCGTGCACCACATCTGCCAATTCCTGAAATTCCTCAGTGGACATCCCGGTTTCCTGATGTAGGGTCATTGCTCCACCCTTAGTCAGAATCAGATGGCTTTCCACCTCCGGACGATGTTTTAACTGCCGCAGCAGTTCAATTGCCAGCGGCGCACCGGAAGCCCCGGACACGCCAACAACAAGACGCTTTTTCATTGAAAAACCTCACAGTTCAAAATCCGGCAGCCAGTGCTTGACCTCTACGTCTTTGAAGGCAGCCCGCTTGAATTTTTCTTTCAGCTCGAAGGGAACGGTGCAGTCAAAGATGGTCTTGGTGGAGCAGCCCACATCCCGGATAGACCCGGTATACTCCGGGCAGGAACTGGGGTCCAACGGATGGCACCGCACACCGGGAATCGTGATAATGTCCCGGTCACCCTGAAAGCGGGTGTTCATCGCCCACAGCACATCGTTGGTGTCAAAGATGTCCACATCCTCGTCCACCAGGATCACATGCTTCAGTTCCGGGAAGGCACTGAACGCCAGCAATGCGGCCTGCCGCTGCTTGCCCTCATCGGTGTGGACCGTCTTTCTGCACTGCAGGATCGCCATATATTTGCCGCCGCCTGCGCGGTGAGAATAGACGTTCAGCACCTTGCCGGGCAGTGCCTTGTCAATGAGGTTCAGAATGCTGGCTTCAGTAGGGATGCCAGCCATATTCACGTGCTCCTCGCTGGGACCGATGCAGGTCTGCATGATAGGATGTTTGCGGTGGGTCACGGCTTTTACCTTCAGCAGCCAGCACTCATGGCTTGCCTTGCCATTGTAGCCGGGAAACTCCGGCATCGCATAACCGGTGTGGCTGTTCTGATCCTCCACCACATGATTGCTGCCCGGTACGATTTCACCCTCAATGACATATTCCGCATTGGCAATGGCGTTTTCACGGACAGTCAGGCAAGGGCACAACTCCACCGGACGCTTGCGCAGTGCACCGGCAATGCTCAGTTCGTTGAAGCCCAGCGGCGTTGTGGGCGGCTCGAAGCAGGCCGTCACCTCGATAGCCGGGTCCACGCCGATGGAGACCGAGATAGGCAGCGGCTGGCCCAACTCGGTGGCACGCTCTGCCATAGCCCCGATATGGCGGCTGCCCGGCTGCAAAAAGATGGAGAGTTCATCTTTGGACTGGATGCACATCCGGTGGATGGTCACATCCGAAAGCCCGGTGTCCGGGTGGGTGGCATAACACATACCCAGCGTGATGTACGGCCCGGCATCCACCGGAGTATTGGTCGGAGCGGGTACCAGTTGGAACAGGTCAAAATCCGGGTCCGCGGCCTTGTGCACTACTTCCTGACAGGGAGCCGGTCTGTCCGTCACGACCGGCTGAATGGGTGCCTTGGCACACTCGCAGAGCAGGTGGCCCAGTTCTTCCTTTTTCACACCAAATAGGTTCGCCACCCGCTGACGGCAGGCCAGCACGCCAATGGCTACACTGGCGTCCGGGTGGCCTTTGATGTTGTGGAACACCATGGCAGGGCCATCCACTTTGGTGGGGCGCATGACCGTGCCGCCTGCACCCACATAACGGTACACGCCGGACAGCTCTGCCGCCGGGTCCACTTTCACATCCGTTTCCACCAGCTGCCCCGGTGTCTGGCGCAGCACCTCCAGCGCCGTGCGCAGATCCAGTATCTCTGTTCTATGATCCATCTTCATTTCCTTCTTTCTGATGTTACAGCCCCAAAATCCCCGGCCTGCCAATGCGGGTCGGGGATCTTTCCGTTTCAGGTCACAGGGGCGGAATTTTTCTTTACAACTTACAGCGGCGGGAGGTTTCCCATCGGGCCTGCGGACGGAGCCGGCAGATTGGCATAAACAGGGTTCTCGCTTCCTGCTGCAAATCCATAGGGATACTGCACAAATGGCAGGCCGGCGGGTTGCGCCGTGTCGGTCGTCCAGCCGGACTGATAGCGCATCGTCCATGCCCACTGTGCACAGCTGCCGGTCAGATTGTAGCCGGGTTCCAGAACGGCACCGCCATCCTGCACGATCTGCGCGGCGTTCTTGGAGATTCGGGTGTTATAATTCTTCTCCAACAGAATGCTCTGTCCGTCTACAATTTTCGTCTCCGTCTGGCCCATCCGGGTCTGGACAAACACCACGTTGTGCAACACTGCCACATCACAGTCCTGCTTGCCGGAAGCATCGTATTCCTTTGCTTCCTTCGCATCCGTGCTCAGGTAAGCAGCCCCATCGGCATTTTCGCAGTAATACTGCGTTTCTTCGTCGATCTGTGCCGAAAGGGTGTAAGTTGCCTGCCCCACAGCATTTTCGTTCAGGCCGGTAATGCCGTAGTAATTATAGCAGGTCACTGTGCCGTTCACCGGCACACCGCCGCCACCGGTCTGCACCATATAGGCCGCCACCGAGGCCACATCATACGTTTTTGTATAGGTATGCCCATTGCAGTTCACCACAATTTCCATCTGGCTGTAAACCGGGTTCAGTGCCCACTGCTGATAGGTGACAAAAATCTCGGTTTCGGATGCCGTGGAAACTACTGCATACTCCTGCTCGCCGTAGGCATTCACTGGTTGCAGGGTGTAGGTATCGCCGTAGGCGCTCTTCAGCGTGATCTGCACGTTCTCGGCGGTCACATCCGCGCCGTTGGTATACAGCGGCCAGGTAACAGAGAAGTAATCCGTGTAGGTATCGTTCAGATACGGTTTGTCTGCTGCGGATTCTGCTCCTTCCGTGTACCATGTCCACTGCGGGACAAGGCTCTGCTGCTTTCCGCTGGTGTAAGATGCATCGTAGGTGTTGGGCACAAACTCATTGCGCAGGGCAAGGTCTGTTACAGTACGGCCATAGCAGTACACCGTCACCGGAAAAGTCACAGGGTCCAGCTCCTTCCCATCGTACCGGATGCCGCTGACTTCAAAGGTGAAGAAATAGTCACCTGCACCATCGCCGCCCATGATCGACCACTCGCGACCGCTGTTGTAGTCGTTCCAGGTGTAGCCCCAGGTGTTCCATTCCAGATCGCCGGTATTCAGCGCATAGGTATAAGTGCCGTTCTGCCAGGTACCGTTCAGCGTGCTGGCAGCCGCGCTCAGCACAAATTCATCCGCATGGTAGGTGTTGCCGTCCACCAGCCGCACAACGGCCTGACTGCTGTCGATCTTGCTGTCGTCAATGTTATCGCCCAGCGAAATCAGCGCGCTGCCGGTGTACTGCACCGGGTCCAGCTGCACGACCATGTCCGGTGCGTATTTTACCCGTTGACCGTCTGCATCGTAGTAGTAAATATCAATATCACCCGGGCCGGAGGTCTTTTGCAGGGTCTTTTTCAGCGAAGTCTTGTTGCCCGTGTCTGCAAGGCCCAGAATGTTGCTGGTCACGGTCACAGCCGGTTTGTCCTGCTGTGCAAATATGGACAGACAGTTTTCGGGGCTGTCCGGCCCAGCAGCCAGCGCCAGCGTACTCCCGCAGGAGAGCGCCAACGCGGCAGAAAGGAGAAGCGCCAGGGGTTTTCGGATCTGTTTCATGTTCAGCTTCCTTTCATTTATGATTTGGTTTTCAGCGGCACAGACCATCGATCCAGTCAAACAGTTCGTCCAGATCATAATCGCCGCTGTGGGGCAGACCCCAGGGGTAAGCAAAATCCACATCAAAGCCGTGATTTTGCAGGGTCGTTGCAAGGATAAACGGAATGGCCAGCGAAGTGTCTCGGTCGTAGGCTCCATGCCGGATGCGCCAGTGCTTTGCCGTATCCGCTTTGCCGATGAAGGTCAGCGGATTCATTTTGGCGATTAGCTCCGGTTCGGCCAGCGTACCGCCTGCGGTATCGTGTGCCTGACTGTATGCGGTAAAGTGGCAGCGCTCGATGCTTTCTGTGCCAAATTCCTCATTTTCCGGCGACATCATATCCAGTGCGTCAAAGGCCGGTGCGGTTTTCATGCGCAGGATCGCACCCCGGAAGCCGTCCCAGTCCAGTGCTGTCACCCGGCCATCTTTGATGGTCAGATAGTTCTGCTGCTCCACTTCACTGCCTTTGACCGCCAGCATGGAAAGTTTTTGTGCCGTGTGATGGGTCTCCAGTTCCCGCTGGGCCGACTGCTGCACAGCGGCCTTGACGGCTTCCAGAAAGCTGCCGTTCCCGTTTTCATCCAGCGTCAGCGGATGGCCTGCCGCATCCTTCAGCCCAAGGTTGTTCAAGTAGGCCGGGAACAGTGCTTTCAGCTCCAGGGAGATTTGCTTCTGCCGTTCGGTCTGGGTGCCGGTGGTGCCTTTCTGGACGACCTTGCCGTCCTTCACGCTCATGCGCAGGGTGCTGAAATCATCGCAGCCGCAGAACATCCATTCATAGGCTGTATCGGCATTTTCCAGATTATGGATAGGACAGAAGCAGTTGGCGGCAAAGACATCGTCCCGCCCCTCCAACGCACCGATCGCGGCCAGTTCTGCGGCATATTCCGGGCTGTTGCCGCTGGCACCGGCCAGTGCTGACAGCGCACCGCCTGCACTGGTGCCACTGGTGATGATATGCTCGGTATCGCCGGGCAGCTGTGCCTTATTGTTCCGCAGCCAGCGGATGCCCGCTTTCAAATCCACCACAAATGCCGGAGCCTTGCCCACGCTGCGTCCGGTTTCCGTTTCGGATGCGGCTGCCTTGGAGCCTTCAAAGAATTCCGTGTTCCGGTGGCCGGAGGTACGGCCCCGCACGCCAATACAGGCCACAACGTAGCCATGCGCCAGAGCACAGAGGGCCGCATTCGGATGCCCGAAACGATCCGGGCACGGGCAGTCTGCCGGGCCGGGCAGGTAGCCGCCCACCGTATTGGGCAGGAAGATGGGCGCGGTGTGCAGGGTATAACCGTTGTGCTGCGCACCTGCGTAATAATCCTCCGGCACATAAAGGTTCAGCTTCTGAATCGGGTCAACGGGTGCGGCGCAGTACGGGATGCCTTCAAAAGCACGGTATCGGGCCGAAACACCTTCCAGTTCTGTCTGCCGTACTTCATACGCTGCCGGATCAAAACACAGATCATAGTTCATAAGAAATGCTCCTTTTCTCAGGGGATAAGGTTCTCAGTCTGCGTCCTCGTCAAAGCCAATGAGGATCGTAGCTACACAACCAACGATCAGCGCCACTGCAGCGGCAATGGCTGCCCAGACCACGTTGTTGACGCTGCCGCCCACATAGCCCAGGAAGTTGAGGAAGTTCATGGCTGGAGCCAGCTGATACACCGTAACACCGGCAATCGCGCCCACCAGACCGCCTGCAAAGCCGCCGATGATCTGTGCCAGCAGAGGTTTCTTGTACTTCAGGATAAATCCATACAGAGCAGGCTCGCCCACGCCGCCCAGGAAGTTTGCGATGAAGTAGGTGCCGATCTCGGCCTTGGTCTCCTTCTTCTTTGCCTTGATAAAGCCGCCCAGCAGCACGCCGTAGGTCGCAAAAGCAGTCAGGCCGGAAGCTGCCAGCACAAAGTTGTCGCTGCCGGACTCCATGATGTTGACGAACGCCATGGTGATCAGGACCAGATGCATACCGCAGGCCAGCAGCAAACTCCACAGAGCGGTGACCAGTGCAAAGCCGATGGGGCCGGCTACATCATGCAGGCCATTCAGGAGTGCGCCAACCAGATCGCCGATCCAGTAGCCCACCGGGCCAAAGAAGCAGAAGGTCAGCGGGATCATGACCAGAATGGTGAGCAGCGGAGTAAAAACCGTGGACAGAAAGTCCGGGATGTACTTTTTAAAGAAGCGTTCAATATAACTCATTGCCCAGGTTGCCAGCAACATCGGAACGATGGTGCTGCTGTAATTATGCAGGGCGCACGGGATGCCAAACACTGTAAAACTGGCCCCCTCGGCTCCTGCCAGTGCAACGAACGTGGGGTGAATAAGCATACTGCCCAGCAAGATGCCAAGGATGGGGGTTGCGCCAAATTTTTTCGCGCCGGTATAGCCGATGGCGATTGGCAGGAAGTAGAAGCCTGCATCGCCCAAGAACGTGAACAGTGTATACAGATCACTGTCCGGGCTGAGGATGTTCAGCACACCCTGCCCGAACAGGGCCGGCACCATCTTCAGCAGGCCAGCCACCAGCAGCAGCGGGATCAGCGGAGTCATACAGCCGGAAACGCCGTTGAGAATATTGCCAAAGAAACTCTTCACCGTCAGCTTTTCCTTCGGCTTATCCAGATCTTCATCGATGCCGGGTTTCTTTTCAAAGTTACCCAATGCGCACAGTTCGTCATAGACCTTCGGTACGTTCTGACCGATCACCACCTGGAACTGCCCGCCGGAAACAACAACGCTCATCACGCCGCTGATCTTTTTTACTTCCTCTTTGTCTGGGATCGTATCGTCTTTCAGGGTAAAGCGCAGCCGGGTCATGCAATGTGTAACCTGCTGAACATTCTCTTTGCCGCCAACTGCTTTGAGCACGTTTTCGGCGATCTGTTTGTTGGTTGCCATGTAAAAGTCCTCCTTCGGTTTCCAAACGACCACAATATCAGGATCGACTCTTCATGAAACACTTCCTGTTGACCGGTCAAGACATTTTTGGAAGTTTCATTCACTTGAATCAAATATTTTATATCAAAATATTCAGAAGTTGTAAATATCTGTTTTAAACAAAGATTTTCTGCTTTCTTGCGCATATCCACCAATTTCCGGCGATATCTGTCTGATATGCATCTCTTTTTTGCGTTCCGCAGCATGATTTTTTCGGAACGCTTGCATTTTTGCCTTCTTTTCGATATGATAGAATCAAATATTCGATACAGCAGCCGTAAATATCAAGGAGATATCCTTATGAATCCGCTTCAACTCATGGAAATGCACCGCTCCGATTTCACCCCGAATGATCTGGTCATCTATCAGGCCATTCTGGAAAATCCGGATCAGGTCGTCTATAAAACCACCAGCCGCCTTGCCGAGGACTGCGGCGTTTCGCAGCCGGCGCTCTCCCGCTTTGTCAAAACACTGGGCTATAACCGCTATCAGGATTTCCGGGCCGACGTGAGCACCTGGCTTGCTGTGCAGGCCGAGCAGACAGCGCAAGGCTCTAACCACACTGGCTACTTTCATCGGTTATATCAGCTTTTGCAAAACTCTGAAAAGCTTCTGACACCTGCCTACTTGCAGGAGTTAGCGCAATACATCAACAACCACGCCAACATTTACGCCACCGGCCTTGCCAAAAGCTTCCAGCCTGCACAGCTGTTCGAGATCCTGATGCGGAAGAAGCGCCGCACCGTGCGGGCTGTTGCCAATGATTTTCTGGGAGAGACCTCTGCCTATATGGACGACAACGATCTTCTGATTCTGTTTTCCGTCAGTGGACGTTCGGAGATCATGCAGAGCATCCAGCACACCACCGGCAAAATACTGTTGATCACCGCAAATCCACATCCAGCCTGCGCCGAAAAAATCGACCGCAGTGTCGTTCTGCCTTATTCCACTTGTGACCCCGAGGCCAGTTCGGTTTCTCCGGTACTGTTCGATATCTTCGTAGAACTGCTGGTGGAGTATCTGTGACCATACCACACCAGCCTGCTCTTCTATCATATCTCTTACCAAGCAGACAGGAACATCTCTGTCTGCTGTTTTCATTTTCACCGTGCCATAAGTCCTACTATCACCGCTTTATTGCAATAAAATTTATAAAACCATATTGACGCACCCACGCTTCCATGATACCCTTTATTCCAAATCCTGCTGACAAAAGTGGTGGTTCTCACCGTGAT
>ERZ779869.3659-NODE-3659-length-11659-cov-4.285936_pt1 | contig 11659 bp, 12 predicted proteins | sample MGYA00511557_ERZ779869 | MGnify/ENA primary metagenome ERZ779869 (study PRJEB29588, sample SAMEA2154620) | human gut metagenome | biome: human gut; feature: human-associated habitat; material: faeces | place: Denmark | collected 2008/2010 ...
GCTTTTTTAATTAGCCATTTCAGAGATGAACTTAATACGTACCAAACGAACTTCTTCTTCAGTGAAGTCATCCCCCAGTTCATCAAGTGCATCATCAATCTTGTCTGTCGTAGACTCCTTAAAATAATCGTAGATGTCAAGCAAATGATCTTCATCCATGATCTCTTCCAAGAAGTAATCAATATTCAGTTTGGTTCCGGAATAGACAATTGCTTCTACTTCATCCAACAGTTCTCCAAATTCAATACCTTTGGATAGAGCAATATCATCTAAGGCTACCTTACGGTCAATAGCCTGAATGATAGACACTTTCATTTTCGACTTATTAGCAACCGTACGTACACGCAAGTCTTCGGGACGTTCTATTTCATTCTCTTCACAGTGACGTTTAATCAGTTTACAGAATTCTTCACCGTAGCGTTTCGCCTTTCCGGCACCTACACCGGGAATATTCTGTAGCTCTTCCAGTGTTACCGGGTAGATAGTAGCCATTGCTTCCAAAGACGGGTCCTGGAAAATTACATAAGGAGGAACTTCCAGTTTCTTAGAGAGCTTCTTCCTCAAGTCTTTCAACATTGAATAAAGAGCAGGGTCTACTGCACAAGAGCCACCGCCGCGTGCCGGTACTTCCTCCTCCACTTCTTCAAAGTCATTATCCTCCGTTATCTTGAATGATTTAGGTTTCTTCAAGAACTTGTGTCCTTCTTCCGTCACTTTCAAAAGACCGTAATGTTCTACATCTTTGCTCAAATAGCCTGCTATCAGAGCCTGACGGATTACTGCATTCCATGTTTTGTCTTCTTCGCCCATACCTGAGCCAAATACTTCGAGGTCCTCATGCAAATGCGCCTGTACCTCCGAAGTCTCTCTACCTTGTAATATGTCAATGATATAATCTGCCTTAAAGTTTTCTTTCACCGCGATAATCGCTTCAATCACGGCACACAATAATTCTTGAGCCTCCACTTGTTTTTTAGGGTTTAAACAGTTGTCACAATTTCCACAATTTTCTTCCGTGTACTCTTCACCGAAATAATGTAGTAATGTCTTACGTCGGCATACGGAAGATTCGGCATAAGCAGCGGTTTCCAACAGAAGCTGCTTGCCAATTTCCTGTTCTGCCACAGGTTTCCCTTGCATGAACTTTTCCAGTTTCTGCAAGTCTTTGTTTGTATAAAAGGTTATGCACTGACCTTCACCGCCATCTCTACCGGCGCGCCCCGTTTCCTGGTAATATCCTTCCAAGCTTTTCGGGATATCGTAGTGAATCACAAACCGCACATCCGGTTTATCAATCCCCATACCGAAAGCGATCGTAGCCACAATGACTTCCACTTTTTCCATCAGGAAATCATCCTGATTCTTCGTCCTCGTCAATGAGTCCATACCCGCATGGTAAGGACGCGCGTTGATACCGTTTGCCTGAAGAATTTCAGCAAGTTCTTCTACTCTCTTCCGGCTAAGGCAGTAAACGATACCCGATTTTTCCGGATTATTCTTGATAAACTTGATAATATCACGGTCAATATTAGCAGTCTTCGCGCGTACCTCATAATACAGGTTCGGACGGTTGAACGATGACTTGAAAACCTGTGCATCCACCATTCCCAGATTCTTCTGGATATCGTGCTGCACCTTTGGCGTTGCCGTTGCAGTAAGTGCTATCAACGGAGCCTTTCCGATCTCGTTGATGATAGGACGAATCCGCCGATATTCCGGCCGGAAGTCATGCCCCCATTCGGAAATACAGTGAGCCTCGTCTACCGCGTAAAACGAAATTTTCACCGAGCGCAAAAAATCTACGTTCTCTTCCTTTGTCAAAGACTCCGGAGCCACATATAACAATTTTGTCTTTCCGGCAAGGATGTCAGACTTCACTTGGTCTATCGCGCCTTTGTTTAATGAAGAATTAATAAAATGGGCGATACCATCTTCTTCACTAAAATTACGCATTGCATCCACTTGGTTCTTCATCAACGCAATAAGCGGAGAAATTACAATTGCCGTTCCTTCCATCAAGAGCGAAGGTAACTGATAGCATAAGGATTTCCCGCCACCGGTAGGCATCAGTACAAAGGTGTCTCTACCATCAAGCAAGTTCTGAATGATTGCTTCCTGGTTTCCCTTGAACTTATTAAATCCGAAATACTTTTTCAGTTCATCTGTTAAATTAATCTTCCCTGCCATCTTAACTTAGGTTGTTTTATTCAGTTCATGGTTTAACTTTAAGCAAAGCACTCTTTTTCAAGAGAACCAAACAAAGTTATAAACAACTTCGTAATTACCAAGCAAAATACGACTAATATTTTCAAGAAAAAACAGAAGCCTTCATTTACAGTCGCCTTACTTTTTGATTTTAAGCGGTTTGCAGCCTTGCCATGTTTGCTTTTTCCAGTTGCTGCTTCGCGTAATCCAGCGTCACTTCATACTCTTTTTTGCTTCCCGAAGGGATTTCAAACATGACATCCATCATAATCGTTTCCACAATGGAACGCAATCCACGGGCACCAAGCTTATATTCAACCGCCTTATCGACAATATATTCAAAGACAGAATCTTCAAATGTCAACTTGATACCATCCATTTCAAGCAGTTTAACATACTGTTTGATGATAGAGTTTTTGGGTTCGGTAAGGATAGCACGAAGCGCATCACGATCCAGAGGATTGAGGTAAGTCAATACTGGCAGACGACCGATTATTTCGGGAATCAGTCCGAACGACTTCAAATCCTGGGGAGCAATATACTGCATCATGTTATTCTTATCAATCCTCGCTGTTGTCTGCGAAGCTGTATAGCCTACAACATGCGTATTCAGTCGTTGTGCGATTTTCTTTTCAATACCATCGAAAGCACCGCCACAAATAAAGAGGATATTCTTGGTATTTACCGGAATCATCTTTTGGTCGGGGTGCTTACGGCCTCCCTGTGGGGGCACATTCACCACGGAACCTTCGAGCAGTTTCAGTAATCCCTGTTGTACACCTTCACCGCTCACGTCACGAGTGATAGAAGGATTATCTCCTTTGCGGGCGATCTTGTCGATCTCATCAATAAATACAATTCCCTGTTCAGCTTCCGGTACATTATAATCAGCCACCTGAAGCAGACGGGTTAGAATACTTTCAATATCCTCTCCCACATAACCGGCTTCCGTCAGTACCGTAGCATCCACAATTGTAAACGGAACATGGAGCAACTTGGCAATCGTACGAGCCAGCAATGTTTTTCCGGTTCCGGTGCTACCCACCATAATGATGTTCGATTTTTCAATTTCCACATCATCTCCACTATCCTTTTGGAGCAAACGTTTATAATGGTTATAGACCGATACGGAAAGAAAACGCTTGGCGTCATCCTGTCCTATTACATACTGGTCAAGGAATTTCTTGATTTCTACCGGTTTGGGTAGTTCATTTAAATTAAGTTTGGTAGCTCCGGCGCTTTTCTTGACTTCGCCCAACGCTTCCTGAGTAATCTCATAAGCTTGGGTGGCACAACTGTCGCAGATATAACCGTTTACTCCCGTAATCAGGAATCCAACTTCATTCTCCGACCGACCGCAGAAGCTACACTTTTTCTTTGCTTTTGAATCAGCCATTTTTATTTCTTAATCAATACTTCATCAATCATGCCGTACTCTTTCGCTTCCTGTGCTGTCATCCAGTAGTCACGGTCAGAGTCCGCCCATACCTTATCAAAATCAGTATGCGAATGATCGGCGATAATCGTATAAAGTTCTTTCTTCAATTTTTGAATTTCACGGGCAGTAATTTCAATATCCGAGGCCTGTCCCTGTGCGCCTCCCATCGGCTGGTGAATCATGACACGCGAGTGAGGCAGTGCAGAACGCTTGCCTTCTTTACCGGCAACCAGCAATACAGCTGCCATAGAAGCCGCCATACCTGTACAAATCGTAGCCACATCACTCGAGATAAACTGCATCGTATCGTAAATGCCCAGTCCGGCGTACACACTTCCGCCCGGAGAGTTGATATAAATAGAAATATCCTTGCCCGGATCAACAGAGTCCAAATACAGCAACTGTGCCTGAAGCGTATTAGCAGTATAATCGTCCACCTGTGTACCGAGGAAAATAATGCGGTCCATCATCAAGCGGGAGAATACGTCGAGCTGAGTTACATTCAACTGTCTTTCTTCCAGAATATAAGGATTCAAATACCCGGCTTGCGATTTAATCACATCGTCCAAAACCATGCCATTCATTCCTAAATGCTTGGTTGCGTATTTTCTAAAATCATCCATGTTATTGTTCCTTTCTTATTAATTAAAAATAAACGTAAGTACAAAGAAACGAAAAAGAATACAGAGACACAAAAAAACACAGAGTTATAATTTTATAAAAACTCTGTGTTTCTGTGACTTTATATTCTGTTCAGCCGAACGTTTATTCAAACATCTTATTGAATTCCTCGATAGAAACGTTCTTGTTCTCCAAAGTAACCTGTGCCTTCAAGGCAGCAGCCAACTTCACTTCTACAACACGACTCACCAGATTGTTGATAGTTTCTTTCTTCTTCAACATTTCCTGTGCATAGTTGTCAAGTACATCATCAGGAATAGAAAGCATACCATATTGAGCAAACTGTGCCTTTGTTGTATCTCTTGCCATTTTCAGCACATCTTCCTGTTCTACCTTGATATTGTTTGCTTCTACCAGCTGTTCTTTAATCAGGTGCCAAGTCAGTTCTTCAATACTCTTATCATAGTTTTCAGCAACATATTCTTCGCCCTTTTCTTCGTTGTTCAGCAACATAATACGTTTCAGCAGTGCATCCGGGAATTCCAGTTTACCTACTTTATCCATCAATACCTTGCGAACATCAATCAAGAACTTATAATCGCTGTCTGCAACAAATCTTGCAGCAATTTCTTCTTTGATCTTAGCGCGGAATTCTTCTTCAGTCTTCACAACGCCCTCACCGAATGCCTGATCGAACACTTCCTGAGTCAGTTCGCCCGGAACAAAACGAGTGATTTCTTCTACCTGAAAGCTAAAGTTAGACTTAACATCCTTAGCGATTTCCTTGTCGATTTTCAATAAAGAACCCAACTCAGCAGCGTGACCGTCATAAGCCACATTCGGGTTGAACACCAGCACATCGTTTACCTTCGCATTAGCAAAGATAGCTTTCTGGTCGTCATTCTTCATATAAGAAGGCATCAAAACAGCACCTTCTACCTGAATACCGCCTTCTTTCGTGTTACCTTCTTCGTCCAACTGAGCCAACAGGCCTTTCAGCATATCATTATCTTCGTAAGCATCTACTTTATCGTATTTGCCGGTGCGTTGAGTATACATCTTCACCTGATTGTCGATCATCTCGTCAGATACCTCAATCGTATAATAATCGACTTTATCTTTAGTGCTTACTTCCGCTTTAAATTCGGGTGCCAAAGCAATATCGAACACGAAATCAAATTCATCCATTGTATCGAAGTCGATATTCTGCTGTTTTTCTTCGTTAGGCAACGGTTCGCCCAACATATTCACCTTATTTTCTTTAATATAATTGTAAACAGCTTCTTGCAGCGTCTTATTCACTACCTCTGCAATCACCGACTTACCATACATCTTTTTAATAAGACTTGTAGGAACCATACCTTTACGGAATCCCGGGATCTGTGCCTTCTGACGGAGTGATTTCAACTCTTTGTCTACTTTCTCCTGATAATCGGCTTTCTCAAGCTTTACAGTAAGCTCTGCGCTTACTTTGTCAATGTTTTGTAATGAAACGTTCATTCTGACAATTATTTATTTGATTTATACTTTGTTCTATACTCAAAGAGGGTGCAAAATTAGTGCTAATCTTTCAAATTTCAAAAGACATTGCAGATTTATTTCAGTAATGTAACATATAAACAAATGAAAAATCCTTGTGAAAGAACACGCTGTACAGTTCTCCGTTTTACTTTTTTTTGTCTTTCTGCAAATAAAATCTCTAAAAAGATGGTCAATCCAAAAATTATTCTTTTCTTTGCTGCGGATTGATGGACCATTAGTTTCTCGATTTCTATTACAAGGTTTTTACTTCCGTTGAAAAAACGCTTTTGTAAACTCTCTGTCGTTTTAATCCTTTTATTAGTAACCATCTATCCAGAGAGTTTTATTCATTTATTTATTTTTTATCATTTTCATTATGAACATTTATGTTGGAAACCTTAACTACCGCGTTAAGGAAGGAGATCTGCAACAAGTGATGGAAGATTACGGAGCAGTATCATCAGTTAAAGTTGTTATGGACCGTGAAACCGGTAAATCCAAAGGATTCGCTTTCATCGAAATGGAAGACGACGCTGCAGCTGCAAAAGCTATTGCTGAATTGAACGGAGCTGAATACATGGGCCGTACAATGGTAGTTAAAGAAGCTAGACCTAGAGCTTAATTGCCGACGCTAATATAGCTAAGAAAAAAAGAAACTTCTGCCACTCGATGACAGAAGTTTTTTTATAGCCTAATTTCCAACTATATCCGGTCTCAGCCCTCCATACTTTGTACTTCAAGGTCTTTCACCTTGCGAAGTAAATCCGAAGCAAAGATAAAGTTATTCAGACGTTCGTTGGTAGAAGTGAATATATCGTCTTTAGTTCCTTCCCATTCTTTATGTCCTTCATAAATATAAATCACCTTTTCACCGATTCCCAATACAGAATTCATATCATGTGTATTAATAATGGTAGTCATGTTATATTCCTGGGTAATATCGTGAATCAGATCGTCAATCACTAACGAAGTTTTCGGGTCTAGTCCCGAGTTCGGCTCGTCACAGAACAGGTATTGCGGATTCAAAGCAATAGCACGAGCAATAGCTACACGTTTCTGCATACCGCCACTGATTTCTCCGGGAAACTTATCTTTTGCCTCGGTCAGGTTGACACGGTCCAAGCAGAACATGGCCCGCTTAGTACGTTCGCGTAAGGTGTCATTACTGAACATATTCAAAGGGAACATCACATTATCCAACACCGACAAGGAATCGAAAAGTGCGGCACTCTGGAAAATCATTCCCATTTCCTTACGAAGCATCTTCTTCTCCTTCTTCCCCATCATCACGAGATTTCGACCGTCATACAGAACTTCACCCTTCTCCGGAGTAAGCAGCCCCACGATACATTTCATCAATACCGTCTTGCCGGAACCACTCTGACCGATAATAAGGTTTGTCTTCCCATTCTCAAAGGTCGCATTGATATCACTCAATACCGTCTTATCGTCAAACGATTTATAAAGTCCTTTAACCTCAATCATCCCATCAAAAGTTTAGTTAATATCAAATCCGCAAACAGAATCAAAACACTACTGGACACTACGGAATCCGTGGAAGCCTTTCCCACAGCAATAGAACCGCCTTCCACCGTATATCCGAAAAAGGCGGATACACTTGCAATAATAAAGGCAAAGAAAAGAGATTTGATAATACCTGCCCAGATAAACCATTCATTAAACATATACTGCAAACCATATTCAAGATCGACAGCATTCATGACTCCGGCAAACCAACAAGTACAAAAGGCCCCTATTATACCGGCAAAGATACTGAATGTCACCAATATAGGAATCACGGTCACCATAGCCGCAATCTTAGGCAGTATCAGATAGTTGGCAGAATTAACTCCCATAATTTCAAGCGCATCAATCTGCTGCGTCACCCGCATCGTTCCCAACTCCGAAGCAATGTTCGACCCCACTTTCCCCGCAAGAATCAGACACATAATAGAAGAAGAAAACTCCAGTAACATAATTTCGCGGGTCACATATCCCACCGTCCAGCGGGGCATCCACGGACTTTCAATATTCAACTTAATCTGAATGGTAATAACCGCGCCGATGAAAAACGAAATCAACAACACGATTCCGATGGAGTTCACACCTAGCTGCTCCAACTCGTTAAGGTATTGCCGGAAAAACATCCGCATACGTTCCGGGCGGGAAAAAGTCCGTCCCATCAGCATGAAATATCTTCCGACGGTTCTCAATGCTTTTATCATAACTCACACTATTTGTCTGCAAATGTACATTATTTCGGCTTATTTTTACTACATTTGCCACAAAATAACTAGAATATGGAAGAAAGCAAGATGGTGCTCCGCACGGAAGACTTGGTTAAGAAGTACGGTAAACGAACCGTTGTAAGCCATGTTTCCATTGATGTGAAGCAAGGTGAGATTGTAGGTTTGCTGGGACCGAACGGTGCCGGTAAGACGACTTCATTCTATATGACCGTAGGACTGATTACTCCTAATGAAGGACGAATCTTTCTCGACGACCTTGAGATAACCAAGTTTCCAGTATACAAACGGGCGCAGACAGGTATCGGATACCTTGCACAGGAAGCCTCCGTATTCCGTCAGATGAGTGTAGAAGACAATATCGCTTCTGTACTCGAAATGACCAATAAGCCCAAAGATTATCAAAAAGACAAGCTCGAAAGTCTGATCGCTGAGTTCCGCCTTCAGAAGGTACGCAAGAACAAGGGTAACCAGTTGTCCGGAGGTGAACGCCGTCGTACGGAAATCGCCCGTTGTCTTGCCATCGACCCCAAATTCATCATGCTTGACGAACCTTTTGCCGGTGTCGACCCGATCGCCGTAGAAGATATCCAGCAAATTGTATGGAAGTTGAAGGACAGAAATATCGGTATCCTGATTACCGACCACAATGTGCAGGAAACATTGAGTATTACCGACCGTGCCTACCTGTTGTTCGAAGGCAAGATTTTGTTCCAAGGCACACCGGAAGAACTGTCTGAGAATCAGATTGTACGTGAAAAGTATTTAAGTAACAGCTTTGTATTGCGCCGTAAAGATTTCCAATTGGAGAAATAAGAATGACTGAAGATTCACCTCTAACAATAAAGAAAAACACCCGAAAACATAATGTTTTCGGGTGTTTTTCTTTATTGTTGTTTATTTCTGTCGAATATAAATATTAATCGGGGTACCTGTCAGATTCCACTTCTCACGCATCTTATTTTCCAGGAAACGCTTGTAGGGCTCCTTCACGTACTGCGGCAAGTTGGCAAAATAAACAAACGAAGGAACTTGTGTATTCGGCAACTGCGTAATATACTTAATCTTGATATACTTACCTTTGTTTGAAGGGGGAGGATACGCCTCAATCAACGGAAGCATTTCCTCATTCAAACGTGCGGTCGGTATTTTTGTCGTACGATTCTCATATACATTACGGGCTTCTTCAAGCACCTTCAAGATACGTTGCTTGGTCAATGCAGAAGCAAATATAATCGGAAAATCCACAAAGGGAGCAAAACGTGAACGAACAGCTTCTTCAAACGTTTTCTGCACTTTCACAGATTTATCCTCCACCAGATCCCATTTATTTATCACGACAACCAATCCTTTCTGATTCTTTTGAATCAGGGAGAAGATATTCAGGTCCTGACTTTCGATTCCTCTCGTGGCATCCAGCATCAGAATACATACATCCGAACCTTCAATGGCACGAATCGAACGGATCACAGAGTAGTATTCCAAATCCTCATTCACCTTATTCTTCTTACGGATACCGGCGGTATCCACCAGATAAAAATCAAATCCGAACTTATTGTAGCGGGTATAGATAGAATCACGAGTCGTTCCGGCAATCTCGGTCACAATGTTACGGTCTTCACCGATAAATGCATTTACAATAGAAGATTTACCGGCATTCGGACGTCCCACCACTGCAAAACGAGGTATCTCATCATCCAAAATTTCCGAGGATTCCTTCTTGAACTTACCGACAATCAAGTCCATTAAATCACCCGTACCACTTCCTGTAATCGCAGAAATACAATACGGATCGCCCAATCCCAATTTATAGAATTCCGGAGCATTATATTGTAACTCGTTATTATCTGTCTTGTTGGCAACTACAATCACCGGACTGTTGGCACGACGCAGGATAGTCGCCACCTGCATATCCAGGTCGGTCACTCCATTCATCACATCCACCACAAACAGAATCACATCCGCCTCGTCCACAGCCAGCAACACCTGCTTTCTGATCTCTTCTTCAAAGATATCGTCCGAGTTTACCACCCATCCTCCGGTATCCACCACAGAGAACTCACGGCCCAGCCATTCCGACTTGCCATACTGCCTGTCACGGGTTGTTCCCGCTTCTTCATTCACAATAGCCCGACGCGACTTCGTCAGACGGTTAAATAAGGTAGACTTGCCCACATTGGGGCGTCCTACAATTGCAACTAAATTACCCATAGTTCAATACCTTGTTTTTCACGACTATCACAGTCGCATGAATACTCTTAATCTAACTGATAACCAAAATTGCGGAGTTCCTTATCCGAACTACGCCAATCCTTATCCACCTTCACATACGTTTCCAGATAAATAGTCTTTCCAAAGAAACGTTCCAGTTCACGACGCGCTTCAGTAGCCACTTTCTTCAGCGCCTTTCCCTGTTTGCCGATAATGATTCCTTTCTGCGAATCACGCTCCACATAGATCACTGCCCGGATATGGATTTTCTTCGCTTCTTCCTTAAACTCCTCTACGGCTACTTCCACCGAATAAGGAATCTCCTTGTCGTAGTACAATAGAATCTTTTCGCGGATAATCTCATTCACAAAGAAACGGGCAGGCTTATCCGTCCACTGATCCTTTCCAAAATAAGGAGGAGAATCGGGCAGCAATTCCTTAATCCGCTTCATCACATAATCTACATTAAACTTGGAGGCGGCAGAAATAGGAATAATCTCGGCTTGCGGAAGCAATTCCTTCCATTCCTCCACCAGCTTAACCAGCTTTTCTTGATCGGTGAGGTCAATTTTGTTTATGAGCAGCAGGACAGGTACCGTCATTTGACGCACCTTTTCCATAAACTCATTATTCTTATCCGGTGTCTCTACCACATCAGTCACATAAAGTAAAATATCAGCATTCATTAATGAAGGATAATTAAAAATACCAGCTCCAATAGATTCATCTTTTTTAAGTTTGCTTGCTTTATCTTTATATTGAGTCATACGTGATAATTCACCCATTGACACCATACATCCTAAATACCAACCAAGTTGAGCATGTTCTAAAACATCAGATTGTAAAAATAATGTGACTTTTTTAGGATCTAATCCAGCTGCTAAATATAAAGAAATCAAATCTTTTGTATTTTTTCTTAAATTCTTTGGTTCTTGATAAATTGTCATACTGTGTAAGTTAGCAACAAAAACAATCATTTCATATTCATCTTGATAAGAAACAAAAGGTTTAATAGCTCCTATATAATTTCCTAAAGTTACTCTTCCTGTTGGCTTGATGCCACTCAACATTCTTTTCATAAATTTTCCTCCTTAAAATAAAAAAGTGTGTAGCCTCAAATGAAGCTACACACTGAAAAATGCATAGCCTCAAATGTTGCGACACATCTTTCACGCCATATAGGTGCAAAAACAGAGGATGCATTTTTACCTAATGAAAAATGCACCTATAATGGCTATAATATTCAGATGTGTCGCAAGTGTATAATACCATACACTTTTTCAATTTTCAACACTTTTCCAGAAGAATGGTACAATAATTATAAATTGGATCGCAGAGATGTTACCACGCCCGCACCGAACTTGATCCAAAAACAAAAACGCATCCCCGAAGGGATGCGTTTTTGATATTCTGCAAC